>Ga0075160_10002752_pt1 | contig 10334 bp, 9 predicted proteins | sample JI91814C2DNA_FD_70969 | JGI IMG/M metagenome (GOLD analysis project Ga0075160, IMG submission 70969) | Wastewater effluent complex algal communities from Wisconsin, to seasonally profile nutrient transformation and Carbon sequestration -... | ecosystem: Engineered > WWTP > Effluent > Algae...
TGCTTGGAATGGACTACTTGTCTGAAGACCGCATTGAGATGCGGTACACGTTGCCGCTCGCAGAGATTGTCTTCGACTTCTTCGATCAATTGAAATCCCGCACCAAGGGCTACGCGTCGCTGGATTACGAACCAAGCGGCGACCAAGAAGCTGCCCTCGTCAAGGTTGACATCCTGCTTCAGGGCGAGGCGGTCGATGCCTTCTCTGCAGTTGTTCACCGTGACAAGGCCTATGCCTATGGCGTTGCGATGGCCGCGAAGTTGCGCGAGCTCATTCCACGGCAGCAATTCGAAGTCCCGATTCAGGCAGCCATTGGTTCCCGGGTCATTGCCCGCGAGACCATTCGGGCAATCCGCAAGGACGTCCTCGCCAAGTGCTACGGGGGAGACATCACTCGTAAGCGCAAACTGCTCGAGAAGCAGAAGGAGGGCAAGAAGCGGATGAAGACAGTTGGTCGTGTGGAAGTTCCGCAGGAGGCGTTCATCGCCGCACTCTCAACGTCCGAGGATGCTGGCCCTAAGAAGTAGCTCCGCTGTGCCCCACTCGGCGCCCAGGATGTCCCGATTCGGTGCGAATAGTGCAGATAGGGGGGTATTCCTGCAACATTCCCCGCCGCACCATAGGCTGAGCGTCATTCACCTATTAGTGTGATGTGACTAACGTGCATCGTTATCCAATGACAGCCCAACGGGAGGAAATTCCGGCATGGCCTCAACATCAACTGCCCGCGAGAAGCTGCCCACCCCTGCAGCAACCTTGACGCAGCTAGTCCTGAACCGGGTAGCTGCCACCCCCACCCGTGAGGCATTCCGCGCGCCCACGGAATCTGGCGGATGGAGTTCCACCACTTGGCAAGAAGTCGGCGACGACATCACCAACCAGGCCGCAGGCCTGCTCGCACTCGGACTTGAGCCAGAGCAGCGCGTAGGAATCGCTGGCGAGACCAGCGTGCCGTGGATTCTGGCCGACCTTGCTGTCGCGCTGGCCGGCGGCGCAGTCACAACTGTCTACGCCTCGACTGGTGCCGACGACGTCGCGTACATCCTCAGCGACTCCGACACTCGCATCATCTATGCCGACAACGAAGCTCAGGTATCGAAGCTCCGTGAGAAGCGTTCAGATCTGGGTCACCTCAACAAGGTCATCCTCTTCCACGGCGATCCCAAGGCGGAGGACGGCGATTGGGTCATCACACTCGATGACCTGCGCAACCTCGGCAAGGAGAAGCTGAAGGCCGAACCCAACGCGGTGACCGAAAGCGCTGGCAAGGTGACCGGCGACCAGCTCGCCACCCTCATCTACACCTCAGGAACAACAGGCAAGCCGAAGGGCGTCGAGCTGACCCACAGCAACTGGGGCTACATCGGTGCAGCGCTTGAGGGCATGGGCGTGCTCACCATCGATGACGTTCAGTTCCTCTGGCTGCCACTCGCTCACGTCTTTGGTTCGGTGCTGATTGCTGCTCAGTTGCAGATTGGCTTCGTCACCGCCGTTGACGGTCGAGTTCCGAAGATCGTTGAGAACCTCCCAGTCGTCAAGCCGACCTTCATGGGCGCAGTGCCGCGCATCTTCGAAAAGGTCTACGCGGGCGTGAATGCTCAGGTTGCTGCCGATGGTGGCGCCAAAGCGAAGATCGCGTCATGGGCATTCGGCGTCGGTAAGAAGTACCGCGATGCAGAGCTGGCCAATGGCAAGGCACCGGGCGGAATGCTCGGCGCGCAGTTCGGTCTCGCCGACAAGCTCGTGTTCTCGAAGGTGCGCGATCGCCTCGGTGGTCAAGTCCGGATGTGCATTTCTGGCTCGGCCGCCTTGTCCCCAGACGTTGCTGAATGGTTCAACATCGTCGGTATGCCGATCCTCGAGGGATACGGTCTGACCGAAACCAGTGCTGCAACTGCGATCGTCCGCCCGGACAACATCAAGTTCGGCACGGTCGGTGAGGCAGTTCCAGGCACCGAGGTCAAGATCGCCGAAGATGGCGAGATCCTCGTTAAGGGCCCGGGCGTCATGCGCGGTTACCACAACAAGCCCGAAGCTACGGCAGAGGTTTTTGTTGGCGATGGCTACTTCGCAACGGGCGACATCGGCGAAATCGATGCACTCGGCCGAATCAAGATCACCGACCGCAAGAAGGACCTCGTCAAGACGTCAGGTGGAAAGTACATCGCGCCGTCCGCGATCGAGAGTCAGTTCAAGGCAATCTGTGGTGTTGCCGGACAGATGGTTGTGCACGCCAACAACCGGAAGTTCGCAAGCGCACTGATCTCACTGGACCCAGACGCGGCTGCCGCGTGGGCGAAGGAGCGCGGCAAGCCGACCGACGTCGCGTCGCTGTCCAAGGATCCCGACATGATCGCCTACATCGGTGCATCTGTTGACGAGCTCAACAGCAAGCTGAACAAGTGGGAAACGATCAAGAAGTTCGAGATTCTCGATACCGAATTCAGCGTTGATTCCGGTGAGCTCACGCCGAGCCTCAAAGTCAAGCGCAAGGTCGTTGAAGAGAAGTACAAGGGTCTGCTCGATTCCCTGTACGCATAGTTGACTGCGCACGTCGCCGAAGGGGCGCTGCCTGCTGACGCATTCGCGTCGGTGGGTTCGCGCCCCTTCGGTGTGTACGTTCACGTTCCGTGGTGCTCGAGTCGATGCGGGTACTGCGATTTCAACACCTATGTGCCGGGTGCACTCGAAGGGGCAACTCCGAGCACATTTGTCGATGACGCGATTGCTGAGCTCCGCATCGCGCGTCGACGCATTGGCGACCGAGACGTCCTGGTCGAAACCGTCTTCTTCGGCGGTGGCACACCCACACTGCTAGCGGCCAGCGACCTAGTCGCAGTCCTGCGGGCGATCGACTCCGAGTTTGGCCTAGCCCCCGGCGCTGAGATTACGACTGAGGCGAATCCGGAGTCCGTCAACGCTGAATATTTCGACCCCCTCCGGGCGGGTGGTTTCACTCGGATAAGTCTCGGGATGCAAAGCGCGGCGAGTTCAGTGCTCGCCACCCTGGAACGAGCCCACACGCCGGGTCGGGCGATTGAAGCAGCGAGGGCCGCTCGGGCCGCCGGATTTGATGAGGTCAGCTTGGATCTGATCTACGGAACTCCTGGCGAGAAAGACGACGATTGGAAGGCCTCAATCGAGGCCGCGCTGTCGGCTGAGCCCACGCACATCTCCGCGTACTCGCTGATCGTTGAACCTGGAACGAGGATGGCTCGCCAAGTTGGTTCTGGAGTACTGGCGGCACCCGATGATGACGTCCTCGCACACAGGTACCTGATGGCCGACGACGCCTTTGGACGTCAGGGACTGCAGTGGTACGAGGTTTCGAATTGGGCGCGTGGCGGGCCAAATGGGCCGTCCGTCTGCCGCCACAATCTGGGGTACTGGCACAACGATGACTGGTGGGGCATCGGTCCAGGTGCCCACAGCCACGTCGGCAACGTCCGGTGGTGGAACCACAAACATCCTGCTCGCTGTGCCGCTGCGGTAGCTGATGGCGATCTTCCGGTCGCAGGCAGCGAACTACTCAATGCGGATGATCGGTCGATGGAAGATGTGATGTTGAGAGTTCGCCTCGCCGAGGGCTTGCCCCTCGATCGAGTGAATTCGGCTGGTCGTGTGCGAATCCAGGAGTTGGTGGCTGATGGCCTGATTGATGAGTCGCAGCTCACACGCGGAAGGGTCGTTCTGACGCAAAATGGGCGTCTGCTCGCCGATCTTGTAGTTCGAACGCTTACGTAATTCCCTCTAAATTGGGCGGAATTTGGACGTCTCGGGCGCGAAGGCACTTTCCTAGCAAGGAATCACAAACTAACCTGGAAGCAAGCAATCGGGCGCGGCAATCTTGCTGCCCGGATCCTGCGAGCCGTCAAGGTCTCGCCACTTAGCAAGGGGAACCTGGATGTCGGCCACACGCAAGCGAGCCCGCGGCGCGATGCCGATGGCCGCTGGCGTGGTGGTGTCCGCGTCAGTATTGGTGTGGGGATCAGTAGTGCCAGCCGTGGCAGACGACGAAGTGATCGTCGATCAGGGCGCGGCTTCGGCAGCGGGCGCAGGCTCATGGCAATCGGTGGATGAGTCGGTGTCCACTGCCCCGAGTGAACTCGCAGCCAAGGTTGATGCCAACGACAAGGCGCGCGTTGTCGCACTCCGCGATGAGAATGGCGTTCCCACCTTTGATGTCACCAACGTTAAAGGCAAAGCGCAAGCCGAGGCAGTTGTGGCCCAGGTGCAGGCCAAGGACGAGACCTTGGCAGTTGCAGTTGAAGAGAAGCAGAAGCTGATCACTTCAACTCCAGGTCAGGCACAAGCAACAAACGACCCATCCTGGGGTTCGCAGTGGGCGCTGACCAAACTGAATGCCGAAAGTGCTTGGCAAATTGCCTCGGGGTCTGGTCAAACGGTCGCAATCGTTGACACCGGGACATCAGCCGAACCAGATCTTGCACCGGCGCTGCTCACCGGGTGGGACTTCGTCACCGATCAAGAGGGTGGCCACGGCGATCAAAACGGCCATGGGACTCACGTTGCTGGCATCGTTGCGGCCGCCGCGGGGAACGCAGTTGGGGGCAGTGGTCTTGCACCGGGCGCAAAGCTCCTTCCGGTTCGTGCACTCGACGCTGCCGGAGCTGGGTACTGGTCGGATATCGCCAGCGGAATCATCTATGCAGTCAACCAAGGTGCAGGGGTTATCAACCTGAGCCTTGGCGGCCACTCCGATGATCCGAACCTGAAGGCCGCAGTCGACTATGCAACCTCCAATGGCCGCACGGTCGTGGCAGCTGTCGGCAATGACGGTTCAGGCGCGCTCACCTACCCAGCTGCCTACCCAGGCGTTATCGGTGTCGCTGCCAGCACTCAGTCAGATGGCATCGCGTCGTTCTCGAACTACGGCCCCGCCGTTGACGTTGCTGCCCCGGGAGTCGGGATTCTGTCGACCGTTCCCGGCGGTTACGCGAGCATGTCGGGAACGTCAATGGCAGCTCCATTTGTGTCGGCTTCAGCCGCGCTGGTTCGCTCTGCCGCAGTGAGCCGTGGTCTCGGCGCGGTTAACGTCGAGTCCGTACTCGCGGCAACAGCGACCGATTTGGGGTCGCCGGGCAAGGATCTCTACAGCGGTTCTGGTCGCATCAATCCCCGTGCCGCGATGTGTGGGGCAGGTGCATGTGCTGTTGGCTTGAATCCGACGTACACGTTGAAGAAGCACAAGATCACAGTGCGATTGAACCGTTCGGCGGTCCAAGAGGTTGTGCTCCAGAAGAAGGTTGGCAAGGTCTGGAAGAGCGTCACCGTGAAGCTCACGGGCGCCAATGGCGTTGTCAGCTTCAAGGTGAAGCGGGGTGCGTCGTATCGGTACCTGATTCCAACGACCACTGCCACATTGATGGCCAAGGGAAAGTTGATCCGCGTCCGCTAACGGTCGCCGACGACTATCGAGCCAGTCACTTTGTCTGAGACGAGGCACTGGCGTTTCTCGTCCCAGAGCGGCCAGAGGACTCCCAGGTAGCAGAGGGCGAAGTCGACCACCAGCAATACGCACCGCAAAGTGGCTTTCACGACGCCAAGTGGTTTGCCAGTGGCTTGTGAAAGTGTTGTGAATCCGAGCAGTTGTTTGCCGACCGATTTCCCTGTGCGACCTTCACGAAACCCCTTGTTCCACAGGGTGAATCCGGCAGCAAGGGCGATGAGAACGTAGAACGCGGGGTGCAATCCACTGGCCACGGAAACTTGGTACTCGACGCCATTGATGCTCTGCGTCTGCAGACTGTACGTCGGTCGGCCGATGCCGTACCCAACCAGAATGAGTACTGCGGGAACTACTGCGTCGATGAGCCAGCAGCCGACCCGAGATATCCACCAGGCGTACGGGCGGCCGAACTGCTCGGGAGTCACCTCACGCCTTGAATACGACCGCGCCGGTGGTTCGGTCGGAAAGCAGAGCTTGACGCTTGGGATCCCACACTGGCCAAAGCCACAGGATGAGTCCAAGGCCGCAGACCGCGATGGAGATCAGCTCAAGATAGACAAGCAGTGCGCGTAGCAGTCCGCGCCCTAGACCGAGAGGCTCGTTGGTGGATTGGTCAACGGTGGTGAAGCCAAGGAATCGCTTCGCGATGGATTGCCCGGTGGTTCCTTCGACGAAGCCCTTATTCCAGAACCAGTAGATGATCGCGACCGCATACAGCAGATAGAACATAAAGCTAGGCCCACGGGTTTCCAACACTTGGTACGTAGGCCCGCCCGACCAGTCACGGTCAACGCTGGTGATCGACGAAACGAAGAAGATTTGTGCGATGGCCGTGAGGATCAAGGCCGGAAGAAAGTCCAGGAAGAAAGCAAGGGCACGCAGCCCCCACCCGGCGTAGGGGCGCCCGTCCGGTGCGATGCCGGGGATTGGTGGGTTCGGCGGCTGTTCAGACATGAAGTCCCTTCCTGGGCTGTCGTGCAGATTCTAGGTAAGAGTTTGGGCTCGAACCCAACAAACGGATCCGAGCCCAAACTCATACGACTAGTCACTAGTCCTTGTAGACAACTGCTCCAGTCACCTTGTCGGACAGCAAGCACTGACGCTTTGCATCCCACAGTGGCCACAGCACACCGATGTAGCAGATTGCGAAGTCAACCCACAGTAGGAGAAGACGGACGAAGCCCATCCCGAATCCGAGCGGCTCGCCGGTTTCTTCCTTGAGGGTTGTGTAGCCGGTGATCTGCTTCCCGATCGACTTGCCGGTTGTGCCCTCGCGGTACGCCTTGTTCCAAATCCAGTAGGCGAGTGCCAGCAGGTAGAAGATGAACGCCAGGATCAGGCCGATAGCCGATGTGGAGCGCTCAACCGTTGTGTAGCTGTATGGCGTTCCGTAGAGCTCGCCCTGACGGACGACCGAGCTCGTAGAGGTCAGCAAGATCGCGAACAGGTAGCCAATTCCAGCCAACACACCCGCTGGGATGTAGTCGATGATGTACGCCAGAACACGCCAGATCCATTCGGCGTACTGCCTGCCGTCTGGTGCAACACCGGGCACTGGTGCCTGACCATATGCGGGCGGGGGCGGCGGCGGAGTTCCACCGGGTGGTGGTGGCGGAGGTGTTCCACCGGCTGGCGGAGGTGGCGGTGGTGGGGTTCCACCGGCGGGCGGAGGGACAGGTGGGTTGTCGCCGGGAGGCGGTGTCGCGTCTGACATGTCGGTGCCTTTCGTCGGTGGAGGCGCGACCACCTGGCGTGGCCGAGTCTCGGCAGTTGACGCGCCGCAAGATACCGTCATCTGCGTTCGCGATCACGTAAATCGTCCCAATTTCAGACGATTTTGCGCAATACCTACACACTAGTCCCGTCACCCGTTCGCACGAGCAACCGCGCGGGTGGGTGACGCGGAATCGCAATCGCGGCTACTTGACCAATCGCAGGATGAACGGCACGCGATAGACGATGCCATTGTTCGCTCGCACGGCCCCGATGATTTCGAATGTGATCACGACGATTTGGTATCCGATGATCAGGACAAACCAAGCAAGGAACATGACCATGCCAACCGGGGGCACAGCGATGCTGAAAATGGTGCCGAAGAAGAGCAGCCCAACCGACGCAGTCAGGCCAACGATGGCTGCCGTGATCTGGAGGTTCAGGGCTTCCTTGGATGTCTCGCGCACGAAGTTGGAGCGATCGCGATATACGAAATAGATGATGAGGGGAGCGATGAATCCGGCGATCAGACACAACAGGTAAGCCAGCATTCCCCACATGCGCTCGTCTGCCGGTGAAAGCGGTGCCGGTGGACCCGGCGGCGGCGGGGCGTAGGGCGGGTAGCCGCCATTCTGTGGTGGCAGTTGTGGTGGTTGCGCTGGTGGGTAATAGCCGCTCGGCGGAGGTTGGCTGATCGGCTGGCCGTATGGGTTCGGATTGCCCCCAGGTTGGGCAGCACTGGGATCTTGCTGGGACATCGTGGCCTCCGCCAAAGGTAGTCTCACTGCGCAAACGTCACATGAAATCCGCTTGCGTCAGTACGAATGTAACGCAGTCAGCGAAAGCCAATCGATCCCAAGCGTTCGAGTTTTGTCAGGGTTTCGCTTCCGAGGGCTCGCCGACTTCCGGCCCATACGGGAAACCGGCGACGATTGCGCGACCTTTCACCCACATGCGGTTGGCGAGGTAGATCCCAACCAAAGCGCAAGTGGTGAGCAGCACCCACGAGTAGATCGCTAGGAGGTGGACTTCACCCTGGGTCGGGTCGACGAGTTTGCCGGTCTCGAACCCAGTCAGCGTGACTGGGTTACCTGTCGACAACAGAGTGAAGACAACAGCCAAACCAGTCGAGGCATCCCAGACCCAGTGGAGCACCACAACTACGAACCACCAGCCGACCACGCTCCAGGAGATATGGAGTTTGCCGGTTTTGCTGGCAGCGGCGAACAGGGCGCCGGCGAGCAAGGCAGTCCAGAGCCCGTGCCCAACAGGTGTGAGTAGTCCCCGGACTAGTTGCGTCTCGACGACCGGCAGGATCTTCGTATCGTCAGCCTGGATTAGTGCGTTGAACGCGTACCCGGACGTCTCGAAGGCGGCGAAGCCAAAGCCCACACATGCGCCGAGAACCATTCCGTCGCGCAAGTAGTAGGCCTTGAGGCTGCGGGCGAGCCACCACACGATGGCGATCTTGATGGTCTCTTCAATGACAGCGACGCCAGGGAACCACAAGACGCCGGGGATGTGATTGAGGATCACCGTCTCAAGGAGGGCAGCAAGCGTGACGCCCACCAAACCGCCGATGCCGAAGGCAGCAACGAGCAGCGGAATCGAAAGTGCCGTCGACTTGCCGTCTGGAGTGACTCCCGTGTATTCCTCGCGTTCGAAGACCCAGACGGCGAAAACCACTGGGCTTAGGAAGCTCCCGACGAAGATCACTACGGGCGCCAATGTGGTGACCTGGGTGGCCCAGAGCACCGCGACGGTGAGGGCCCACAGCAGTAGTCCACCGACCAGTGCCTTGAGCCACAGACGCCGGTTGGTGGCAATCGGGGACGGGGCAGTGACAGTCACGAACCTCAGCGTAGGGACTCGCGCGTGGACTTAGCCTGTTTCGGCAGCCATCTGTGCTGCGAGGTTCTCTCCATTGCCCCATAGAATGCGCGAATGAGCGATGACCGACGACTAGCTGGCGATGACCGCAAGCTCGAAGTCCTCCGCGCGATTATCGAAGACTTCGTGACGACGTCGGAACCGGTTGGTTCCAAAGCGCTTGTCGAACGCCATGCGCTTGGCGTCAGTTCGGCGACGATTCGCAACGACATGGCGTTGCTTGAAGACGAGGGCTACATCGTTCAGCCACATACCTCTGCTGGACGTATCCCGACCGACAAGGGATACCGGCTGTTCGTCGATCGTCTTTCCCAGCTGCGACCGCTGAGTCCAGCGGAACGAAAGGCGATCCACACATTCCTTGATCGAGCCGTTGATCTCGATGATGTGATGACGAGTACGGTCCGCCTGCTGGCAGCATTAACCAAGCAGGTTGCGCTCGTGCAGTACCCGTCGCTGACCAGGTCAGCGGTGCGCCACGTCGAGCTGGTTTCGCTGGGCAGCGGTCGGCTCTTGTTGGTGGTCATCGCAGACACCGGTCGAGTCGAGCAGCGGGTTGTTGATGTGCCCCACGACCTCGATGAAGACGCCATCGGACGTCTGCGTGGAGCACTCAACACTGCCGTTATGGGCCAGTCCTTCACCGATGTCGCTAGCCGAGTTGCAGACTTGCCCAATCAGTTTTCGGCTGGCGAACGTGCTGCCGTTTCGTCCGTCTTGGCCACGCTGCTTGAGACTGTCGTCGAACGTCACGAAGAGCGCGTCGTGCTCGGTGGGACGGTGAACCTCGCTCGGGCGGGTGGGGATTTTTCGACGAACCTCGAACCGGTGCTCGAAGCACTTGAGGAGCAGATGGTGCTGCTGCGGCTGCTCAGTGAGCAGTCAGGTGCTGTCAATCCGGTGTCGGTAATGATCGGCAGCGAGAACAGTGTGGAGGGTATGAACTCGGCATCTGTTGTGACGGCGGGCTACGGAACAGCAGGCCAACAGATCGCGCGACTTGGGGTAGTGGGTCCAACTCGAATGGACTACGCAGGCACTATGGGGGCGGTGGGTGCAGTCGCCCGGTACCTCGGGCGCATGATTGATACCCAATAGTCCCTGAATCCAGCGAACACAAGGCCGATTGCACAGCGTTCCACGCTGCTTGCATCTGAAGCGTAGAAAGAGGAACTGTGGCAAGCGACTACTACTCGGTGCTGGGCGTGTCCCGCGATGCGACTGGCGAAGAGATCAAACGCGCTTACCGCAAGCTTGCCCG
>Ga0075160_10002754_pt1 | contig 10334 bp, 7 predicted proteins | sample JI91814C2DNA_FD_70969 | JGI IMG/M metagenome (GOLD analysis project Ga0075160, IMG submission 70969) | Wastewater effluent complex algal communities from Wisconsin, to seasonally profile nutrient transformation and Carbon sequestration -... | ecosystem: Engineered > WWTP > Effluent > Algae...
GGGCGAGGTGCACTACCTGCGCGTCTACATGGCGCAGCTGCGGCAGAAGCTGGAGGCCGATCCGAACCGTCCCCACCTGCTGCTTACCGAGGCGGGCATCGGCTACCGGCTCAAGAGCGAGTGAGCGCGGCGCGCGCCGGCACTTTCACAAGTGAAACAGAGAAATGAAGCCACAGACTGCAACCGCGAAGCCCAGGGCCAGGCACAGGTATAGCGCGGTCTCGGCGTGCGCGATGATCGGGTAGCGCACCTGCCGCAGCGCGGCGGCGCTCCGCCTGGCCCGAGCTTCGACCCGGAGGGCGGCCGGAGCGCGCGGTGTGCTGGACAGAACGGGAAGCAGCTCGAGGGACGAGGAAGAGATGTGAGCGTAGCTCATAAGAGCCTCCTGAAGGTTGGCGTTGGCGCGGCAGCTGCGCCGCTGCACTGGCAGAACCAACCCAAGTTTTTGGTTCGTTGAGTGGCTTACACGCACAAGACGCGGGCGCCCTGACCCGGTCGCAAAAAAAAAATGATCTCCAAGTCGCTACGGTCTGCCCTCGAAGCGTCCCCGGGTCCCTTGTTCTCTGCTGACCTTGGCGCTGCGCCGTGTCATCCTGGGTGCCATGAGGCAGCTTGCTTGGATCGTTCCCTCGGTTCTCTCGGTGGCGGCGCTCGGCGGGATTGTCGTGCAGCACCGGCACATCGCAGCTCTGGAGGCGCGCGTCTCGGCACCGCAGGACAGCCCGGACGATGCGACCGCAGAGCTCGCGACGCTCACCGCGCGGATTGCGCAGCTGGAGCGCCAGCGCGCCGTGCGCTTCGTCCAAGCACCCTCGGCGCCGACGGAGAGCCCGCCGGCCGCCGGAGCCGCCGCGCCGGCTCCGGCCAGCCTGGCGGCGGAGGTGCGGCAGCTGCGTGAAGACGTGGATGCGCTGCTCACCGGCGAAGCCACCGCGACCGAGCAGGGCCAGTCGCGGCTGCGCACCCTCATCGCCGACACGCAGCAGCGCCAGTGGGCCGAGCGGGAGGAGCGCCGCGACACGCGCATCCTGCAGCAGCTCACGGACGAGGCGCGCCTCAACCAGAGCCAGCGCGACGAGCTCGGCAAGGCGCTCGAAGCCGAGCGCACCCAGCGCCGGACCCTGCTGGCCGGCGTGCGCTCCGGTGAGGGGCAGGGCCGCCCGGAAGAGCTGCGCTCGGCGCTGCAGGCGCTGCGGACGCAGACCGATCAGAAGGCGCGCGCGCTGCTCAGCGCTGAGCAGTTCGCAAAGTATGAGTCCTCGCGCACCTTCGGCCGCGGCCCGCGCGGCGGCGGCGCCGGAGGAGGAGGCGGCGGCGGGCGGGAGCAGCCCCAGTAGCGGCGGCTCCCGCGATGGCGTCCGGCTCGCGACCCCTTGCCCGGCCCGGGAGCGGAACGGCTGGCTCTTATCTCTTATCAGGAGGCGCGCGGCGTCGAGCGGCTTTCCGCTCCTTAGTCCTTAGTACGCAAGCACTTCGCACCGCTGCGGATCGTTTGCAGCTCGTCCTCTCTGGGTGGCTACCTTATCTGGCTTGAAGTCGCAGGGAGCAGCAGAAGGCCGGAAGCGCGGCGGCGCGTGGCCGGATCGTTTTGCGGAACGGATAGTTACAGCGATCTGGTGCCGGACAGCGGCGGGCGTCGGAGCGCACAGCTCACCTTCCCCTACGCCAGCCGAGGAGTCCGGCACGAGTCCTACCTATCGTCCTACGTACCTACTACGTACCTGGAGGCCGCGCGCCGGCCGCCCCTCCGCAGACGCGCGGCCGCGCCCCCAAGGAGGCGCAGGAATTACGCTTCCGTCGTCGGCTCCCTGGGGCTCCCGGTGACCATCCTGAAGCGCGACCGCGGGCGCCGCTCGCTCTGTTGCCGACCGCGAAACGGAGCCGGGTCAGCGCGCCGGGGCGAAGCGCGACAGACCAAACAGCGCGATGGGGTGCGTGGTGGCGCCGCGGGTGACCAGATCGGCCAGGATCTCCCCGATGACCGGCACGAACTTGAAGCCGTGTCCGGAGCAGGGGGAGCCGATGAAGACGTTGCCGTGCCGCGGGTGCGGGGCGATGACGAAGTGGCCGTCCGGAGTGCGGGTGTACATACAGGTCGTGGCGTGAAGGAGCGGTCCGTAAAGGCCTGGGATGTGCTCGCGGACGCAGCGGCGCATCGCCGCGACTTCGGACTCCTTCACCTCGCGGTCGATCCCCTCGGGAGTACACGGGCTGCCGACGTGGAAGAACGAGACCTTGACGCCTCCCGGCGGACCGGGCTGGTGCGGGAAGCCGTAGAAGTGGACGCCGTCGGCACGCTCCCAGATGTAGACCGGGAACCGGTCGGCGGAAAACGCCGCCACCCCGGCGGGCGGCTCAAACCAGTAGAGCACGTGGCGCTCGACCGTCAGCGGCAGCGCGAGGTCGGCGAGGACCTGCGGCGCCCACGGCCCGGGCGTGAGCACCAGGGCCCCGGCCTCATACTCGCCGCGCTCGGTGCGCACCCGCACCCGGTCGCCGCTCGCCGCCGCGGTAAAGGACAGCGCCGGCTCGGAAAAGTGCAGCTCGGCGCCGGCGGCGGCGGCTTGCTGCAGGTGGACGCGGACGCTGGCTTCCGGATCGATGAAGCCGGCCCGCGGATCGAGCAGCGCGACCGTCTCGGCGGCGGGCAAAAGCTGCGGGTAGCGCCGCCGCAGCTCGGCGTTGGTGTAGAGCTCATGGGCCAGGCCGTGCGAGCGCGCGCTGCGCAGGCTCCCGGCGACCAGGGCGCTGTCGCTCGATCCGAGCATCAGTCCGCCGGTCGCGGTCAGCAGCGGCTCCCCGGCGCTCCGCCCGAGCTCCAGCCAGAGCTCATAGGCCCGCAGGAGGAGCGGCACGTACGCCGGATCTTCAAAGTAGGCGAGCCGGATCACCCGCGACCGGCCGTGGCTTGAGCCGCGCGCGTGCGCCGGCGTGAAGCGCTCGAGGCCAAGCACCCGCTGGCCGCGTCGCGCCAGGTGGTACGCCGTCGCGCTGCCCATGCCGCCAAGACCCAGGACAATCACATCAAAGGTCGGCCTCATGGCGCGACTATACTTTCAATCCGCGCCGGCCCAAGGGGCGAAGCGGACTGCCCGCGCGCGCAGCGGCGGCTACGGCAGCGCCGACGGCTCTGACTTCTTCTCAGCGACGACAAGCAGCTGGCGCGACTCGTTGCCGTAGAAGCGCCCGCGCAGATCGAGGCCGCCGGACACCTCCAGCACGCGGAAGCCGGCGTGGTGCAGGACCTTGCCGATCTCGTGCAGGGAGTAGGCGCGGATCGAGATCTCCTGCTCCAGCTGGCGCCCGTCTTCCAGGATGATCTGGCGCTGCACCTGCAGGCGCGAGGTGAAGTAGTTGAAGTCCACCTCCTCGAGCACCACGCAGCCGTCGCCCTGCCACCACACCCGCGTCGGCAGGTCGCCGATCAGGTAGTCGCGATTGATCAGGTCGAGCACGAACCGCCCGCCCGGCTTGAGCGAGCGGCAGATGCCGGCGGCGACCCGGCGGTTGGTGTCGTCGTCGAAGTAGCCGAAGGTGGTGAAGTAGCAGTAGGCCCCTTCGAACTCGGCGTCGAAGGTCATGTCGCGCATGTCGCCGTGGACGAAATCGACGTTGACGCCGACCCGGCGCGCCGCGTCGGTGGCGCGGATGAGCAGCGGCAGCGACAGGTCGAGCCCGACGGTGCGGTGGCCGCGCGCGGCGATCTCCATGGCGTGCCGGCCGTAGCCGCAGCCGATGTCGAGCACCCGCCCGCCCTGCGGCAGCTCGAGGGCATCGAGCAGGAAGGCGACCTCGCGCTCGGTCTGCTGGGGGGTCATAAACGGCAGGGTGTGCAGGTAGTCTTCGTCGAAGATCTCCTCGAACCACTGCTTGCTGCGGCGCTTCTTGCGCAGCTTCTGCTCGTCGCCGAAGTTGGGGGCCGGCGGCGGCGGGGACTTGCTCGCCGGGGTCGGCACCGGCTTGACCGGCGGCGGGGCCGGCTTGGTCGCGGCGGCCGGCGGCGGCGGCGGGGCCGGCTTGGTCGCGGCGGCCGGCGGCGGCGGCGGCATGGGAGCCGGTCCGGCGGACGGACGCCGCTGCGCCGCCAGCGGAGCGAGCTCTTGCACCGGGGTCGCGGCGCTCGCCAGGATGGCGGCCGCCGTGGGTCCGGTCAGCGCCTCGGGCTCTTCCTCCATGGCGTTGATCGGCGAGAGGGCGGACGCGCTCACCTCCGGCACCGGCCCGGTGTCGAGCTCGGCGGAGTCGAACGTGCCGTCGCCGGAGTCGCCGGCCAGCGCCTCGGCGGCGTCGGCGCCGGGCGACGCCTGCTCGCCGCTGTCGGAGCCCGGATCGTGCAGCGCCTCGACGACCGGGCCGCTGTCGATGTCGGCCGCCTCGGCCCACGAGGCGTCGATGCCCGCCGCGTCGAGGGCCGGAGCCTCGGTCTGGGTCTCGGCGGTCCAGCTGTTGGGCACGTCGCTGGTGCTGATGCTGACCGCTTCGGTCTCGAGGGTCTCCTGGGTGGCGAGCTCGGCGTCGGACTCGGCGGCCGAGGTGGCGGACGCCGGGGCCGCGGCGGCGACCAGCCGCTCTTCGGAGTCCTCGAGCAGGTTGAAATCGTTGTCGTCCAGGGCGACGACCGGGGTGCTCGTCGAGCTATGCCGCTCGGCGGGCTCCGGCTCCGGCTCGTGCTCGACGGTCACATCGGGCTCGTGCTCGTCGTCGGGAGCGTCCCGCGGGGTCAGCGGCGCCGGGGACTGCACCGCGTGCGCGAGCGCCGCGATCGCGGTCGCCTGGACATTGCGCAGGCTGCCGCCGCCTTCGGTGCCCACTTCGACCGCCAGGTGGTTGTTGTTCGGGGGCGGCGACGAGCTGAGCACGGTCTCGCTGACCACGAACTGGCCGGCGCCGCGCGAGTCGATGGCGGCCGCGAGCGCCGCCAGCTGCGGCGCGATCACCCCGGACTCGTCGTGCGGGCTGTGCTCTTCGGGGAGGAAGGGGGAGTCGTCGAAGATTACCGACGGCAGGTGGGCGGACATCTCGGGCTGGCTGGTGCGCCGGGCCCCGGCGATCTCGCCCACCGCGAGCTTGCCACCGCCGGCCTTGCCGCTCATCGGTCCGCTCGGCCGGCCGCTCGGCGGCGGCGCCGCCACCGACGAAATGGGCTCCTGCTGCGCCATCACCGCCATGAGCTCTTCGGTGTTGGCCGGCTCGGCCTCGACAAAGCCGTCAAAGCCGGCCCCGAGGTCGGGGTCGGAAGACAGCGCGGGCTTCTTCTCCGCCGTCTCTTCGTCGGAGAACGCGGTATCGACCAGCTCGTCGACCGAGGCCGGCTGCACGCGCGCCGGCGATCGCTGGCTGGTCGTCGAGGCCGCGTCCTCCGGCTGCGGAGCGAGCTCCGCGTCCAGCTCGGCCAGCTCGCTCTGGCTGAACAACAACTCATCGCCCTGTAAGCGTTGTCGCTTGCTCAAGATGACGGACCCTGATTCTTTAGGGTTACCTGGCCGATCTGCTGCCCCAGGCGCACCGGCGTCCCGACCGGCAGCTCGATGCGCGCCCGTCCCGGCTCAAACAAGAGGATCACCGTCGAGCCTAGGTGGAACATCCCGAGTTCTTCCCCTCTTTGTAGCGGCTTTTCTTGTCCGCGCTCATACGAGCAAGCCCCACGGTCCGGGCCCCCCGCCGGGGTGGCCAGCTGCGGCTCATAGTTTACCGTGATATGGCCCACCCCGGTAGCCGCGACCATGACCAGCGCCACGTCCCCACAGCCGCTGCGCAGGTAGGTGCAGAAGCGCTCGTTGCGCATGAACAGGCGCGGCACCGTGCGCACCGACAGGGGATTGACCGGGTAGCGCGCCCCCGGGATGTGGCGATAGCCGATGACCTCGCCGGACAGCGGGCTGTGCACGCGGTGGTAGTTGTGCGGCGCCAGATAGATCGTGGCGAACTGGCCGCCGATGAAGCGCTCGGCCATCGCCTCGTCGGCGAGGAGGCCGGCGACGGTGTACTCCTGCCCCTTGGCGTGCAGGCACATGCCGCCGGTGGCCACGCCGTAGCCCGACAGCACGCCGTCGCACGGCGAGATGAGCGCGTCCGCCGACTCGGCAATCGGCCGCGCGCCATCGGGCAGCGGCCGACAGAAGAACTCGTCGAAGCGCCCGAACTCGCTGAGCGGCCGGTCGAGCTCGGTCAGGTCCACGCCGAAGCGCCACGCGAAGCTGCGGTAGATCGGATCGCGCAGCGGCCGCGGCACCGGCAGCCTGGACGCCCAGCCCATCCCGCGAGAGAAGGCCTGCTTGGGAAACCAGTGGAGGATCTCGACTGCGATCCGGTCTGATACGGGGATCTTACTGGACATACGAGCTACCACTATACCCCTGTCTGGGGACGATCGAAGCGCAAAACGCACCGTCGCACAGTTCCTACTTGCTCCTACGCTTCTATTCTACCCACCAGTCTACCCACCAGGGCCCAGGGCGAACTTAGCAGCACCATGATCCAGGTTCAAAGGGCCCACTGGCAAATGGCCCACTGGCGCCTCCCATCTGCGCGAGCGCTCGCCTCCTCTGGCGGTGCCGCATATTCTCCTACCTGGCCCGCGGCTGTGCGCAGGAAGACGTGGCGGGCTTTCGATCAATGAATATGTTGGGGGGAGATTCCCCGAAACCACAGCGCCCGCAACCGCCCGCCGGAGATGGACCCAAGATGAGCCAGGACAAGTCAACCGACCGGGCCTCTGTGGCGCAGGAGCCCTACATGACTCTCAAGACCACCGACCCGGAGCGACCCGTCAACGCGGGGAGCTCGGGCCCCCCAGGCCGCGCCGGCGGCCCCGGCTCCCCACGCGGCGGCACCAATAAGGCAGCGGGCAAGGCGACCGGCAAGCCGGCGAGCGGCGGCTCGTCCGCCAGCGGTCAGGGCGCCGAGGGCCCCTCGCCACCCCGGCTGTGGATGGTGCTCTTGATCCTGATGGTCCTTGTCGGACTGCCCAGGCTCATGGCCCTCAACGAGAACCGGGTCAGCTTCGATCAGTTCATCCAGCTCGTCGAGCAGGGCCAGCTGCGCCACGTCAGCTTCCAGGTCGACACCATCGTCGGCGAGTCGGGTGGTGAGGAAGATCCGGCGACCAAGGCGGGGACCCACCCGAGCGGTCACGGCGCCCCGGCCAGCGCGGCGGCGCCCGCTCCGGCGGCGGTGCCCGCTCCGGCGGCGGCGCCCGCTCCGGCGGCGGCGCCCGCTCCGGCGGCGGCGCCCGCTCCGGCGACCGGCGCGGCCCCGGCGAAGGCGGCGGACGGTCACTCGCTGGGGGGCCTGGCGGCGCCCAAGAAGATCTACCGCACCGGCCGCCTGGAGTCGGCCGAGCGCGACCTCATCGTGAAGCTCAACGAGAAGAAGATCCCCTACGACGCGGTGTCGACGCCGTCGCTGCTGGTCACCATCGGCTCGTGGGTGCTGCCGATGGTGATGCTGTTCTTCTTCGGCAGCTGGCTGATGCGCCGCAGCGGGGGCATCGGCGGCATCGGCGGCTCGGTGTTCAACTTCGGCAAGAACAAGGCGCAGATCTACACCGACACCGGCTCGGGGGTCACCTTCTCGGACGTCGCCGGCCAGCGCGAGGCCAAGGCGGAGCTCGTCGAGATCATCGACTTTCTGCGCTCGCCGGAGCGCTACACGCGCCTGGGCGGGCACATCCCGCGCGGCGTGCTCCTGGTCGGGCCGCCGGGCACCGGCAAGACGCTGCTGGCGCGGGCGGTGGCGGGCGAGGCGGCGGTGCCGTTCTTCTCGATCTCGGGCTCGGAGTTCGTCGAGATGTTCGTCGGCGTCGGCGCCGCCCGGGTGCGCGACCTGTTCACCCAGGCCAAGGAGAAGTCGCCCTGCATCATCTTCATCGACGAGCTCGACGCCATCGGCCGCGCCCGCGGGGTCGCCGGCCCGGTGGTCGCCCACGAGGAGCGCGAGCAGACCCTGGACCAGCTGCTCACCGAGATGGACGGCTTTGACGGGACGACCGGCGTCATCATCATGGCGGCGACCAACCGGCCCGAGATCCTCGATCCGGCGCTGCTCCGCGCGGGGCGCTTCGACCGCCGGGTGGTGGTGGACCGCCCGTCGCTGGAAGATCGCCTGGAGATCCTCCAGGTGCACTCGCGCAAGGTCATCCTGGAGAAGGGCGTGCGGCTCGACGCGGTGGCGGCGATGACCGCGGGCCTGGTCGGGGCCGACCTGGCCAACCTGGTCAACGAGGCGGCGCTGCTGGCGGCGCGCCGGCAGGCCGATGCAGTCGCCGAGCACGACTTCCAGGAGGCGCTGGAGCGCATCGTCGCCGGGCTGGAGCGCAAGTCGCGCCGGCTGTCGGCCAAGGACAAGCAGCAGGTCGCCTATCACGAGTGCGGGCACGCCCTGGTGGCGACGCTGCTGCCGGGGGCCGACGCGGTCAAGAAGATCAGCATCGTGCCGCGCGGCATCGGGGCCCTGGGCTACACCATGCAGACGCCCAACGCCGATGAGGGCGACCGCTACCTGCTCACTCGCGGCGAGCTCTACGATCGGATCACCGTGCTCCTCGGCGGCCGCGCCGCGGAGGAGGAGATGCTCGCCGACATCTCGACCGGCGCCCAGGACGACCTGCAGCGGGCGACCGCGCTGGTCCGGCGCATGGTGCTCGAGCTCGGCATGTCCAAGACCCTCGGCCTGCAGGCCTTTGACAGCGGGCGCGGGCAGTTCCTCGACGTCGCCAGCGGCCTGGGCGGCATCCGCGAGGTCAGCGACGAGACGGCGCGCGCCATCGACCAGGAGGTGCGGGGCCTGCTCGACGAGCGCTACGCGCACGCGCGGCTCCTGGTGCGCGAGCACCGCGAGGCGCTGCAGCTGGCCGCCCAGGAGCTCCTCAAGGAGGAGATCCTCGACGGCCAGCGCTTCCGTGCCCTGATCGAAGCGACCCCGCCCGCCGCGGCGCCGCCGGGCTCCACCGCGCCGCCCACCGCGCCGCCCGCCGCCTGACCGCCGGCGATTCGCCGCCCGCCGCGGCTGCGCTGTGCTAGCTTCGCGGCCGTGCCGCAACCCAAAGTCATCCTGAAACGCGGCCGCGCCAATCCAGTCTGGCACGGCCACCCGTGGGTCTTCTCCGGCGCCGTCGAGCGCACCACCGCCCCCTTCGCCCCCGGCGATCTGGTCGAGGTCTGCGACGCCCAGGAGCGCTCCCTCGGGCACGGCTTCATCAACCCGCGGTCGCAGATCGTCGTGCGCATGCTGACCCGCGCCGGCGAGCCGCTGACCGGCGGCGGACTGCCCGGCGTCGCGTCTCACGAGCTGCCCGAGCCGGATTCTCACCAGGTGGTGGGCGCGCTCATCGAGCGGCGCATCCGGCAGGCCGCGGCGCTGCGCCAGCGCCTCGGGTTCCCAAGCGCCCAGACCTCCGCCTACCGCCTGGTAAACTCCGAGGGCGACGGCCTGCCCGGCCTGGTCATCGATATCTTCGGCGCGGTGGCGGCGGTGCAGTTCACCGCGCTCGGCATGAAGCGCCACGAGGACGCGGTGTGGAAGGCCCTGCTCGCGCTGCCCGTGCCGCCGGCCGCCATCGTCGAGACCGCCGCCGGCAGCTTCGCCCAGGTCGAGGGCTTCAGCGCCGTCGCCCGCCAGGTCCACGGCGACCCCGCGCTGGTGCAGGACGGCGTCGTCTGCACCGAGAACGGCATCCAGCTCACCGTCGACCTCAAGGGCGGCCAGAAGACCGGGATGTTCCTCGATCAGCGCGACAACCGGCTGCTGCTCGGGCACTACTGCGCCGGGGCGCGCATGCTCGACGTGTACAGCTACGCCGGCGGCTTCGCCCTGTCGGCCCTGCACCAGGGCGCGCGCGAGGCGACCTGCGTCGACATCTCGCCCCGCGCCCTGGCGCTGTGCCAGGCCCACGCCGAGCGCAACCGGCTGGCACCGCTGCACGTCGTCGAGTCCGACGCCTTCCGCTACCTGGAGGCGGCGCCGCCGCTGCACTTCGACGTCGTGGTCGTCGATCCGCCCAAGTTCGCCCGCGCCCACAAGGACCTCGCCGCCGCGCAGAAAGGCTACCAGCGGCTAAACGCGCTGGCCCTGAACACGGTGCGCCCGGGCGGCCTGCTGGCCACCTGCTCGTGCTCGCAGCTAGTCGATGAAGAGACCTTCGAGCGCACGATCGCCGCCGCCGCCGCCGATGCCGGGCGCCGCGTCACCGTGCTGCACCGCGGCTCGCAAGGGCCCGATCATCCGGTTCCACTCGCCTTTCCCGAAGGTCGTTACCTTAAGTTCCTGCTGCTCGGGGTGGCCTGAGTGCGGTTTGTCAAGGCGGCACCGGCGCTTGCCGCCGCGGCCCGGCGTCG
>Ga0075160_10002759_pt1 | contig 10325 bp, 11 predicted proteins | sample JI91814C2DNA_FD_70969 | JGI IMG/M metagenome (GOLD analysis project Ga0075160, IMG submission 70969) | Wastewater effluent complex algal communities from Wisconsin, to seasonally profile nutrient transformation and Carbon sequestration -... | ecosystem: Engineered > WWTP > Effluent > Algae...
CCAAAGCGCAGTCCGGCGCCCACGGCCATCAGCCCCAGGGGCAGGGCGGCCAGGCCGATGCGGTGCAAGGTCAGAGCGGCGGGCTCGGGCAGGCGCAAGCCCAGCAAATTGCCGACCAGACCGGCCACTGTGGCCAGAATCAAGGGGTTGCGAACCAGCTCGCGCACATAGCCATGGCCGCCGTGCCGGGCCAGGGGCCAAACGGCGGCGATATTGCAGATCGGCACGCACAAGGCGATCAGCAAGGCCACCCAGGCCACGCCCTGGGCGCCGTGCAAGCGCTCGGCCAGGGCCAAAGCGATGAATGAGTTGAAGCGAAACGCGGTCTGGGCGCCCGATGCATGCAGACGGGCGTCGACCCCTGGCACGGCGCGCAGGCCGTAGGCCATCAGCACGCCCGCGGCGCAGCTGAGCACGCCGCCCAGCGCCAGGTCGGCCGTTGCGCCAGCTGCCAGCGGCGTGCGCAAGATTGAATTGAAGAGGAGTACCGGAAACAGCAAGTAATAGACCAGTCGCTCGGCGGCTTCCCAGATCGGACGGTTGAGGCCGCTGTAGCGGCACAGCACAAAGCCGCACAGGATGAGCAAAAAGTCGGGAAGCAGGAGCAAGACATCGGGCATGCCCCGCAGTGTGCCAGCCTCCATCAAGCGACGCAGATGGTGGCCGAACGCCGGGGGGCGCGCGCCGATACCTGGCCCGTCCGCCAGGCCCATGGCCAACGCGCTTGTGCAGAGCGGGTATCGTTGAGCCCTTTTCCCGACTTCAGCAACGCCCCATGCCAGCCAATTCCGCCACGCGTTTGACCGTTCCATCCTTGGCCCCGGCGCCTTCCCGACGCCAATGGCTTGTGCTGGCCGCAGCCGCAGCCGGGGCAGGCTTCACAGGCTCGGTGCGGGCGTTCAAGTATGAAGATCAGGAGTTCGAGGACAAGATCGTGCTGGCCGGCAGTGCCTTGCTGCTCAACGGCGTAGGCAAGCGGGCCGTGTCCATTTTGCGGGGCTATGTCGCCGGGCTCTACCTCGGCAGCAAAGCCGGCACGCCGGAGGCTGTCTACGCCGTGCCCGGTGCCAAGCGCATGCAGATTCGCATGTTGCTCGACGTCGGCGCTGAAGAGTTCGTCAAGGCTGTCAACAAAGGCGTGGGCCGCAACTGCAGCGAGGCCGAGAAAGAGGCGCTGACGAGCCGCCTGCCGCAGTTCACGGCCAATTTGCAGTCGGTCGGCAAGGTCTACAAAAAGGACCTGATCAACATCGACTACTTGCCCGAACAAGGCACGGTGCTGCTGGTCAACGGCAAGCAGTGGGGTCAAGCCGTGCCCGGTGCCGACCTCTACACAGCCTTTCTGAAAGTATTTCTGGGCGACAAGCCGGTGGACAAACGCCTCAAGGCCGGCTTGCTCGGTGAAACCGGCGGCTGAGGCCGACCAGCCTACGTAGAAATGCGTGCATGACCCGTGCCGGGCCGCGCTAGCATGCGAAAAATTCACCTAGGAGACCGGCCATGAACAAGATCAACCGTCGTACCTGCATGCGCATCAGCGCTGCCGCCGCTGGCAGCATGCTTGCCACCCTGGGCTTGGCCGTCACCAACACGGCCCATGCGCAAACCGCCTATCCCAGCGCCAAGCCGGTGCGCCTGATCGTGCCCTTTGCGCCCGGCGGCACGACCGACATCATTGCCCGCGTGGTGGCAGAGAAAGTCAACCTGTCCCTGGGACAGACCATGCTGGTCGAGAACAAGGCCGGCGGCGGCGGCTCCGTTGGCGCCAACGAGATCGCCAAGGCTGCGGCCGACGGCTACACCATGGGCGTGGCCACGGTGTCGACCACGGCGGCCAATCCGGCCATCAACACCAAGATTCCTTACAACCCCATCAGCGATTTCACGCCCATCATCAATATGGCGGCGACGCCCAATGTGATCGCTGTGCACCCCAGTTTCCCAGCACGCGACTACAAGGGCTTCGTGGCTGAGCTCAAGAAAAACCCAGGCAAGCACAGCTATGCCAGCTCGGGCACGGGCGGCATCGGGCACTTGCAGATGGAGCTCTACAAGAGCTTGGCCAGCGTCTTTATCCTGCACATCCCATACCGAGGCGCCGGACCGGCATTGAACGACACTGTGGCAGGACAAGTACCAGTGATCTTCGACAATCTGCCCTCGGCACTGCCCTTCATCAAGGACGGGCGCTTGATTCCCATCGTCGTGGCTGCGCCGCAGCGGCTGGCGCAGTTGCCCAATGTCCCGACCTTCAAGGAAGTGGGCCTGGAGCCGGTCAATCGCATGGCCTACTACGGCGTGCACGGCCCCAAGAATTTGCCCAAGGACATCGTCGCCAAGGTGCATGATGCGGTGAAGAAGACGCTGGAACTGCCCGACGTCAAGAAGCGCATCGAGGACACTGGATCCCTGATCGTTGCCAACACCCCCGAACAGTTTGCTGCCCAGATCAGTGCCGAATTTGATGTCTACAAAAAGGTCGTCCAGCAGCAAAAGCTCAAGCTCGACTGAAGCAGATGGGGGGGGCGGCGAGAGCAGCCTTGCGCAGCGAGCTGCCGAACTCGCCAGCCAACAGTCCATCGATGCATTTGTCGAAGCGCTGTGGCTCGAAGACGGCCTGGCCAGCAACTCCCTGCAGGCCTATCGCCGCGACCTCAATCTGCTGGCCCAATGGCTGGCCGCACAGGTGCAGCGCCCGCTCGACGCCTGCAGTGAGGCTGACTTGCAGGGCTACGCCATGGCCCGCCACACAGGCAGCAAGACCAGCAGCGCCAACCGCCGGCTGAGCGTCTTCAAGCGCTACTTCCGTTGGGCTCTGCGTGAACAACGCCTGAGACAAGACCCAACCCTCAAACTCGCCAACGCCAAGGCAGCGCTGCGCGTGCCCAAGCTGCTCAGCCAGGCGCAGGTCGAGGCCTTGCTGCAAGCGCCCGATGTCGGCAGCGAACTGGGGCTGCGTGACCGAGCCATGCTGGAGCTGATGTACGCCAGCGGCCTGCGCGTGACCGAGTTGGTGACGCTCAAGAGCGTGCACGTGGGATTCAAGGAAGCCGTGCTCCGCATCACCGGTAAGGGCAGCAAGGAGCGCTTGGTGCCGTTTGGAGAAGAAGCGCACAGCTGCTTGTTGCGCTATCTAAAAGAAGCACGGCCATTGCTGCTCAAAGGCCAGGGTTGCGATGCCTTGTTCGTGACCGTGCGCGGTGAAGGCATGACCCGCCAGATGTTCTGGACCTTGGTCAAGAAGTACGCGCTGCAGGCCGGCATCCTGAGCCCCATCTCACCGCACACTTTGCGCCATGCCTTCGCCACCCACCTGCTCAATCACGGCGCTGACTTGCGCGTGGTGCAGTTGTTGCTGGGCCATGCCGACCTGTCGACCACCCAGATCTATACCCATGTGGCCCGCGAGCGTCTCAAGCTGATCCACGCTGCGCATCACCCGCGCGCTTGAGCAAGTGCAGGCGCGTATTGAATGCGGGTCTCAGCGCGCCACCGGTAATGGAGAGGGCGGCTTGATCTCCTCCAGGCAGATCATGGAGCGAATGTCGGCCACACCGCGGATCTGCATCAGGCGGTCGGTCAGAAATTGCGACAGCGACTTGAGGTCGGAAGCCACCACCTTGAGCAAGTAGTCGCAGTCACCTGAAACCGTGTGGCATTCGAGAATTTCGGGGAAGTCGCGGATCAAACCTTCGATCTCGCGCACGCGGTCAAAAGCCTCGCCGTCGATATTGAGGCTGACAAAGGCGGTCACGCCCAGGCCGAGACTCTGCGGCGCCACCAGGGCGCGATAGCCGCGCAGCACACCGCGCTCCTCCAGCGCCTTGACGCGCCGGAAACATTGCGGTGGTGAAAGGTGGACCTGCGCGGCCAGCTCAACATTGGAAGCCCGGCCGTCGCGCTGCAAGGCCTCGATCAATCGACGATCAATGGTGTCCAGCTTGGGGGCGGCGTCGGTCATGGCAGGCTCAAGTGGAGGATTGGCAGGTGTTCGGGGATCAAGTTCGGCCCCATGGTGCGGCGGGGACGCGACAATTGCGTCCATGGATCATAGTTTTCTCTCCGCCTTCATCCTGCTCCTGCTGGTCCTGGACCCGCTGGGCAGCCTGCCTATCTTCATCGGCATCATGCGCGAAGTGCCCAAGGAGCGCCGGGCGCGCGTGGCCACCCGCGAAGTCGGCTTGGCCGCCATCGTGCTGCTGGCCTTTATGTTTTTTGGCGACAGCTTTTTGCGCGTCATGCACTTGTCTGAGCGCTCGCTCGAGGTGGCCGGTGGCGTGATCCTGCTGATCATTGCCATCAAGATGATCTTCGGCAGCGCCGGCGAATCGGCCTATGGGCTCGAGCCAGGTAAGGAACCCTTCATCCTCCCCTTGGCCGTGCCCTTGCTGGCCGGCCCCTCGGCCATGGCCACGGTGTTGTTGCTGGCCTCACGCCAGCCCGAGCGCATCTGGGACTGGATCGGCGCACTCTGCGCGGCGATGTGGGTCTCGGGCCTGACCTTGTTGATGGCCGACCGCATCCGTCGACTGCTCGGCGATTCTGTGATTTCAGCGATTGAAAAACTGATGGGCCTGGTGCTGACCGCCATCGCCGTGGAAATGTGCTTGGCTGGCCTGAAGCGCTACTTCATAGGCGGACTCTGATTGCCGCTGGCAAACGCATTCCGAGCCGCAAACCACAGCGCCCCACTTGAGCCAACGAGGGATGCGCTCAAGCCGCAAGCACTCCACAAAGAGGCTTGCGGCTTTTTTGTGCCGTCAGTCGCCAGCTTTGCACGATGCGGAAAGCCGATTTCATATCGTGAACTCTGTCCATGCTGCGCTGCGACAAAATTTCTCATGATGGCGAATAGCTTTTCACAATCAGAAATTCTCAGCCTAACTTATTGATTTTTATAGATTTAAAAATAAGTCTTATATAAGACATAAGTCTTCCGCAGAGTGAGGTGCGGGGCTAATCTTGAGCCCAACAAAGCTTCTTTGTTTGGCCTTCCGGCCGCCGGACCTGAACCGATTGATTCCCTCCGTTTTTTGCCTTCACTCATTTGCAGGAGCACACCATGAGCAACGCCACCCGTGAACAGCAGATCGCCGCCCTCGAAAAAGACTGGGCCGAGAACCCACGCTGGAAGGGCATCACCCGCGGCTACAGCGCCGCCGATGTGGTGCGTCTGCGTGGCTCGCTGGCCATCGAGCACACCCTGGCCAAGCGCGGCGCCGAAAAACTCTGGGGCCTCGTCAACACCGAACCCTTTGTCAACTCCCTGGGCGCCCTGACCGGCAACCAAGCCATGCAGCAGGTCAAGGCCGGCCTCAAGGCCATCTACTTGTCCGGCTGGCAAGTCGCCGGCGATGCCAACAGCAATGGCGAGATGTACCCCGACCAATCGCTGTATTCCGTGGACTCGGTGCCCAAGGTCGTCAAGAAGATCAACGCCACTTTTGCCCGTGCCGACCAGATCCAGTGGAGCGAAGGCAAGAACGATATTGACTACTTCGCCCCCATCGTGGCCGATGCCGAAGCCGGCTTCGGCGGCGTGCTGAACGCCTTCGAGCTGATGAAGGCCATGATCGAAGCCGGCGCCGCCGGCGTGCACTTCGAAGACCAGTTGGCTGCGGCCAAGAAGTGCGGCCATATGGGCGGCAAGGTGCTGGTGCCGACCCGCGAGGCCGTGTCCAAACTGGTGGCTGCGCGCTTGGCCGCCGACGTGATGGGCACGCCCACCGTGCTGCTGGCCCGCACCGACGCCGAAGCAGGTGACCTGGTGACCAGCGACATCGACGACAACGACAAGCCCTTCTGCACCGGCGAGCGCACCGTTGAAGGTTTCTTCCGCACCAACAACGGCATCGAACAAGCCATCAGCCGCGGCCTGGCTTACGCTCCCTACGCCGACATGATCTGGTGCGAAACCGGCAAGCCCGACCTGGCCTTCGCCAAGCAGTTCGCCGATGCCATCCATGCCAAGTTCCCCGGCAAGCTGCTGGCCTACAACTGCTCGCCTTCCTTCAACTGGAAGAAGAACCTGGACGACGCGACCATTGCCAAGTTCCAGCGTGAACTCGGGGCCATGGGCTACAAGTTCCAGTTCATTACGCTGGCCGGTTTCCACAGCCTGAACTACTCGATGTTCAACCTGGCCTATGGCTACGCACGCAACAATATGAGCGCCTTCGTCGAACTGCAGGAAGCTGAGTTCGCCGCTGCAGAGAAGGGCTTCACCGCCGTCAAGCACCAGCGCGAAGTCGGCACCGGCTACTTCGATGCCGTCACCACCACCATCGAGCGCGAGGCTTCGACCGCTGCACTCAAGGGTTCCACCGAAGACGAACAGTTCTTCGAAGCAAAGCACGGCTGATTCCCCGAATCTCGCCTTGACTTGCAGGCCCGGCTCCCACAAGGAGGCGGGCTTTTTTATGTGCGTCTTCAAGAATGGGCGCGAACCAGCCCGGCACACCCGGGACGTTCGGAGCGCCTATAGCGAAGAGGCCAGCATGGCCAGATGGTCCTCGCGCGTGGCCAAGCATGGGTTGCTGCAATGGGCATGGACGGCGATGGCCCAATCCCTCGAAATGAACCAGGGTCAGATACTGAATCAAGGCCTTCACTACACCTCTACCGTCACCGGCCTGGTTTTGCAGCATTCACGGCTCTCGGTCAAGCCAAGAACGGGCTGCTGTCATCGCGCAACACACGAAGAACACATGACCGCAAAAGTGCCTACAGACAAGTCAAAAACGCCCGATAGTGAACGGTAGCGGTGTCCAGTCAGGCCTACCGTTGCCCGTCAACCTTGCCACGCGGAGTTGCCCGATGCCCCTCGCTTCATGTGCCGTCAACACCACGCACTCAGCTTCTTGGGCTCGCCGGATGAGGCTGCTCGCGCTGCTTTGCGGCGGCTTGTCGGCGCTGCCGGCCATCGCGGGCCGCCCTTTGTCCAGCGATGACGCTGGCACGGCCGATGCGGGCAGCTGCCAGCTCGAAGGCTGGGCGGAGCGTGCCGGCACCAGTCGAGCCTTGGTTTTGGCACCGGCCTGCGGTGTGATGGAAGGCTTGGAAATCGGTGCCGACTACACCCACCCGCATCCGCGCGATGAAATTCGCGGCGAAGCTGGTCTGGCCATCAAATGGGTACCCAAAAGCTGGGCCATGCCGACCGTAGCAGGCCAGCTGGCCTGGGGCTTGAAAGCCGGCCTCGGTTTCGAGCGTGCGGCCGCAGGTGGCTGGCGCCGAACAGGCCAAGGTCTGCTGGGCCTAGCGACCTTGACCGTCAGCGAGTCATTTGCCCTGCATGCCAACCTGGGGCCTCAGTACGACCGGGCCAGCAAAAGCAGCGGCACAGCGCTCAATCTGGCCCTGGTCTGGGTGCCCACCGAGCAATACCTGCTGTTCGCCGAACTGCAAAGCAACGACCGCCGTGACGTCTTCGGCGCCGGCATGCGAACTGTCGGCGCCCTATGGTGGCTGAGCCCCGACAAGCTCGGCCTGAGCATCACAGCCAGCCGGCAGAACGGCAGCTCGCAGACCTTGTGGACCGCCGGCTTCGGCTGGTACGGGCTTGAGTTTTGAGGTGGCTTGCAGCAAGCCTGCGAAAATGCCGGGTTAACCCCTGGAGCCCTTGTTGAGCCGCACCACCTTGTTGACACCGCGCATGGCCGGTGTGCTGGAGAGAATTCACCGCGTCAAACGGCCCGCGTTTCACAGCCTGAGCCCCAAACAGGCACGCATCGCCTACTTGATGGGCGCGGAAATTCTTGATCTGCCGCGCGCGCCGGTGGCCCGGGTGGACAACCTGGAACTCCCCGGCCCGGCCGGCCCTCTTGCAGCGCGTCTGTACGCGCCAAAGACCGCCGATCAAGAAACGCTGCCGGTCATGCTCTACCTGCACGGTGGCGGTTTCACGATCGGCAGCCTGGACACGCACGACAGCCTGTGCCGCCAACTGGCCCTGCGCAGCGGTGTGGCCGTGCTTTCGCTGAACTACCGCTTGGCGCCCGAACACCGCTTTCCCGCTGCGGTGGATGACTGCTGGGGCGTGATGCGCTGGCTGTCCGAGAACGCTGCCAGCCTGGGCCTGGACGGCCGCCGCCTGGCGGTTGGCGGCGACAGCGCCGGCGGCACCCTGGCCGCAGTGTGTGCCCTCCATGCCCGGGATACCGGCCTGCCACTGCGACTGCAATTGCTGATCACGCCTGGCACCACGGCGCATGCCGACACGGCGTCGCACAAGCTGTTCGCCAACGGCTTCTTGCTCGATGCGGCTTCGATCGCTTGGTTTTTCGACCACTACATTGACCACCACCATCGCCGCGACTGGCGTTTCGCGCCAATGGAAGCTGCGGACCACAGCGATCTGGCCCCGGCCTGCGTGCTGCTGGCCGAATGCGACCCCCTGGTCGACGAAGGTCTGGCCTATGCCGACCTGCTGCGCGCCAACGGCACCCAGGTTCAGCTGGAGCTGTATCGCGGTGTGACCCATGATTTCATCAAGATGGGGCGTACCATCCCAGAAGCTCTCAGTGCGATGGATGCTTGTGCCTCGGCCCTGCGTGAGGCCATGCGGCCCTGAGCCTTCGCTGCACTGCCCATTTGCTCATCTGTCCGCCGGAACGCCCAGCCGAACCCCGCCATGAAACTGCAAGACTTTCGTTTTTTCGAACCGCTGCGTGTGCGTTGGGCCGAGATCGACGCCCAACAAGTGGTCTTCAATGCCCACTACCAGAACTATTTCGATGTGGCCGTCGGCGGCTACTGGCGTGCTCTGGCCTTGCCCTATGTTGAAACCATGGAACAGCTGGGCGGCGACCTGTTCGTGCGCAAGGCGACGCTGGAGTACCTGGGTACCGCGCGCTATGACGAACTGCTGCAGATCGGCGTGCGCTGCGAGCGCATCGGCCACAGCTCCTTGCAGGTGCTGTGCGCGGTCTTTCGTGGTGCTGAGTTGCTCGTGCACGGCGAGCTGATCTATGTGTTCGCCGACCGGCGCGACCCGGCACCTCGCGAAGTGCCCGCCGAACTGCGCAGCTTGATCGAGAGCTTCGAGGCCGGCGAATCTGTGGTCGAGGTACGCATCGGCAGCTGGGCCGAACTGGGCGCACAAGCGGGTGCCATCCGCCAGGCAGTGTTTGTGGACGAGCAAAAAATCCCTGCCGAAATGGAATGGGACAGTGCCGACGAGAGCTGCCTCCACGCGGTGGCCTTCAACCGATTCGGCCAGGCATTGGCCACTGGACGCCTACTCGAACATGTACCCGGCGTTGCCAAGATCGGCCGCATGGCGGTGCTGCGCAGCATGCGCGGCAGCCGCATTGGACGCGAAGTTCTCGAAGCCCTGATGCAGGCCGGTCGACAGCGCGGGGAACGTGAGGCCGTATTGCATGCACAAATGTCCGCCGCCGGCTTCTATGCCCGTGCTGGTTTCGTGCAACGCGGCGCGGTCTTCGAAGAGGCCGGCATCGGGCATGTGGAGATGGTCAGAGCGCTGTGAACAGTTCGCGGTGGCGCAGGCCTTGAACGAAAGGGGCCATGACCGCCGCGAAGCGCGCCTCTAGCGCCAGTGGTTCGGCCAGATCAGGCCCGTAGACCTCCATCCAGGTCGGCAGGCTGCTGTCGCTGTCCTGGCGCTGCAGCAGCTGCAAACTGGCGACGTTCAGCCCTTCAGCTGCCAAGCTGGACAGCAGGCTGCGAAACACGGCCAATGCCTGCGCGCTGTCGGCGGCACGCAGGCGGTAGTAGACGAAGACTTGCGGCTGCAGCGTGGCCATCAATCCAGGGCCTTCAACTCATAGGGCAGGGCTCGTGGAGAAAGCAGAGGTCCGTCCGCCGAGCCCAGGTGCAGGCTGCCCGTGTCCAGCGCGGCGATCTTGGTTTCGGCCAGAACCAGGCTACAGCCATCGGCGTGCGCGGCGGCCAATGCCACCAAGCCGGCCGGTTGCCCGGGGTCCTCGCTGTGGAAGATCTCTTGGCCTGGCTGGGCCTGACCCTGCAGCTCGTACAAAAAGGTACGCCGCTTGAGCGTGCCACGGTACTGGCTGCGCGCCACCACCTCCTGGCCAGGGTAGCAACCCTTCTGGAAATTCACCCCGCCGAGCAACTCCAGGTTCAGCATCTGGGGGACGAACTGCTCTTGCGTGGCACTCCTTACCCAAGCCAAGCCGGCCTCGGCCTCCAGCCAAGCCCAATCTTGGGCTGACAGCACGGTTTCAGAGGGCGCTTCCGCATCAGGCGCTTGCACCAGCAACCAGCGGCTGCAAGCGCCGCCGTCAGGCAGGCGGATGCGCGTTTGAGCACCTGTACGCGTCAGGCTCCAACGCGCACCGTCT
>Ga0075160_10002766_pt1 | contig 10318 bp, 9 predicted proteins | sample JI91814C2DNA_FD_70969 | JGI IMG/M metagenome (GOLD analysis project Ga0075160, IMG submission 70969) | Wastewater effluent complex algal communities from Wisconsin, to seasonally profile nutrient transformation and Carbon sequestration -... | ecosystem: Engineered > WWTP > Effluent > Algae...
CGCGCCAGCAGGCGGGCGTCGGGCACGGCGCGCGGGTTGGCGCTGAACATGCCGGGCACGTCGGTCCAGATTTCCACGCGGCGCGCGCCCAGCAGCGCGCCGAAATACGCCGCCGAGGTGTCCGAGCCGCCGCGGCCCAGGATGGCCGTGCCGCCGTCGGGCGCGCGGGCGATGAAGCCCTGGGCGATGCGCAGCGCCGGCCCCGCCGAAGCGAAGCGCGCGCGCAGCGGCGCATCGCCGGTGTAGTCGCAGGACGCCGACAGGCGCTTGCTCCAGGCGTTCTGGTTGGGCAGCGGGCGCGCGGCGATCCAGTCGCGCGAATCCACCCAGCCCACGTCCAGCCCCTGCCCGCGCAGGTAGGCCACGCCCAGCGTGGACGACAGCAGTTCGCCCTGCGCCAGCACCTCGGCCTGCCAGCCCAGGTCGCCGGAGGCGCGGCGCGGGTCGCTGCCCAGGGCGCGCAGCGCGGCCAGGCGCTCGCCCAGCACGCTTGCCGCGTCGAGGCCCAGGTCGGCGCAGAAGGCTTCATGGCGCTGCACCAGCGCGGCGATGCGCGCATGCGTGGCGGCCTCGTCGGCGTGGCCGTCGCACACGGCCTGCAGTTCATTGGTGACGCCCGACACCGCCGACACCACCACCAGCACGCGGGCGCCGGTTTCTTCGGCGCGGCGTTTCATCAGCTGCCCGATCGTGTCCCAACGGTGGCGTCGGGACACGCTGGTGCCTCCGAACTTGAGGACGATCCAATCCGGTGCGTCGGCACCGGCGGCAGGCGCGGCTGGGCTCATGGTCACGGTTTATGATGGGGGGACGCGGCGCGCGTGCGCAGCGTGAGCCAGTGTAAACGAAGGGGCCGCCGGCACGGGCGCCCCGTCCGAAAACCTTTCGCCATGTCGACCGAACCGGCCTGGCCCCGGAGCCCTGCATGCGCCGCGATTTCCTCCAGCTCGACGTCTTCGCCGACCGCCCCGGCACCGGCAACCCGCTGGCCGTGGTGCTGGACGCCCAGGGCCTCGACACCGCGGCCATGCAGGCCTTCGCGAACTGGACCAACCTCTCCGAAACCACCTTCGTGCTGCCGCCCACCGACCCGTCGGCCAGCTACCGCGTGCGCATCTTTACGCCGCGCCAGGAGCTGCCCTTCGCCGGCCACCCCAGCGTGGGCACCGCGCACGCCGTGCTGGAGGCCGGGCTGGCGAAGGCCCTGGACGGCCGCCTGGTGCAGGAATGCGCCGCCGGCCTGCTGCCGCTGCAGGTCGAAGGCGAGGGCCCGGCCCGCCGCATCGCCGTGCGCGCGCCGCGCGGCCGCCCGCGCACGCCGCCGCCGGGCCACGAGGCCGCGCTCGACGCCGCGCTGGCCGGACGCAGCCGCGGCGCGCTGGCTCCCGCGCTGGTGGACAACGGCCCGCAGTGGTGGGTGGTGGAGCTGGCCGACGAAGCCCAGGTGCGCACGATGGCGCCCGACCTGGCGGCCATCAGCGCGCTCACCGGCGGCACCGGCGCGGTCGGCCTGGCCGTGTTCGGCCGCGCCGCCGCGGGCAGCGAACATGCGCTGGCCGTGCGCGCCTTCTGCCCCGCCGACGGCATCCCCGAAGACCCGGTCACCGGCAGCGCCAACGCCGCCATCGCCGCATGGCTGCACCAGAACAACGCGCTGGCCGGCCTCGGCCCGCGCTTCCTGGCCAGCCAGGGCCGCGAAGTCGGCCGCGACGGCCGCGTGCACATCCACGTGGACGGCCACGGCGAAGCCTGGGTCGGCGGCTGCACCCAGACCGTCATCCGCGGTTCGCTGGACTGGTAACCTTCAACGCCCTCCGGGCAGCAGGCTTTTCATGATTCGTTCCTTCGCGCAGCTCGACGTGTTCGCCGCCAAACCCGGCGACGGCAATCCCCTGGCCGTGGTGCTGGACGCCGACGGCCTGGACGACGCCACGATGCAGGCCATCGCGAAATGGACGCGCCTGCCGGAAACCACCTTCCTGCTGCCGCCCACCACGCCCGAAGCCAGCTACCGCCTGCGCATCTTCAGCCCGCGCCGCGAAGTGCCCTTCGCCGGCCACCCCAGCATCGGCAGTGCGCATGCGGTGCTGGAAGCCGGCCTGGCCACGCCGCGCGACGGCCTGCTGGTGCAGGAATGCCCCGTGGGCCTGCTGCCGATCGAAGTGCGCGGCGAAGGCCGCGAGCGCCGGCTCGCCGTGCGCGCACCCAAGGCCCGCGTGCTGGAAATCGGCCAGCCCGACGACCGCCGCCTCGGCGCCGCGCTCAAGGGCTACGTGCCCGGCGCACTGCCGCCCGTGCTGATGGACGGCGGCCGCCGCTGGTGGCTGGCCGAACTGGTGGACGAGGCCTCGGTGCGCAGCCTGGTGCCGCGCTGGGACGCCGTGTCGGCGCTGGCCCGCGGCCACGATGCGATGGGCCTGTGCGTGTTCGCCCGCACGCCCGGCAAAGACTACGACCTGGTGGTGCGCGCCCTGGTCGGCCAGCCCGGCCAGGTGGAAGACGCCGCGTCAGGCGCCGCCAACGCCACGCTGGCCGCGTGGCTGCACGAACGCGGCGCCCTGCCCCACGCCGACGGCCGCTATGTGGTCAGCCAGGGCCGCGAGGTCGGCCACGACGCGCGGCTGGAACTGCGCGTGGACGCCGCGGGCGACGTGTGGTCGGGCGGCATGGTGCAGACGGTGGTGCGGGGCACGCTGGATTGGCCGGGGTGATGGTCGGATAGGAACCCGCTCCTCTTCCGTTCCCCGCTCCACCCAGTTACTTCGCCTCGAACACCTTCTCGCCATCCACCCACGTCGACAGCACCGGCAGCTTCGGCAGTTCGGAAGCCGGCACCGCCAGCGGATCGCCCCCCAGGATGACGAAATCCGCGCGATAGCCAAGCGCCAGTTTGCCGAGTGAGCCCTCGTCGAAGCTTGCGTAGGCGGCGTCCGAAGTGAAGCCGGCCAGGGCCTGCGCGGGTGTGAGCTTCTGGTCGGGCAGCCAGCCGCCGGGCGGCTGGCCGGCGAGGTCGGCGCGCGACACGGCCGCGTAGAGGCCCAGCCGCGGGTCCACCGATTCCACCGGGTAGTCCGAGCCCAGCGCCAGAGGCACGCCGGCGGCGCGGAAGCGCTGCCACGCGTACGCGCCTTCCAGGCGCGCGGCGCCGATGCGGGCCTCGGCCCAGGGCATGTCGGACGTGGCGTGCGTGGGCTGCATCGAGGCGATCAGCTTGAGTGATGCGAAGCGCGGGATGTCCGACGGCGCCACCACCTGCGCGTGTTCGACGCGCCAGCGGTGGTCGGTGCCGGCGCGATCCCCGAGCGCGGCCTGGTAGGTGTCAAGCACGATGCGGTTGCCGCGGTCGCCGATGGCGTGGCTGGCGGGCTGGATGCCGCAGTCGCGGGCCTTGGCCACCGCCGCCGCGTACGCCGCCGGCTCGGTGACCAGCAGGCCGCGGTGGCCGGGCTCGTCGCTGTAGTCCTCCAGCAGCGCCGCGCCGCGGCTGCCCAGCGCGCCGTCCACGTAGAACTTCACGCCGCGCATCGACAGGCGCCCGCCCGCGTGGTTGTAGGGGCCCATCGCGCACAGCGCGGCCAGCATGGCGCTGTCGCCGTCGGCGTAGGCGCGGATGCGCAGCGGCAGGCGGCCCGCGTCGGCGAAGCGGCGCATCAGCGCCAGGTCCGCCACCGACACGCCCATGTCGTGCACGCCGGTGAGGCCGTGCGCCACCGCGGCCTGCAGCGAACGCTCCAGCGCCTGCGCGCGCAGCGCCTCGTCGGGCGCGGGCACCACGGCGTCCACCAGCGCCGCGGCGGCGTCGATGAAGATGCCGGTGGCGCGGCCGTCGGAGCGCAGGATGCGGCCGCCGTCGGGCTGCCAGTCACCCGACAGGTCGCGCTTCACCGCGCGCAGCGCCGCGCTGTTGGCCCAGCCGGCGTGGCCGTCCACGCGCTCGAGCCACACCGGGCGGTCGGGGAAGGCGGCGTCGAGGTCGGCGGCCGTGGGGAACTGCTTGCCCGGCCAGTCGTTCTGGTCCCAGCCGCGGCCGAGCAGCCACGCGCCTTCGGGCAGGGTCTTCTCGAACTCGCGCAGGCGGGCGATGAGCTCGGATTTGTCCCTCGCGCCGACCAGGTTCGCGCGCAGCAGGGCGAAGCCCAGGTTCATCACATGGCCGTGGGCGTCGATCAGGCCCGGCACCACGTCGCGCCCGCCGATGTCGATGACCCGCGTGGCGGTGAGCTCGCTGCGCCCGTCGCGGGCGCGGCCCACCACCTGGATGCGGCCCTCGGCGTCCCAGCCAAAGTAGTCTGCCAGCGGCGCTTTTTCATCGCCCGTGTGCACACGCGCATTCACGACCAGGGTGTGGAGCTCGACGGCGGAGGCCGCGGCGGGCAAAAGGGACAGGACAAGGGCAAGGACGTGGCGACGCATGGCGGGGCTCCCGTGGCAGGCCGCCTACCCTACCCGTTCCCGGCGTGCGCCGGAAATGAAGAAGGGGCCCGGAGGCCCCTTCCCGTCAATCCCGCCGTTGCCAGCGATCAGCCCGCCGGCGACACGTCCACGCGCACGCGGATCTCGCTGCCCGGGTGGTAGTCGGTCATGGTTTCGTAGCGGCGGCCGGCGTACTCGTAGCCGACGCGGTAGCCAACCACGCGCTCGTCGCGCTCCTGCGTGGTGACCGTGGTGCAGCGCTGCACCGACGCCGGATAGGCCGCGGCCTGCTGGCGGTACGGGTCGTTGCGGTAGCGGCCGTTGCGCTCGATGTTGTTGCCGATGGTGCCGCCCAGCACCGCACCGATCACCGTGGCGGCCTTGCGGCCGTCGCCGTCGCCGACGCTGTTGCCCAGCACGCCGCCGGCGATCGCGCCGATCAGCGCACCGCCACCGGTGGTCTGGCCGCGCGGCGCATATCGCGGGTCACGGTAGCCGTCGGCATAGCCGCGGCCCTGGTAGGCATACGACGGCGCCGGCTCGTTCCAGCACTGCTGGCGCGCCACCGGCTGGCCGGGTTCGACGATCGGATCCACGCTGACCACGCGGGCCATGTCGTAGGCCGGGGCCTGCTGGGCGCCGTAACCGTAGCCGGCGCGCACGGACACGCGCGGGTCCGGGTAGGCCGACGGCTGGCCGTAGTAGCCGGCGCTGGCCTGGGTGGCGTAGGCGTCGTCCTGGCCGTAGTAGTCGTCATCGCCGTAGTAGCGGTCGTCGCGCGCGGCATAGCCGTCGTCGTACGCGGGGTAACGGTCGTCGTAGTAGTCCTGCGCGGCCACGGTGCCGCCGGCGAGCGCAAGCGCGAAGGCGAGGGAACGAACGGCGAAACGCTTCATGGTGGACTCCTGACGCCGGTGTGGCGTGGGCGCATCGTCGGGCGCTGGCGCCCAACTGCGGCTGAACTCAGGCGCGTGGCGCCAAACCGTTCAGCCATTCGACAGCCAGTGCGGCCGAGGCCGCCGCCTGCCGGCCCAGCAGCGGGCCCACGTGGCTGCCCGGCCGGTGCAGCAGGCTGGCGCCCAGGGTCCCCGCCAACGCGGCGGAGCGTTCGGCGGGCACTTCGGTGTCGTCGGCCGAGGCCAGCACCAGCACGGGTGCGGAAGCATCGGCGCAGGTGACGCCGGCCCGGGCCTGCCGCAGCGCGAGCCCCGACTCGTCGCGCCAGCGGCGGAACGCAAGCAGGGCCGCCAGGTCGTCGGCATCGGGCAGCGCGCGGCGGGTGCCGGCCAGGCTGGCCTCGCGGCCCCAGGGCACGATGTCGCGGGCGTCGCCGGCGCCGGGCAGGCCGTCGGGCGGCATCGGGTTCACCAGCACCAGCGCGTCGGCCTGCGCACGCTGCATCAGCGCCAGCAGGCCGCCCAGGCTGGCGCCCACCAGCGCCACGCCGCGGCCGGGCGCGGCGGTGCGCGCGGCGGCGATCCACTCGCGCACCTGCGCCGCGTAATCGGCCAGCGATGTCGCGGCCAGGCCGCGCGGGCCGGGCCGCAGGTCGGGCGCCAGCACCGCATGGCCGTGTGCCGCGAACACCCGCGCCCACACCGCCCACTCCCAGCCGCCGCCGCCCGCGCCGTGCACGAACACGGCCGTGGCCGGCGCCTCAGGCAAGCGTGGCGCTCATCGTGATCGGCACCGACAGCGCCTGCGAGATCACGCAGTTGGCCTTGGCGTTGTCGGCGATGGCGGCGAAGCCCGCCGCGTCGATGCCGGGCACCGTGGCCGTCACGACCAGATGCACGCCCACCACGTGCGGGCCGGGCGAAGACTCCATCATCACTTCGGCGCGGGTGTCGATGCGCGTGGCGATGAAGCCGGCGTTCTGCAGGATGAAGCCCAGCGCCATCGAGTAGCAGCCGGCGTGCGCGGCGGCCAGCAGCTCTTCGGGGTTGGTGCCCTTCTCTTCGCCGAAGCGGGTGTTGAACGAATAGCGGGTGCCTTCGAACAGGCCACTCTGCGGCGTGCTCATGCGGCCCTGGCCGGTCTTGAGGTCGCCCTCCCAGTGGGCGGTGGCGTGGCGCTTGAATCCCATGGCGGTGCTCCCTGGCGTGGCCGGTATCGGCCCGGACCGCGAGTTTACGCCCGGCCCGCGGCGGCCCGGCAACGGGTCGGTTGACCCGCGCCCGCCGCGGGTGGACGCTAGGCCTCCCGGCCACCGCCGGGGTTCCGCCATGACCGACGCGCGGTCGCGCGAAAACGACCTGGCAGCGCCTCTGCGCCGCCGACCATGACGGCCTATCCGCCCATCACCCTGGGAGAGACGGCCTCATGTCGTACAGCACAGCACACATCCGCAACGTGGCCCTGGCAGGCCACCCCGGCGCCGGCAAAACCACCCTGTTCGAAGCCCTGCTGCAGGCCGGTGGCGCGATACCCGCGGCAGGCAGCCTGGAACGCGGCACCACCGTGTCCGACTTCGACCCGATGGAGAAGGCGCGCGGGCATTCGCTCAACACCGCCCTGGCCTGCGTTGACCGCGACGGCCTGCACCTGAACCTGATAGACACGCCCGGCTACGCCGATTTCCGCGGCCCCACGCTGTCGGCCTTCTCGGCCGTGGAAACCGTGGCCATCGTGGTGAACGCCGGCGCCGGCATCGAGTACGGCACGCGCCGCATGATGGAGCACGCGCGGGCGCGCAACCTGTGCCGCATCATCGTGGTCAACCGCATCGACGCCGAGCCCGGCAAGCTGGCGGCGCTGGTGGACGAACTGCGCGACGCCTTCGGCCCCGAGTGCCTGCCCGTCAACCTGCCCGCCGACGGCGGCAGGCGCGTGGTGGACTGCTTCTGGACCACCCAAGGCGACTCCGACCTAGGGCCGGTGTCGCTGGCGCACCAGCGCATCATCGACCAGGTGGTGGAAATCAACGAACAGGTGATGGAGCGCTACCTCGAAGACGGCGAACAGGGCCTTTCCGGCGCCGCGCTGCACGATGCGTTCGAGCAGTGCCTGCGCGAAGGCCACCTGGTGCCGGTGTGCTTCACCTCGGCGCGCACGGGCGCCGGCGTGGCCGAACTGCTGGCGCTGGCGGAGAAGCTGCTGCCCAACCCGGCCGAGGGCAACCCGCCGCCGTTCGAGAAGAACGGCCAGCCCATCCTGGCCATGCCCGACGCGAAGGCGCACGTAATCGCGGACGTGTTCAAGATCGTCAACGATCCCTTCGTGGGCAAACTCAGCGTTTTCCGCGTGTTCCAGGGCACGGTGCGCCGGGACAGCCAGCTGTTCATCGACGACGGCCGCAAGCCCTTCAGGGTGGGGCATCTGTTCCGGCTCCAGGGCAAGGATCATGCGGAGGTGGACCGCGCGATACCCGGCGACATCGTCGCCGTGGCCAAGGTCGAGGACATCCACTTCGACGCGGTGCTGCACGACAGCCACGACGAGGACGACATCCGGCTGCGGCCGCTGGATTTCCCGCGGCCCATGTTCGGCCTGGCCATCGAGGCCGCCACCCGCGGCCAGGAACAGAAGCTGGCCACGGCCCTGCACAAGCTGGCCGAGGAAGACCCGGGCTACGCGGTGGAACACGACGGCGAGCTCAACCAGACCGTGGTGCGCGGCCTGGGCGAGCTGCACCTGCGCGTGCTGGTCGAACGCATCAAGGACCGCTACGGCGTGGACGTGGTGACGCGGCCGCCGCGCATCGCCTACCGCGAAACCATCGGCGCGCAGGCCGAAGGCCACCACCGCCACAAGAAGCAGACCGGCGGCGCCGGCCAGTTCGGCGAAGTGTTCCTGCGGGTGGAGCCGCTGGAGCGCGGCGCCGGATTCGAGTTCGTTGACGCGGTGAAAGGCGGCACCATCCCCGGCCAGTACCTGCCGGCCGTGGAAAAGGGCGTGCGCCAGGTGCTGCACGGCGGCGCCATCGCCGGCTACCCGATTCAGGACGTGCGCGTGACCGTGTACGACGGCAAGCACCACGCGGTGGACTCGAAGGAAGTGGCCTTCGTGGCCGCCGGCAAGAAGGCGTTCATCGATGCCATCGCGAAGGCGCGGCCGCAGGTGCTCGAACCGATCGTCGACCTCACCGTGGCGGCGCCCGAATCACACATGGGCGACATCACCGGCCAGCTGGCCGGCAAGCGCGCGCGCATCCACGGCACCGACGCCGGCCGCGACGGCGAAATGATCGTGCGCGCCCAGGTGCCGCTGTCCGAACTCACCGACTACGCCGCCGAGCTCAAGGGCGCCACCGCCGGCCGCGGCCGCTACGACCTGGAGTTCAGCCATTACGAGCCGGTGCCCGGCGGGGTGCAGGCCCGGCTGGTGGCCAGCTACCGTCCGCACGAGAGCGAGGACTAGACTGGAGGCATGAAAAAACTCCCGTTGCTTGCCCTCATGCTGATCGCCACCGCCTGCACCCGGCCCGAGCCGGCGCCGACGGCAGCGCCCGCCGCCGAAACCCCGACGACACAGCCCCCCGTGCAGGCGGCGCAGGAAGCGCCACCCGCGCCGGAGGCCCCGACGACCTCCCCAGCCGACGCGTTCCCACGCATGGAGGATCTCGTCCGGCAGGACGACACGCTGGCGAGCCTGCAGGCGCGACTGGGGGCGTCCGTTGCCATTGCCGAGGTCCTGCCCGGAGCGGAGGGCGAATCCAGCCCCGGATGGGTGCTGTATCCGGACCAGCCGTCGCGCCGACTCGAGGTGTTCCTGGACGAACAGGGCGTGCGACCCGCCAGCATCGTCGTCACGGCCACCGCAAGCGACTGGGTGCGTGGCGATGGCCTGCGCATCGGCCTGGACATCGCGGCCCTGGCGGACCTCAACGGCCGACCTTTCGGATTTGCCGGCTTTGGTTGGGACTACGGCGGCACCGTGGTGGACTGGAAGGGCGGTGCGATCGCACCCGACGGCAACCAGCCGGGCTTCGTGCGCCTGTGCCCGCCGGAGTCCAGCGCGCCGCTGGCCTACGACCAGTACCCCACCGGCGAAGGCGAATTCAGCTCGGACCTCGCGGTGCTCAAGGAGCACCCGCCAACGGTCTGCGAGTTCACCCTCAACGTCCCTCCTTCGCCGTGAAAGCCAAGACCGCCGCCGAGGCGCGCCGCCTGCAGGACATCCCCAACATCGGCCCCGCCGGGGCCGACGACCTGCAGGCGCTGGGCATCTTCGAGCCCGCGCAGCTGGCGGGCCTGGATCCGTACGCGCTGTACGACATGAGCAACGCCCTGGCCGGGCGGCGCCAGGACCCCTGCGTGTGCGACGTGTTCATCGCCGCGGTGCGCTTCATGGAGGGCGCCCCGCCGCACCCGTGGTGGCACTACACCGCCGAACGCAAGCGCCATTTCGCCGCCGCCGGTCCCGGTTAGACTTCGGCTTCACGCGCGACCGGGCGCCCGCGGACCGACCATGAAGAACTTCCTGCCGACCTTCCTCGCCGTACTCATCGCCGCGGGCTTGGCCCTGTTCGTCTACAACCGCTTCGTGCTGGTGCCGCGGCTCGAGGCGGCCAGCAAGGCCACCGAAGTCAACCTGGCCAATGCCCGCGAACAGGCGCAGGACATCGCCACCGAACTCGACGCCAGCGTCGAGCGCAGCGTGGCCGGCGCCAGGAGTGCGTTCGACGAACAGGTGGCGGCCGAAGACGCCCGCCGCGCCGAAATGGACAAACAGGCCGAGCAGATGAAGGGCACCGCCGAGGCCGCCGACGCACTTGCGCGGGCCAGCGTGATGAAAACCGCGCTGGTGGAGTACTACATGAGCATGGGCCAGTGGCCCACCAGGACCACCGACGTCGGCATGGGCCAGCCCAGCGATTTCGCCGGTGGGCCGGTGGCGTCCATCCACCTCGAGCCCGAAGGCGTCATCACCATCGCCCTCAAGCCGGACGTGGCGCCGGGCGCGC
>Ga0075160_10002767_pt1 | contig 10318 bp, 3 predicted proteins | sample JI91814C2DNA_FD_70969 | JGI IMG/M metagenome (GOLD analysis project Ga0075160, IMG submission 70969) | Wastewater effluent complex algal communities from Wisconsin, to seasonally profile nutrient transformation and Carbon sequestration -... | ecosystem: Engineered > WWTP > Effluent > Algae...
CTGTCTTCTTCGATACCAACGTCGTGCTCTACCTGCTGTCGGCCGACGAGCACAAGGCCAACGCGGCAGAAGCACTGCTGGCACAGGGTGGCATGGTCAGCGTTCAGGTGCTCAATGAGGCGGCATCGGTCTGCCGGCGCAAGCTAAAGCTACCCTGGCCCGAGGTGCATGAGCTGCTTGATGCCGTAAAGGCGTGCTGCGAGGTGGTGACGCTGTCACTTGCCACCCATGAGCGCGCGCTCCATTTGGCCGAGCGCTATCAACTCTCGCTCTACGACGCCCTCATCTGCGCGTCGGCGCAGGAGGTCGGTGCTGAAGTGCTGTACACCGAAGACCTGCACGATGGGTTGAAACTAGGTCGTCTGCAGGTCCGCAACCCCTTTACTTGACCTCGACATGCTGCCTTCTCTCCTCGCCAAGGACATCCAGACCGGCCTGAAGCAGTTTCTCGTCACCGCTTTTGAGCCCGCTGACCCCTTCATGCATGGGCTGATGAGCCGCTTCGTCGAGGATGAGGCTGCTTGGTTCAAGGGGCCTTACGTTCAGGTGGGGCTGCCCTTCGTGCCGGGTGCTTCCGGGCGGGATTTCTTCGCTGGCTTCCAGACCGAATTCCCCGGGTTCAGCCATCAGGAGCAGGCGTGGCAGCGGCTCTCCAGCCAACACGGGGCGGCCAATACTTTGGTAGCCACCGGTACGGGTAGCGGCAAGACCGAGTGTTTCTTGTATCCGGTGCTTGAGCACTGCGCCCGCGCCCGGCAAGCCGGGGAGGGCGGCATCAAGGCGCTGGTCATCTACCCAATGAACGCGCTGGCCACCGACCAGGCGCGACGTATCGCGGCGCTGGTGGCAGGCGTGCCGGCCTTCGCGGGCTTGCGTGTGGGCTTGTATGTGGGCGGCAACACAAGCAACAGCGGCGATGGGATGGTGATGACGCCGCACTCGGTTATCACCGACCGGGCCACGCTCCGGAAGCACCCGCCCGACATCCTGCTGACCAACTACAAGATGCTCGACTACCTGATGCTGCGGCCGATGGACCGCGAGCTGTGGACGTCGAACACACCGACAACGCTGCGCTATGTAGTGGTCGATGAGCTCCACACCTTCGATGGGGCGCAGGGCACGGACCTGGCCCTGCTGCTGCGCCGCCTACGTGCACGCTTGAAGATTGACTCGAAGCACCTGATTTGCACCGGCACCTCGGCAACGCTCGGTGGCGGCTCGGACACCGCGCCGCTGCGTGAGTACGCCCGGCAGGTGTTTGGGGTGCCGTTCGAGCCCGACTCTGTGGTGGTGGAGAGCCGCCAGTCGGTAGGGGTGTTTCTGGAAGACGCGATGGTGGACTTCATGTTCAGCTTCCATCGCGAGTGGATGGAAGCGCTGGACCCTGCCCGTTACCGCTCGCCCGAGAATGCTGTTGCAGCGTGGTTCGGCCTGTTCTTCCCGGACGAAGCGTCGCCAGCGGATGTGAGCGACCGCGCCTGGCGCAAGACTCTTGGGTCTTTGCTCAAGCGCCACCAGTTGTTCGTGAATTTACTCAAGCTGCTCAAGGGCGGGGTGGCGAGCTACGACATGCTCACCGAGGCCTTTGCGCGCAACATGCCTAACGCCAGCAGGGCCGAGATTCGGCAAGTGCTCGACGCCCTGCTGGTGCTGATGGCCTGGGCCTTGCGGGAGGGCAATCAGCCGTTGGTGACCCTGCGTGTACAAGTGTGGGTTCGGGAGCTGCGGCGTATGGTGGGCAAGCTCGCCGTCGACCCGGGCGAGGTCATGTTGCGCAGCGAGCGGGATTTGCCGGGTGAGCGCGACGGGGTGTATCTGCCTATGGTGCAGTGTCGGCAGTGCCGCACCACAGGGTGGATTTCGCGCTTGGTTCAGGGCAGTAGCAAGCTGTCGGTTAACCTCGAGGAAATTTACAACACCTGGTTCTCGCGGCGCCCGGAGGCGACGCGCTTTTACGCGGCGCGCAGCATTGGCCGCGCGCAAACGGAAGGCATCGAGGAGCAGGTGTGCGTGAGCTGCGGCAATGTGCAGCAGGGCAAGGAGGCGTGCCTCGCCTGCGGGCATCAGGCCTTGATGCCGATTTTCCGGGTGACTGCCCAGCAGACTCGGGTGGTGGGACAAGCGCAATACACTCACCACGACCCGACCTGTCCGGCCTGCGGAGAGCGCGGCGAGTTGCAACTGCTTGGTGCCCGTAACGCGACGCTGGGCTCCCAGGTGGTGGAGAACAGCTGGGCCAGCCCTTTCAACGACGACAAGAAGTTGATTGCCTTCTCCGACTCGGTGCAGGATGCAGCCCACCGGGCGGGCTTCTTCGGGGCTCGGACCTACATGAACAACGTGCGCACCGCCTGGGCGCATGTGATGGATGAGCTGGGGCTCAAAGCCATGCCCTGGTCAGCCTTCGTCGAGCGGGCGCATGCCCGGTTCAATGAGCCGGGCTCGGTGCTGCACATGGAGCCGGCCCGTGTGGTGTCGGAGTTTCTCGGCCCTAACATGGCCTGGCAGCACGACTGGTCGGTCGAACTGCTGCAGAAGAACCATCTGCCCGTCGACAGCCGGTTGCCGGCAAAAGTGAAAAAGCGCCTGGTGTGGCAGCTGTTCAGCGACCTGACTTACCTGAGCCAGCGGGGCCGGACCTTGGAGCGTATCGGCAAGGCGGTGTTGGCGGTGCCTTGGGCGAGACTCGAACCCCTGGCAGGGCAATTGTTGGCAGTATTCCGGGAGCAATACGGCGCGCAAGGCATCGACCAGGTCACCATTGTGCAATGGCTCTGGGGCATGCTGACCCGCATGCGCCAGCGCGGTGGGGTACTGGACCCCGAATTGAGCGTGTATGCGGCCGACGGCAACGTCTTTGCGCTGACCAAGACGGCGGGTCGTGGGGAGTGGCTACCGGGGATGGGGGCGAACACTCCGCGGCCCGTTTTCGTGACGCTCGGCAAGCACAGTGATTTCGACAAGCTTGTCGGCTCGGGGCGGCAGACGTGGTACGAGCGTTGGGCGAGCGAGGTGCTCGGGCAGCAGATGCTGCTGGCCAAGGGCATGGCTTCCGACCTCTACGGCGAAGCCACCCGTGTTTTGGTGGCCGAAGGGGTGGTAATTAAGACCAACCACCATCTTGGCGATACGCTGGCCCTGAATCCAGATGCACTGATGCTTTACGGCGAGGTGGCTTTCGTGGCGACCGAAGGGAGCAAGCGTCGCCTCGCGGTGCCACGCGAGGATGCTGAGCACTTGGTCGGCATGCCGTGCCTGGATGCACTGGATGCGCGTTACGAGGCACTGATTCCGGATGCGGCGGACTGGTGGGCTCAGCGTTTCAGCCACGGTGACCTGCGGCGGGTTATTCCGGCTGAACATACCGGGTTGCTGGAGCGCTCGATGCGCGAGGCGCTGGAGAATCGTTTCAAGGACAAGCACCCACGCCCTTGGTACGAAAACCTGCTCTCGGCCACGCCGACACTGGAGATGGGCGTGGACATCGGGAGCCTATCCTCGGTACTGCTGTGCTCAGTGCCGCCGAACCAGGCGAGCTTCCTGCAGCGGGTGGGTCGGGCAGGACGTCGCGACGGCAACGCGATGACGACCACCCTGGCCGACGGCAACAGCCCTCACGACCTGTATTTCTTTGCCGAGACAGAGGAAATGATTGCCGGCGAGGTCTCGCCACCGGGTGTCTTCCTGCAAGCCGCTGAGGTGCTACGCAGGCAGCTATTCGCCTATTGCATGGACGATTGGGTGGCTGGACTTGGCAGCCAGAATGCCTTGCCGGACAAGACCTCGCAGGCGCTGGACGTGATGGAGGCGAGCAAGCTCGACCGCTTCCCCTACCTGTTTGCCGACCATGTGCTGGCCCATGAAGAGCGACTCTTCAACGGCTTCATGCAGCTGCTTGACGGCGATGTGGATGAGGTTGTCCGTGCACGGTTGCTGGATTTCATGCAGGGCCAGGGCGAGACGGACGGGTTGCGTACCCGCTTGATGAAGGCGCTGACCGAGCTGCTGGAGGAGCGGCGCAGCTACAAGAAGCGCAAGGACGAACTCGACAAGGCGGTCAAGCAGCTCAAGCAGAAGCCGCAGGACGAGGCGACCATGGCGGAAATCGACGAGTTGCTGCGAGAGCGCGACAAGTTTCTCGAACTCATCAAGGAAATCAACGCCCGTGACCTGCTGGGCACCCTGACCGACTATGGGCTGATTCCCAACTACGCCTTTCCTGAAGCTGGGGTGCAGTTGAAGTCCGTGCTATGGCGCAAGCGCAGCCCGGATGAGCCAGGACAAGGCAGTTACGTCACGCTCAACACCCTTAAGTACGAGCGCCCGGCCCAGTCGGCCCTGTCCGAGTTCGCCCCGGAAAACCGCTTCTACGCCAACCAGCGGCGCGTGGAAGTGGACCAAATCAACATGAACCTGGCCAAGGCCGAGGACTGGCGTTTTTGTCCAAGCTGCCACCACATGCAGAACCTGAGTGTGGAGCCGGACGTGCATCCGGTCTGCCCGCGCTGTAATGAGGCAATGTGGGGCGATGCGGCGCAGCGGCGGACCCTGCTGCGTTTCCGTCAGGCGATTGCCAACAGCAACGACTCGGAAGTGCGTATCGACGACAGCGCCGAGGACCGCGAACCGAAGTATTACGTGCGTCAGCTGATGGCGGACTTCCTACCGGGAAGCGTGCGCGAGGCCTGGCAGATTGCGTCCGACGCCTTACCTTTTGGTTTCGAGTTCATTTCCCGGGTGACCTTCCGTGACGTGAATTTCGGCGAACTCGCCAAGCCGGGTGAGGCCTTCAAGGTAGCAGACAAGGAAGCCGCCCGACCTGGATTTCGCCTGTGCCGATACTGTGGAAAAGTGCAGAAGCCGCCCAAGCGCAATGGAGAGCCGGCCGAGCAAACCCACAGCTTCGACTGCCCCAAGCACGGCAGCAACGCCCCAGCCAACCTACTGGAATGCCTGTACCTCTATCGCGAGTTCGAGTCCGAGGCCCTGCGCATCCTGGTGCCTTACACCAAGAACGGGGTGGATGAGCGGGTGGTGCAGTCCTTCATGGCGGCACTGCAGCTGGGCCTGAAACGCTGCTTCGGCGGCAAGGTGGACCACCTTCGGATGGTGCAGCAAGACGAGCCGGGCAAGAACGGCGGACCGCGTAAGCACTACGTGATGTTGTACGACTCTGTGCCTGGTGGCACGGGCTACCTCGACCAGCTCCTGAAAGACAAAGCCGGCACCCTGGCAGAGGTGCTGCGAATGGCACTTGACGCGGTGACGAACTGCACTTGCAACGCCGACCCGGAGAAGGATGGCTGCTACCGCTGTCTATACCAGTACCGGCTAGGCCGCAGCATGGAGCAGGTGTCGCGCGATAACGCCAAGGCTGTGCTGGCCGACTTGGTCGGAGCACTCGGGCAGCTACAGCGCGTAGACACGATTTCGGACATCTTCATCAACCCGAACTTTGACTCGGTGCTGGAGGCGCGTTTCATTGAGAGTCTGAAGCGTTTGAGCGGCGTAGGGGGGCTGCCGCTGGTAAAGCTCGTCCAGGACGTGGTTCATGGCAAAGCGGGCTGGGTACTGGAGGTTGGTAGCCAGCGCTACCGCATTGAGCCGCAGTGTGAGCTGGGTCCGAAGCTGAGTCTGAGCACTTGGAGCAAACCGGACTTCGTCATATGGCCTTGGTCGGCGGCCTCGAAGCGGAAACCCATAGCGGTGTTCTGCGACGGCTGGACGGACCATCAGCACAGCATGCGGGAGGACGCGCAAAAGCGCAGTGCCATCGTTGCGAGCGGACAATGCTGGGTGTGGTCGGTCACGCACGACGATGTTAAAGCGGCGCTCAGTGGCAGCCTCGACCACGACCTGGAATCGCCATTGGTGGCGCTCTCGCGTCACGATGGCAGCAAGGCGCCGCCGCACATCCCGCGTGCGCAGGAGAAGGCCTTTACCCAGCATGCGGTGGCGCGTCTGCTGGGGGTGCTGGCCACACCAGGCGATAGCGGCAAGGATGCCGGCGCGGTGGCGCAACTACAGCGCAACGCGCTCTGGTTGGGCTATCTGATGATTCCCTCGACCCCGGCCGATAAGGCTGCATGCGATGGCCAGCTCGCGCAGTGGTTGCCGCGTTTGCCCGAGGCGGTAAAGACGCCTGGCAGCGGATATGCGCCGAGTGTCGGGCTGACCAAGGGGCCGAGCACGTTTGTTGGCTGGTGGCCCTTGGCGTGGGGCAGTCCGAAGCCGCCGGAATCCGATTGGTGTGCCCCGGGTGTCGTGGTCTTGGACGAGGCCGCAGCAGAGAGCGCTGAGCAACTCCACAGCGCCTGGCGTCGCTGGTTGCAGCTCTTCAATGCGATGCAGTTCCTCCCGGGCACGCTGATGGTCACCGGGAGCGGACTCGATGGTCATGACTACGAGGCGCTCCAAGGTGGTGAGAGCGGGGTCGGCGCGCCGGCCGCCGGTGGCACGGGCAGCGCGGCCTTGCTCGCGGTCTGGGAGACGACCCTGGAGCAAACGCTTGACGCCTTGCGTCCCGGCCTGCGCCGCCTTGCCGAGGTGGGTGCGGCGGTGCCTGAGGTGGGGCTTGAGCTGGCCGACGAGAAGGGCAGGGTGCTGGCCGACGCGGAACTCGCATGGGCCAGTGAGAAGCTGGTCGTGCTTCGTGATGACCAGGCCGACCTGAGTGAGACCTGGGCGGCAGCGCAGTGGAAAGTGGTGGAACTGGACGAGGGGTTGGTTACCGCGGGTGGCGCCCCATGGCAGGGCGTGGTGGCGACTGCGCTGGGCCTGACTCTGAATAACGAGGAAGAACAATGAGCTTCAAGCCGAAGGTCGCACTCGCGCAGGACTTCCTGCTTCAACTGGCCCGGTTGCCGGTGTCGGTGCATTCCAAAGTGATGAAATGGGCCATCCAGTTCCAGGCGGACCCCACCAGTTCGAGCATCAACTACGAGAACATCAAGGGGGCGAAAGACCCGAATCTGAAGTCGGTCCGTCTTAACGACGATTGGCGCGGCATCGTGTTCAAGCCGTCGAAGGGTGACGTCTATGTACTTTTGTATGTCGACCACCACGATGAGGCCTACCGCTGGGCGGAGAACCGCAAGCTGACCATCAACCCGGTAACCGGGGCGATGCAGATGGTTACGTTGGACCTTGTTGTCGAGCAGGCGGCGGAGGCGGCAGCGCCGGAGCAACAAGTCCCGGACTACGCCGCCCCTGTGCCGCGTGCCGAAACGGCTGAGACACTGCTTTTCAGCGCGCTTTCGGACGCCGAGCTGATGAGCCTGGGGGTGCCGGAAGAGCTGCTTTCCGCTGTGCGGAAAATCGGCTCCGAGGATGCTTTAGATGCGTTGCAGTCCAGACTGCCGACGGAGGCCTACGAGGGCCTCTTCCTGGTCGCGGCGGGTGACACGGTGAATCAGGTGCTGCAGGCGCGCGAGACCCGTGTGGACCAGGCTATCGACACCAGTGACTTTGCCGCAGCGCTCGCGACGGCCGAATCCCAGTCTCGCTTCGTGGTGGTTGATGACGACGAGGCCATGCTGGCCATCATGAACGCACCGCTGGCCCAGTGGCGAGTCTTCCTGCACCCGTCGCAGAACAAGCTCGCACGTGGCGACCGCAGTGGTCCGGTGCGGGTCTTGGGCGGCGCCGGCACCGGCAAGACGGTACTTGCGATGCACCGCGCAAAATGGCTGGCGGAGAACCGCGCCCTGGGCGGCAAGAAGGTGCTCTTCACCACCTTCACCCGCAACCTCGCCCTCGACATCGAGGAGAGTCTGAAGACGCTGTGCAGCGCGGACACGATGTCAAAAATCGAGGTGAAGAACCTTGATGCCTGGGTGCATGGGTTCATGCGGTCGCGCAAGTTGGAGCACCGCATCGTCTATGACCGCAAGCAGGACGGCGCGCTACAGGCCTGGCAGTCGGCACTGGCTACCAAGGACGCCACGCTCGACCTCTCCGACAGCTTTTACTCGGACGAGCTCGAGCAGGTGGTGCTCGCACAGGGCCTCACCACTCTCGACCAGTACCGCACCGCCCGCCGGATTGGCCGCGGCGTGATTCTGAGTCGCGCCAAGCGTGACGCTGTGTGGCCCGTCTTCGAGGAGTACCGCGGGCAGCTCGCGTCCCGCAAGCTCAAGGAGGTCGACGACGCCTACAGGGAAATCGCCGAGATGATGGCGACCGAGCAGGGTTCGGAGCTCGGGTACGCGGCCATCGTCATCGATGAGACACAGGACTTCGGGCCACAGGCCTTGAAGCTGTTGCGGGCGATGATTGCGCATGGACCGAACGACCTCTTCTTCGTTGGCGATGGTCACCAGCGCATTTACAGCCGTAACCGTGCGGCGATGAGCCGCTGTGGCATTGACATCCGCGGGCGCTCGCGCAAGCTCTACCTGAACTATCGAACGACCGACGAAATCCGCCGCCAGGCGGTGGCGCTGCTCGAAGGCTGTGAAATCGATGACCTTGATGACGGTCAGGACGAGACCAAGCGCTACAAGTCGCTGTCGCACGGTCCGATTCCAGAGGTTCGGAGGACTTCTGGAATGGAGGAGGCCGCTGCGGCCACCATAGACTTCATCCAGAAATGGCGCAGCGAGGAAGGGGAGCGAGACAACCTCTCCTTCTGTGTCGTGAGTTACAGCGAAAAGAGCCGGGATTCGCTAGGGCAGCAACTCCAATCCGCCGGAATCGCTTCAGTATCTATCACGGCGCAAACCAATCATCCCGATGCGCGCAATGTCGTCCATTTGGCCACGATGCATCGCGCCAAGGGTTTGGAGTTTGATTGCGTCATCGTCGTGGCCCCAGAGAGTTATCTGGGGCACGTCGAGGAAACGTCTTACCAGAGGCGGTTGCTCTACGTGGCGCTAACCAGAGCTAAGCGCGGCGCCGTATTGCTCGAAGTCTGATGGCTACCATGTAGCCGTGCTCTGGCAGAAAAGAGCATGAAGTGTGTTGTAGCCCCCGTCGGTAGCTCGAGCGACTAGTCTAAAACGACAGAGCTCTCGTGTTTCAGGAGATGTACGTAACCTCGAAACGTAGTCATATTTTTGTGGCCTGTCATTTCCATAATCTCCATCGTCTCCAGTTTGCGCGACTCGCATAGACGACTCGTGGCTTCATGTCGGAGGTCGTGAAAAACGAGGTCGACAACCTTGGCTCGTTCCGTCAATCGCGCAAAGCTATCGCAAAGGGAGGCAGGGGAGGGCCACTGGGAGAAGATTCTGGTCCCACCTTTCGGGCACTGAGCACGTTGAAGTTCAACGATGTCGCGTGCTCTCGGGCTCAAAAGAACGACCCGCGACGATTTGGTTTTTGTATGCTTTTCGGGTATAAGAAGTTTCTTGCCGTCTGTCGATATGTCCTGCCAACGTGCAAACACGATTTCCTGTTCGCGCATGGCTGTTTCCAGCGCAAAACCAATGACTGCTCGCCAGTCGTCTGGCGTGAAAGTATGTTCAGCTTCAATACCTGCGTCGTACAAGCGCTCCTCTTCCCCTGCGACGAGGCGACGTTCCCGCCGTCCAGCCCAAGCGTCAGGTATGACTCCCCGCTCGAACTCGAAGAGGTCGTCGTCGATGTGGTACCTGTTCGCTCTGGCATGCCATTCAACGGACCGTTTAAGGGCGTAGAAGAACTTGCGAACCGTGGACGGGGCGTAGGTCTTCTTCGGGCCATCCTCTTCTTTCTTTTTGGCGTCTCGTTTTATTGGCTCCTTGAGGAGAAGGGCTAGATAGTTTTCGACCATGGTTCTGTCCAGGTTCCGCACGGAGATGTCGCCCAAGTCATACTTCACGCGCTCGTAGTCTGTAATCTTGTTGGAAGGCAGGGGCTTCAGACTGTTTGCGCGGAATTTAAGGTAGTCGTCAATAACCTGCGACAGTAGGACTGTCTTTGTATTGAGGACAGGCTGGCCGCCGTCGATGGCAGTGTCCATCTTTCGCTTCCAAGCAACGGCCTCCTTGCGTGTCTTGAAGCGTTTCGCCTTGGTTGCTTCGCCGCGGCGGTGTACGCGCGCTTCGTAGCGTTTGCTGCCATCTTCTAGGATAAACTCACGGATTCCGCCGTCGCTTTCAAATTTGCTCATGGCTTTTGGTAGCGTGTATTGACTAGTTGGTGGTTTTTTGGTGGTTTTTGTCTGCTATTGGCGGAATGTAGTATAGCCTATAGGCCTGATTTGTAAGGCTTAGGAGAGTTGGCCGAGAGGTCGAAGGCACTCCCCTGCTAAGGGAGCATGCGGGCACAAACCTGCATCGAGGGTTCGAATCCCTCACTCTCCGCCAAAGTATCAGCAGAAAGGCCCCGAGAA
>Ga0075160_10002768_pt1 | contig 10316 bp, 7 predicted proteins | sample JI91814C2DNA_FD_70969 | JGI IMG/M metagenome (GOLD analysis project Ga0075160, IMG submission 70969) | Wastewater effluent complex algal communities from Wisconsin, to seasonally profile nutrient transformation and Carbon sequestration -... | ecosystem: Engineered > WWTP > Effluent > Algae...
CGATGCCACTCGCCCTGCGCTGTCCAGGTCACTGCACGAGGAACGTGGGGGACGTCCCGGAGATGGGCGAGATGGTATTGCCGAGCGACTTGGCGTCGCCGAAATACACGATGCGGTACTCGCCGGGCTCGGCGTCCAGGGGCACGCGCCAGTCGATGGTCACCTCGGAGCTCGGGCTGAGCGGCCCGCCGGTGCGCTGCCAGCGGAAGGTGGTCTCGGGGTCCCAGTCGTGGGCGACGACCAGCCAGTCCTCGTCGGCGCGCTGGACCTCGAGGTAGCCGGTGCCGGTGCGCAGGTTGTTGCGTGGGTGGGCGCCGCGGAAGCGGACCACCACGTGGTCGCCCGGTGCGACCATCGCCGGCGGGTCCTGGACGACGTCGCCGAACTTCTCGCCGATGCACAGCAGCTGGTCGGGCAGCAGGCACGGCGAGTCGGCGACGACGGGCGCGGTCATGATGATCTGGTCGTCGCTGAGGTCGAGCGGCACGCCGGTGTCGGTCGGGGCGAGACCGTCGCGCAGCGCGTCGGCCACGGTCGCGAAGTTCTGCTGCCAGGCGGCGAGCGTCCACGGGCCGAACTGCGTGAAGGCGCCCTCGTAGTGCTGGGCCTGATACTCCTCGTGCGTGGTGACGTAGCTCGAGTAGCCGTTGCTGAGGCCGGCGATCACGGCGCGGTCGATGCCGGTGCCGCCGAGGTGCGCGAGCACCGTGGCGCGCAGGCGGTCGCCCGACATCGTCGTGACCTCGAACGGGGCCGGCACGATCGCCAGGCTGCCGAGGCGCAGGACCTGGGCCGGGAGGATCGTCGGCGACCACGGGAACGGCAGCATGCGCCCGACGGGCAGCAGGATCGCCTTCTCCTCGTGGCACTCCTGGTCGACCGGGTCGATCGTGATCGGCGGGAAGTTGTCGCCGTACTTGATGCCCTCGTCGATGAACGCGACCGCCGTGCCGTCCTCCGCGCCGGCCGCGATCGAGAAGCCGATCGCCGCCTTGCACGTGTGCTGCGGGCCCGAGCCGGTGTACTGCGAGTCGACCTCGACGTCCTCCATGTCGTAGAACGCGAGGCGGCCGTCGACCGGGCCGCGCAGCAGCTCGTCGGCCGCGTCCCACAGCTCGAGCGCGCGGGCGTACTGCTTCTCGCCGTGGATGGCCGCGTTGGCCAGGTCGTCGCACTCCGGGTCGGGGCTGCCGTCGCACGGGCGCACGACCGTGTTCGGCGTGCCGAGCACGACCTCGTTCGGCGACACGTCGCCCGCGTCGCTCTGCGCGAACGCGGCGACGAACGGCTCCTTCGCCGCGTAGTCGGCCCCCATCGCCCGCTCGAAGTAGTACGAGGCGAGGCCCTTGTGGTCGCTGCTGACGAGGTGGTTCTGGTTCGACACGCTGGTCGCGTGGCTCGAGAACCACGCGAGCGCACCGATCGGCTGGCCGCTGGTCTCGCCGGGCTCGGTCCGCTCGAACCGCAGCACCGTCATGCGGGTGTTGGTGTTGCGGTCGAACTCCGCCTCGTGGGCGTCGCGCTCGGCCTGCGGGTTGCCGGCGTAGGCCTGCGGCGAGCGGTTCCAGTTGGCGTCCTGCAGCGGGCCCTGGGCGATCTTCACGACGCCGTCGCCGAGGTTGTCGTGGGCTTTGATGATTGAAGCGACGATGCCGGACACCACCGCCTCGAAGTTGTCGGGGTCGTAGCCGGGCACGGCCAGGTTGAACATCGTGTAGTGGGAGAACCCGGCGATGCCGCTGTGCGTGTGCGTGGCCGACAGCGCGACGTTGTCGCGCGTGTACACGCCCGGGCCGAAGTGGTCCTCGAGGCGCTTCAAGACCTCGAGGTGCACGCCCTGGAACACCTGGCCGAGGTCGGCGCTGACGAACGCGATCCGCCCGCCGCTGCACGGGCTCTCGACGACGAACGCCCGGGCCCACAGGCGCGTGGAGATCCCCTCGGCCTTCTGATCCGGCATCGAGTAGCCCATCATCACCAGCTCGGCGACCGGGCCGGTGACGTCGTGGATCCCCGCGCCGACCCGGTAGAACGGCGAGTCGTCGCAGGTCGCCGCGCCGGTGTCGTCGCCGCTGCTGCTGCCGCCGCCCGTGGGCACGCCGCCGCTGCTGCTGTCGTCGGCGCCCCCGCTGCCGCCCGTCGAGCTCGCCGTGGCCTCGGCGCCGCTCGTCGGCGCGCCGCCGCTGCTGCTCGCCGGCTCGCCCGTGCTCGATGCATCGGCGCCGGAGGTTGCCGACGACGAGTCGCCGCAGGCGAGGAGAGGCGCGCAGAGCAGGAGTGACAGCCGTCGCATGCGCGCATCATAACCGAGGCCTGGACCGCCGCGGTGTGGTCGTCCGCGCTTGCGTCCCGCGGGCCAGAGTCTCTACGATCAGCGGATGTTCGCCATCCTGGAGGCGGTCGAGGAGGCGCTGCCGGAGCTGCTGACCCGGCGCGACTGGAACAGCCTGCGCGTGACCTACGAGCCGCCCGAGGTCGAACGCGTGTGGCGGACCTGGGACGAGCACAGGATCCTCCTGCACTGCATCCACCCGTGCGCGCCGGGCCGTCCGCTGTTTCACCCGCACCCGTGGCCGTCGATCGTCAAGGTCCTGGCCGGGCGCTACGAGATGGGCGTCGGTTATGGCGTCGGCGTCGAGGCGCCGCCGATCGCCATGACGATGATCGCCGGGGCCGGCACCACCTACGCGATGACCGACCGCGACAGCTGGCACTACGTGCGGCCGCTCAACGAGCCATCGTTCTCGCTGATGGTCATCGGCAAGCCGTGGCAGCGCGAGATGCCGCGCGGCGACCACCCGGCGCAGCCCGCACTCGCGCCGGAGCGCATCGACGAGCTGCTGCGGGACTTCGCCGGCCGCTTCTACCCGCTGCGGGCCGGGCGAACCGGCTGAGTCGGGGTGACGCGCAGGCGGTTGTGCACGTCGAGCACGCCGGCGGCCCGGTAGGCCAGGTCCTCGGCCAGCCGCTTGAACGAGCGGCGGCCGACGTTGCCGTGCAGCCACACCTCGCCGCGGTCGACCGCGATCTCGAGGCCGAGCGCGTGCAGGTACGGGTCGTCGGCGATGAGCTGGCGGACCTCCTCGTCGATCGAGGCGTCGCTGCGGGTCTCGACCATCTCGGCGTCGCCGTCGCTGGCCGGCTCGATCATCGGGCCGGCGAAGTCGAGGTCGGCGAACTCGGCCGTGTCGACGCGGCTGCCGTCGAGCACCGCGTAGGCGCCGTAACCATCGTAGGACGCGTCGGCGTTGGGGAAGTCACCCTCGTTGCGGATGGGGCCCTGGGTCTGGAACCGCGAGCCCTGCGGGTCGTCGCGGGTCTCCCGGAGGCCGTCGTCCTGATCGTGGACGCGGCGGTTGCCGGGCGGGGTGACTCTCAGGACAGGTCCAGCGGGACCGAGGTGGGGATCTTGCGTGGTGATCGTGTTGAGTCGTTGCATGACGAGACCATCGTTATGAAGAACATGGGCAACCACGATGGATGTGCAAGCGAACGCGTCGAGAAAAGTTTGATCGCGTGGCGATGCACCGAAGCGGCGCCCCGGGCGCGCCCGACCTGACGGCACGATCGATGCATCCATTTTAATGATTATTGGGATCGGACTGGCACATTCCGCGTCGAGGGCCGCGCGGGTCCGGCCGCGCTGCGCTGTGGGATCTGTGCGAGGATGGTGGCGTGATGCTCGCGCGCGCCTCGCTCCTCGCCCTGCTGTCGTCCGCCTGCGCCGCCGCGGAGCCGCTGTCCGCGGAGCCGCAGGCGCCCGCTGCGGCTCCGCAGATCGTCGAGGCGTCGGCGCCGTCGACCGAGCTGGCGCCGCCGTCCGGTCCCGACGCGCCGACGCCTGCGCCGCAGCCGGAGGCCTCGCCGACCGCCGAACAACCTCCACCGACATCAGCGCCCGGGGGCCCGCAGGACCTCGCGCCGCGGCTCAAGGGGGCCACAGGACCCGACGCCGACAAATTCAACAAGGCCGAGTCGCTGCGCTCGCAGGGTGACCTCGAGGGGATGCGCCGGGCGCTGCTCGAGCTGGTCAAGGATCACCCGACCAGCCCGTTCATGCCGCACGCGTACCTGATGCTCGGCGAGGAGTTCTTCAAGCGCGGCGAGATGCAGAGCGCGCTGCAGACCTTCGAGAAGGTGCTGACGTACCCCGCCGACGACACCGGCGCATATGCGCAGTACCTGGCGGCCTGGTGCCGCGTGAACCTCGGCGACGACGCCGAGGCGCTGCACGCCTTCGTCAAGGCCGCCGAGCGAGCGCAGCGGCTCACGACCGAGGCCGGCAAGGCGCTGGCGCGGGCCAGCGTGCTCGACTCGGCGCTCCCGTACGCGCACGTCGGCAAGCTGACCGCGGTGCAGCCGTTCTACAAGCGCGTGACCGCGGGGTCGTCGGTGACCCTCGACGAGGTGCTGCGCCGGGTCGCTAGGGCCTCGCTCGACATGGGCCGCCGCGACGAGCTGCAGCGCGTGTGCAAGGCCGAGGGCATGCCGGCGTGGTGCGCCGGGCCGCTGGATCAGCCGTGAGCCGCGCCGACGCGGGCGAGCAGCGCGGGCACCGTCAGCCACTCGCCGGCGATGCTGTCCGCGAGGTCGAGGTAGCGGGCCAGCGTCGAGCCCGCGCCGATCACCGGCCACGGCGGCGGCGGTGCCGACCAGCCGCCGTCGGCGGTGCGCATGTGCGACCGGTCCGAGGCGAACGTCGCGACCAGCGAGGCCGCGTCGACGATCCGCAGCCACGGGACCAGGTCGTCGCGCAGCCGCAGGTCCGGACGGAAGCTGCGGCGCAGGTAGGTCGCCGCGTCGACCGGCCGCGCGAGCGTGGTGTCGAGGTCCCAGATCTGCCACGGGTCCCGCGCGAGCAGGACGACGTGGTAGTCCCAGATGACCGGCTCACCTGGCCCCGGGGACAGGCGTTGGTGCCACATCACGCAGCTGTCCCCGGCCCCGCGGATGAACACCGCGGCCGGGGAGCGGCTGGCCACCGCGGGGTGGCTGCACAGGTGGTAGACGTTCTCCTCGCAGTAGAACGCCTGGTACCCGGGCGACTCGTGCATGGCGTCTAGCGGACGAAGCTCTCGGTCCACGCGGGGCGGGCCGGGGTCGCGCCGTTGCTGAACATCTCGGCCCAGGCGCTGTCGGTCTGGCGGTCGAAGTCCTCGGTGAGCACCGAGTGGAAGCTGGAGATCGGTCCGATGTACGACTTGACGCCCGAGCAGGTCGGCATGGTGAACACGAGCAGCATCGGGCGGCCGGTCGCGGCGTGCAGGACCCAGCCCTTGTCGTCGCCGAACTCGTCGGTCGGGGCGGTGTGCACGTCGGCGATGGTCGGCGTGAACTCGGCGATCTTCGTCTCGTCGTAGAACAGCTTGGCGTACCAGCCGTCGTACAGCGAGCCGCCGCAGCCGACCTGCTGCTCGTCGATGGTGGCGCGCAGGAACTCGTACTCGGCCTGGCTCAGCTCCTCGCTCTCGAGCTCCTTGTGGGCGATGGTCTCCAGGGTCTTCGCGCTGCTCTCGAGGTTGGCGAAGAACAGGCCGGCGCGCTCGACCGGGAAGCCGTCGGCGCCGAGCTTGTCGGCCATATCGCCGCCGAGCTGGCCGAGGTGGGCCATGCGGGCGTAGAACGCCGGGAGCGGCTCGACGTACGCGTCGGGGTACTCGCAGCCGTCGCCGCCCGAGTAGGACTGCTTGACGTACAGCAGGGTGTCGTGGCGCAGCTCGGCCCACGAGGCGGTCTGGGTGTTGAGGGTCTTGTCGGCCCACGCGGCGGTGCGCATCGGCTCGGGGCGGCCCTCGAACTCGGTCTCGTCGTTGAGCGAGCGGATCGCCGACAGCCAGCCGCTGTAGAAGGTCGCGTCCCAGAAGTCCTCGGGGTGGGCGTCGGCGAGGAAGCGCATCTCGTGGAGCACGCCCTGGTGGCCGTACTTGTCGAGCTCGGGCTTCATGTGCTGGCCGGCGGCGTCGTTGCCGAGCACGAACTGCACGTCGAGCTCGGTCGGCAGCATGCGCTTAACCTTCGCGCCGGTGATCAGGTTCTGCACGCGGTCGTACGTGACGTTATTAAACACGTAGGAGTCGAGGGTGAAGCGCTGGCCGAGCAGCAGGTACACGCGCGGCAGCACGACCTGCGGCGCGGTCGGGTCGGTGTACATGATCTGCGACATGATGCGCTGGATGCCGTAGGGGCTGGCGAGCAGCGCCTTGTACACGTCCTCGTCGGCGGCGGTGGCCAGCTCGGCGGGCGTGTGCACGTCGAGGTCGTCCATGAACTTGGTCATGTCCTGCGGGTTCATGCTGTCGCGCTCGCCGATGAGGGTGACGAGCACGCCGTCGACGCGGTCCCAATTGGTCCGGGCGCCGCTCTCGCCGAGCAGGTGGTTGGTGAGGAACGCGGCGTCGAGGCCCTGGCGGTTGAAGATCGGCTGCTGCTGCTCATCGAAGGTGACCATGGCCATGTCGGTGCGGCCGAGCCAGATCATCGCGCGGAAGTAGCGCTGGAGCACCGGGTCGTCCTCGTAGTGCCCGCGCGGCCGCATCTGCGAGAAGTCGTAGAGGGTCTTGAGGCCAAACAGCGGGACGGTCTCGGGCTGCTCGGCGGCGACGGCGTCGAGGATGCGCTGGACCTCCTGCGCCACGCCGTCCTGACCGGTGACCGTGGCGACCGGGAAGTCCTCGAGCAGGCTGCGGCCGACGGCGAGGTAGATGTCGAGGTCGCGCACGCTCGGCTGCAGCGCCGCGGGCAGCGAGGCGTGGGACTTGCCGAGCTCCTCGTGCATCGACTGCAGCATGCGGGCGACCTCGGGGACCAGCACCGCGTACTCGAAGTCCTTGAGCATCGCGTCGAACGACTGGTGCAGCGCGTGCAGCAGGCTGTCGGCCGAGATGAACACCGGGAGGTCGTTGTAGTAGAGGTCGAGGTAGGTGGTCGCGAACGTGTGGGTCGCGGCGTCGCCGACCGCGACGAACCCGTTCTTGTCCAGCAGCTCGTCGTGGGCGGAGGTCAGGCCGGCGTACTCGGAGATCTCGGGGAGGTAGGTGGCGTCGCCGGGCTTGTACGACAGGCCCTTGATGTACTCGGGGCCCGGGTAGGTCGACAGGAACATGTCGACCGTCATCTGCTCGGCCTGCTTCATGATCGGCTCGTAGACCTTCTGCACCCAGTCGTTCGCCTCGGGCAGCGGGACGTCGGGGGCGCTGGGCGAGTCGTCAGCGGGCTGGGTGTCGGAGCACGCGGCGAGCGTGCCGAACAGGGCGGTGAGGATCACGGAGCGAGGAAAAGCCAATGTCATGATCCAGCAGCGTAAAGCAATCCACCTGCCAGTCAACGTAAACGTGGTTCGTGACGCCGGTCCATGACTTCGATGGCGCGGGGTGTCACGAATGTCGCGGCGGGGCGGTCGAGCACGCGCGTGAACCGGGGACAAACCCTGCATGGACTCGCGACGAAGGGCGCCCGGTGGGCGCCCTCGTCGCTGCGAGCGATGACCTGACGTCTAGTCCATCAGGCGGAACTCGATGCGGCGGTTCTTCGCCTTGCCCTTCGCGGTCGCGTTGGTGTCGATCGGCGCGTCAGGCCCGAAGCCCTGCGAGACCAGGCGGCTGCCGTCGATGCCGTGGTCGACCAGGTACTTGCGGACCGACTCGGCGCGGCGCTGCGACAGGTCGACGTTGTGCTCGCGGCTGCCGTCGCTGTCGGTGTGGCCCTGGATGTTCCAGCGGGTCGACGGGTGCTCCTTGAGGACCGCGACGGCGCGGTCGAGCACCGGCTTCGAACGCGGCTTGATCGAGTCCTTGTCGACGTCGAAGTAGATGCCCCGAATGACGCCGCTCATCTTCTCGATTTCCTTGGGCCGCTCGTCGGGGCAGCCGTTGGCGTCCTCGAACTGGTTGTAGGTCTCCGGCTGGTCGGGGCACTCATCGATCTTGTCGATGATGCGGTCCTGGTCGCGGTCGGGGCAGCCCTGCAGCTCGCGCGGACCGGGCTCGTTCGGGCAGGCGTCGATCTCGGTGGCCGCGACCGGCTGGCCCGGGTCGAACAGCGTGTCCTTGTCGGTGTCGATCAGCGGGCAGCCCCGGTTCTCGCGCGGGCCGGGCTCCAGCGGGCACGCGTCGGTGTCCTCGGGCGTCACGCCGCCCTGGTCCGGGTCGTACAGGCCGTCGCCGTCGGTGTCGATCAGCGGGCAGCCCTTGTTCGCGCGCGGGCCGGGCTGGGTCGGGCACGCGTCCTCGTCGGCCGGCGCCACGCCGACCTGACCCGGGTCGTACAGGCCGTCCTGATCGGTGTCGATCAACGGCTTCGTCGGGTCCTTCGCCTTCTTGCCGAACCGCAGGCCGAGCCCGAGCAGCACCTCGAGGTTGTTCGAGCGGTCGTTGCCGACGCCGACCGCGGTCGCGATGTTGTCGACGATGTCGACGCGCAGCAGCAGGCGCCGGGTCAGGTAGAACTTCACGCCGCCGCCGACGCCGAGCGTCGGGTCCATGTCCTTGCCCAGCGACTTCGAGCTGATGCCGAGCAAGCCGAAGTCGGCGCGGATGAACGGGGCGATCCGGTACGGCAGCTGGAACAGCACCACCGGGCGGAACGTGTACATCGTCGCCCGCGTGCCGTCGGCGATCTTGTTGAACATCAGGCCGCCCTCGAGCTCGAGGCCGAGGAAGCTGAGCGGGTAGTAGCCGGCGCGCAGACCGATGTCGAAGCCGGGCTTGAGCGTCTGGTGGCCGAAGCCGGGCGCGTCCTCGAGGTTCGGGCGGTAGAACTCGTGGACCTTCGACGGGAGGAACGCGCCGCCGTAGATGCCCACCTCCCACGAGTTGCGGACCGGACGGTGCCGCTTGATCCACGGGGTCTGCTCCTGGCCGGACGCGGGCGCGGGCGCTGGCTCGGCCGCGGGCGCTGGCTCGGCCGCGGGCGCTGGCGCGGACGTCGTGGCCGCGACCGAGACGTCGGCCGCGGGCGCGGGCGCGGGCCCCGGTGCGGCGGGGTCTTGCGCCTGCGCGGCGCCGGCGGTGAGGGCCGTGGCGAGGAGCGCGGTCAGTGTGGTGGTGCGGGTGCGAGGGTTGGCCGTGGTCATGGGCATGCTGCCTGGGTGGATATACATCCGTCTATCTCGGGCCCGGTGGGCCGTGAAATTAGTTGCACGCGGGAGCGTACTCGAGATCGTCGGCCTCTGCTGCGAGATCCGACAGCTGGGTGAAGTCGTTGGAGCCGTCGATTGCGATCGCGTAGAACGACTGACCGAAGCACGACAGGGCCCGTTTGCTGACCGGTTCGTAGGCGAGGCCGCTGCCGAAGTCGGCGTCCGGGACCTCGGCGACCATGGTCAACGCCGCGTTGACAGTGTTCACCTCGTAGATCGCCCCGGAGGCGGTGTCAGACACCAGCATCCGGCTCTTGTGGCAGTCCCAGGTCATGCCGCACTCGGCGATGTCGATGCCGACACCGTTGTATGTGAGGTCCACCGCGGTCGCTACCGAGCCATCGTCGGCGAACAGGATCAGCTCGTCGACCTGGCCGTCGACGCCCCACAGGGCGCCGTCGGCGTCGAAGCCGATCGCGCACAGGTTCTTCTTGTGGGGCTTGGGCAGCGCGGTCGGCTTGCCGGCGCCGCAGTAGTTCATCGTCACCAGGCTCGACTTGAAGGCCAGCGACGCGAACACCGTGCGGTCGTTCGGGTGGATCGCCACGCTCGTGGGGATCCACGGGTTGAAGCCGGTGGTGTCGAGGGTGTCGATCGCCGTGAGCGCGCCGGTGTCCACGTCGACCTCGAGGATCTCGCCGGAGTTGATCGCGGCGGTGATCAGCAGGCTGTCGGTCGGGTTGATGCCGTCGTGGTTGTCGTTGCAGTCGTTGCCCGGGGTCACGTCCGGGTTCTCGGGGTCGCCGTCGCCGTGGTCGTCGCCGTCGCCGTCCTTCATGCACGCGTCGGCGCTGTCGAGCGGGGCCGAGCCCGGGAACGCGGTCCCGTCGCTGTCGTCGCAGTCGGTGCCCGGCTCGGCCTCGGGGTTCGACGGCGTGTCGTCGCCGTAGTCGTCCTCGTCCTCGTCGGTCATGCACGCGTTCGGGTCGTCGAGCGGCGCGGCGCCCGGGAACGTGTGATCGTCGGCGTCGTCGCAGTCCTCGTCCGGGTGATCGCCCGGGCACGTGTTGCCGCAGCCGGCGCAGTAGCCGTCGCTGTCCTCGTCGACGCACACGGGGCCGCACATGTCGTGGTTGCCCGCGTCTGCGTCGTCGCAGTCGCTGCCCGGCTCGATCGGACCGTCCGGCTCGCCCGGCGGGTCGGCGTCGCCCCAGTCGTCGCCGTCCTCGTCCTTCATGCA
>Ga0075160_10002769_pt1 | contig 10314 bp, 7 predicted proteins | sample JI91814C2DNA_FD_70969 | JGI IMG/M metagenome (GOLD analysis project Ga0075160, IMG submission 70969) | Wastewater effluent complex algal communities from Wisconsin, to seasonally profile nutrient transformation and Carbon sequestration -... | ecosystem: Engineered > WWTP > Effluent > Algae...
CCAGGCCGTCGCGGTCGTTCATCGAGTTCTCGTGCGGAAACAGGCCCTCCTCCATGCCCGTGATGAACACGGCGTCAAACTCCAGACCCTTGCTGGAGTGCACGGTCATCAGCTGTATGGCGTCCTGCCCGGCCTCTGCCATGTTGTCGCCCGCCTCAAGCGCGGCGTGGGTCAGGAAGGCCACCAGCGGCGACAAGGTCTCACCGGTATCGCCCAATACGTCGGAGGGTAATTCCGGGGCATTCATATCCAAGCCTTGGCTGGCCGGGCTCTGACCTGCCGCCAACACGGTGGTCATGGCGGCAGCATCGCGGCCAAAGCCCTCCTGTGTCACAAAACTCTCCGCGGCGTTAACCAGTTCGTCCAGATTCTCCAGGCGGTCCGCACCCTCTCGGTCGGCCTTGTAGTGCTCAACCAGGCCGCTGTGGTCCAGCATGTGCGCGATGATGTCGCGCAGATTCATGCCCACCGTCTGCTCACGCAGCACATCGATCTTGGCGACAAATCCGGCAATCACTGCACCCGCGCGGCCGGGCAAGGCACTCACAGCGTCATGCAGAGAGCAGCCGTTGGTGCGGGCCAGATCCTGCAACTGTTCCAGGCTGCGCGCACCGATGCCGCGCGCCGGGAAGTTGACCACCCGCATGAAGCTGGTGTCGTCGTTCGGGTTCTCCAGCAGACGCAAATAGGCCAGCGCGTGTTTGATTTCGGCACGTTCAAAGAAGCGCAGGCCGCCGTACACGCGGTAGGGCATGGCGGCATTGAACAGCGCGGTTTCTATCACCCGGCTTTGTGCGTTGCTGCGGTAGAGCACGGCGATCTCTTTGCGCGCGAAGCCTGCTTCGGTGCCGTTGTCACGCACCAGCTGTTTCATTTCGTCGACCATCCACTGTGCCTCAGCAAAGTCGGTGGAGGCCTCGTAGACCCGCACGGGTTCACCCGCGCCCTGGTCGGTACGCAGGTTCTTGCCCAGGCGTTTGCTGTTGTGGCTGATCAGCGCATTGGCCGAGTCCAGGATGTTGCTGTAGCTGCGGTAGTTCTGCTCCAGCTTGATCTGGTGCTGCACGTTGAACTCGGTCACAAAGTCGGCCATATTGCCAACCCGTGCACCGCGGAAGGCGTAAATGCTCTGGTCATCGTCGCCCACGGCAATCACCGCACCGCCGGGCGTGTCAGGGCTGGCGTTCGCACCCTGCCCGGCCAACATCTTGATCCAGGCGTACTGGAGCTTGTTGGTGTCCTGGAACTCGTCGATCAGGATATGGCGAAAACGCCGCTGGTAGTGTTCGCGGATCGGATCGTTATCGCGCAGTAACTCGTAGGAGCGCAACATCAGTTCACCAAAGTCGACCACGCCCTCGCGCTGGCATTGTTCTTCGTACAGCTGGTAGATATCGACCTTGCGACGGGTTTCGTCGTCACGCACTTCCACCATGTTCGGGCGCAGGCCGTCTTCCTTGCAGCCGCCGATAAACCATTGCAGTTGTTTGGCCGGAAAACGTTCGTCGTCGATGTTGTTCTGCTTGCACAGCCGCTTGATGGCGCTGAGCTGGTCTTGTGTATCCAGAATCTGGAACGCCTGTGGGAGATTGGCCAGCTTGTAATGGGCGCGCAGGAAGCGGTTGCACAGGCCGTGGAAGGTTCCTATCCACATGCCACGCACGTTCACCGGCAGCATGGCCGACAGACGCGTCATCATTTCCTTGGCGGCCTTGTTGGTGAAGGTGACCGCCAAAATTCCGCCCGGGGCCACGTAACCACCCTGTAACAACCAGGCAATGCGGGTGGTCAAAACGCGGGTCTTGCCAGAGCCTGCGCCAGCCAGTATCAGCGCGTGTTCTGCAGGCAATGTGACGGCAGCACATTGCTCTGGATTGAGGGTGGCAAGCAAGGGGGAAATGTGGTCGGCAGCGGTGTTGGGGATCGAAAACATGCTTGATTGTAGAAAGCCCCAGGTAACTGGTCTGTTGGCTCTCTAGGTGTCTTCCCGAATGCACGCCAAAACGCACTGCCACCCAGTATCATGGCCCGGGCTATACCACGTTAAGGCGCTACGCTGCATGATCTTTACAACCAAGCTCCTCAAATTACTTCTGCTTGCGACTATGACTCTGTCGTGGGTTTCCTCTGCTTCTTCCGCAACGCTGGATGTTGGCGGCGTGAAGGTCGAAGATTCACTCACCATCTACAACAATACACTGCTGCTCAACGGTGCAGGCTTGGTGTCAAATGGAAAAGCACCCAGCTATGTGGCCCAAATTTATGCCAAACAAAAGTTCAAAACGCTGGACGAGTTGTTTGCCGTGCCCGGCCCGAAACGACTGGTTTTGACCGCGATCAAGGAAGTGGACACTGGCCCTATCGTCAAAATGTTCAACCGCAGTGTGGACGAGACCGCTGGCAAAAGTGACCGGGCCAAACTGATTCCCGGCCTGATGAGTATTGGAGAAGTCTTCAAGGCCAACCGCGTGCTCAAGCCCGGTGAGGTCATGACCCTGGACTGGGTGCCGGTTTCCGGCTTGGTCATCTACCTGGGCGGCAAGCTCCAGGGCCAGCCTTACCGCGATGCGGAGCTGTTCCGCGCTGCCATGTGGGTATGGATGGGCGATTTCCCGGTGGACGCCAAGGTCAAGGAAGCGTTACTGGGCCGTATGTAGGGAAATTCCACACGAAACATTGCGGTTGTATACAATCGGTCACCGGGCCCAAGCAATTGGGACCCGGTTTTTTTATGCCGGGTCCCGTCCAAGCGCCTATTGTTGAAATCACAAACTAAGGAGCTTGGGCTATGGAAATTTTTGACTACGACAACATTCTGCTGTTACCCCGCAAATGCCGCGTGGAGAGCCGCTCGGAGTGTGACGCCGGTGTAGATCTGGGGGGACGCAAATTCCGTATCCCCGTAGTACCTGCCAATATGAAAACCGTGGTCAACGAGGACATCTGCGTCTGGCTGGCCCAAAACGGCTATTTCTATGTGATGCACCGTTTTGACTTTGACAACCTGCAATTCGTCAAAGACATGAAGGCCAAGGGCCTGTTCGCCTCGATCTCGCTGGGTGTCAAACCTCCCGACTACGCCACAGTAGACGCCTTGTTGGCGCAAGGCCTGGCACCTGAATACATCACCATCGACATCGCCCATGGCCATGCCGACAGCGTGAAGAACATGATCGCCTACATCAAGGACAAGCTGCCCGCCAGCTTCATCATCGCAGGCAATGTGGCCACACCTGAGGCGGTGATCGACCTGGAAAATTGGGGCGCCGATGCCACCAAGGTCGGCATTGGTCCGGGCAAGGTCTGCATTACCAAGCTGAAGACGGGTTTTGGCACCGGCGGTTGGCAATTGAGTGCGCTGAAATGGTGTGCCCGCGTAGCCACCAAACCCATCATTGCCGATGGCGGCATCCGCGAACATGGTGACATTGCCAAGAGCATACGTTTTGGCGCCACGATGGTCATGATTGGCTCCATGCTTGCCGGCCATGAGGAAAGCCCTGGTCAAATCGTGGAAGTGGATGGCAAGCTGTACAAGGAATACTACGGCTCGGCCAGCGACTTCAACAAGGGCGAATACAAACATGTGGAAGGCAAGCGCATCCTGGAGCCTATCAAGGGCAGACTGGCTGAGACCATGGTGGAGATGGAGCAGGACATCCAAAGCTCGATCAGCTATTCCGGCGGCAAGAAGCTGATGGACATACGCAAGGTGAACTACGTCACCCTGGGCGGAGATAACGCGGGTGAGCACCTGCTGATGTAACCCGCCGGTGCTTCTCCGCAGGGCTGACCCAAGGAGAAGTGCGGCCCCTCGAGGGCAGAGAGCCACACGCAGTGGGCGAACGTGGGGTTCACATTACCGTCAGTCGCCTGACAGCAATCCCCGTCGAACGGACACCCACCACTGCCGGTGGCGCGGTATTCTGATGCCATGCGGAGGAAGACAATATGAAAATCGCAGTACTGGGTATTGGCCTGATGGGTTTTCCCATGGGGCGGCGTCTGTGTGAGGCCGGACACACTGTCCACGTGTGGAACCGCACGCTGAGCAAGGCGCAGCGTTTGGCCAGCGCCGGGGCCATCGTCCACACCCAGCCCACAGACGCCGTGCGTGATGCGGACATCGTCATCACCCTGCTGGACAACGGCCCCATCGTCGGACAGGTACTGTTTGACATGGGTGTAGCAGACGCCATGCCAAGCAGTTGTCTGGTGGTGGATATGTCATCCATCAAACCCGTAGAGGCCAGGGACCACGCGGCACGGCTCAATGAGCGGCATATCGCCTATCTGGATGCCCCGGTATCCGGTGGCACCATTGGCGCGGACAACGGAACGTTGGCCATCATGGTCGGTGGCAAAGCCAGCAGCTTTGAGCGTGCCCTGCCGGTACTGAACGTCTTTGGTCGCGCAACCCATGTAGGCCCTACTGGCGCCGGCCAACTGACCAAACTGGCCAACCAGATGATTGTGGGCGCCACGATTGGCATCGTGGCCGAAGCCCTGTTGCTGTGTGAGCGCGGTGGTGCCCACATGGGCAAGGTCAAGGAGGCCATCACTGGCGGTTTTGCCGACAGCCGCATCTTGCAAGTGCACGGCCAACGCATGGTGGAGCGCGACTTTACGCCTCGGGGTCGCATGGCGGTGCAGCTTAAGGATTTGCGCAATGCGATGGCTACCGCAGGCGAGATTGGTTTTGACGCACCCATTACCGCACTGTTTGAGCAGTTGTACGCCCAGGGCATAGAACACGGCTTGGCCGACCTGGACCACTCGGGTTTGTTTGTGGAACTGGCCAGCCGCAACGGCATGGCATAACAGTACGCGCGCACAAAAAAAGGACCTTTGCAGGTCCTTTTTCGTTGCTGACGGTCAAGCCGTCAACGGTGGTACTCAATCAAAGGTGCGGGCTGCGCGCTTCTTGGCATCACGTGGCACAAACACCTTGCCAGCATTGCCGGGCTTCACACCCATGGGCTTGCTGAAGGCAGGCTTGCGGGCCGCGAAATCGCCGCGCGGTGCGCCGCCAGCGAAGTCACCACGGGGGGCATCAAAGTTGCCACGTGGAGCCTGGAAGTCACCGCGGGGCTGGAAATCGCCACGTGGGGGACGCGCATCGCCACGGGGAGCACCTTGGCCGCCGGCAAAGCGATCATTAAAACCACCCTTGCGTTCGTAGCTGAAGCCTTCTTTGGCTGCACCGCCGAAGTCACGTGCGCTGTTGCCAAAATCACGGGGGCCACTGGCCGGTGGACGTCCACCAAAGCCGCCACCATGGCCGCGGTTGCCACCAAAGCCACCTTCACGGGGGCCATTGCTGAACTTGCGATCACGGTCGCCGCCGAAGCCACCGCCTGGATTGGCACGGCCCGCAAAGCTGGGACGTGACTCAGGAGCACGTTGCTGTGGCTCCAAGCCAGGAATCGTTTCAGCCTTGATAGGCTGGCGTGTGTAGGCTTCAATGTCAAAAATCTTGCGGCGGTCACGCATTTCGGCAAAGGTGATGGCCAGGCCATCGCGACCGGCACGGCCAGTACGGCCGATGCGGTGGGTGTAGTCTTCGGCCTTCATCGGCAAACCGAAGTTGAACACGTGGGTGATGGTGGGTACGTCGATACCACGCGCAGCCACATCGGTCGCCACCAGAACCTGCACCTGGCCGTTGCGCAGCGCCATGAGACGGCGGTTACGCAGACCCTGGCTCAGGGCACCGTGCAAGGCCACGGCGTCAAAACCGTCTTGTTGCAGGTCGTTAGCCAAGCCATCACACTCGATCTGCGTGCTGGCAAACACGATGGCCTGGTTGATACCCGTATCGCGCAACCAGTGGTCCAGCAGTTTGCGCTTGTGCTGGGCGTTGTCGGCCCAGAACAGCACTTGCTTGATGTTGACGTGTTTTTCTTGTGGGTTGTCGATGGTCACACGCTGTGGCTCGCGCATCACGCGGGCAGCCAACTGCTGAATACGTGGGGCAAATGTTGCGCTGAACATCATGGTCTGCTTGCGGCCGATGGTGAGCTGGTTGATTTCAGCCAGGTCATCCGAGAAACCCAAGTCCAACATGCGGTCGGCTTCGTCGACAACCAGGAATTGCACCTGATCCAGCTTGATTTGCATAGAACGTTGCAGATCCAGCAAACGGCCAGGTGTTGCAACCACCAAGTTGGCATTCTGCAGCTTGGCAATTTGCAACTGGTACGGCATGCCGCCCACGATGTTGGCGATACGCAGACCACGGCAATGTTGCACCAGGTCGATCGCGTCGTTGGCCACTTGTTGTGCCAGTTCGCGGGTAGGGCAAACGATCAGGGCGCCAGGAGCTGGGGCCTTGAAGTTACGTGGGTTGGTGGGGTCTTTGCGCTTGGAACGCTTAGGCGGTGCTTCACCGCGGGCGGTGGCTTCAGCAACTTCACGCTCGAATGCAGCACGCTCGTCAGCTTCTGCTTGGGCTTGCTGCTTCAGCAAGGTGTGCAGCACGGGCAGCAAAAAGGCTGCAGTCTTGCCACTACCGGTCTGACTGGAAACCATCAGGTCGATGAATTTGCCAGCCTTGTCGCCGTCGCGATCACCCGGCAAGGCAAGGGGAATGGTCTTCATCTGAACCGAGGTAGGCTGGGTGTAACCCAGATCCTTGACCGCAGCGACCAGCTCGGGAGCCAGACCCAGGGTTACAAAACCATTAGGCACTTCAGGAACATCGGCCACTTCAGGCGTGTCCATGCCAGTGTCAACGTCGGCTGTGCTTACAGCGTCGTTGGCGAAAGAGTTGTTATTGGAAATTTCGGCAGGCGCAAAGGCACCTGTCACTTCAAAAGCGTCAGTCATTGTTTTACTCACACGCGAGTGCCGCAGGGACTGCGACTGCTCCGTCAATGGTTAAAAAACATCAACCATCAAACGGAACCTGCGTCTGAAAAACTGTTCAGCGCTTGGGGCCCGACTTTGCGAACCCGGTGAATGAAGGGAGATGTACAAATATGCACTACTGTTTGCAGCGCAGCCTTGGATTATGGCATGGATTCGGGTTTCTACCTAATGTTTTTTCCACACCGCAATCAGTCAAGCCTTAGGAAGTGCTGGCGGTAGTGCTCCAGCTCATCAATCGACTCGTGCACATCGGCCAGGGCTGTGTGGCGTTGCTGCTTCTTGAACGACGCATGCACCTCGGGTCGCCAGCGCTTGGACAGCTCCTTCAAAGTGCTGACATCCAGGTTGCGGTAGTGGAAGAAAACTTCCAGTTTGGGCATGTACTTGACCAAGAAACGCCGGTCCTGGCCAATGGAATTGCCACACATGGGCGAAGCATTGGCTGGCACATACTGCTTCAGGAACGCGATCAATGCATCCTGCGCCTGCTCTTCGGTCACGGTCGATGCTTTGACCTTGTCGATGAGGCCGCTTTTGCCATGGGTCCCCTTGTTCCAGGCGTCCATCTTGTCGAGCTGTGCGTCACTCTGGTGGATCGCAAAGACCGGGCCTTCGGTGCGATTCTCCAGATTGGGGCCAGTCACGATGACGGCGATTTCGATGATGCGTTCGGCCTCGGGATCCAGTCCTGTCATCTCGCAGTCGAGCCAGACCAGGTTTTTATCTGATTTGCTTAATGGGCTTGTGGTGTTGGGTGCGTCCATACCGGCAATTGTCGCTGATGGCCTAAACTCAGAGACCATGAACGAATTCTTAGCGGGCAACCCCGCCTCCCTGAACACGACGGTCGCCTTTGCGCTGGCCCTCACCCTGAGCCTGGTACTGAAATTCTGGTTGGCGAGCCGCCAGATCCGCCATGTGGCCCAGCACCGCAGCACGGTACCCGCTGCGTTCGCAGAAAAAATAACGCTTGCAGCACACCAAAAGGCCGCCGACTACACCATCACCAAGACCCGCTTTGGCCTACTGGAGCTCGCCTGGGGTGCGGCCATTGCCCTGGCCTGGACCCTGTTGGGTGGGCTATCCGCCTTGAACCAGTTGCTTGTCGAGCTGATGGGTCACGGCATGGCGCAGCAAGTGACGCTACTGGTCGTCTTCATAGCCATTGGCAGCGCACTGGATTTGCCCTTCACGCTGTACCAAACATTCGTTATCGAAGAGAGGTTTGGGTTCAACAAGACCAGCCTCAAATTGTGGCTGCAGGATTTCGCCAAGTCCCTGCTGTTGTCCGCGTTGATTGGCCTGCCGTTTATCACGTTGGTCATTTGGATGATGGGCGCCACCGGTCCCTGGTGGTGGCTATGGGTGTGGGGCGTGTGGATGGGCTTCAACCTGTTGGCCCTGCTGATCTACCCGACCTGGATTGCGCCACTATTCAACAAGTTCCAGCCTTTGGAAGATCCGCAAGTCAAGGAGCGTGTGTCTCAGTTGATGGCGCGCTGCGGCTTCACCTCCAAAGGTTTTTTTGTGATGGACGGCAGCAAGCGCAGCGCCCATGCGAATGCCTACTTCACTGGTTTTGGTGCCTCCAAACGTGTGGTATTTTACGACACCTTACTGGCGCAGCTGAGCCCACCCGAGGTAGACGCGGTGCTGGCCCATGAACTGGGTCACTTCAAACACAAACATGTGATCAAGCGCATCGTTTCCATGTTCGCCATCAGCCTGTTGGGCTTTTTCGCGCTGGGTTGGCTGAGTCAGCAACTCTGGTTCTACACCGGCCTGGGCGTGCTGCCCAATCTGGGGGCGCCGAACGATGCATTGGCCCTGTTGCTGTTCATGATGGTGCTGCCTTTGCTGGGCACCTTCATGGGCCCGTTGTTTGCGCAGCTGTCGCGCAAACACGAATTCGAGGCCGACACCTACGCCGTGATGCAGACCAGCGGCCCCGCGCTGGCCGCCGCCCTGCTCAAGCTGTTTGAAGACAACGCGTCCACACTGACACCCGACCCGGTCTACGTGCAGTTCTACTACTCGCACCCACCGGCCACCGAGCGCCTGGGGCGTATTCTGAACACGGCGCACTAGGCGCCAGCAAACATGGCAACACCCTCGCCCTTGGAACCCGGCCTCGTCATTGCAGGCCATGGCCGCCACGTATGGGTGGAAACGCCGGACGGTCGGCGCCTGATCTGCCACCCGCGCGGCAAAAAGAGCCAGACCGTGGTCGGCGACCGCGTGTTGTGGCAGGCCAGTGAAGACGAGGGCACGATAGAGAAAGTGGAGCCGCGGCGCAACCTGTTTTACCGGCAGGACGAAATCCGCACCAAGATGTTTGCCGCCAACCTGGACCAGGTGCTGATACTGATCGCCGCCGAGCCCGAGTTTTCCGAGAGCCAGTTGTCGCGCGCCCTGATTGCCGCCGAGGCCGAACACATACGCCCCATCATCGCGCTGAACAAAAGCGACCTGGCCGAGCCTTTTGGCCGCGCCTGGGCCCGCATGGGTGTGTACCGCGACATGGGCTACACGGTGATGCCCATGGCGCTCAAACCGGTGGGTGATGCCGATCCGCAAACCGAGCACAAGCTGGACAGCTTGCTGGCCGGCAAGACGACACTGGTGCTGGGGCCATCGGGCTCGGGCAAAAGCACGCTGATCAACCGCCTGATCCCTCAGGCCCAGGTGTTGACCAATGCGATATCGACCGCGCTCAATTCAGGCAAACACACGACCACCAGCACCACGCTGTACTGGGTGGATGCGGCAACCCGCACCACGGCAGTCATCGATTCACCCGGTTTCCAGGAATTCGGCCTGAACCACATCGAGCCCATGCACCTGGCCAGCCTGATGCCCGATATCAAGGCCCACGCCCAAGACTGCAAGTTCTACAACTGCAGCCATTTGCATGAGCCGGGCTGCGGTGTGATCACTGCCCTGCAGAAGGCATCTGATGGATTTTTGCCCCCTGGCCCCCGTGAAATAAGCACGAGTCGCTATAAAATATATAGCAATTTGTTTGCCGAACTGTCTGAAAAGCGCTACTGATAGCGCCCTGCCGAGCTACTTTTAACCCAGCAACCTGGCCAACGACAGCAGCGCAAGAAACACCATCCACATCACCACGGTGCGCCAAACCAAGCCAACTACCGCACGCAAGTGCACCGGCTGAGGCGTTGCCCCAGCTCCAGGGCTGTCGGCCTCGCCCAGCTTCACGTTCACCGCTCCAGCGGTAGCGGCCAGTACCACACCATTGTTGTCGCCAGGGAACTGCGCCTCGCGTTGGCGCCAGCTGTCCACCGCTTCTTCAAAGCTCCCAACAAAGGCAAAGCCCAGGGCAGTGATGCGGGCCGGCACCCAGTCCATGGCATACCAGGCCTGGCTGGCCGTGGTCTTCAAGGCATCGCTTAACGGCGCACTGGATGGGCGCAGCGGGCGGTT
>Ga0075160_10002777_pt1 | contig 10301 bp, 8 predicted proteins | sample JI91814C2DNA_FD_70969 | JGI IMG/M metagenome (GOLD analysis project Ga0075160, IMG submission 70969) | Wastewater effluent complex algal communities from Wisconsin, to seasonally profile nutrient transformation and Carbon sequestration -... | ecosystem: Engineered > WWTP > Effluent > Algae...
CGACTGATGACTGTCGACTGATGACTGCTGACTGCTGACTGCCGACTGAATTAATTGTGCCATTGAAACTTCGTTGATATTTTTGCTCTTCACTATTACAACAGTTGGTTGTATGATACAGCACCCGAAAAATTTATCCATTGCGGATTTTACATACGATCTTCCGGAAGACCGGATTGCCAAATATCCTCTGGCAGAAAGAGATGCTTCCAAATTGCTGATCTATCAGGATGGTGATATCACTGAAGACCAATACCGGCAACTACCCTCCCATTTGCCCGCTAACTCTCTGCTGGTTTTTAATAATACCAAAGTGGTGGAAGCCCGTTTGCTTTTTCAGAAAGCAAGTGGTGGTGTGATTGAAATTTTTTGCCTGGAACCACATGAACAATATGCTGATATCACAACGGCCATGCAGCAAAAAGGAAAGGTCTGGTGGCACTGCCTTGTAGGTGGCGCTTCCAAATGGAAAAGCGGTCAGCTACTTGAAAAAAATATAAGTGATAATATCCGGCTTGAAGCGAAATGCCTGGATAAAAAAACCGGTTCCTTCCTCATTGAAATTTCCTGGTCAGATCTGTCCATGAGTTTTGCCGAACTGCTGCACCTGGCCGGCGCCATCCCCCTCCCACCCTATATAAAACGAGCGGCTGATGAAACAGATAAAAAAAGGTACCAAACTATCTATGCCAAACAGGATGGATCAGTGGCTGCTCCTACTGCCGGTCTGCATTTTACTCCTGCAGTTTTGAAAGCGCTGGAACAAAAAAATATCTTGACTGCTTTTGTAACCCTCCATGTAGGTGCCGGCACTTTTAAGCCGGTGAAAAGTGAACAGATGGCTGATCATGAAATGCATGCCGAATGGATTGATGTGGATCGCCACTTTATTGCCAACCTGAAAGATCAACTCGATAAAAATATCATTGCAGTCGGCACTACTTCATTACGTACACTGGAAAGTTTGTACTGGCTCGGTTTGAAATGTATGCATCCCGGCTATAATGAAACTGCCCCTGAAACAGTTTCCATTTCACAATGGGATCCTTATGATCTCCAATCAGAACAACTTCCTGCCTCAATTGCATTGGGACAGTTATTAGCATGGATGGAAAAAAATAAATTGGAAAAACTGATCACTAAAACACAGATCCTGATTGCCCCGGGTTATACCTTCCGGATTGTAAAAGGACTGATCACCAATTTTCACCAACCGCAATCCACCCTATTACTACTGGTGGCCGCACTCGTAGGTAACAACTGGAAAAAAATTTACCACCATGCCCTGCAAAATAATTACCGCTTCCTGAGCTATGGAGATGGGAGTTTGTTGTGGGGAGGAGATGGGTATTAGGTATTGGGTATTGGGCTTCTGATTATCGGCTATTCGCTCGTCACTCTTGACTCACGCCTATCGACTAAAGAAGATGAACCGCTTCTTCAATATAGACTGATAGACTGACCGACTGATGACTGCTGACTGCTGACTGTCGACTGATGACTGACGACTGTCGACTGCCCCTCAACTCTTACTCAAAGGCAAATCAATCGTAAACACACTGCCTTTGCCTAAAGTGCTTTCGGCCTTGATATCTCCATCATGCGCTTCCACCATGGCTTTTACATAACTCAGTCCCAGTCCAAACCCTTTTACATTATGTACATTACCGGTATGGGCGCGGTAGAATTTTTCGAAAATCCGTTTCACCGTATCCTTATTCATGCCGATGCCATTGTCTTCTATCCGCATAGTAAAATGTTTGCCGTTGGATTTGGTGCTCACACGGATCACCGGTGGTACATTTTCTTTTGAATATTTTACGGCATTATCTACCAGGTTATTGACCAGGTTCGAAAAATGAACTTCATCCGCATTGATCAGGTCAGCAGTAGCATCCAGTTGCATTTCCACCATCCCTTCCTTTTCCTGTAACTGGAGCACAAAATTGTCCACCACATCTTTGATCACTTCATGTACATGCACCGGTTTGAGGTTCAGGTCCACTTCCTGTTTCTCCAGCTGAGAAGCCTTGAGGATAGTTTCCACCTGCCGGTTCATGCGCTGGTTTTCTTCCTTGATGATGCTGCTGAAATAGCCCAGCTTGGTCCGGTCCTGCAACACTTTTTCATTCCGCATGGCATCCACTGCCAGTGAAATCGTGGCAATCGGCGTTTTGAATTCATGCGTCATGTTATTGATGAAATCGTTTTTGATTTCCGCCAGTTTCTTTTGCTTGAGCATGGTACGGACAGTCACAAAAAATGCGGCAATAATGATCAGGGTAAATAAAACCGAAATCGCGATGCGCCAGAAAAGTGATTTCAATACCAGTCCCTTGATATTGGGTACCGCCACCACCAGCAGTTCATTCACACTCAGGTTCTCTCCTGCTGTACCGCTTAATGCTTCCAGCCCGGTATAAAAAACAAAATTGTGTACCGTATCTACATAGGTATCATAAAAGCCGGGAGAGGCTTTCTGGAATTCCATATTGTTACTGCGGTCAAAAGAAGTAATCCCAAATTCGAATTTGATATTCTTTAAATCGTTTTGCTGAAAAGCCGACTCAAATTTCTGCCTGATTTCTTCCACACTGAAGCGGCTGGCCACCGTTACCGGTTTAAAAATATCAATGGAGAAATCATCCGGAAGACCAAAGCCCTTCTTGGGACTACCCATCAGGTTACTCCCCTTGTGCCTGCTCAGGTCATCGGCCACCTGGCGGGTACTTAACTCCACCGAGTGCTTGATTTGCTCTGTGCGCAGGGATACCATATTCCTTAAGGCAGAATTCTGGTTAATCATGATCCCCACCAACGACAGGCTGATCAGGATGGTGATGATACTAAAGACCCTTTTCATTTTCATTATCGGCAAGATAGTAGCTTTTATTATGCGGGGCAATACCACAAAAATACAGTTCCCGGGTGCTTCTCTATACCCTGCAATGGGTAGAGTACCTTATTTTAACGGGGCTTTATGGCTATCAGACCCGGAAAACCAGCTTCCGGCCCATACTTTTCAATTCCAAAAAGTATTAATATTGAAGCATGATTGACCCGGCTAACGGCATCCTGTTGATTGCAGACCCCTTCCTGAAGGACCCCAATTTCCTGCGGACCGTTGTCTTATTATGCGAACACAATGCAGAAGGGAGTTTTGGTTTTGTGATCAACCGACTCTATGAAAATACACTGGACGAACTGGTGCCTGAACTGGAAGGATATAAACTGCCGGTATACTACGGCGGACCGGTTCAAATCAATACCATCCACCTCCTGCACCAGTTACCTGATAAAGTACCGGGCGGGCAGGAAGTACTCAAAGGCATTTACTGGGGCGGTGATTTTGAGTTCGTAGTGGAGATGATCAAAAATGGGGACCCCGATCTGGATAAGATCCGGTTCTTCCTGGGTTACTCCGGCTGGAGCGAAGGCCAATTACTGGAAGAAATGAATGAAAAAACCTGGCTCACCGTCAAAGGAAACCGGCAACTGATTTTCCATCCTGATCACCAGGAAATCTGGAAGGATGCTCTCAAACAATTGGGGGGCGACTATGAAATCATGATCAATTTTCCCATTGACCCGCAATTGAATTAATCAACCCGTTCCTGGTATTTACCGGTTTCATTTCAATAAGATGTATTATGAAAAGATTTTTTTACGCTCTTGTATGCAGTAGTTTTTTAGTTTTTTCTCCGGGCTGCAGCACCCTGAAAAACCTGGGACTGGTTCCATCCGAACTGGAAATGGTCATGGGATTAAAAGATGCCCTCTCCCAGGGCCTGTTTAAAAGTCTGGATGCTTTTGCCGATCCTGATGGCAATCCGCTGGTTCGTTTTGCCTTTCCCGGCGAAGCAGCAAAAATTGAAAAAACATTGCGTGATCTTGGTTTTGATAAAGTGATCAATCAGGTCACCGGTAAATTCACCCGCGCTATGTCATCAGCTGTAAAAACAGCCAAACCTTTGTTTTTCGATGCCATTAAAAACATGAGTTTTAAAGATGCCGCCAAAATTCTGGTGACGGATAATACCCATGCCGCGACTGATTATTTTAAACAAGAAATGAAACCCGGATTAATGACAGCCTTCAGGCCGATTGTAGACAGTACCATCAAACTGGAAGGAGCAGACAAAGAATGGGCCGGTGTTACAAAAATTTACAACGCAGTTCCCTTTATCAATAAACCGCTGGAAAACAACCTTACGGATTTTGTCTCGGCCCGGGTCATCGACCTGATGTTCCTGATGGTGGCGAATGAAGAAGAACAGATACGGAGTAAATATGAATTGCGTAAAACGGATATGATGAAGAAAGTATTTACATGGGCGGAGGGAGAATTGAAAAAAAGGATTCAAAAAAATTAAGAATATACAATTGACGAAGGCAGATATCGTTAGGAAATCATGAAATACTTTCTACTTCTAGTTCTTCCTGTATTCACAGGCTGCATTAGCAAGACGCAGAAAAATAATGCTTTTACCTATGAGGCCCCATATGAAAAAGACGCTTCTCTTAAAAGAATTTTGGTCGAAAATCCAAGAAAGATTTGCGATCTGATTGGATTGAATCCACTAGAAAAAGGTACTGATTCTTTTGAAATCCGTGTCACTCTTGGTTTTGGACTAATTATGGGACTTGACATATTCTCAATAAGAAAAGATTCTTTTGGCTGGACAGGCAGGCATTTCTATTTTCAAGAACAGTCAGTTCCAGCATTCAGGTTAGGCGAAGCCAGATACGAAATGCCAAATACAGAGGTTGATAGCATATGGATGGGGAAACCATTTGTTCCTATTTGTGGTTGGCCAACATTCATTGACAGTCTCCGTTTTTTTAATCTTTACGAAATCCGGGATCAAAATCAAATGAATGAGTGCAAACTAGGTGGTTTTGATGGCACAATCGCGATAATCGAGTTGGCAACAAAAAATCACTACAAATGGCTTCATCACTGGATCAGTGGAAATTCAAATTGTGACGAATTTGTACGATTTAAAGAATTTATCCAAATGATGGAAAGGCAGCTTGGAATAAATTATTGTTGGCCGCGTTGTTGGCCTATTGAAACAAATAATTCCTCGAAATAATTTAAAAAAGCGAAATGCTTATTCAGCCTTACAAGCTCCTCGCCTGCTTGATATAAAGTTTACCCGTCAAAGCATCAATCTTGAATTCCACATCCATCCCAAAATTCATCAAGCCGGTTTCATCACGACCTGTGCCTCTTTCCACTTTATAATAAAAATGCTCCTTGATGGCGGTCAGGTATTTTGCCAGCAGTTCCACCTGTGCATCGGTCAATACCGTTTTGTCCTTACTCAGGTTACTCCGGCTGATATATTCCACCGTTACCTTATGACTCCCGGAAGCCCTGCCCAATGCAATGATTCCTTCATCGCAATTGACGCCGTCAGGCGGAGTCACCACACTGATTTCTCCCACCTGGGCATTAAAAGTATATGCAGGATAATTGTTCCGGTATAAATGTTTTGTCACTGCCACTCCATTGGCCAACTCTTCTCCAAATGCCCGGTGTACCAGTATGCCCATGGCTACCGAACGCTGATCGATTTTAAAATACTGCCTCTCTGCAAAAGCCCGTTCATCCCAGAGACTGGCCCAAACGGTTTTAATCGCTTTCTCTATGGGCTTGTCAGGATCGGTCAGACTGCCGGTCTTGGAATCATACAATCCTGCCCCATTAAAACCTTTTACATCTTCCGCATTGGTGGAAGAACGGAAGCGATAATTATCATACACTCCCCCGGTTTTCATTTTGGTACGAATCGCTTCGAGTAATACCTTATTCACCGGTGCCGCCTTGATGGCATCCCGGAGTTTTTTCAATGCAGCATTTAATTTTTGGGGATCATTGATCAGCGAACTGTTGGCCAGGATGGAATCCAGCTGCCTATTAATATTATTTTCTCTCAGGTGCTGATAATAAAAATAAAATGGAATGGCAAAAGATCCCTCCGGTAAGGGGATGGGCTTTTTATCCACCCTTATTTTCAGGAGCTCGGAAAAATTAGCCGCCTTGCCGCCGACTGCCGAAACATTTTTAAAGCTCATGTCCTGCAAACCCGTTATTTTCCGGATGCTGGTATCTACTGCCAGTCTGATCGTTTTACGACTCTCCGTTTTTAACCACCAGGCCCCTGCTTCTGCCTCGCCTGCTTTTCTGATAATAAAACTGTCGGCCGTTACTTCATAACAAACCAGTTTATTTAAGAGTGCTTCAATCGCAGGATCGGTCCAGGCTTTTCGGTAAGTGGCATTGGGTGTTTTGCGGTTCTGGCAAAGCAGACTCACATGACAGAGGGGCGTTTGAAATGGTACAGTGAGCACACCTGCCACCACCGGGAGTTCATTGGGTAATCCATCGAGGATCACAATATCGTGTTTGGAGATGGTCGTTTTTCCTACCTCCGTTGCTTTTACTTTTCGCAGGTAACCATAGGCCTTTCCTTTGTTCAGGGAAACAAATTCCCGGCCCTGGTACACTTCACTGGAACGGATGACCGGTATATTGGGAATCGCTGCCAACCGTTTTTCCATTTCGGGTGACATAGCCAAAACCCTGACCTTATTACCAAAATACACAAGGGCAGCAATCTTTTGATATAAACTGTAAATGTCCTTTGCCCCGGCATCATCCTCGGGCATCAGTTCCATTCCGTAGAGGCCAAGCCAGGAATAATAATTCAGGTTGACCAGCATGTAGTCTCTTGCCGGGTTGCTGCTGTAATTTTTGATATTGAAAAAGCTCAGTTCATCGGGATTATTGAGGACGGTACTGCAAAAATCATAATGAAAGGGATAGAGGGTGGAATTGATGAAATAGACTTTAGCATCGCGGATACTGTAAACGATTTTCACTGATGCCACCTGGCCAAATTTTTCGGTCAGGGATTTTCCTTTCAGGTAATTGTAATCGCCCGGACAATCAATCCGGGGCAGAAAATCCTTCACCCCTTTTTTATACTGGCATTCAGCTGCTGGTGTTTGCGAATGGCTCATTGCCATTACACAGAGAAATAAAAAAAGGAAACCCTGCCTTTTCAGTTTAAACTCCATTCACTGAGATTTCACTAAAGATATTTTAAATCCAATAAAAAAACCCTCCATAGAGGAGGGTTGGTAATTTGTTTTCAAAATCCGGAATACAGGTGGTCTTTCCTGCCGATGCAGATCGGAAAATATTAGTCTACCGCAACAGCGCCTTCTACCAGCACTGTTACTTTGTTATTCAGTACTTCTACAAAACCGCCCTGGATATCAAAACTGCTGGTATGGGTTTTATCCTTCAGCACTTTTACCCGGCCTGCTTTCAATGCGCTCACCAGTGGGGCGTGTTTCTCCAGTACTTCAAATGAACCGCTGATACCGGGCATCTGAACACCGTAGACTTCGCCACTGTAGAGTTTTTTTTCTGGTGTTAATATTTCTAAGTTCATACCCCAAACCCCTAAAGGGGATTTTAGAACCCTAAAGTGTAAATCACTTTAAAGTTGCTGTTGTGATCGTAAAATATATCTGACTGATAAATTGTGTTCACTCACTTCCCAAGCTTCTGCTGACACAACTTTCATTCCCTGTTTCTATAAAGAACTAACTGAAAAAGAAAGGTATTTCTGACATAAGTTCCCCTTTAGGGGACAGGGGTTTATCCCTGCGCCTGTGCCAGTAATTTCTTACCCTTCTCAATCGCATCATCGATGCTACCTACCAGGTTAAAGGCGGCTTCCGGATACTCATCCACTTCACCGTCCATGATCATATTAAAACCACGGATGGTTTCTTCGATGGGAACCAGTACTCCTTTCAGACCGGTAAAGGCTTCTGCCACGTGGAATGGTTGTGACAGGAAACGTTGTACCCTTCTGGCGCGGCTTACCACGAGTTTATCTTCTTCACTTAATTCATCCATACCCAGGATCGCAATGATATCCTGCAGTTCTTTATAACGCTGCAACATCAGTTTCACACGGTTCGCGCAATTATAGTGGGCTTCCCCGACTACCTGAGGCGACAGGATCCTGGAAGTAGAATCCAGCGGGTCAACCGCAGGATAGATACCAAGGTCAGCAATTTTCCTTGACAATACGGTAGTGGCATCCAGGTGGGCGAAGGTAGTGGCAGGGGCCGGATCGGTCAGGTCATCCGCAGGTACGTAAACCGCCTGAACGGAGGTAATAGAACCATTCTTGGTAGAAGTGATTCGTTCCTGCATGATACCCATTTCCGTGGCCAGTGTAGGCTGGTAACCCACGGCAGAAGGCATACGACCCAAGAGGGCTGATACCTCAGAACCGGCCTGGGTGAAACGGAAGATATTATCAACGAAGAAAAGGATATCACGTCCTTTACCTTGTCCGTCACCATCACGATAATATTCGGCAATGGTCAGTCCGGAAAGGGCCACCCTTGCACGGGCTCCGGGAGGTTCGTTCATCTGTCCGAATACAAAGGTTGCTTTGGAGTCGGCCAGTTCTTTCATATCTACTTTGCTCAGATCCCATCCGCCTTCTTCCATGCTGTGTTTGAAAGCATCACCATATTTCATGATCCCTGCTTCAATCATCTCACGCATCAGGTCATTTCCTTCACGGGTTCTTTCACCCACACCGGCAAATACAGACAAACCGGAATAGGCTTTCGCGATATTATTAATCAGTTCCTGGATCAATACGGTTTTGCCCACACCCGCACCACCGAACAATCCGATCTTACCACCCTTTGCATAGGGCTCGATCAGGTCGATTACTTTGATACCGGTAAACAGTACCTCAGAAGCGGTGCTCAGGTTTTCAAATGTAGGAGGCAGGTTGTGGATCGGCCTTCCGTTTTCTTTACTTACGGCAGGTAATCCATCGATGGGGTCTCCGGTTACATTAAAGAGACGGCCTTTGATTCCCTCGCCGATCGGCATGGCAATCGCTTTGCCGGTATCGGTAACGGCTGTACCACGAACAATACCTTCAGTACCGTCCATCGCAATGGTACGAACACTGTCCTCACCCAGGTGCTGCTGCACCTCAAGGACGAGGATATCACCGTTTTCTTTCTTGAGTTCTAAGGAGTTATAAATCTCAGGAAGTTTACCATCGAACTGAACGTCGATGACCGCCCCGATAACCTGTTTTACTTTACCTACGCTTGCCATATTTGTATTTTAAGAGAGGGGTTGATTTCGAGCCGCAAAGGTAAGGGTGAGGGGGTAATTTGCCAATTTGCTTTCCCAGCTTTTTTAGGGTGGGGAAAAGGGGTGAAAAGCGGCCAAAATTCGCTGAACTGAGCTGGAAAATGCTAAGAAGGGTTTCCCAGCCTGTTTTCAGGGTTGTTTTCGATCAATTTCCGGTATAGATTCATGATGGCAGGCCACTGGTAATGCCGGTTCACATATAGCTTCCCCTTCTCCCCCATTTCGAAAGCTAAAGAGGGATCATCCAGAATCCGGTTACAGCATTCTTCCAGTTCATCCTCACCCGAAAAACTAAATCCTGATCCGCTTTGAATGATATGTTCATGCATTACAGCACAGGAACGTTGCACCAGCACTGGTTTACCCAGGGAAAAAGATTCCAGCAAAACCATAGACAAACTTTCAAAGAGGGAGGGCTGCAGCAGTAACTCCGCATTTTTCATCAAATGATACTTGTCCAGCTCACTCACATATCCCGTTGTGATGATGGCCGGATGTTCCGGTACTTTAAGGAATAACTCGCCGGTAAGCACCAGTTGTAGCGATCGGCCCGATTTTGAAATATAATTCAGGAACCATTGAAAAAATTCGGGAGGGAACTTATTGACTTCCACCCTGCCTACAAAAAGAATATAGGAAGACTGTATCCCGAATTTGTTTTTAACATCGCTAATTTCTGTCAGGTCAGGAATCTGCACCCCTGCACCGGCAATCATGCACCGTTGATCCGGTATTGCAGCTAACTGCCTGACCAGTTTCATTTCTGCAGCGGTATTAAACAATATGTATGCAGGCTTCCCGAATAAGTTCCGGTAAAGAGATAAATAAATCGCCCATTCGTCGTGGGCCGTTGGAATCAATATTGATCTTGCAGGATCAATATCAATTCCTGCAATCGTTGGATAATAGAGATATGTAAAAAAGAATAAACGCTGATAGTCCTGATGGTTTTCACGGAGGTAGCTGATCAACTGCGGACAATAAGGGCCCTGAGCCAGCATCCAGTCCCATTCTGCTTTCTCCTGTTGATCCTCCTTAGTCGCATATTTTTTAAACAGACCGGTGAAACGCTTTAAGATTGAAAAAT
>Ga0075160_10002780_pt1 | contig 10298 bp, 5 predicted proteins | sample JI91814C2DNA_FD_70969 | JGI IMG/M metagenome (GOLD analysis project Ga0075160, IMG submission 70969) | Wastewater effluent complex algal communities from Wisconsin, to seasonally profile nutrient transformation and Carbon sequestration -... | ecosystem: Engineered > WWTP > Effluent > Algae...
CAACACGATCAGCGCGATCAGTGCGGCGAAGAAGCTGATCAGGCCGAGTTGCGGGTCGTCGGTCGCACGCTCGACGGCGGCCTGCCAGCCCCCCGGGGGCGCCTCCCCACGCGCATGCCGCCCGGCGCCCTGCGGGGATGACCTCTGCGGTGAGGACCCGTTCATCGCCCGCAAGCATAAACCTCGGCCGGCTGGCGTGCGCGGCAAGGAGCGGGCAGGGGACACCCCCGTCTGGAACGCTCGACCCGGTACCTGTCGAGTGCCGATGTGCCCGGGCCCCGCTTGCCGGTCAGCCGATCTGGCGTGCCACCGCGTCGAAGGCGGCTGCGATGCGCGTGGCGACGGCCTGCGCGGATTGGCCGTTGTGCTTCAGGTTGGCCAGCGCCACGTCGGCAATCCCCATGAGCCCGGAAATGTTCCGCTGGTATCCCGATGCAACGATGCCGATGACCGGCAGGCCCACCAGTGGCTGCAGCGCAGCGGAAAGGCTTGAAGCGCCGCGCGCGAGCCCATCGCGAATCCGGCTGGTGACATACGCAGCCGGATCCTGTCCGAGCGGAACGGTCTGGTGGGAGATCGCGCGCAGGGGCGAGACCACCATGTTGACGGCGGCATTCACCGTGGCTGCGACGCGGTCATAGACGAATTGGGGGACGTAGTCGGAATCGATCCACGAGAGCAGGCGCGAACCGATCTTCTGGTAGCCGGCGATGACGGCCTCGATCACCACATTGAAGACGGACAGATCGACGAATCCCGGCGGGCCCGCTGCCGGTGGCGCGCCACCTGGTGGTGGGATTGCGCCTGGAGGTGGCGGTGCGCCCGGTGGCGCGTAGCGTGCCGGTGCGGGGCCGGACGACCCGCCCAGCGACAATCCGAGTGCGGCCGCGGTCTTGGGACCCACCACGCCATCGGCCACCAACCGCTTCATCTGCTGGAACGCCTTGACCGCCTGGGCGGTCTTCGGACCGAACGATCCATCCGCGACCAGGCGCGGCGACGGTACCAGCATGGTGTTGAGCTTTGCCTGCAACGCTGAAACCGTTGGGCCGCGGCTGCCCAACTGCAGTGAATTCGTCATGGAGGGACCTGTGCAAGGGGAGGAACCCGGTAGGCGTCCGGGCCGCGTGGGTTGGGAGCCCTGCTGCGGGCCTTGCGCCGACACGAATGGCCGCGATGCTGGCATGCACGCATGGGCCGTTCCATCGGCCAGACAGCCAATGTCGATTGGCCTGCCATCGACGTGCCAAGGCAGCGCGCGTGCCTCGATCGGGAATCCATTGAGCGCATTGCCGTGGCCGCCCTCGCTTGCAGGCGGATCGGTCGGGTCGTTGTCGCCCTCATGCGCGACTGAAGATCGCTACGGGGCAGGCAGGCCGACGTCGTCGGTGTGCGCCGCGCCTGCGCCTTCGGAGTGACCTCAACCACGGTGCGCGGAGCTACGATGCAGCGTCTGGATGGGGGGACATGCGGGTGCCGGATCGCGGTCGTGGGCAGGCAAGTCACATGCGTCGATGGCTGCTGGCGATGCTGGCCGGCATCGCATTGCTGGTGCTGGCCGAGGGCGCGTTCGCCCAGGTCAAGCGCAACCGCTTCCAGAACCTGGACACCGGCAAGACCGGGGGCGTGCGTGCCCTGGCGGAGGATGCCGATGGCCTGGTCTGGGTCGGCGGCGACGCGGGACTGGCGCGGTTCGATGGGCGCCAGATGGCCGCGATCGCGCCCGACAGGCTCACCGGTCCGGTCAATGCATTGGCATTGCAGGGACGTGTCCGCCTGTGGATCGGCGGCGAGCAGGGACTGCTGCGTTGGGACCTGGCCGGGGAGCGGCTGGCCGAAGCGCCCTGCAAGGGCATGGTCGATGGCATCGGCCAGGTGCAGGTCACCGGCGACGGCGTGCTGGGCCTGTCCCGATCGGGGCTGTATCGGGTCGATGCCGACACCCTGGCCTGCAGCCCGGTGCGGATCGCGGGATTGCCCGAGGGCCAACCGGTCGAGCGGTTCTGGCAGGACGACAGGCAGTTGTGGCTGGCGATCCGTGATCGTGGCCTGTGGCGCTGTGCCTTGCCCTGCGCCGCGGCGCGTCCGTGGGCGAGTGCGCTGGCGGAGGAGCGCATCCGCTGGATTTCAGCCGCGCCGCGAGACGGCCTGTATGTCGGGACCCATCGTCGCGGCCTGTTCCGGCTCGATCGCGATGGCGCCGTGGTCGATCACTGGTGGCGCGGCGACGATGCGCCGGCGGATCGTGCGTTCACCACCAACGGCGTGATGGCGCTGCAGGCGATGCCGGACGGCCGCCTGCATGCGGGCTTGTGGGCCGGCGGCCTGATGGAGGTCGCCGCGGATGGCGCGGTGGTCTCGCGCTCGCGACCGTTGCCGCATGAGGGGACCAGTCTTGCCGGGCTCAACGTCCGCGCGCTGCTGCTGGCGCGCAACGGTACGTTGTGGATCGGCCATGAAAACGGCTTGAGCCTGCTGGATCCGCTGCGCAACCGATCGGCATGGATCGGTCCGGTCGCGGAAGGCCAGCCGGGGGTGGATGCCAGCGGGGTGAGCGCGATCCTCCGCGATGGCGACATGCTGTTCGTCGGCACCGGGCGCGGGGGCGTCAATCGCGTCGACCTGGGCACCGGCGCGGTCACGGCGGTGCAACACGATCCGCGGCGACGCGATTCGCTGCCCGACGATGCGATCTGGGACATGGCCGATACCGGCGATGGCCGCCTGATGCTGGCCACCTCGGGCGGCCTGGCGCGCCTGTCGAAGGACAACCTGCGGGCGGAGACGCTGGCGACATCGCCGGTCCTGCCGAGCGATGACGTGGTCACCGTGGCCCGGGCGCGTGACGGTGGCTACTGGCTGGCGACATGGGCGGGCGGGGTGGTTCGGGTGGACGCAGCCGGCGGCGTGGCCAGGACCTGGCGTGCGGCCGATGGCCTGGACACGGAGACCATGGTGGCGGTCTACGAGGATGCACACGGCCGCGTGCTGGCGAGCAATGCCGACGGGCTGTTCCTGCTCGGCCGCGATGGCCGCTTCCGCACGGTCGAGGTGCAGGGCACGCATCGCCGCGGCAAGCCGGCGGACATGCTGGCCTTCCATGACGCTGCCGATGGAACGCTGTGGATGGGCGCGGCGTCGGGCGGACTGGCCCGCTGGCCGGCCGCGGCCGAGCGACCGGCCTGGGTCGATGAACCGACCTTCGGCGACATCGGCATCAATGCCATCCAGGCGCGCGCCGGCGGCGGCCTCTGGCTTGGCAGCAACACCGGCTTGCTGGCGGTGGATGCGCAGGGGCGGGTGTTGGCCCGGATGGGCGTGGGCACCGGACTGGAATCCGAGGTCGTGACCGCATTGCTGGGGGAGGAGGGCGGCGATCTGTGGGTCGGCGGCGCAAGCGGCGTGCAACGCATCGAGCCGGGCATGGCCAGCGTCGCACGCCAGGATGCCGCGCCGGTGATCAGCGGGGTGCGCCTGTTCAATCGGCCGTTGCACCCGGACCCCGAGGGCGCGCTGACCGCATCGCCCACCCATGGCGGCGCGTTGCGCCTGCGGTACGACCAGGACATGTTGACCCTGGATTTTGCCCTGCCCGGGCTGCCGCAACCGGTGGGACTGCGCTACCGCTATCGCCTGCAGGGCTTCGCCGGCGACTGGGTCGAGGTGGCCGCGGACGAACCGCGCGCCGTGTACACCCGCCTGCCGCCCGGCGATTACCGGTTCCAGGTACAGGCGGGCGATGCCGGGCGCTGGTCGGATCGCATCGCCGAGTTGCCGGTCTCGGTGAGTCCGCCCTGGTGGATGACCTGGTGGGCGCGGGCGCTGTTGGTGCTCGCGATCATGGCGGTGCTGGCGTCCGGGTACCGCTGGCGCACCGTGCAATTGCGCCGGCAGTCGCAGGTGCTGGAACAGACGGTGCTCGAACGCACCGCGGCGCTGCGCGAAGCCAACCAGGCCTTGCAGGCATCCGCGCGCACCGATGCGCTGACCGGGCTGGCGAATCGCCGCGGTTTCCAGGATGCGGTGGGCCCGCGCTGGACGGCATTGACCGGCAATGCCGCCTTGCTGCTCGCCGACATCGATCACTTCAAGGCGATCAACGATGCCTTCGGCCACGACATCGGCGATGCGGTGCTGGTGGATGTCGGCAAGTTGCTCGACGCGGTCGCCCGCGATGGCGACCTGGTCGCGCGTTGGGGTGGCGAAGAATTCCTGTGCCTGCTGGTCGGCACCGATGCGCGCGCGCGCGCCGAGGAGATGCGGGCGGCAGTCTCCGCCGCCGGTCCGCGCGCCGCGCTGGGCGCGACCCGGGTGAGCATCACCGCAGGCTATGCCGCCATCCGAGCAGGCGAAAGCTTCCAGGAGGCCGTGCGCCGCGCCGATGCATTGCTGTACGTGGGCAAGCGCGGTGGCCGTAACCGGGTGGTGTTCGAGGATTGATCCGCCTGGAACACCACCGGTTCGCATGCGCGCCTGAGCCAGTATCGGCCGTCCTGCGAACGTCGATCAGGATGGAAGGCTTTTTCCGGCGTGCCTCGGGCGCGTCAGCAATGAAGGTAGATTCGCGCACATGTACAGCGAGCTGAAGCCCGGTCCGATCTGTTCGACCATCGCGACCTTGTCGCGCCGCATCCAGGAGCGTTTTCCCGGCTCGGGCCTGGGCAAGGTCGCGGACGAACTCCTGCGCGTGGCCGGGGACAACCAGCGCGTGGCCGAGCAGTTGCGAGGCCCGATCTGGAAGGTGCGCGTCTTCACGGCCCTGGCCGTGGTGATGCTGGGCGCGCTGGCGTCATGGGCCGTGCTCGAACTCGCACGGAGGGCCGCGGGCGGCATTGGTGGCGTTGCCGATCTGTTGCAGGCGGCGGATGCCGGGACCAATCAACTGATCCTGCTTTCGCTCGCGGTGCTGTTCCTGGTCTCGCTGGAAACCCGCATCAAGCGGGCTGCCGCACTGCGGATGCTCCACCAGTTGCGCAGCATCGCCCACGTGGTGGACATGCACCAACTGACGAAGGACCCCGAGCATGCGCTGCGCTCCGTGGCATCGACGGCATCCTCGCCGGTGCGCACGCTCACGCGCCCGCAGCTCGCCCGTTACCTCGACTACTGCTCGGAGCTGCTGGCCTTGACCAGCAAGCTCGCCGCCCTGCATGCCCAGCACCTGCACGATCCGGTGGTGCTCGATGCGGTCAACGACATCGAGACCTTGACCGCCGACCTGTCGCGGAAGATCTGGCAGAAGATCACCATCCTCGACATGGGGGAGGAGCGTGCGGTACCCGCCAGCGGCGGGGCCGGGATGGGGCCCGTGTCCGCGCATGATGCAAACGGCGCCGGGCAGGGACGCTGAGGCGACTCGGGAAAGGAGAAGAGGGCCGGGAGGGAACACTCCCGCTTGGAAGGCGCCGATCACCCAGGCGACCGTCGCGAGGGCTTCACGGTGCCCTTTTCCCGGCCTTCACGGAAGGATCGCTTACGCTGGCATGTCAGGCGCATTGGCGCCGCATGTTCCGGGATTGGGATGGGACCGCTCGATTTCATCAACGCCGGTGGGGAGATGGGCGCGATGATTCGCGCCCACGACTGGGCGTCGTCCCCGATCGGGCCGCCCGAACAATGGCCGCAGGCCCTGAAGACCGCGCTGCGCATGGCGCTGACCACCCGCCACCCGATCTTCATCTTCTGGGGGCCGGAACACATCTGCTTCTACAACGACGGGTATCGGCCGTCGCTGGGCCCGGAAAAGCATCCTGCCTTGCTGGGCGCCCGTGGCAGCGAACTCTTCAGCGAGCTGTGGGACATCATCGGCCCGCAGATCGACATGGTGATGCGGGGCGAGGGCGCGACCTGGCACGAGAACCACCTGGTCCCGAGCTATCGCCACGGTGTGCTCGACGAGGTCTATTGGACCTACAGCTACGGCCCGATCGACGACGAGACCGCGCCGGGCGGCGTGGGCGGCGTGTTGGTGGTCTGCACCGAGACGACCCAGCAGATCAAGGTCGCGAATGCGCTGCGCGAGAGCGAGCGCGCGCTGAAGCAACTCAACGACGAGTTGGAGCAGCGGGTGTCGATCGAGGTCGCCGAACGCCTGCGCGAGCAGGCACGCCTGGCGGAGGCGCAGGAAGCGCTGCGCCAGTCGCAGAAGATCGAGACCCTCGGCCAACTCACGGGTGGCGTGGCCCACGACTTCAACAACCTGCTGACCCCGGTGATGGGGGCGCTGGATTTCGCGCGGTTGGAGCTGCAGGGCGACGAGGTGGCGCAGGAAGTGATCGCGGTGGGCCTGCAGGCCGCGGAGCGCGCGCGTACGCTGGTGCAACGCCTGTTGGCGTTCGGCAGGCGCCAGCACCTGCAGCCGCAGGACATCGATGCGGAGAGCCTGATGGATTCGGCGGTGGAGCTGGCCCAGCGCTCGCTGCGTCCCGGTATTCGCCTGGTGCTGGACATGCCGGACACGTTGCCTGCGGTCCATGCGGACCCGGACCAGGTGGTCCTGGCGGTGTTGAACCTGGTGGTGAATGCGCGCGATGCCATCGAAGGCGTCGGCAACATCACCCTGCGCGTGCGCGAAGACAACGATCCTGGCCAGGCGGGCCTGTTGCCGGGACGGTATTTGCGCATCGATGTCTGCGACGACGGCTGCGGCATGGACGAAGCGGTGGTCGCGCGTGCGGCGGAACCGTTTTTCACCACCAAGCCGACCGGCCAGGGCACCGGGCTTGGCCTGGCCTCGGTGCAGGGGCTGGCGGTGCAATCGGGTGGGGGATTCAAGCTGGCAAGCACGCCGGGTGAGGGCACCACCGTAAGCCTGTGGATGCCGGCCTCGACCAAGCCCGGCATCGACAGCCAACGGCAAGGCGCGCAGCGCAGCCGCACGCAAGTGGCGAAGTGCCACTGCATCCTGCTGGTCGATGACGATGCGTTGGTGCGCGCGAGCGGCACCTCCAGCCTGCGCCGCGCCGGATACGACGTCGTGCAGGCGGCGGATGGCGAGGAAGCGCTGGCGTTGCTGGATGCGGCCGGCCCCTTCGACCTGCTGGTGACCGACTACGCCATGCCGGGGCTGAGCGGCCTGGAGCTCATCGACGCGGTACGCCTGCGCAAGCCGCAGATGCCGATCCTGATGGTGACCGGCTACGCGGACACCGGCCAGGAGGCTGCCGACGTGCCGCGCCTGCAGAAGCCGTTCCTTCCGGCGGAACTGGTGGATCGCGTGCAGGCCTTGATCGCCGAGGCCTGATCGGCAGGCAAGCGCGCCGGTGGATCCATCCCGATCCGATGGCGGCCTTGGCCAGGCCCAGGGCAACGCGTCCACCTTGATCGGCCGCGCATCGAGCGCGGCATTGCCGCAGCCGCCTTCGATCGCAAGCGGGTCGGTGAGGTCGTTCTCGCTTTCGCCCGCGGGTGACGAACTTCATGTGAGCGGTGTGACGCGCCCCTCGTTCGCGCCCCGGTAGAAGCCCAGGAGTGGCGCGCGCTGCCTCAAGGAAGCAATGCGGACCGGTGCCGCTGTTTCCGGTTCCTTCTCAGGGTTTGCCCACCACGCGGATCGGTCGGGTGGCGATGGTTTCGCGATCACGGAAGACGTAGCGCAGCTCGTAGTTGCCGGGCTGCTCCGGCATGGTCAGCTCCACCTGCCTGGAGTCGCTGCCGAGGTAGGTGTAGGAGATGTAGCTGTCGCTGCCCTGTACGGCGACCTGGATGTTGTCGAGCGACGCATTCGGCCCAGTCCAGTGGATGACGACGGCGCTGCCGGCCTGGGCAACGTCAGGTGCCTTGAGCCCGGCCTGCGCCGGCGACGCCTGGATCGGGCGCGTGGCGATGACGGTCTGGTCGCGATGGCGATACTGCAGGGTATAGGCACCGGGCTCGCCGGGCATGGTCAGCGTCAGCGGGTTGCCGTCCTTGACGTAGGCGTAATCGTGGGTGGTCGGCTTGCCGTCCACCTGCTCGACGATGGCGACGGTATCCAGGTTCCCGGCGGGGCCGGTCCACTTGATCGCGACCCGCGAGCCCATCGGTGCACTGGCAGGTGCGCTGAGGGTGGCGGCGGGCTTGGCTGGCGCTGGCTCGCTCACCGTCTGGCGCAAGGCCGCCGAGAGGGCGGCCCCATCCGAGGCTTGCAGGTAGCGACCACCGGTATTCGTGGCCAGGCAGGCCACCTTCGCGCCTTCGTCCCTGGTCAAGCCGAAGCCGATGACGTGGGCAGTGAAGTTCACCCCGCTCTTCTCGAGTTCGTTGGCCACCGCGCAGGGATCGAGGTTGCAGGTTTCGAGCCCATCCGTGACCAGCACCACGGTGGCGGCTTGCTCGGTATGGCGCAGGGCCTGGGCCGCCTGGCGCACCGCTTCGGAGAGCGGGGTCATGCCCAGGAAGCGCATGTCATTGACCGCGTTGAGCACCTTGCCGGACGTGCCGGGCGCAGGCGGCACGATCAGTTCGATGTCCTTGCAGTCGCCCTTGCGGCGGTGGCCGTAGGCGATCAGGCCAAGGGTCTGGTTGGCGGGCAGCTTGCCCACCACATCGGCGACGGTTTCGCGCGCGATCTCGAACTTCGGACGCCCGTCGATCTGGCCCCACATCGATCCCGATCCGTCCATGACGATGATCGTCCGCGCTTGCTGCGGCTCGCTGGCGGCGACCGAGGCCGTGGCAAGCAGGAGGGCGCTGGCGAGCAGCGCGGGGCGGAGTGGCGACGGCATGGACATGGCGATGGGTCCTGTGGAGGAGGGGTGGTCGGGTCACTTACGCAGCTGCGAAAGCGATCCGGACATGTCCCTGGCGTGCAGGACGCAATGACAGCACGCAACCAGGCGGAGAACGCCGCCGGGAAATGCATTCCCGCGCGTACCTGGCCCGGAGGACAGCGTCCGGGCGGGCGGACGCTGCGTGATCCCATCGCACCTGTCATCGGGATGCACCACGCGCGGGGGCACGCGTCAGGGCAAGGCTTCCACCTCGATCCGCAGCGCATTCAGCGCGGCATTGCCGCAGCCGCCTTCGACCGCCAACCCATCGGTGAGGTCGTTGTAGCTTTCGCCCGGCACGGTCGCCGCGCGCCCCAACTGGATGCCGGGACGGCCATGGCCGAAGCCGTGCGGCAGGCAGGCCACGCCGGGCATCAGGCCCGCATCGCCCAGCACGTCGGTGCGGATCTCGCCGATGCGCGAACGCACCGCGACGCGGCCGCCATCCTGCAAACCGCGCGCGCGCATGTCGTCGGGGTGCATCAGCAACTGGTGACGCGGTTTGCCCTTGGCCAGGCGTGGGGCGTTGTGCATCCACGAATTGTTGCTGCGCACCTCGCGGCGCCCGATCAGGCGCAGGCCGTCGTCCGCGATGTCGGCGCGCTCGCGTGCGGCGAAGCGCTCCAGTTCGGCCAGCAGCACCGGCGGCGCGCATTCGATGCAGCCGCTTGCGGTCTGCAGGCGCGCGAGCAGGGAAGGCTGCAACGGGCCGAGGTCCAGGCCATGCGGCGCGGCCTCCAGCGCGGCAAGGTCCAGCCCGCTGTCGCCACGCGCCAGGCCCATCGCGATCAGGTCGCGCGGCCGCGGCAAGGCGCGCCACTCCTTGCCCGCACTGGCCGCGTAGGCGGCACCCAGGCCGTTGACGATTTCCCAATCGGCGCGTTCTTGATCGCCACGCCCATGCAGGGCGCGATTGAGGCGCGCCACCCTGCGTACCGCGAAGGCATTGAAGATCGAGTCGTAATGGTCCTGGGTCAGCGGCGAGGCCGGCGGCAGGATCAGGTCCGCATGGCGGGTGGTCTCGTTGATGTAGATGTCGATCGCGACCATGAACGCCAGGCCCTGCAACGCCTGGTCCAGCGCGCGTCCGTCCGGCGTGGACAGCACCGGATTGCCGGCGCAGATGAGCAGGGCGCGGACCTGGCCGTCGCCGGGGGTGGCGATCTCCTCGACCATGCAGGCCACCGGCAACTCGCCGGCGAACTCCGGCAGCCCGCGCACGCGGCTGTGCCAACGTCCGTGCGTGCCGGGGTTGGTGCCCGGCCCGGTGATCGGGATCGCCGCCTCGTTCGGCAGCGCGCCGCCGACGCGGTCCAGGTTGCCGCTCACCAGGTTGACCAGCTGCAACAGGACTTGGCACAGCGTGCCCCAGGGCTGCACCGACACGCCCATGCGGCCGTAGGCCACGGCACGCGGGGCCGCGAGGAACTCGCGGGCGACCTGCTCGACGACATGCATCGCGATGCCGGTCTCTGCCTCCAGCGACGCGGTGTCGATGGCATTGATCGCGGCCAGTGCGATGTCGAGTCCGGCCAGGCGGCCTGCGTA
>Ga0075160_10002781_pt1 | contig 10297 bp, 9 predicted proteins | sample JI91814C2DNA_FD_70969 | JGI IMG/M metagenome (GOLD analysis project Ga0075160, IMG submission 70969) | Wastewater effluent complex algal communities from Wisconsin, to seasonally profile nutrient transformation and Carbon sequestration -... | ecosystem: Engineered > WWTP > Effluent > Algae...
ACCGAGCAGCGGCAGCAGCAGCGGACGAACCTCCGGAACAGTCTCGGCCAGCAAAAGTGCCACCAGCAGGGATACCTCGGGAACGGACAGCGACAGGGACCGCTGGACGCGAGTGAGTGGAAGCGGTTTGCCGAGCCGTTCGTTTTCGGCCAAGCGGGCACCGATTCGCTCGGACAGCTCGGTCAGCTCGCGGTTGCAGTCGGTCAGTTCCTCGGTCGCGGTGGGTCGCTGGGTCAGGGTCCGCCGACGCAGTTGCAGTCGCAGGCGACTGTGTTCCTCGCGGAGGTGATCAAGCGGGTGGTCATAGGGTTGCCCTGGGGGGTTTGCTGGGTCTACGTGCATGGCAGGCACCTTACCGGGGAGCATACCACGACGGAGAGTGACGATAACCCCGCTGTACTCGGTGTTTTTTTGGTTAAATGCGCGGCGTCCTTTTAGACCGCGTTCGACCGGAACCCACAACACATGGCCCAAGAACCCAAGTCTTCCGCCAAGCCCAGACGAGTTGTCGTGTCCCCAGCCAGTTCGACTTCGCGCAAGGACGCTGAGTCCGCAGACGTTGTTGAACCGGAGCTGGTCGATGGAGCTGCCACAGATGCGCCTGAGCCGGGCGATGACGACGCGGACCTCGAAACGTTGGTGGGGGCCGCCGTCGAAGCCATGCCGGAAGAGGACATTGTGTTGGCCGCTGATGCGCTGGTCCCCGAGCTGGTCCCAGATGGACGACGGGGCAGCTCGCTGGTCAAGAGCGATCCGCTGACGGTCTACATGCATGAGATCCGGCGCTATCCGCTCCTCAATCGCGAGGAAGAGCACAAGCTTGCGGTCGAGTATTCGCGAAACCGTGATCCACGGCTGGCCCGCCGACTGATCACCGCCAACCTGCGGCTGGTCGTCAAGATCGCTCACGAGTATCGTCGCGCTTATCGCAACCTGCTCGACCTGGTGCAAGAGGGCAACCTTGGGCTGCTGCAAGCGGTCGAAAAGTACGACCCGCACCGTGGTGTGAAGCTGTCGTCGTACGCGGCGTGGTGGATTCGCGCCTATATGCTCAAGTTCATCTTGAACAACTGGCGGCTGGTGAAGATCGGCACGACCCAGGCGCAGCGAAAGCTGTTTTTCAACTTGAGCAAAGAGCGCGAAAAACTAGAGGCCGATGGCTTCGCGCCCACGCACAAGCTGCTGGCTGAGCGACTATCGGTGCCCGAGCAGGAAGTCTCGGATATGTCGATGCGGCTCGGGCAGAGCGAGACGTCGCTCGATGCGCCGGTCGGACGTGATGATGAGGGTGGGCGACGGCAAGTCGATCTGCTCGAATCTCCGGGCTCGACCCGGCCAGACGTCACTGCGGAGAGCGAGGAGTTCCGGGCGCAGCTCCGTCAGAAACTTGGGGAGTTCGAGCAGACGCTCACCGGGCGCGAAAAGCTGCTGTTTCAGGAGCGGCTGATGGCCGATACCCCGCTGACCTTGCAAGATGTCGGCGAGCGCTTTGGGATCAGTCGCGAGCGAGCCCGCCAGCTCGAAGCCCGACTTCTGGGTCGCTTGAAGGTGTATCTGAAAAAAGAGCTGGGCGACGCCGTTCAGATCGCAATGGGGCTCGAATAGGGGTCAGCCCGGCTTTTTTCGCGGCGGTCGTTACTTTCCGGGGGCTGGATCGTACTTGTGGTCTTTCATGGCGACAAAGTACGCAACGAGTGCATCCAGATCGGCGGTGGTGAGGTGGGGATGCGGCGGCATGTTGCTGTAGCGGAAGCGCTGCGGGTTTACGATGTAGTCGCGAATCTGCTGAACGGGTCGGTACTCGACGATGCTCTGTGGCACGTTCAGGTCGGGGCCGATGCGACCTCCTTCGCGGTTGATCGCGTGACAGCGAATGCACTGCGCCCGAAACAGTGTCAGTCCGCGTAGCGCCTGCGCATCCGCAGGAACTCCGCTGGGAATGACATGCGGAAACAGCGTTTCGAAGCGTGCCAGCTCGATCCCGGTAACCTGCCAGGGCCTGGGATAGTTCTCGATGTTCTGCTGGTGACTCCCCGTCCAGAACAGATAGAAGGGACGAGGGTCGACATGCTGCGGGCCAATGGATTCCCACACCGCAGCGTCGGCTTCTCCCACCGCGACAAAGGCCCCCTCTTCTAGGAGTCGCTGTCCGGTGGTTGGTACGATGTAGCCATCGCGGCAGCGCAGTACGATTTGTTCACTCCGCAGCTCTCGACCTGCAAACCCCTGTAGGAGTAGATCACGGAGAGGCACCGCCAGAAATGCCTTTTCCTTTCCGTAATACGGATCGAAGGTCACAATCCGGCGGAGTGAGGGCAGGCTCTGCGGTTGTACGCTTCGGACCAGGGCCCCGTTTTGGAAGAAGTCCAGCGACGGCTTTGGAGCGGTCTCTGCGCTGTGCTGGCAACCACAAAGGAGTCCGAACAGGAGCCAGATGGGAAGCCAGCTATCATGATAAGGGCTCAAGTTGGCACCACCGTCGATACTCCAGCGAGAAGGGTTTTCTGACAATAGGGAGATCAGCGCCCGTTGGCTCATTTCTCAACCTGGGTGATCGCCGACATCAGGCGATGGCGGCGCGTAGGTCGGTGCGGTCTTTGCCGTGACTGACACCCCGGTTTGCGACGCACGGGAAGCGGGGTGGCGTTGACAGGTGGTCGTCGCGGGCGGACAATCCCTGCTGTGTTGTATCTGTATGTGTTTGCGGCAGTGGCGGGATGTCTGCTCGTGCTGGTGTCGTTGTTCGGTGGTGGTTCTCAAGAACACCAAGGGGATGGACATGGTGACGGGCAGGGTGATGCGCACGGTGACGCACACGGTGACGCACACGGTGACGCACATGGTGACACCCACGGGGGCGCACACGGCGAAGCGCATGGCATTGGCCATGCCGACGGATCGGCGGCCGGTCATGACGGGGGACATGGGGATGGGCATCATCACGACAGCGATGGGGCGGCCTCGGGTGTGCCGACGGCGCTACTGTGGCTTTTGTCGATCCAGCTCTGGACGTATCTTTTGGCGTTCGGTGGTCTGACTGGGCTTCTCCTTCGTACGGTGGCGCACGTCGGTGAACCAGTTGCGGGTCTATCGGCGCTGTCGGTGGGACTGTTTACGGCGATGTCCGCCCGAGCGGTGATGCGGCGGATGAGCGTCACGACGCTTCCGGGCACGATGGTGGAAGAGCAGATGGTGGGCTCTAGTGCGACGGTGCTGATTCCGGCTCCGGTGGGCGGGATGGGTAAGGTCCGGTTGGAGTTTCGCGGTCAAACGATCGACTTGGTCGCCAAGGCCAACGATGGCGGAGCGCTCGGCGAGGGCGTTTCGGTGACAATCCTAGATATTCGCGATGGCGAGGCCGAGGTCAGCGTGATCCGCGTCGACGACGCCTCGGAAAAACAGTCAAACCGTGGAGCTCGGGCGAAGGCCCAGTCCACCCAAGAAAGAGGATAGCGAACATGTCAGTTACCCCCTTGGCGCTGGCGGCGCTTGCGAGCTGCCGGCTCGATGAGCCGCCCCCTCAGCTCTTGAGCGACGATGCTCGGCTGGCTGGCGTGGTCATGCTGGCGGCGGCGTTTGTCGTCGGCCTGCTGGTTCTGGTGTGGATGCTGCGGCAGTTTTTGTACATCTGTCGTCCGAACGAGCTGCTCGTCGTATCGGGTAAGTCGCACCGCACCAACAACGGCGAGCCAACGACGTTTACGGTCGTGCTGGCCGGGACGCACTTTCGGCTGCCGTTTCTACAGACGGTCGACCGGATGGATCTGCGACTGATTCCGATCGAGCTGTCGATGCCCAAGGCGCTGTCCTCCGGAGGAATTCCGCTCGACATCCATGCGATTGCCAACGTGAAGATTTCCTCGGACCAGCGGTTCGTCTACAACGCGGTCGAGCGGTTTTTGAACATGCCGCGTGAGACGATCTGGCAGACGGCGAAGCAGACGCTGGAAGGTTCGCTGCGTGATGTCATTTCGCAACTGACGCCCGAGCAGGTCAACCAAGACCGGATCGAGTTTGCGAACCAACTGGTGCAGGTGTCTAACCAGATATTTAACAAGATGGGACTTCAGCTCGATACGCTGAAGATCCAGCGAGTCGAGGACGAAGCTGGCTACTTGGTCAACCTCGGTCGAGCACAGATTGCGGCAGCAGTGCGCGACGCGGAGAACGCCGAAAACCAGGCAAACCAGGAAACGTCGCAGCAGGAAGCGGCGGCACGGCAGCTAGCCGAGGTGGCGCAGAAGGACGCTGAAATCGGTGTTGCCCAGAAGCGCAACATGCTCCGTCAGATCGTTGGTCAGCTCGAAGGTCAGGCGCAGTCGGTTGAGCGTGAGGCCCAGGCGGCCGCCGAGCAGGCCCGTGCCGAAGCCGAGCAAGAGCTGCAGACCGTTCGCAAGGATCTCAACGAACGCAAGCTGTACGCCGAGGTGGTGCTCCCCGCCGAAGCCGATCAGAAGGCGCAGTTTCTGCTGGCCGAAGGTGCTGCGTCGCCCCGTCGGGAACAAGGTCTGGCTGCCGCAGAAGCGATGCGGGTGCTGACCGAGGCGCTGCAAGGTGCCGGTCCGAATGCACGCGAGCTGTTTGTGCTGTCGCAGCTCGATACGCTGGTCGCTCAGGTGGCCAGCAAGGTCAAGGATCTGTCTGTGCGTGAGATCCAGATCGTTGATTCGGGGGATGGCCATGCGCTGGCCCAGGTGGCGGCGGCGTATCCGGCCATCGTGACCGAGGTGCTCTCGACCTTGAAGGGTCTGACTGGCGTCGATATCAAGAACCTGCTGACGCCGATGGAAGGAGGCTCACGATGAGCCCACTCGCAATTACCATCATCTTCGCGGTGGTGCTGGCGGCAGGTGCTTTCCTGCTCTTCACCGTCATCAACAACATCTCGGTCTGCCCGCCATCGGAAGTGCTGATCTTCTCCGGTCGATCGCGGCGGCTGGCCGATGGTCGCATGGTCGGCTATCGCGTGGTGCGCGGTGGTCGGGCGATGCGGATTCCGCTCATCGAAAGCGTCGACCGCATGCAGCTTACCAACATGGCGATCGAGCTGTCCGTCACCAATGCCTTTTCGCGTGGTGGCATTCCGCTCAAGGTTCACGCCGTCGCCAACGTCAAGCTTCCTAGCGAGGAGTCCTTGCTCCACAACGCGATTGAGCGGTTCCTGGGCGCTTCTCGTGAAGGCATCATGCGCGTCGCGAAAGACACACTGGAAGGGAACCTCCGGGGCGTCATCGCCGAGCTTACCCCCGAGGAAATCAACCAGCAAAAGATGATCTTCCAGCAGAAGCTCATCGAAGAGGCCGATAAGGATCTCCATCGACTCGGGTTGGTGCTCGACAACCTGCAAATTCAGAACATCAGCGATGACGTGAGTTATCTGTCATCGGTCGGTCGGGTTCGCTCGGCGCGCATCAAGAAGGAAGCTCGGATTGCCGAGCTACAAGCGTGGGCCTCGGCAGCGGTTCAGAAGGCACACAACCAGATGAACGCCGAGATCTCGAAGATCGAGACCGATACCCAGATTGCCCAGAAGGAAAATCAGCGTCGGTTGGTGGAAGCGCAGACCAAGCGCGAGGCGGTGATTGCCGAAGTTCGCGGTCAGGTCAAGGCGCAGCTCATTGAAGCCCAAGCGCAGCTCCGTTCCTGGGAAGCGCGGGCCGAGCAGGTGCGTCGTCGACTGGAAGCCGATGTGATCTCATCGGCACAAGCGGCCAAACAGAAGGCGGAGGCCGAATCCAAGGCGAACGCGGCCTCGGTATCTGCCGAAGGTCGAGCCGCAGCCGCAGCGCTGGTGAGCTTGTCGCAGGCGTATCAGGCCGGTGGTCGCAATGCCCGCGAGTCCTTGCTTCTGCAGAAGCTGCTGCCGGTGTTTGGCGAGCTGACCGGCACCATGAAGGCGATCAAGATCGACCGGCTGACGATCCTCGGCAGTGGCATGAGCGGGCCCAATGCGTCGCTTGGTGCCCAGGTTGTCTCGGTCAACGAACAGATTCGCGCTTCCACGGGCGTCGACCTCGTCTCGAGCGTGCAGCGCGCCGTGCTGCGAAGCGCGCAACCCAGCCCGAATCACCCGCCTACTCCCCCGACCAAGCAGTCGTAGCACTCCGCACAGATCCCAATCTCAGTCGGGATTGCTCGGACGTGGCGAGCGCACGCTGAGTCTTGAACAACGATGCCAGCGTCTGGTTGAGAACTCTTCCTTGCAATTCCGTGAGCGGCTTGGTACGTGGGCCAAGTCTGGCGCAGGAATTCCTCTTTTTTGGAGGGTGAAAGCCCATGCGAGAGGCTCCGAAACGGTTGGCTGTTTTGGTCCGCATTCGCGGTCGGAAGAGTGGCCTGCTTCTCTATGGATGGGGTCGCTTTTTGTGTTCTCCATCCAGCGAGGTGCGCAAGGAATCTGCGCTTGCCCAGATACCGTGATTTCTCTCGGACTGTGCGAGCACTCCGCTCCGCATTCCCATTCCCAAGTCCATCCCTAAGGAGAAGCAACCATGGCACTTCAAGCGCATATGACCGTCGAAGGAACCGAGCAAGGCAAGATCGAAGGCGACTGCCCGATGAAGGGGCGAGAGGGGACCATTGAGGTCCAGCAATTTGACCACGAAGTCTATATGCCTCACGACAACAACAACGGTCTGCCGACCGGCAACGCCGTTCACAAGGCGCTGGTCATCTGCAAGGAGTTCGACAAAGCGACTCCCAAGCTCTACAAGGCGCTGACCCGTGGCGAGCGACTGAAAGCCGTCGAGATCAAGTGGTACCGCATCAAGCCCGACGGCAAACAGGAACACTACTTCACCCACAAGATGGAGGACGCGATCATCGTCTCCATCAAGCCGTACATGAAGAATCGTCTCGACCGTGACAAGGAAGACTACAAGCACATGGAAGAGGTCAGCTTCACGTACCGCAAGATGACCTGGAACTTCGAGCCCGGTGGCATCGGAGCCGAGGCCGACTGGCGCGAACCGCCGGTGTAAGTGAGGGATGGTTTCCTCGGGGTAACGATTCAGCCACGCTGATGGGTTGCCTCTAGTTTGTCAGTAGACTCTGATTGGGGGGGAATTCCGATTCCCATTCATGTTGCGATGTGGGGAGAGAGAAGGAATCCATGCCGAATCTTGATCTCAGCCAGGCAGAGTTTCTGTTTCATAGCGATGCTCTTGCAGAAGCGACTCTGTTCGTCTATCAGTCTTCAGGCAGCGAGTCGCTGAGTCAGCCTTTCGAGTTTCAGATTGATCTCGTTTGTGACGATCCCAATCTCGATCTCGAGGCACCAATTGGTCAGGCCGCTTGCTTGAAGCTGCGCGGACGGACCTTTGATGGTGGACGCTACCAGCGCTACGTTCACGGCGTCATTGAACGGTTCGTACAGATCGGTGCAGGTGCCCGCCAGAGCCGTTATCAGGCGACGCTGGTACCGACGATCAAACAGCTAGCATTTACTCGCAACTCGCGGATCTTTCAGAAGCTGAGTAGTCCCGATGTAACGAAGCAGGTGCTATCTGAAGACAAGATTCCCAGCGACTGGGTCAGCAAGCTCCTTCACGGTAGCTACGGCCCTCGTGATTACTGCGTCCAGTATCAGGAAAGCGATCTCAACCTGATCCAGCGACTCTGGGAGGAAGACGGTATTTTCTACTTCTTCGAGCACGAGCGCGACAAAGACAAGCTGGTTCTCGGTGACGGCGGGCATGCCTTCTCAACGCTCCCGGTGTATGAGGAGTTGCGTCTCCGCGACAAGCCTCACCTTCACGAAGAGTGTCTGTTCGAGTTCCGCGCTGAAAGTGCAATGCGCCCTGGCGGTACCGTCCTGCGCGACTTCAAGTTCAAGCAGCCCGCGCTGGAAATGGAGGCCACTGCGCAAGCCAGTAAGTTCGCCGATTTCAAAATGTACTACTTCCCTGGGGAGTACGTCGACCCCCAGCTCGGCAAGCAAATCGCGCAACTCCGACTGGAAGAGTTGCAGTGTCAAAAGAGCTTCTACATCGGAACCAGCTCCGTCCGCGCAATGCTCCCTGGACACAAGTTCACGCTCTGTGGCCACCGAAGGGATGACTGCAATCAGGAGTATTTGATCATCTCTGTCGAACATCGCGGCACGCAACCGCTGGCACTTGGCGAAGAAGGGACTGGCAAACAGGAAGCCGCGTACCAAAACCGATTGACCTGCATTCCGACCCAGGTTCCGTTCCGTCCCGCACGCGTGACTCCTCGGCCCACCATTTCCGGCGTACAGACGGCCGTGGTCGTAGGTCCGCCCGGCGAGGAGATTCACTGCGACGATCATGGCCGCATCAAGGTCAAGTTCCACTGGGACAGAGCCCCCGGCCGCGATGACAACAGCTCCTGCTGGATTCGCGTAAGTCAGCCATGGGGAGGCTCTGGCCAAGGCGGTATGTTCATTCCTCGCGTGGGGCAAGAGGTCGTCGTTCAGTTCCTCGAAGGCGACCCTGATCGACCGCTCATCGTCGGTCGGGTCTACAACGGTGAAAATCCTGTTCCGCATGGACTCCCTGCGGCCAAGAACATCAGCACGATTCGATCGGCCAGCACGCCGGGAGGCGGCGGCTACAACGAGATCAAGTTCGATGACAGCAAGGGCAAGGAAGAAGTCTTCGTTCACGCGCAGTTCGACATGAACGAAGTGGTGGAGCACAACCACAGCACCCACGTTCTCGTGGATCAGCGCAATATAGTCGATGGGAACCAGACAGAGACGATCAAGAAGAATCAGACGCTGACGGTGACGGAGGGAGATCAGAAGATCACCGTTCAAACAGGAAAGCGCGATACCACCATTCAGCAGAATGACACGCTGACCGTTCATGCGTCCCAGAAGCTCCAAGTCGATCAGCAGCGACAGCACACCGTTGGGCAGAGCGAAACCATCAAGGTGGGGGCGAGCCAGAGCACGACCGTTATGGGCACGCATACGGTGAATGTTGCGCTGGCCGCAACAGAGAACATCGGGTTGGCGAAGGCTCTGTCGATTGGCGCGGGCTATGCGGTAAACATCGGTGCGGCGCACATGCTGACGGTGGGCGGTGCCATGATGAAGAACGTTGGAACCGTGCTGATGGAATCGGTGGGATTGCTCCACAAGATCACCGCTGGAAAGAAGTGGCAGCTTCGGGTCGGTGCCGCCAAGGTCATCCTGCGCAGCAGCGGCAAGATCGTGCTAGAAGGCAGCAGCAGCAAGATCACCATGGAGGCGGGTAAGCTGAAGCTCGACTCAGGAACTGGATCGAGCATCGAACTCGATGGTGCTAAAATCAAGATTTCAGCCGCAGAGATCGAGATAACTGGCAGCGCAAAGGTGGATGTGAAGGGGGCCTTGATCAGCTCCGAAGCCAGCGGCGTCCAGACGCTCAAGGGCACTCCCGTCAAGATCAACTGCTAGCAAGAGGAATCATCGACGATGCGACCAGCCGCTCGAGATACCGACAATCACGCATGCCTGTTCTTGCGGCCCGCTCCTACGCCGATTCCTCATGTTGGTGGTCCAGTGTCCGCAGCCTCACGTGAGGTGAAGATCAATAGCCTCACCGCTGCTACTTACGGAGACGAGTCGGAATGTACAGGAGTTGGGAGTTCTCCTCCCCCCAAAGACAGCATCATCGGCGGTTGTTTGGCTGTCTTTATCGAAGGAAGCCCCGCCGCAAGACTCGCAGAAAAGACCTACGGCGGCACTGTGGTTGTCGGAAGTCCGAACGTCTTCTACAGCGATGCGCCTGGTCCGCTCAGTGAACTAGCGGCCAACTGGTTGCATCAGTACCTCCAGCAGCAGAAGGACATTCCGTTTAACCATCCGTGGGATGGCTGCTACTGGCGTGCGGAGCGGATGCGACAGATTATGGATTCGCAATTCGGCGTTTCGGCGAAGAAGATATTTGTACATGGTGATCTCCAACCAATCGTGGGTACCTTGCATGATCCACTTGGTCATGGTCCCGTAGAATGGGGCTATCATGTGGCCCCGGTCGTCGAGGGCGTCGATGCTGCGGGTAAGTCGGTGCAGTGGGTCATGGACCCGGCCATGAGTCCAAACACTGTGCTGACCCAGAGTGAGTGGTTGGACGTTACCAAAGGAACGGGAACCATTTCCAAGGTTGCGATCCAGCCCGGCGAATCCTTTGCGCCGGGCAGTGCTGGCGGATATTCTACGGATGGTAGCTGGGCCGATCCGGTGATCGAGAGATACCGACAGGATGTAGCCAATGGAGAATATTCCGATCCCGATGCCGATCTTACGGGCCATGTGGCTACGAAAACGTCTCTTGCTAAGCCTATCGTG
>Ga0075160_10002786_pt1 | contig 10288 bp, 9 predicted proteins | sample JI91814C2DNA_FD_70969 | JGI IMG/M metagenome (GOLD analysis project Ga0075160, IMG submission 70969) | Wastewater effluent complex algal communities from Wisconsin, to seasonally profile nutrient transformation and Carbon sequestration -... | ecosystem: Engineered > WWTP > Effluent > Algae...
GCAACGAGGAGCAGCAGCAGCAGCTCCGCGACGCGCTGGCCGGCCTGGACAAGCAGATCGACTGCGTCGCGTCCGCCAACACGACCGCGGCCGCGGCGCTGCGGCACGCCGTCGACTCGCGCAACATCGACCTGGGGTGCGTGCCGTCCAGTTCGAACTACGGCGCGGCCGACCTCGGCCCGCTGCTCGGTGAACCCGACGGCGACCGCACCTACCGCGTGAACATCGCGCCGACGACGTTCGGCACGCCCGGGTTCTCGGAGACGTTCCTCCACGAGCTCATGCACGTGTCCGGCTACGCGCACCTCGACGCGGACGAGGAGGCCAGCAAGACCGACCGCGTCAACAGCTGCGCGAGCCACTGCAGCGGCTGCATCAAGGACAACCGCCCCAGCGAGACGCCCGGCAGGGACTGTGCGCGCTGCAGCGAGCCCGGCAAGAAGGAGGTGTGCGGGATCAAGAAGGGCAAGGTCCGCTCGCGCGCGTGCCACCGCGACCACCTGGCGGCCTGCCTGTCCGGCGCCTACATGACCGCCGTCGACTGCGAGGTGTGCCTGCGGGGCGCCACGCGCCTGTGCGACGATACGCCCGTCGGCGAGGACGGCATGCCGCTGTGCTGCGAGCGCTGCCCGTCCGGGACCAAGGAGAACCTCGAGTGCACCGAGCTGCCCGAGTGGCGGATCAACACCTGCTTCGACAAGCCGCCCGCGTGCCGATGACTCGGCCGCCCGGCGCGATCACTCGCCCGCGCCGGGTTGGGTCTGCGGCGACGGCTCGCCGTGCGCGGGCAGGAGGACGCGAAAGCAGGCGCCGACGCCGTCGTGGGCGACGAGGTCGAGCGTGCCGCCGTGGGCCTCGATGAGCTTGCGGGCGAGGTGGAGGCCGAGCCCCAGCCCCTGCGACCCGTGCCCGCGGGAGAACCTGTGGAACAGCCGCGGCGCCAGCTCGGGCGCGATGCCCGGCCCGAAGTCCCGGACCAGGATCGCCAGCCGCGGCCCGGGCGGCTCGTCGCGGATCGAGACCTGCACCTGGGCCCCGGGCGGCGAGTGCTTGCAGGCGTTGGTGAGCAGGTTCTCGAGCGCCTGTCGCAGCGCGTCGGCGTCGGCGACGACCGTGCGTGCGTCCGGCGCCTCGACGCGGATCGGCGCGTCGGGCGTGCTCATGAGCTCGGCCGTGCCGCGGACCAGCGGCACGACGTCGACCAGCGCCGGCTTCAACACGAACAGCCCGCGGTCGAGGCGCTCCACGTCGAGCAGGTCGCGCGACAGCCCGTCGAGTCGGTGAATGCTGGCCGTGAGCCGGCCGAGCTCGCGGACATCCTCGACCCGGCCGGCCTCCGCGGCCCGCTGCTGCAGCCCCTGCAGCCGCAAGGACACCGTCCACAGGTGATTGCGGAGGTCGTGCGAGAACACGACCAGCAGCTCCTCGGCGGCCGCGCGCCGGCCCTCGAGCTCCGCCGCGACCGCGAGCTCCTGGACGAGCTCGGCGCGGTGCGCCGCCACCCCGATCCAGTGGGTGACCGCGCGCAGGAACTCGAGGTCGCTGCGGTCGAACGCGTCGCGGCGGGTGCTGGTCACGTGCATGACGCCGCGGCGCTGCCCGCCGATCGCCAGAGGCACGGCGATGCCGGACTGGATGCCGAGGGCCTCGCGGATCCCGACGATCTCGCCGGTGTCCGCCTGGACGTCGCCGCAATGATAGTCCTCGCCCGTAGTGAACACGCCGACCGAGCGGCCGCCGTTGACGATCGGCAGGCGATCGAGGCCGACGGCGCGCTGACGCATGGCCAGCGGGGTGTCGCTGACGCCGACGGCGACCAGCGTCTGGGAGGCGGGCTCGAGCAGGAACGCGTCGACCTTCTCGGCGCCCAGGACCTCGGCCAGCATGTCGCTCGCGCTGGCCAGCGTGTCGGTCAATGTCGTGGCGCTCGAGGCGAGCAGCCGCTTGAGGCTGGCGAACAGACGACCCTCATTCGCAGCGACGGTCGCATCCGGTGATTCATGGGTGATCTCTGGCGTCACGATCTCTCCGGCGGAACTATGTCTCGACTCCGCCGTCCCCGACGGTGCACCCGCGGAGCAGACAACGCGCAAATATGGCGAACCCGTCGATACGACGTTTAACGGCGCAATGCACGGATGTCCGTGCAATCTCCATCGCGCCGAAAGGACGGCAGCGTCGGCGTTCGACGCTCCTCTGTTCATGGGTGTGACGGGGTTGGTCCTTCGCACGCCGTCACGTCGGATCGCGGCCGCCGCGTGACCGTGTCCGGGCGCCAGGATGGATGGCGCCCGGGGCCAGGCTTCTGGCGCGTCCGGCCACGGCGTGGCGCGGCGCGAGGGTCCAGAGTCTGTCCCACGAGCGCGGCGGTCGTCGCCGGCTCACGAAAGAAGGAAGACGCCATGAACACCCGCACCGTTCTCGCCCTCACCCTCGCGCTCGCTCCGCTCACCGCCTGCGACGCCGCGGACACCGACACCGACAAGGACCTGACCGCCGCGCACATCGAGGCCGTGGAGCGGCGGATCGCCGCCTGCAACGCGCAGGACTGGGACACCTGGGAGTCGCTGCACACCGCGGACGCGGTGCGCACGGCCCCGGAGCTGCCGGAGCCGCTGGTCGGCGCGGCGGCGATGCGCGCGGGGATCGAGGAGCTGGTGGTGACGTTCCCCGACTACGAGCTCACGCTGGTCGAGGCGTTCGGCGCGGAGGACCGGCTGATGGCCCGCATCCACGCCCGCGGCACGATGCTCGGCTCGCTCGACATCAACGGCGTGATCGTGCCGCCGACCGGCCTCGCGTTCGAGCAGGACTGGGTCGGGGTGATCACGTTCGACGGCGACAAGATCAGCATGATCGACGAGTTCCACGACAACTACGAGCTGCTGGTCCAGCTCGGGCTGTCGCAGTGAGGGCGCCGCTCGAGGGCGCCATGCGCATGGCCGCGCCCGCCGACCTGCGCCGCTGCGTGGTACCGTCGGTCCGTGCCCGGGCCCTGCACGATCAGCCTCGCCGTCCCGTACGTCGTGGCGCTGGCTGCCCGCGAGGAGGGGGTCGATCCGACGGCTGCGCTGCGCGCCGGCGGCCTCGAGTTCCAGGCGGCGCCGCGCGCCGAGGACCACGTCGACGTCGACCGCTACTTCGCCGTGTGGCGGCGGATGATGGCGCTGATCCCCGACCCGGCGTTCCCGCTGCGGGCGACCAGCGTGTTCCAGCTCGAGGACCACGAGGTGTTCGGGTTCCTGGCGATGAGCTGCGAGACGCTCGGCCAGGCCTACGAGCGGACCGCGACCTACCGCGCGCTCTACTGCGTCGGCGCGCGCTGGGAGGTGCACAGCGACGAGGCCGCGACGCGCCTGATCTGGTACCCGTGGCCGGGCGACGTCCGCGACGTCGGGTACCGGGCCGCGATGGACTTCGCGGCCGCCGACATGGCCGACGCGATCCGCCGGCTCGCGCGCGCGGGGCCGCGGCCGCTCGAGGTGCGGCTGGCCCACGCGGCGCCCGCACAGACGGCCGGGCTCGCCGCGCACCACGGCGTCCTGCCGCGCTTCGGCTGCCCGCTGTACGAGCTCGTGTATCCGCCGGGCCTGACCGCGCTGCCGATCCACAGCTTCAACTCGCGGCTCCGCGACTACTTCGACGCCGAGTGTCAGAAGCTCGTGAGCAAGCTGGGCGCCGGCGACAGCGTCGCCCAGCAGGTGCGCAAGCGGCTGATCGGCGCGATGGACGGCGGCGAGACGGCGATGGAGGCGATGGCGAAGAACCTCGGCATGAGCACGCGCAGCCTGCAGCGCCGGCTCGCCGACGAGGGCACCTGTTACAACGACGTGCTGTCGGAGATCCGGGCCGAGTTCGCCAAGCGGTACCTCGCCCGCGGGACCCTCTCGGCCAGCGAGGTCGCCTACCTGCTCGGGTTCACCGAGCCGCCCGCGTTCTTCAAGGCGTTCAAGCGGTGGACCGGGATGACGCCCCGCGAGTTCCAGCACGGCGCCGCCGCGGGCTGACGCGCGCCGCGGGCGGAGCGGCGCATCAGAGCATCGACGCGTGACCGGCCGCCAGCTCCTCGCGCGAGAGGAGACGCTCAGGCGCCGAGCACGAGGCCGACCCCGCCGAGCGCCGCGAACACCAGCGCGACCCAGCCGAGCTTGTTGCGGCGGATGGCGATCGCTATCACCCCGCAGAGCACCGCGGGCGCGCTGTAGATCATCATCTCCTCCCAGCCGGCGCTGTGGCCCCGGATGCCGGCCTGCAGGAACGCCATGGTGCCGGTGACGATGGCGAAGGTGGCGAAGATCGTCTGGGCGACGCTGCGGGGTGGTGTCTCGGGCATGCGACCTTGTATCCGAGCGCGCGCGGCCCGTCCATCGCGTTCGCCGGACGATCGTCGATATGCTCGTCGTACGATATTTCCGTATACAACTGCACGTCGTCGCTCAGAAGCTGTACTCGAGCAGATCGTCCCAGCCATCCAGGCTCAGCTGGATCGGCGACGGGCCGAGCACCTGGAACGGCTTCAGGTCGAACGAGCGCGGCTCGGTGATGAGGGAGAGGCAGTCGTCGGCGTGGGCGTCGTGCACGACGTCGACGAGCAGGATGTTGGTGTCGAGCACGACGCCGGCGAAGCAGAGCGTGAAATCGTGGGTCTCGCAGCCGCCGCCGTACGCGACCTCGAGGGCCAGGTCGTCGGTGATGACGGCGGCCTTGGAGATCTCGAACACGTCACCCTCGCCGAGCGCCCCGCACTCCGGGAAGGGGCCGCCGTCGGTGGTCTCGGTCGTCTCGCTCGAGGTGCTGGCCGTCGCGGTCGGGTCGGTGGTCGTGGTGACCGGGGTGTCGGTCGTCTCCGTCGCACCGGTCGTCGTCGTCGCGAGCGGGCCGGACGTCGGGCTGCAGCGGTCGCACTCCCACAGGCCGGCGTCGGAGCAGGTGCAGGTCAGGCAGTCGCCCTCGCCGGACTTCATCTCGCCGGGCGTGCACTCCTGGGCGATGGTGGTGGCGGTGGTCGCGTCGCCGGTGGTCCCGGACGAGCTGGTGGCTGCCGGTGGGTCCTCGGTGTCGCCGGGGTTCTTGGGGCCGCAGGCCAGCGAGACGAGGGCGACGAGGGCCAGAGTCGGGGTGCGAGGTCGAGGGGCCGGGTGCATCGTCGGAGCATCATACAGGCGGCCGCGCCGATCGCTGTCCGGCGCGCGTGCCCATCGCCGGTTAATCGTTCGCCCGCACCCGCGGCGCGCCCTGGCGGCTCACCGCGCCAGGGCGGTGAGGCAGTGCTTGAGCGCCTCGCGGAGGTTCGCGAACACGGCGATGCGCGACAGGTCCACCTCGAGCGTCACGATCGTCTGGGCGATGTTCGGGTGGATCCCCGTGATGATCCCCCGCGCGCCCAGCAGCTCGATCGCCCGCACCAGCCCGAGCAGGTGGCCCGCGGTGCTCGTGTCGACGACCTCGACGCCCGTCATGTCGAGGATCGCGAAGCGGGCCCGGACGCGGACCACGGCCTGCAGCAGCGAGTCCATGATGTCCGCCGTGCGCACGCTGTCGACCAGGCCGAGGATCGGCAGGCACAGCACGCGGTCCCAGACCTCGATGATCGGCGTGGACATCGCCCGGAGCGCCCGCTGCTGGCGCTCGATCACCTCGAGCTGGTCGCGCAGCTCCTTCTCCCGCCGGGTCCCGTCGGAGATGTCGAGCGAGATCCCGACCACCGCGGCGTCGCCCGCCCGCTCCCGCGGCATCGGGACCAGCCAGCTCTCCCAGTCGCGGCCGGCCATCGACATGATGTTGTGCTTGGCCTCGCCGGCCAGCGCGCGCCGGACTTCCGCGTCGCTTTCGCCGCCGCCGCCGGGCAGCGCGAACACGTTGGCGCCGACCAGCGTGCCCGGAGGGACCAGCGACGCGCGCCCGTCCTGGACCAGGAACGTCCCGGTCTCGTCGATCACCCACAGCGCGACGTTCACGGTGTCGTACAGCGCCCGCAGGATCCTGCGGTCGAGCGTCGCCTGCCGGTCCTGCCGCGCCCGGGCCGTCACGTCGCGCCCGTGGATCAACGCGCCGCACACCCGGTCGTCGGCGTCGTACAGGCACGTGTGGAACCACTCGTACGCTCGCTCGTCGCCGGCGCGCGCGAGCGGCCAGGTGTGCGCCGCGTCGTCGTCGACGAGCAGCGCGCGCCAGGCCTCGCCGTCGGCGATCGGGATCAGCCCGGCGATCGGTCGGCCGAGCGCGGCGGCTCGCGCCACGCCGAACGCCTGCTCGGCCCGCGGACCCCAGTCCGTCACCCGCAGTCCCGCGTCCACCGCAAATTCCACGAACGGCGTCGGACCCCGTCGGACCTCCCCGTACTCTGCCATCGGCCATTATCAACACAGTCGCCGCGGTCTGTCCATAAACACCGTTTGTGGCGCCGAGCCCCGACGACCCGTCCTCGGGTACCGCTACCTCACGACCGGACCGCGGGGGTCGACACTGTCGCGGACTTCCGCCACCCTGCACATGACGAAGCTCGGCGATTGAGGCCGCGCCTCCGAGTCCGACAGGAACCCATGAAACGCGCCGTCCTGACCCTGCTCTGTCTGTTCCCGCTCGCGCTGACCGACTGCGGCCGCGTCCCGAAGCCCACGACGTCCCGGGGCTCCGGCCAGAGCGGGCTGATGGACGAGACCTTCGCCGGCAAGAACGCCTGCAACCCGGACAACGCGGAGCGGCCGTTCATCATCGAGTGGGACGCGACCGACATGTCGAGCTTCGAGTCGTACGCGGCCAACGACGTGGTGATCGTCAAGTACGAGGGCTGCAACCTGAAGGTCCTCGACGAGTGCCGCAACGACAGCATCCGCGGCTCGCAGGGCGCCTACAAGCCGGTCGAGTGGACCACCGGCTCGCTCGAGAAGATCAGCATCGCCAACCAGGGCGAGCTGTACGCCAAGCTGCCGCTCGGCGCGGCGACCCTCGGCGGACGGGTCGCCGGCGGCGAGAAGTTCTCGATGGAGTACTACGTGGCCGGCACGCGCAGCGCCACGCGCGACTCGGTCTACAGCGACGACATCGCGGCGAACCCCGGCTGCGAGGGCGCGACCCACTTCGTCTACGGCTACAACCTCGGCGCGTTCGCCCTCGGGTCGGTGAAGGACTTCTCCGCCGAGGCCGGGGCCAGCGCCTACGGGTTCGGCGTCGGCGGCAAGACGTCGAGCAACAGCACCGCCGACAAGAAGGGCGGAGACCTCGCGGTCTGCAAGTCGGACTCCGCGACCGAGGTCGCCGGCTGCAAGGCGCCGATCCGCCTGTCGCTGCGGAAGATCCGCGGCGGCGCCGACCCCGGCAAGGCCGTGATGTCCGCGCCCGACACCGACGACTCGCTCAGCGCCGCCGGCCAGATCAACGCCAAGCTGGCGACCAACGACGCCGCGAAGGCCCACTACGAGTCCGCGGTCACCAAGCAGCACGCGCGCGACGGCAAGGGCTGCCTCGCCGAGATGGACCAGCACGACCAGCTCGAGCCGGGCAAGCAGTCGACCGACCCCAAGTCGGGCTACGGCAAGACGCGCTCGCTGTGCATCATGCTGTCCGGCAAGTGCGAGGCCGGCAAGGAGCTGATGCGCAAGGTCGCCGAGTACCAGTCGACGCAGTCGAAGCTGACGCCGGCGCAGATCGACATCAAGGTCGACGGCTACATGGCGGAGTTCTGCGCCGGCAAGCTGTCGCCGCGCGACCACGTGTACCAGTCCTACTGGCAGCTCGCCAACGACGCCTGGCCGGCCACGCCGAAGCTGTGCGCCGACAACTACGCCACGGTGACCAAGCAGCTGCCCGGGCTGCTCGCCAAGAACCCCGCCGACCAGACGCTCGCCAGCATCAAGCCGGAGTGGCTGCCGCTCGTCACCATGCAGTGCTTCGTGCGGGCCGGCGACTGCAAGCAGGCGCTCGGCCTGTTCATCGAGCACCAGTGGAAGGACACCGAGCGCAGCCTCCAGGGCATGGACGAGAAGTCCAAGCTGGCGAAGCGCGACGAGGTGTTCCTCCACTACTTCGCGGCGTGCAAGGGCAAGTTCTGACGCGCGTCCGCGCCAGCATATCGACGACGCCTCCCGTCGGAGGAGAACGCGGGGCGTGGGGCGCTGTGGGCGGACGACGGGCGGGCCGACGCTCTGGGTCCCGCGCGACGGCGGTCTCCCCGGGGCACGTGCTCGCCGCCTGTGTGGCCTCGCTCGTCATCGCCGCGGGTCTGTGCGGCGTGTGTGTTCAAGACGGTTCAGGGCGGCTGCGCGCGAGCCCCGGGGCCCCTCCGCCTGCGTCCCACGCTGTCGGCCCGCTCGTCGCCCGTGCGGCAGCGTCGGCGCCCCGCTGCTCGTCGGACAGGCAACCCACGCTGTTGAGCGACCCCGAGCGCGCCGGCGACGACGATGCCGCTCGAGGCATTGATTATACTTGCGACCGCAAGCACGATCAGTCGCATACGTGAATGTCAGTAGATGAACGCGTCGTCGCCGTCGGTGACGGTGACGACGAGGATCGTGTCGGCCCTGGTCGCCGGGTCGAGGCCGGCGTAGGCCGTGAGGATGCTGTCGAGGTGCATCGGGCCGTAGGCGACGACGCTGAGGATCTGCTTGACCCACGCGTCCTCGGGCGCGACGTTCGCCGAGCTGACCAGGATGTCGCTCAGCTTCTTCTGCAGGATCGTCGTGGCCTGGGCCGGCGTGTACGGGTCCTCCTGCGGGAAGCCGACGGCCCGCACCACGCTGACGCCGACCTTGAGCCCGTCCATCTCGACCAGCAGGTCGGTCTTCTTGCCCATCGGGTTCTGGTAGACGATCGTGGCCTCGGTCTTGAGCAGTTGCGCGTCCTCGCAGCGCGCGAGCACCTCGTAGGCGACGATCTCCGAGTACAGCGAGCTCGGGTTCAGGTTGCCCTCGTCGTACACCTGCTGGCCCCCGGGCGTCAGCAGGTCGTAATCGTAGCCGACCATGCCGAAGTCGATGGAGCCGGTAAACACGAACGGCTCCGGCGAATCCAGCTCCATCGCGTCGATCAGGCCGCAATCGCCGTACAGCACGCCGAGGCCGTCGCGCATGCCGGTGGTGCCGGTATCGCCGGTGTCGGTGGTGTCACCGGTGTCGCTCGTATCACCGGTGTCGCTCGTATCGCTCGTATCACCGGTGTCGCTCGTATCGCTCGTATCGGTCGTGGTGCCCGGCGCCGTGGTCGAGGTGTCGGCGGTGGTGCCGGTCGTCGTGGCCCGGTCCGGGGCGCCCGTGGACGATGTGCCGGGCTCGTCGACCGTCGAGGTGGCGGGCTCGTCGCTGGTCGTCGGCGCCGGGTCGCTGGCGTCGCCGGTGGTCGTGGACGTCGTCTCGCCGGTCGTCGTCTCGCCGGTCGTCGTCTCGCCGGTCGCGGGGCTGTTGCAGGCCAGGGCGGCGGTCCAGAGCCACGCGAGGCGGGACGAGCGGTCGGCGGAGCGCATCGCGGCATGGTCGACCAGAACGCAGGGGCACGCAAGCCGCCTGCGTCTGGAGCGTGGGTCCCGTCATGGCGGACGCCGGGCTCGCCCGCGATCCGGCGAGGTCACAGCGACCATTGATAGTTGGTGACGTGGTGGGTGAGCAGCAGGTCGCTGCTGCTGGGGTCGGGGAACAGGGCGACCAGGTCCTCCTCGGCGCTGCGGCCGGCGAGGGCGAGGCCGCCGAGGTCCTCGGCGTCCCAGGTCCCGACGCGGCGGAGGACCCCGACGGAGGTGACGTGGAACGAGACCACGGTCTGGCTGGAGGTGCCGACCCGCATGCCGACGGCGGCGTCCTGCAGCCCGGTGCGGGTCGACGCCAGCCGCGAGAACGACCCGGCCTCGTCGTACTGCTCGACCCGACTGAGCTGTCCGGTGGTGGAGATCTGCCAGCTCTGCACGCGGAGGTTGCCGCTGGTGGTCAGGGTCGACGAGACGACGATGAACTCGCGGCCGCCCAGGCTGCCGGTGACGGTGACGTCGACGTCCGACACGGTGAAGCTGCTGGCGCCGTTCTTGACCTGCTCCTCGTCGATCTGCGTCAGGGTGGTGCCGGTCGAGTTGAGCTGCCAGCTCTGCAGCCACACGGTGTTGTCGCTGCGGCGCTCGGCCGTGACCACGCCCTTGAACGCGCCCGTGGTCTCGGAGACGCCGCGGCCCGCGACCACCGTGGCGATGTCGAGGTCGTTGATCGGTACGCGTCCATTAGACTGCGTATAGCCTCAGGTGGAGGATCGGGCTACTCGAGGCCGGGATGGTCCCCGAGCGCGATCCGGCGGAAGACGTTGGCGGCGA
>Ga0075160_10002790_pt1 | contig 10272 bp, 7 predicted proteins | sample JI91814C2DNA_FD_70969 | JGI IMG/M metagenome (GOLD analysis project Ga0075160, IMG submission 70969) | Wastewater effluent complex algal communities from Wisconsin, to seasonally profile nutrient transformation and Carbon sequestration -... | ecosystem: Engineered > WWTP > Effluent > Algae...
CAACAGCTACGGCTCGCGCCGCGGCAACGACGACGTGATGGTGCGCGGCACCTTCGCCAACATCCGCATCAAGAACCTGATGCTGGGCGGCGAAGAAGGCGGCAACACCATCCACTACCCCACCGGCGAAAAGCTGGCCATCTACGACGCGGCCATGAAGTACAAGGCCGAAGGCGTGCCGCTGGTGGTGTTCGCGGGCAAGGAATACGGCACCGGCTCGTCGCGCGACTGGGCGGCCAAGGGCACCAACCTGCTGGGCGTGAAGGCCGTGGTGGCCGAAAGCTTCGAGCGCATCCACCGCTCCAACCTGGTCGGCATGGGCGTGCTGCCCTGCCAGTTCCTGGAAGGCCAGAACGCCCAGACCCTGGGCCTGAAGGGCGACGAGGTGATTTCGATCACCGGCCTGCAGGACGGCGCCGGCAAGCAGGCCACCGTGGTGGCCAAGCGCCCGGACGGCACCGAGTTGGTGTTCCAGGTGCAGGTGCTGCTGCTGACGCCCAAGGAAGTGGTGTACTTCCGCCACGGCGGCATCCTGCACTACGTGCTGCGCCAGCTGGCCTCGCGCAACGCCGCCTGACCCCGGCGGGCCTGCGGGCCCGCCCCTGTGGGAGGGGCTTCAGCCCCGATGCCCTTCGCGGGCGTCGGGGCTGAAGTCCCTCCCACATTGTTTTCAGGCCTGCCAACGCCGGCGGCTCAGAGCACCGGCTCCCAACTGGCCGAGACCAGCTTCCAGTCGCCGCCCTCCAGGCGCCAGCCCGTCCTGACCCGGTAAAGCTGGCCGCGATCGGGAAGCCAGCCCGCACCGCCAGTGGTGCCGGCGGTGAACTCCACCCAGGCGCCCTCGCCCGCCAGGGCCACGTCCAGCGGCCCCAGCTGCACGCCCACGTTCTTGTCGCGCAGCCAGGCCACGGCCATCGTGCGCCGGAACTGGTCGCGGTCCATGCCGCCGGGCCCGACGAACTCCGCCGACACCGATTCGGCCAGCGCGTCGGCGTCGCGGCTTTCCGCCGCTGCCTGCATGGCGGCGATGGTGGCGCGCAGCGCCGCCTCCGGGGGCTCTTTCGCGCAGGCCCCGAGGAAGGCCACCAGCGCGAAAACCAGCGCCGTGAAAGCCACGCGAAACCATCCGCGCGGCGCCTTGCCTGTACCGGGGGCGTATGCTCCAATCGAGTGAATACTCCAATCCGCAGCGGCCGCCGTCGCCGCGGATTCCGGTTGGCAGGAACGAGACATCAGGGGGAAAGGCATGGGTTCTGAACGTCCTTGGCTGGCCAGTTACCCGAAGGGTATCCCGCCGCACATCGATCTGGAGAAGTACGCTTCCATCGTGTCGGTGCTGGACGAAGTCTGCCGCGACTTCAGCGACCGCCCGGCATTCTCCAACTTCGGCAAGCAGCTCAGCTACGCCGACGTCGACCGCCTCAGCGCCCAGTTCGCCAACTACCTGCTGCACGAGCTCAAGCTCAAGAAGGGCGACCGCGTCGCCCTGATGATGCCCAACGTGCTGCAGTACCCGGTCGCCATCTTCGGCGTGCTGCGCGCCGGGCTCACGGTGGTCAACACCAACCCGATGTACACCGCGCGCGAGCTCAAGCACCAGCTCACCGACTCGGGCGCCAGCGCCATCGTCGTGCTGGAGAACTTCGCCAGCGTGGTGGCCGAGGTCATCGCCGAAACGTCGGTGAAGCAGGTCATCGTCACCGGCGTGGGCGACATGCTGGGCTTCCCCAAGGGCGCGCTGGTCAACTTCGTGCTGCGCCACGTCAAGAAGCAGGTGCCGGAGTACTCGCTGCCGGGCGCCATCCGCTTCAACCGCGCGCTCGAACTGGGCGCCGGCAAGACCCTGCCCTCGATCGACATCCGCGGCCACGACATCGCCTTCCTGCAGTACACCGGCGGCACCACCGGCGTCGCCAAGGGCGCCATGCTGACCCACCGCAACCTGGTGGCCAACATGCAGCAGTCGTCGGCGTGGATCGGCACGAACGCGCAGCCCGGCAAGGAAATCATCATCACCGCGCTGCCGCTGTACCACATCTTCGCGCTGACGGCGAACTGCCTGGTCTTCATGAAGTTCGGCGGGCTCAACCACCTCATCACCAATCCGCGCGACATGCCCGGCTTCGTGGCCGAGCTGCGCAAGACCCCGTTCACCGCCATCACCGGCGTGAACACGCTGTTCAACGGGCTGCTCAACACGCCCGGCTTCGACCAGATCGACTTCTCGAAGCTCCACCTCACCCTGGGCGGCGGCATGGCCGTGCAGCGCGCCGTGGCCGAGCGCTGGAAGAAGGCCACCGGCGTCACCCTGGTGGAGGCCTACGGCCTCACCGAAACCTCGCCCGCGGCCTGCATGAATCCGCTGGACCTGCCCGAGTACAACGGCGCCATCGGCCTGCCCATCTCGTCCACCGACGCCTGCGTCAAGGACGATGCCGGCAAGCAGCTTCCGATGGGCGAAGTGGGCGAGCTGTGCATCAAGGGCCCGCAGGTGATGGCCGGCTACTGGCAGCGCCCCGAGGAAACGGCCAAGGTGATCGACGCCGAAGGCTGGCTGCACACCGGCGACATGGCCCGGATGGACGAGAACGGCTTCTTCTTCATCGTCGACCGCAAGAAGGACATGATCCTGGTGTCGGGCTTCAACGTGTACCCCAACGAGGTCGAGGACGTGGTGGCGCTGATGCCCGAAGTCCTGGAAGTGGCCGCCGTGGGCGTGCCGGACGACAAGTCGGGCGAAGCGGTGAAGGTGGTCATCGTCAAGAAGGACCCGTCGCTGACCGCCGAGAAGGTCAAGGCGTTCTGCAAGGAACAGCTCACCGGCTACAAGCTGCCCAAGTTCGTCGAGTTCCGCACCGAACTGCCCAAGTCCAACGTGGGCAAGATCCTGCGGCGCGAACTGCGCGATTCCCCCGCCAAGACCTGAGCGCGGCGGGCGCTGGCCGGAACTGTGACGGCGGTCACATCCGGCCGCTAGCGCAAATGCGGGGTGTTTTACAACAGGCGCGGTTCCGGGTCTAGAATCAGGCCGTTGGCATGCGCCAACGCCTGTTTTTCCCGCACCGCTCCAGCCAGACCGTGCCGGGGCGGCTACCCACCGCTCAGCCCCCGGAGTCACGACCATGAGCGCTGCTGTCTTTCGGCACCGCCGCCCCCGCGCCGGCCGCCCCCTCCCCGCCTGCCGGTCCCGTCCCGCATGTCCCTGACCGTTGGCCGGTCGGGCATGGCGGCGCATCCAGGGGAGCAGGCATGAGCAAGCGGGCGGTGGTGATAACCGGGATGGGCGTGCTGTCGCCCATCGGGCAGGACGTGGCCGAAGTGGCCGCCTCGCTGCGCTCGGGGCGCTCGGGCATCGGCGCCATCACGGTGGACCCGCTGGCGAAAGCCGTGCCGGCGGGCGTGGTTCCGGCCAACCTCGAAGAGGCCTTCACCCGTCTGGAGCGTCCGTTCATGGACCGCGTGCAGCACTTCGCGGTGCTGGCGGCGCAGCAGGCCATCCGGGACGCCGGCATTACCGACTTCGCCGCCTACGGGCAGCGGGCCGGCGTGTACTACGGCAACGTCAACGGCGGCGCCGCGTCGGTGCAGGACTGGGCCCGGGGCCTGCTGGCCGAAGGCAAGCAAAGCTCAAGGCCGTTCACCGCGATGGCCATCATGTGCAACGGCGGCGCGGCGCAGATTTCCATCCGCAACCAGATACTGGGGCCGGTGCTGACCCACGGCAGCGCCTGCGGATCCTCGGCGGTCGCCATCGGCGAGGCGGCCCGCGCCATCGCCGACGGCTACCTCGACGTCGCCGTGGCGGGCGGCTCGGAAGCGCCCCTGTCGGCGATCGTGGTCGGGGTGTTCTCCGGCACCCGCGCCATGTCCCAGCCCGACCCCGAAGACCCGTCCCGCAGCTGCAAGCCCTTCTCCAAGGCCCGCTCCGGCCTGGTGCTTGGCGAGGGCGGCGCCTTCCTCATCCTGGAATCGGAAGACCACGCCAGGGCCAGGAACGCCACCATCCACGGCTACCTGCGCGGCTATGGCGTGTCCAGCGACGCCTCGCACATCGGCATGCCGGCCACGCCGGGCCAGGTGCGGGCGCTGCAGGCGGCGCTGGAGCATGCCGGTCTGGCGCCGGGCGAGGTCCAGTACATCAATGCCCACGCCACCGCCACCGACGGCGGCGACGTGATCGAGGCCGAGTCCATCCGCGCCGTTTTCGGCGAAGGGCCCGGCGCCGCGAAGGTCAGCTCCACCAAGGCCGTGCACGGCCACCTGCTGGGCGCCGCCAGTGCGCTGGAGCTGGTGGTGACGGTGCTGGCGATGCGCGAATCGGTGCTGCCGGCCAGCGCCCACATGGGCGAAATGGACCCTCGCTGTTCGCTCAACCACGTCGGTCCCACGCCGGTCACCGGCGTGCGCATAGACAACGCGCTGTCCTTCAGCTGCGGCTTCGGCGGCACCAACGCTGCGCTGATCGTGTCCCGCCATCCCAAACCCGATTGAGCCCCGCCCCACGTCCCGAACCCCGCACCGGAGAACCACCATGAGCCCGCTGATCGCCCCCGTGTCCACCGCCACCCGCTTCGACCACAAGCGCGTTTCCACCCGCATCCGGAAGCTGGCCATGCCCGTGCTGTGGACCAGCTTCGCGCCTGACCCCCGCACGGGCCTGCAGAACTTCACGGCCGACCTCGTGGATGAGTTCCAGAACGTCATAGACGCGCTGCGCAGCGAGGCCTGCACCACCACCGCGCCCCTGCACTACGCCGTGGTGCAGTCCCGGCACCCGGACTATTTCAGCGTGGGTGGCGACCTGAACTTCTTCCGCGAGTGCATCCAGGCCCGCCAGGCCGACCGCCTGTACGCCTATTCGATGCGCTGCCTGAACCTGCTGCACGGCTGGTCGGCGCAGATGAAGGAAACGCTGACCTCGATCTCGCTCGTGCAGGGCCGCGCCCTGGGCGGTGGCTTTGAAATGGCGCTGAGCACGGACTTCCTGATCGCCGAGGAGCAGAGCACCTTCGGCTTCCCGGAAATCATGTTCGGCCTGTTCCCCTGCACCGGCGCCATGTCCCTGCTGACCGACCGCATCGGCGCGCGCCAGGCCGAGCGCATGATGACCAACAAGAAGATCTACAAGGCGGCCGAACTGCTGGACATGGGCCTGATCGACCAGGTGTGCGCGAAGGGCGAAGGCGAGCTGGCGGTGGAGCAGTTCGTGGCCAACCATTCCTCGCGGCTCAAGGCGCGCCTGAAGGTGCAGGCCAGCCGCTATCGCCACGCCCCGCTCGACCACGTCGAAGGCGTGCGCATCGTCGAGGACTGGGTGGAGACGGCAATGTCGCTGACGCCCGACGAGCTGCGTTCGCTGGACATGCTGATCATGATGCAGCGACCGGACCGCGAAGCGGCCGCACGCCTTGCGTCGTGACCTGGGCCGGGCGGGCCCGGGGCGGCCCGCCTCACCGCTCGCCGCTGGCTCCTGAGGACGCGAACTGCCCGCGCAGCTCGCGCAGCGCGGCCACGCTCCGGGCGTAGGTGCGCGCAAGGTCGGCCAGTAGCTGGCTGTGCTCGGCCTGCAGCGCCGGCTCGGAAATGGTCATCAGGCGATCGGCCACCGCGGCCAGCCGGACAGCACCGAAGCTCAGGGACAGGCCACGCAGGGTGTGCGCGTCGTGGTGCACGTCGGGCAGCCGGTGCTGCCGCATGGCGGCGTTGAGGCGGGCCTGCGTGCTTTCCAGGTCTTCCAGGCCCTCGGAGATCATGCCGAACAGGAACTCCGGCGTGTCCTTGATCTCGCGCAGCAGGTCGATGGCCTCGGGGTCCAGGAACTCCACCGGCACCGCGCGCAGCCGCGGCAGCGGCAGCGGCCGGGACGCTTCGCGCGCCCCTGCCCCGGTTGACCCTGCCGCCGGCGCGCTGGCCGGCGTGCCGCCGGGCGATTCATCCGTCGCCGCGGCCGGCTCATCCGGGAACTGGCTGGCGATGGCCGTGCGCAGGCTGTCGAACGACAGCGGCTTGTAGATGACGCCCGCCGCGCCGGCGTCGGCCAGGCGGGCGGCGGTGCTGCGGGTGGTGTCGGCGGTGATGAAGTACGTGGGCGCGGTGTCAATGCGGCCGAAGCAGTAGGTCTGGTAGACGGTCGCGCCGTCGATGTCGCCCATGTTGAAGTCCAGCAGCACCAGGTCGAAGTCTTCCCGCGCCAGCAGCTGCAGGGCCTGGCCACCGGACGTGGCGGTGGTGACCAGGTGCTCGTCCTTGAGCAGCATCTGGCGCAGCAGCTCGAGGTTCACGCGGTTGTCGTCGGCAACCAGCACGCGCTTGCCGGTGACCACCCGCGGCGCGGCCTGGGCCACGGCCGCCGCCGGCTTTTCCTCGGCCTGCGGCATGTCCAGCTCGAACCAGAAAAGGGTGCCGTGCCCGGGCTTGCTCTGCACGCGCAGCATGCCGCCCATTCGCTTGACGTACTCCATGGCGATGGACGTGCCCAGGCCCGTGCCGCCGAACTTGCGGCTCGACCCGGTCTCGACCTGGTAGAAGGGCTCGAAGATGCGCGCCAGGTGCTCGGCGGGAATGCCGATGCCGGTGTCCTTCACCCCGAACAGCAGCTTGTAGGTGCCGCCAAGCTCGGCCACCAGGTCTATCTTGATGACCACCGAACCGGCCGGGGTGAACTTGATGGCGTTGCCCACCAGGTTCATCAGCACGCCCTGCAGGTCCTGCGCGCTGCCCATGACCGGGCGGACGATGCACGGATCCATTTCCAGGTGCAGGTCGAGCCCCTTGGTGGCCGCCACGGGCGAGAGCACGCACATCAGGTGGTCGGTGATGTCCTGCAGCAGGAAGGCGACCGTCTCCGGCGCCGCGCCCTTGGCTTCCAGCCTGGCCAGGTCGAGCATGCGGCCAATCTCGGCGTCCAGGCCGGTGGCCATTTCGTGGATGGCCTTCGCCCGCTGCGCGATGGCCGGGTCGGAGGTGTCCATGCCGATCAGCTGCGCCGAGGAAACGATGCCCGTCAGCGGCGTGCGCAGCTCGTGGCTGACCTTGGCCAGCAGCATGGACTTGGCATTGCTTTCGAACTGGGCCAGCGCCTTGGCCGTCTGCAGGCGCCGGATGAGCGAGGACGCGTACAGCGGCGTCATGATCAGCACCGCGACATGGGAGATTTCCGCCAGGCCCGGCTGCCGCCAGTGCGGCGACAACAGCATCACCGCCACGAACCCCACCAGGGAAACCCCCTGGCACAGGAACATGGCGCGGTTGCCCAGCCGGAAGCCGAAACCCAGCGCGGTGAAGACATACAGGCCGGCGAACAGGATGGCGGGGTCGCCGAAAATGTAGAGCCAGGTGGACAGGAACAGCGGGTCGCTGATCGCGGTGATGACCACCAGCTTGCCGGCGTACCGCCCGCCGGGCAGGCGCGCGAAATAGCGCACGGCCAGCGTGTAGCTGATGTACAGCCCCATCGCCAGCTCCACCGCGTGCCGCTCGGTGATCTTCTCGGGGCTGACGTAGTACATTATCGCCAGCATCACCACCGCCACCGCGATGCCGAAGCGCAGCCGGAAATCGGCCTGGGCCCGGACGTTGGCGGACAGCTCGGCTTGGGTGGTTGTGGTCATGGGCCAGCCTTCAGCTCTCGGCGGCTGCCTGCAACCGGCACGGTGCGGGGCAGCCATCAAACCAGGGAATCAAGCGTTCATGGACAGGATCAAGATACTGGAGCTGCTCAAGCAGTTGCTCAAGGACAAGTACGACGTGGACCCGGACAGCCTGACGGGTGCATCGCGACAAGACGACATCGGGCTCGATTCGATGACCATGGTGGACCTGATGATGGACATCGAGACCGCCCTGGACTTCCAGTTCCCGAACCTGAACCTGCCCAGGAACCCGTCGCTGGACGACATCGTCGAGCTGATCGCCGGGCAACTGGGCCGCTGAAGCTCGCGCCCTCCCGGCGCACTGCAGGCGTCAGCGCAATGCCGGCGCCGGCGCGTGGAAGTCGAAGATTTCCTGCACGCGGTCGCGGCGCGCCATCAGCGCGTCAACCACCGCCGGGGCGAACTGCAGGCCGGACTGGGACTTGATGTAGTCGAACGCCTTGGCCATCGGCCAGGCCTCCTTGTAGGGGCGCTCGGTGGTGAGCGCTTCAAGCACGTCGGTGACGGCGACGATGCGCGCGGCCAGCGGGATGTCCTCGCCGGCCAGGCCGTCGGGATAGCCGCTGCCGTCCCAGCGCTCGTGGTGGCGCAGCGCGATGGTGGCGCCCACCTGCACGAACTTGCTGCTCGAGCCGCTGAGGATGTCGTAGCCCAGGCGCGGGTGCTTCTTGATCTGGTCGTACTCGGCGGCGTCGAGCTTGCCCGGCTTGAGCAGGATGGCGTCGGACACGCCCATCTTGCCGATGCCGCGCAGGGGCGCCGCCAGTTCGATCATGCGCACTTCGTCCTCGGGCAGGCCCAGGGCTTCGGCGATGACGGCCGAGTAGCGCGACACGCGCTCCACGTGCGCCACGCTGCCGCCGTCGCGGTACTGGATGGCCGTGGCGAGGCGGTGCAGGATTTCGCGCTCGCGCTCGTCCAGTTCATGCATGCGCGCCAGCAGCTGGCGCTCGAGTTCGTGGGCGCGGGTCTTGAGGTTCTGCTGCTGCTGGCGCAGCGCCAGCAGGTTGCGGCAGCGCGAGCGCAGTTCGCGCGGGCGCACGGGCTTGACCAGGAAATCAATCACGCCGGCTTCGAGGGCGGCGTTGCGGATGGGTTCGTCGCCCACCACGGTGATCAGGATGATGGGCACGTCGCGGTGCGACAGCGGACGGCGGAAGCGGCGCGCAAACTCCAGGCCGTCGAGCTTGGGCATGCGGTAGTCAAGCAGCAGCAGGTCGGGCGAGCTGCGCTGCGACCACAGCAGGGCCTCCACCGGGTCGCCGAAATCGGTGACCTTCACTTCCGGGCTGATGTCCTCCAGCAGGTGGCGGAACATCGTCCGCTGCGAAGGCTGGTCATCAACGATCAACACGTTCAAGTGAAGCTCCCGGGTGCGCACACCGTGATTGCCGCGTATTACGGCTCACCGCCGAGCTTACTCCCGATAATTCAATCCCGGCAAGCACTTGCCGAACACTCCTGCCGCGCACCCTCCGCAAGGCAAGCCCCGCTTGCCACGACACCCGCACTGCCCCACGAACAAATTCGCGAGGATGCCGTCCATGGCGAACCCCCCTTGGCAAGGGGGGCGCGGCGACAGCCGCAGGGGATCGGAAGTGATGAGCCCGGGGCCCACGATCCGCTGCGCGGATCGTGGGGATCCTGAGCGAACGCTCAGGATCGGCAGCGATTGCTCAGGAACTGCCCTCCGGCCGCATGTAGGGGAACAACAGCACATCGCGGATGGACGCCGAGTCGGTGATCAGCATCACCAGACGGTCAATGCCGATGCCCAGGCCGCCGGTCGGCGCCATGCCGTACTCCAGTGCGCGGATGTAGTCGGCGTCGTAGTGCATGGCCTCGTCGTCGCCGCCCTCCTTGGCCTCCACCTGGGCCAGGAAGCGGGCCTTCTGGTCTTCGGGGTCGTTGAGCTCGGAGAACCCGTTGGCCAGTTCGCGGCCGCCGACGAACAGCTCGAAGCGGTCGGTGATCTCCGGGTCGCGGTCGCTGGCGCGGGCCAGCGGGCTCACTTCCACCGGATGGTCGGTGATGAAGGTGGGCTGCACCAGGGTGTGTTCGACGGTCTTCTCGAAGATCTCCAGCAGCAGCTTGCCCCAGCCGTAGCCGGGCTTGATCCTGATGCCCAGGCGCTGGCAGTGCGCGCGCATGGCGTCGAGGTCGCGCAGTTCCGCGCGGCTGATTTCCGGGTTGTGCTCGATCACGGCGTCGGTCATGGACCAGCGGCGGAACGGCGGGCCCAGGTCGATCGCCATGCCTTCCCACTGCAGCTGCGTGGTGTCGCGGGTGCGCAGCGTCACTTCGCGTATCAGGCCCTCGGTGAGGTCCATCACCTCGTGGTAGGTGGCGTAGGCCTCGTACAGCTCCAGCATGGTGAACTCGGGGTTGTGCCGGGTGGACACGCCCTCGTTGCGGAAGTTGCGGTTGATCTCGTACACGCGCTCCAGGCCGCCCACCACCAGGCGCTTGAGGTAGAGCTCGGGCGCCACGCGCAGGTACAGGTCCAGGTCCAGCGCGTTGTGGTGGGTGGTGAAGGGCTTGGCCGTGGCGCCACCGGGGATGTAGTGCATCATCGGCGTTTCCACTTCCAGGAAGCGGCGCGCGTCCAGCCAGGCGCGCA
>Ga0075160_10002793_pt1 | contig 10261 bp, 6 predicted proteins | sample JI91814C2DNA_FD_70969 | JGI IMG/M metagenome (GOLD analysis project Ga0075160, IMG submission 70969) | Wastewater effluent complex algal communities from Wisconsin, to seasonally profile nutrient transformation and Carbon sequestration -... | ecosystem: Engineered > WWTP > Effluent > Algae...
GAAAACTGGACATTCAACAAGCAAAACGAAGTAAAAAAACACAAGGCAACTATTCCCGGAACCGTTCACACCGATTTATTTCAAAACCAATTAATTCCTGATCCGTTTTTTGGAGCCAACGAAAAAAAATTGCAGTGGATTGAAAATGAGAATTGGGAGTACGAAACATATTTTACTTTATCAAAATCCGAATTAAAAAATCAAAATATCGATTTGGAATTTGAGGGTTTGGATACTTATGCAACTGTTTTTTTGAATGGAAAAGTAGTTTTTGAAGCGGATAATATGTTCCGAAAATGGACCATTTCTGCTAAATCACATTTGAAAATTGGAACCAATCATTTAAAAGTAGTTTTTCATTCCGCGGTTCAAAAAGGAAAAGAGGAAGCTTCAAAGTTATCTTATATATTACCTGAAAAAGAACGTGTTTTTGTTCGAAAAGCGCAATATCAATTCGGCTGGGATTGGGGACCACGTTTCGTTACGGCAGGAATTTGGAAAAAGATCCAATTGAAATTTTGGAATTCAGCTAAAATCGAAAACATAAAATACAGTCAAATAGAACTGAATGAAAGTTTAGCAGAATTAGAATTTATTTTTGATGTGAAAGTTGAAAAAAACGGAAAGTATGTTCTTTTAATTTATAATGATCTTAAAGGTAGAATAGATGAGTTATTTGTTAATTTGAAAAAAGGAATTACTTCAATTAAGAATTCATACAAAATTGATTCTCCAAAATTTTGGTGGTGTAACGGACTCGGCAAACCTAATTTGTATAATTTTTCAATTGAATTATATCAAAAGGGAAAATTACTTGATAAAAAAAAGCTAAATATTGGTTTACGAACTATCGAATTAATTCAGGAAAAAGACCAATCTGGAAAAAGTTTTTACATTAAGTTAAACGGAAAATCGGTTTTTATGAAAGGAGCAAATGTTGTTCCGCCAGATAGTTTTTTACCAAGAGTTTCCGATGCTACATATGTTTCTTTAGTTGAAAATGCCAAAAAAGCGAATATGAATATGCTACGTGTTTGGGGTGGCGGCGTTTATTTTGATGATGCGTTTTATGAAGCTTGTGATGCCAACGGAATTTTAGTTTGGCAAGATTTTATGTTTGCGTGTTCGATGTATCCAGGCGATGAAAAATTTGTGCAAAATGTAAAACAAGAAGTAATTGATAACGTAAATCGTTTGCAAAATCATCCAAGTATTGCCATTTGGTGCGGCAATAATGAAAACGACGAAGGTTGGCACAACTGGGGTTGGCAAAAACAGTTTAACTATTCCAAAGCCGATTCGACTCAAATTTGGAATGATTATAAAAAAGTATTTCATGAAATGATTCCAAAGACTTTAGATAGTTTACTTCCGAAAGAAAAGAACATTTATTGGTCGTCTTCGCCATCTATTGGTTGGGGAAGAAAAGAAAGTTTAACACAAGGTGACGTGCATTATTGGGGAGTTTGGTGGGGAAAAGAGCCGTTTGAAATTTATGAGAAAAAAGTAGGGCGTTTTATGAGCGAATATGGTTTTCAAGGTATGCCTAATTTGGAAACGTTGCGAAAAGTAATGCGAAAAGAAGATTTAAATTTTACTTCCGAAGCTTTCAAAAATCATCAAAAACATCCAACAGGTTATGAAACTATAAACGAATATATGGAGCGCGATTATGTGGTGCCAAAAGATTTTGAAGATTATGCTTATGTTTCCCAATTATTACAATCTCGTGGAATGAAAGCCGCAATTGAAGCCCATAGAAGAGCCAAACCCTATTGTATGGGAACGCTTTATTGGCAATTCAATGATTGTTGGCCCATTACTTCTTGGAGTTCGTTGGATTATTATGGAAAATGGAAAGCGTTTCATTATCAAGCGAAACGAAGTTTTGAGAATTTGTTATTTTCGATTGAAGAAGGAAATGATATATATAGAATTTACATTGTCAACGATGATTTAAAGCATTATTCGGGTGAATTAGTTATTGATTTAATTGATTTCAGCGGAACTAAATTATGGAATAAAAAGATAATTTTCATTGCTTCGGAAAATTCAAGTAAGATACATTTTGAAATTCCAAAGAAGGATTTCCTATCTTTTAATTTAAAACAAGCAGTATTGTCAGTTTCATTTCCTCCTTTAGAACAAATTTATTCGAGTCATTATTTCTTTAAACCTAAAGACTTGCAAATCACAAAACCAAACATCCAAATCAAAATTATTGATGAAGTAACCATTGAAATTTCTTCAGATGTTTTAGCGAAGGATGTTTTTCTGTCATCAGAAAATGATACTTTTTTTGAAGACAATTATTTTGATTTATTACCAAATGAAAAACGAATCATCAAATTGTCGAAACCAGTGCAAAATATAAAAGTTAAATCGCTGTTTGAAACAATTAAATAAAAAAAACACCTCAATTGAGGCGTTTGATGTTTCTAAAATAATCCGTTTAATTCAGCATCAATTCTATTAATGATAGTTCCTAAATCTTCTGGAATGTTTACAAAATCAAAATTATCTACATCAATAATTACTAATTTACCTTTGTTGTAAGTTTGAATCCAGGCTTCGTATCTTTCGTTCAAACGACTTAAATATTCAATTGAAATCGAGTTTTCATAATCTCTTCCTCTTTTGTGAATTTGACTTACTAAATTTGGAATCGAACTTCTTAAATAAATCAACAAATCTGGTGCCCCTACCAAGCCTTCCATCAGTTCAAAAAGTGATGTATAATTATTGTAATCTCTATTTGCCATTAATCCCATGGCATGAAGATTGGGTGCAAAAATATGCGCATCTTCGTAAATTGTTCGATCTTGAATAATGTTTTTACCACTTTCACGTATTTGCAACACTTGACGAAAGCGACTGTTTAAGAAATAAATTTGAAGATTAAAACTCCAACGCTCCATTTGGTGGTAAAAATCATCTAAATACGGATTGTCCACAACATCTTCAAAATGGGGTTCCCATTTAAAATGTTTGGCTAACAATCGAGTTAATGTCGTTTTTCCTGCTCCAATGTTTCCTGCTACTGCTATGTGCATTATGGTAAAATTATTTTGTAATTTGAAATTTCATTTTGGGTAAAAATAGACAAAATTCCATCCGTAAAGAAAAAATTAGTAATGAAATTTTCATCAATTTTAATTTTTTTACTTCTGTTATTTGCAATTTCATAATAAAACAATTGATTATCATTTGAATACAAAGCAATTTCATCATTTATTAATTGAATGACATCAAATTTAGGAAAATAGTCAAATGTTTCAATAGTGCCATAAATAGATATGGAATGAAATTTATTTTTATCATTCAACCAATAAAAATGTGTGTAATTTGAACTGTAATGTATTATTGGATGTTCTATTGCGGTTGAAATCCATTTGAAGCTATCGTTAGTTAAATTATATAATCCAATTTTTGAGGAAATAACATCAAAAAACCACAACTGATTTTGAGAAGATAAAGCTATTGCATCAATATTTACAGCTTCTGAAAGTAAATTAAAATCGATTCTTTTGGTTTCGTTTAATTGGTTATCTAATAAAGTTGCAGTGTTAAAATCGTTATAAAAAACAACAATTTGCAACGGATTTTGAAAATCCACACGAGCAATTTTACCTAAACTCACATTTTTATATTGATAATTAATGAGTGCGTCATGTTTAGATAAAACATTATTTTTAATTGAATATAAATTTTGTTGGTTATCAAATCCTAAATAATTTTCAGTTAACAATGTGGTTTGACCAATTTTTTCGGCAAAGAGAACCTCTTGTGAAAAAGTAATTCCACTCATCAATAAAAATGAGAATAGCCTAAAACACTTTATTTTAAACATATTTGAAGTTAATTTAAATTTTAAAGTTCTAATATACTACTTTAACAGAAAATTAATATATAAATTGTGTAATAAATTGCAATTTTGAAAATCAAAAAATAATCTAATCTATTCAAAAACTATGAGAAAAATAATTTTTGTTTCAATCTTAATGATTTCTGGAATAACTCGTGCTCAAAATTTTCAAGGAATGGCGGTTTACGAATCCAAAACAAATACAGCTAACATGACCAGTGGTTGGTCGGGTAACAGAGAAATGACTCCTGAAATGAAAGCCCGGATTGAAGAGCGCATGAAAACTATGTTTGAAAAAACGTTTATTTTAGTTTTTGATAAAACCACCTCTTGGTATAGCGAAGAAGAAAAAATGGATGCGGTATCAACTAATCAAGGATTTGGACGAATGATGATGTCTTCTTTTTCAACCGGGAATTTATTTAAGAATGTTAAAGATAAAGTTTTCTTACAGGAACGTGAATTTTTTGGAAAAGAATTTTTAATTAAAGATTCATTAACTAATTTTAAATGGGAAATGTCAGGCGAAACGAAACAAATAGGGAATTATTTATGCTATAAAGCTACAGCAAAGAAAAATAATAGCCTATCTGATTTTAGAAGTTATAGAAGAAGTGATACATCAAATAAACAAGAGGACAATAAAGAGAAAGATACCCTTAAATCAAAATCGTCTAATTTTACCTCTGGTTGGGACATTCCAAAAGAAACAGTCGTTACCGCATGGTATACAATGGACATTCCAATTAGTCAAGGACCTGAAAATTACTGGGGATTACCAGGTTTAATATTAGAAGTAAGTGATGGAACTACAACTATTTTGTGTTCTAAAATTGTAATTAATCCAAAAGAGCGTAAAGAAATCAAACAACCTAAAAAGGGAACAACTATATCCCAGAAAGAATTTGAAAAAATTGCTCAAGAGAAAATGGAAGAAATGAGAGAAATGGGAAGAGGAATGAATGGTGGAGGTGGAAATCGAATGCGAATGAATTAAATGCACCTCATTACTTATTTGATAAGACCTTAATTCCAATTTTATTTATAAAAAAATTGTCTTAAATTCTGAAATTTAATTAAAATACAACTCTTACTAATTATGAAATCACTTATATTAAAATCATTTTTTACTGTATTTATTCTATCAATGCCCTTTACGTATGGTCAAAATTCAACGGGTATTGTTACTTACGAAGAGTTTATGACTTTTGGCAATGAATTAAATTTTGAAGAAAGCGATACTGATACAAAAGAATCTGGAATGGATGCCGATTTTAAAAGACAATTAATAGAGCAATTAAAAAAACCACAACAACGTCAATTTACTTTGCTTTTTGAAAATCACTTGTCGAAATTTCAAATGGTTGAAAAAGTTGAAAATGATATCCCTCAAGACGGAATCGTAATTCGTGTAGAAAAAGGAAATAGTTTTGGATATAAAATAAAAAATATTAAAGAAAGTTGGTATCTAGAATTAACCGATATTTTTTCTAAAGAATTTACAATTAAAGACGATTTAGAAAAAATAAATTGGTCAATAACTGATGAAACTAAAAATATTGGCGATTATATTTGCATAAAAGCAACTCGAATTATTCCAGTTAATGACGAGGAAAGAAAACAATATCAAGAAGATTTAGAAGCTTATAATAAAAAAGGAACAGGATTATTTAAACCTGTAGAGCCAAAGGAAAGAGTAATTGTGGCTTGGTTTACTCCTCAAATCCCTATCGGACATGGTCCAGATGAGTTTTATGGATTGCCTGGTTTAATTTTGGAAGTAAAAGATGAGAACATCACCTATTTAGCTTCTAAAATTCAATTAAACCCTAAAGATAAAGTTTCCATTAAAATACCAAATATAAAAAAAGCAATTTCAAAAAAAGAATTTGACAAAATTCAAAAAGAGAAATTTGATTCTATGAAAAACGAAGATGGCATAATCATTCAACAAATTTCAACAAATTAATTGGGTAACCAAAATTAAAAAATTAACACTTTTAGTCATCAACCAAAAAATGTTACTGACAACGACAATTGTCTAAATTAAATAAAAACACATGAAAATTAAAAACCTATATTTTATATTCTTTATAGTATCCACTTTATCATTTGCACAATCAATAAAATATGAAGGAATCATTGCCGACAACTTCAATAAACCTATCGAAATGGCAAATATTGTGGCTATAAACAATGTTACTAAAAAAATGGATGCTTATGCAATTACCGACGGCAATGGTAGGTTTCGACTAAATTTACAAGTTAATACTGAATACACTATTAAAGTAAGTTATATTGGTTTCCAACCCTATGAAGAAAAGTTAAAAACGGGAACTCAAAATATACAAAAAACAATTTCATTAAGTGAAGGAATTGAATTAGATGGAGTAGAAATTGTGCAAGAAATGCCCGTATCTGTCAAAGGAGATACCATAGTTTATAATACAGATTCTTTTAAAACGGGAGAAGAACGAAAAGCAGAAGATGTTTTTAAAAAATTGCCTGGATTTGAAGTTTCTGCCGACGGTCAAATTCAGGTAGAAGGCAAACAAGTCTCCAAATTATTAGTCAACGGGAAACCTTTTTTTGAGGGTGATACAAAATTAGGCTCAAAAAATATTCCGGCGGATGCTATTGATAAAGTACAAGTTTTGCGAAATTTTAATGAGGTTTCACAATTAAAAGGACTAGAAAATAATAACGATGATGTCGCTATTAATATAAAATTAAAAAAAGGTAAAGAACGATTTTGGTTTGGTGATATTAGTGCAGGTTTTGCTAATAATAAGGGCTATATTGTTAACCCAAAGTTGTTTTACTATTCTCCAAAAACAAGTATAAATACAATTATTAATTTTAACAATATCGGAGAAGTTTCCTTAACTTCGGGAGATTTTTTTAGAATTACAGGCGGTGCAAGAAATACCATTGCAAGAAGTGGCACTTCTTTAAATTTTAATAGAAATTTTTTCGGCTTATCTGGAGGCGATAATGTGGCAAAAGTTATCGATAAATTTGGGGCTTTAAACATCAATCATGCCTTTTCTAAAAAATGGAATATTACCAGTTTTGCCGCATATTCATCTACAGATAATCAAGCAATTACAAAAAGTGAAAGGGGTATTTTTCAACCAAATTCCACTGAAGTTGCAACTTTAGAAAACAGGTCAACTACAACTAATGCAGTAAATAATGCTTTCATTGCAAAATTTGGATCAAAATACAAACCAAATACTAACTTTCAATTGGATTATGATGTTTTTTTAAGAAGAAATAATCAACAAGAAAATACGAATAATACTACAAATTTCACAAGTTTTTTAAATGGAACTAGCTTTTCGAGTTCTAATTCAATTGTTTCGTTTCAAAAACAAGACCCTATTTCCTTTAATCAGAGTTTAAATTTGTTCTATACTCAAAATCCAAAAACCACTTGGGTTGTAGAATTGCAACATCAATATGAAGATGAAGACCCTTTTTATAATCCTCAGTTATCTAATAACCCTTATCTAAATACAGCATCTACAAATCCATTAGATCCTTCAAACATTTTTATTAATGAGTCTAGTTTAAATATTCAACAGTCTAGATTTGTGAGAACAAATAAAGTTGATGCAAAATTAGATTACTACTATCAAATTAATAATAAAAGTGTTTTGAACGTAACATTGGGAAATACAAATGCATTTCAAACCTTTAATTCTTCCATTTTACAAATCTTACAAAATAATTCTACAAATCAAATCGACGAAGAAGCTTATAAAAATGATGTAACTTATAAATTTAATGATGCTTTTTTAAGTCTGCATTATAAATTTATGTATGGAAAATTAACCTTTAATCCAGGTATTTCAATTCACCAATATAACACTTCAAATATTCAGTTTGGAAGACCTTACGATTTGAATTTTTCCAGAGTTTTACCCGATATGTTCGCAAGATGGGATATTAAAAAATCTGAAAATTTAACCTATAACTTTAATGTTAGAAATGTTTTTAATGATGTTAATTCTTTAGCTGAAGGTTATATATTCTCTAACTTTAATAGTATAGCAAGTGGTAATGGTCAACTCGAAAATTCGCTTACAAAATCGCATAGCTTAAATTATTCAAAATACGACTTATTTAATTTTACCACTATTTTTGGAAGATTAGCTTACAATTCTACAAAGAATCCTGTTGTAAATGGTATTCTTTTTCAAAACATTTATTCTATATCCAATCGATTAAACTTAAATGTTGAAAATGAAAATTTAAATGGAAACTTATTTTATTCTAGAAGCTTTAAGAAATTCTACAAAATAACTGCAAACATTAACGGAAACTGGAATAAAAATAATGTTCTAAACAGACGGTCAGTAGCAAATACGGTTCAAGAATTTATGCAACAAATTGAAAATATTAACCATGCTTATTCACTTTCTTTTGGAACACAATTTAAGAAACTACCAAACGTAGATTTTGGCTACAGAGTTAATTTTTCAGAACAAGCTAATTCAAAATTTACTACACAAACACCAAACATTAAATTAAATTATTACTTTTTAGATGGTTTAAATTTGAATTGGGATTATGCAATAAATTCATTTAAAAACGAATCATCTGGAATAACGAACAACTTTGAAATAATGAGTGCTAGTATAAATTACTTAAAAAAAGATGCAAAGTGGGAATATAGGATTCAAGCTAACAACTTGTTAAATACACGTTCAAGATTAAACAACTCTTTTAGTGTTAATGGTTTTAGTGCTGATGAAAATATTATATTACCTCGTTTTGTTACATTCATTTTGAAGTATAATTTGTAATTCAAAATTTTTAAGCTAAATTAAAGAGGGTGTCCTAAAAGTCTATTTTTGTCAAGCTGTCCCGAAACTTCGTTGTCGTTTCAGCTTCTCTAAATAATTGAATATCAAAAAATTTAGATTCTGACTCGAGCTTGCGAACTGACGTAGTAAATAAATTCAGAATCGCAGAATAACGACTTTTTAGACAGCCTCTTTAGTATTTTTATAAATCGCTTATGCTTTAAATGCATCTTTTACTTGATCTACAAAATCTAATTTTTCCCAAGTAAACAACTCAACAGAAACGGTTTTTGTTAAACCACCTGGAGCCGTAAACGTTTTGGTTACTGTTTCTGGGCTTCTTCCCATGTGTCCATAAGCAGCGGTTTCACTATAAATAGGATTTCTTAATTTCAAACGTTGTTCAATAAAGTACGGACGCATATCAAAAATGCTTTCTACTACTTTGCTGATTTCCACGTCAGTTAAATTTACTTTTGCAGTTCCATAAGTATTTACGTTGATTGATGTTGGCTCAGCAACTCCAATCGCATAAGAAACTTGTACTAAAATTTCATCTGCTACACCAGCTGCAACTAAGTTTTTAGCAATATGACGTGTAGCATAAGCAGCCGAACGGTCTACTTTTGATGGGTCTTTTCCTGAGAATGCACCACCACCGTGAGCTCCTTTTCCACCGTAAGTATCAACGATAATTTTTCTACCTGTTAAGCCAGTATCTCCGTGAGGTCCTCCAATTACGAATTTTCCTGTTGGGTTAATGTGGTATTTAATAGCATCATTAAATAAATGAGCATATTGAGGATTTTTAGCGATTACCCTAGGAATCAAAATCTCAATAATGTCTTTTTTGATTTTTGCTAACATCGTTGGTTCATCAGCAAAATCATCGTGTTGAGTTGAAACTACAATTGCATCAATACGAACCGGTTTGTTATCATCAGAATATTCTAAAGTAACTTGAGATTTAGCATCCGGACGTAAGTAAGTGATTTCATTGTTCTCTCTTCTTAAATCCGCTAAATCTTGTAATAATTGATGAGACAATTTCAATGCTAACGGCATGAACTCAGCAGTTTCATTCGTAGCGTAACCAAACATCATTCCTTGGTCACCAGCTCCTTGCTCTTCTTTACTTGCTCTGTCAACACCTTGATTAATATCTGCAGATTGCTCGTGAATAGCAGATAAAACGCCGCAAGAATTCGCTTCGAACATATATTCGCTTTTTGTATAACCAATTTTCTTGATTACATCTCTTGCGATAGTTTGTACATCTAAATAAGTATTTGATTTAACTTCTCCAGCTAAAATTACCTGTCCAGTAGTAACTAACGTTTCACAAGCTACTTTTGACTCAGGGTCAAATGCTAAAAAGTTATCAATTAATGCGTCTGAAATTTGATCCGCAACTTTGTCAGGATGTCCTTCACTCACTGATTCTGACGTAAATAAATAAGCCATAATTAATTATTTTTAAATTTTAAGCGAGGAAAAATAATTGCAGCGATTGCGTAAAGGAGTAGGAAATACTGCTTTAGCATTTTTTTAATGAGGTTGCAATCAGTTCAAATTTTTCCTCTTT
>Ga0075160_10002794_pt1 | contig 10257 bp, 7 predicted proteins | sample JI91814C2DNA_FD_70969 | JGI IMG/M metagenome (GOLD analysis project Ga0075160, IMG submission 70969) | Wastewater effluent complex algal communities from Wisconsin, to seasonally profile nutrient transformation and Carbon sequestration -... | ecosystem: Engineered > WWTP > Effluent > Algae...
CAGCGGGCATGGATTCCAGCACCGGATCCAGGCCCACGCACGAGGGCGAGCCTGTCTTGGCGATGGCGGCGGCGAGGCGGTCGGCGAAGTGCATTCGGTTCCTTTCTGGTTCGTCGCCCAAGCGTAGATACGATCCCGCCAGCAGCCATGGACACGCCCCGAAAGATCGACCTCAAGAAGGATCGCGGCCTCTCGATCGAGTGGAGCGATGGAAGCACCTCGTACTACTCGATTCCCTACCTCAGGCGGATGTCCCCTTCGGCGGACGTGAAGCAGTTGCGGGAGGAACTGGACAAGAACCCATTGACGGTGCTGCCTGCGGGAACGGGCAAGGGCGGCCCGCTCGTCGCGACCGACGCGGAACTCGTCGGAAACTACGCGATCAAGATCAGGTTCAGCGACGGGCACGATACGGGGATTTACTCGTGGCGGTATTTGAGGGAGATTGATCCCAGCGGTGAGACCCGAACGCAATCGGAACCATCGGGCGGCTCGCCGGTTGGCACGTGACTTTGAACGATCAACACATGCCCGACGCTTCGGCCATCTCCCTCTCCACCCCCCTCGCCAAGATTCCCGGCGTCGGCCCGAAGACCGCGCAGGATCTCAAGACGCTGGGCCTTACGAATCTCGGGCGTTTCGTCGCGCACCTGCCGATGCGGCACGAGTTTCAGGCCGCGGAGACGACGATCAATGAACTCGTTGCAGGGCAAGTCGTGTCGGCACGCGGCGAGGTGACGGCAACTCGAGCTAGCCAGAAGGGCAAACGTGCGAAGTTTGAAGCGGTGTTCATGGACGACACGGGTCGCATCGAACTCACCTGGTTCAACATGCCTTTCATTCGTGAGCGGGTGAAGCCGGGCATGCGATTTCGAGTGCGGGGGAAGTTGACGCGGTATGGCCCGTCGCTGCAGATCGTGAATCCGCATCTGGAGGCGATCGAGGGGGACGCAGAGCCTGCCGCACGGAGCGAGCGACTGCGGCCCGTCTATCCCGCGAACGAGTTCGTGTCGTCGGCACGGATCGAGCGTGCGATGCAGGCGGTTCTGGATCGAGCCCTGCCCTTGATCGAGGATCATTTGCCCGAGGCGTTTCGCAAGGAGCGGGAGTTTCCGAGTCTGGCCGAGGCGTATCGGATGCAGCATCGCCCGGCGAACGAGGACGAGGTCAAGGCGTCTCGCCGACGCTTGGCGTACGACGAGTTCTTGCTCCTACAACTTGGCGTGCAGATGAAGCGGGCGCACCTGCGCAGCACCCTCAAGGCCCCCGCGCTCAGGCACTCGCCGCAGATCGACGCGCACATCCGTGCACGCTTCCCGTTCACGTTGACCGCAGGACAGGAAGAGGCGGTGGCCGATCTTGTTCGCGATCTGACAAGCGGCACGCCCACGAACCGCCTGATCCAAGGCGATGTTGGTTCGGGCAAGACGCTGGTGGCGTTGTTCGCGATGTTGCTCGCGGTTGCCAACAAGCATCAGGCTCTGTTGCTGGCACCGACCGAGATTCTGGCCGAGCAGCACTTTGCGTCGCTCTCGCGTGTGCTCGCCGGTTCGAGCGTGCGCCTGTCGCTGCTCACGGGCGCAACCCCCAAAGGCGAGCGATCCACGATGCTCGCCCATCTCGCCGATGGCTCGATCGACATGATCGTTGGCACACACGCTTTGTTGTCCGAAGGCGTCACTTTCAAGAACCTCGCCGTCGCCGTGATCGACGAGCAGCATCGCTTCGGCGTGTCGCAGCGTGCCGTGTTGCGAGAGCGAGGCACTGGGCCGGGAGCCGAGTCGCAGAACTCCACGCCCCACGTGATCGTGATGACGGCGACACCAATCCCACGCTCGTTGGGGCTCACGCTCTTTGGCGATCTGGACATTTCGACGATCCGTGGTTTGCCCCCGGGTCGGCGAGCCGTGCGGACGTTGCTGGCGGACTACCCCGCGCGCGATGCCGTGTACGCCAAAGTTCGAGAGCGCGTGGCACAGGGCGAGCAGGCGTATGTCGTCGCTCCAACCATTGAGGATCACGACGACCAGTCGTTGAAGGGGATCGAGTCGCTCGCAGAGGAACTCGGGAACGGAGCACTACGTGGGCTTTCGATTGGCGTGATGCATGGGCGATTGCCCAAGGCCGCCCGCGAGAGCGTGATGGACCGATTCCGAAAGGGTGAAGTATCGGTGCTTGTCGCGACCACGGTGATTGAGGTCGGCGTGGACGTAGCGAATGCGACGATGATGGTGATCGAACAGGCCGATCGATTTGGCCTGGCGCAGTTGCACCAGTTGCGTGGGCGTGTCGGACGAGGGGCGAAAGAGTCGGTGTGCTATCTCGTCGCGACGCCCGCGGGTGAGACGGGCGAGGCGCGTCTCAAAGTCATGGAAACAGTCGCTGATGGCTTTACACTCGCCGAAAAGGACCTCGAAATCCGCGGCCCGGGCGAGGTGTTCGGCACGAAACAGTCTGGTGCCCCGGCGTTCAAGGTGGCGAGCCTGATCTCAGATTTGGACCTGCTTCGCATGGCCCAAAGGGATGCCAGAACGTGGGTCGCGGCATCCCCTTCGCTCGCTGGGGACGACAATTCTGTGATTTTGCGACGCGTCAAGAAGACGCACGGCGAGTGGCTGGGGCTCGCGGATGTGGGGTAGTGTGCCGAATCGCCCGCGAATGACACAAAATAGAGGATCATTCCTTGGTTCGAGACGATGTTGACTCACTTTTGTGCTATTTGCGAAAGCAGCATTCTCAAAGTACATAATGTCGATTAGACTCATCTATGAGTACCACTGCACTTACGCCGTTGCACGAACGCCTTCGGATCGCGGCCGGGACCAGAAGTTACCGGCAAATGGGGGATCTCACCAACACGAACCACGAAACTGTGCGCCGGTACATGCTGGGCCAATCGCCGAGCGCAGAGTTCCTCGCGGCGATGTGCGACGCACTCGAGATCAACGCGCAGTGGCTCTTGGTTGGGTCGGGACCGATGAGGCGAGGCGAGATCCGCTCGCACGCGTTGGGCGAAGCCAAAGTCTCCGAACTGCTGACCGCGATGTCGAACACCCTTGAGCGTTTGATGGACCGCGTCGAGCGTCTCGAATCGTTCGTGCAGATGCTGGAAGTGCATTACCGAGCCCAGGGAGGCGACTCCTCCCCCCTGCCGACGCCGAGCGGGCAGTGGGCCAACAATCCCCCGATCCGAGGCATCGAGGCCCCGGGCCCGGGAGACGACGATGCGACGCCCACTCTTGCACGCGGATCCAAAGAACGAACCGCTGCCATCGCCGACGCTGTCCCCAAACGACCACGTTCGGCTCCTCGTTGAACTGCTCCGCCCGCTCGGCCCGGAACTCGCCCGCCGGTGGCTCGCCTGCCTCATGATCGTTGACGAGGCCGACCGCGAGGGTTTAGTTGCGGCCATCGAGAAACGCGTGGTGGCGACGTACGGGCTTGAAAAGGACACCCACTCGAACGCTCGGGAGCCCGAACCAGCGGACGTCACGCTTGTGGGCAAGCCCGTCGAGAAAGCCGGCTTCGTCGAGCGCGTGGACACAACCTACGCCGTTGCCAGGGGTTCCAAACTCTCGGCCAAGCAGCGACGGAAGCAGGGCTGATCCCCCGCCGCCATCTCGATCACGCGGCTAGCATCGCGCATGGGTGCCAACGACCAAGTCGCCGAAGTTCTCGACAACATCGCCCGCATGATGGAAGTCTTGGGCGAGGACGGATTCCGGGCCATCGCGCATTCACGAGCCGCGAGATTGGTTTCGTCGCTACCGGGCGACGTCAAGGTTCTTGCCAACGACCGCGCGGCGCTGATAGCCATCAAGGGCATTGGCCCCAAGATCGCCGACAAGATCATCGAGTTTTGCGAGACTGGCAGAGTGGCCGAGCACGACGAGTTGCTGGCTCAGGTGCCTAAGGGTGTGCTGGCGATGCTGGAGATCCCGGGGCTCGGTCCGAAGACGGTGCACACGATCTGGAAGGTCGGCAACGTGGACACGATCGCGAAACTGGAGGCCGCCATGGCCGACGGCTCGCTCGCGGCACTGCCCCGCATGGGCGAGAAGAGCGTCGAGAAGATCCGGCAGAATCTGGCAATCGCCAAGTCCGCGGGCGATCGGCTCTGGCTGGGGCGCGCGCAGGAAGTGGCGGATCGCTTTCTGACTCGGTTGCGAGCCTGCAAGGACGTCGCCCGGGCCGAGGTAGCGGGTTCGCTGCGCCGGGGCAAAGAGACGATCGGCGATATCGACATCCTGGTGGCACTCAAGGCGGGGCACGAGGCCAGCGCGGGCGTCGTGGCGGGGGTATTCCGCACCGTCGAAGGCGTCGTGCAGGTGATTGCTGCGGGTGAGAGCAAGTCGTCGGTGCGAGTCTCGCTCCCGCGTGACTTCGGCCGCTGGAAACTGGAAGGCAAGGAAGGGCAGGAGGACGCGGGCCCTTCGATCCAGGTGGACCTGCGCGTGCTGCCGCTGGACCGGTGGGGCTCGGGACTGATGTACTTCACGGGCAGCAAGGAGCACAACATCCGCCTCCGCCAGCGAGCAATCGAGCGGGGTTGGACATTGAGCGAGTGGGGCCTGTTCGAGGACTCCGAGAAGCACAAGGCCAAGGGGAAGAAAAGGGAGAGCGCCGAAGCACCGACCGACGATCGCCCGCCCCACGAGCGAGGCGCCCCGCTGATTGCATCCCAGACCGAAGAGGAGGTGTACGCCGCGCTCTCGTTGCCCTGGATCCCGCCCGAAATGCGCGAGGATCGGGGCGAACTTGAACTCCCGGCTGCCCCCAAAGTCGTCGCGCTCGAGGACATCCGGGCGGAACTCCACGCGCACACGACCGCAAGCGATGGGGCGCTTTCCATCGAGGAACTCGCCACGCTCGCGAAGGAACGAGGTTTTCACACCATCGCGGTAACCGATCACAGCAAGAGTTCGGTCCAGGCCAATGGGCTCTCGAAGGACCGCCTGCTTGCGCACATCGACGCGGTCCACGCCGCAAACGGCAGGGTGAAAGGAATCACGATTCTCGCTGGAAGCGAGGTGGACATCCTCGCCGACGGCACGCTTGACTACGACGACGAGACGCTCGCGAAACTCGACGTGGTCGTCGCAAGCCCTCACGCCGCGTTGTCACAAGATCCGGAGAAGGCCACGGCTCGCCTCATCAAGGCGGTGTCGCATCCCATGGTGCACATCCTGGGGCACCCGACCGGGCGCCTGATCAATCGGCGCAAGGGACTGGAGCCGGACCTCGCGAAGTTGCTCGCAGCCGCGAAGGAGCACAACGTCGCGATGGAGATCAACGCACACTGGATGCGTCTGGACCTCCGTGACACGCACGTCCGCCAGGCGGTCGACGCCGGGTGCCTGATCGCGATCGATTGCGATGTGCACGAGGCGGGCGACTATGACAATCTCCGCTTCGGCGTTGCGACCGCTCGACGTGGCTGGTGCCCGAAGGACCGCTGCGTGAACACATGGGCGAGCATTGATTTGCTGCGGTGGTTGAAGTCCAAGCGTTAACGAAGGGCATCGATTGACCAAGCGAGCCCGGTTGAGCCGGGCTGGCACGACGCCCACAAAAACAAACCGGCCCCGATCGCTCGGGGCCGGCTTTGGATGCGTTAAGGACTGACCTACCAGTTGGATCAGCAGCCGCCCTCGAAGTGGGCGAGGAAGAAGAGGAGGTCGTTGATGTCAACGCCACCGTCCGGAGTGCCGACGGCGGGGTCGCCATCGTTGTCAAGATCGACGGCGATGCTGCCGTTCTCGAACGCGGTGAGGAAGTAGAGGAGGTCGTTGATGTCAACGCCGCCGTCGGGCGTGCCGCCGTTGCCGAAGGTGCCATCGCTGTCGAGATCGGCAGCGCAGTTCGCCACGGGCGTGCCGGGGATCTGAGCAACGGCAGGCATCGAAGCGGGCGAGCCGGCCTTCCACAGGCCGAGAGTGGCCTCGCCGGTCAGGTTCGGGGCGACGTTCGCATCGAAGCGGAAGTTGTAGGTGGTGCCCCAGCGGATCGCGTTGGCGCGGTTGTTGGTGCCTTCGGACTCGGTGGTCCAGGTGATCGCGCCGGACGCCACGGTGGCGGCCCAGTCAGTGCTGCTGAAGTTAATGGTGTTGCTCATGCCAGCGCCGAGGTTGCCGGTCGCATCACCGTTGCGATAGGTCACGTCATGGAAGCCAATGTTCGTAACGGTGACGCCCGGCGCGACGGGGACGCTGAACGAACCGCCGTTGCGGTCGGAGTTCATGTTGTAGACGGCGTACTCGTAGTGCCAGATACCGCCGCCAAGGTCGGTGGCCTTGGACCCGACGATGAACTTACCGTCGCTGGGAACGAGCACGGTCGTGAGGGTCACACCTGCTTCGCAGAGGGGCCACGCCTCAATCGCGGCCTTCTGCCGCTGCGTTTTGTTCGGACCAGTGCCTGCCGTTGCGTCGAGGAAACTGAAGTTAAATCCAGTTGCTGCGGTGCCCGCCGCAACAGAGCACTCGATGTACGAGGCGTTGTTGTTCTTGTTGCCAGCGGCTGCGTCATCAGGGCTGACGTACTGGGCTTCGCCGAAGTAGCGGACGCTCGCCGACGAGACTTCGAGATCGCTCAGGAGCATCTCGAGGCGGCGATCGGTGTTGGTCGCGGTACGGGTCGGATTGGCCGAACTGCCGGAGGGGAACACGCCCGTCGCAGCGTTGATCTGCCAACGGGGGCCCGCGCTGCCCTGGCCGCCGTTGCGGCTGCCGGTGTAGGGGTCGGAGCAACCGATGCCGAGGCGGCTTCCGCCCTCGGAAGGGGGCTGGCAGGTGCAGCACTCGCTCTGGGCAAGGGCAGTGAACCCGTGCTTGAGCCAACTCATACCAATCTGCTCAAAGCGGCCCGCGCCGTTGACTGCCTTGAACTTGTACATGTTGCCGCCGATCGCCGGGTGGTTGGCCGAGGGGAATGCGTCCCACATCAACTTGGCGTTGCCGATGTTGCACGAGGTTGTACCGAGCGACACGGCGTCGAGCGTGGCGGCGCCGGTACCCGAGACGCTGTAGTTCTGCATCTGGCTGTTCGCGCCACTGGCACCGATGATTCGGCCGACAATCACGTCAGCGCCCGTCGAAGTCTGGCACTGAGCCGCAGCCTGGCCAGCAATCGCCGCGATCATGGCCGCACCAACCAACGCACCTGTCTTCAAGTTCGACATTCCGTATCTCCCAAAACTTCAGAACCTCGATGCACCGATCGAACGGTCTCATGACACGCCCGTGCGACCGACTCTCCGCGCGCAGTCCGCTGCGCACGGTTCCCCACAACTTGGACAACGCCAACCGTGCCCGACACGGGCCCAGAAGCATACCAACAACACGAACTACCGAAAGGATACCTCAAACTCAATGAAAATGTACCCTAAATGTCCAGAATTCCCTTCATATCGCCTTCATCCCGTTCCCCGGTTCCGAGAATCTTCAATTCACCATCCGAAAACTGATACGGAGCAGTGCAACGCCCCCTGCCTTCGTTGGCTTTCCCCACTTGGGAGGGTGAAAACTCCTAATCCCAAAGGCGCCATCGAAGTCATGAAGGCCGCCCTTGCCTGTCGGTCCAAGTCGCTCAGCAAGCCGCCATAGGACGGCATGAGCCACCGCCCGGATTCGTGCACGCCGTTCAGCGGATTCACGCCCCGAGAATCTTCGACGAGCGCGGGCACTGGGACGACAGACCAGCCAAGGCCCTCGAGCCTCGATCGAAGGCTTCGCCGATCCTGATCCCGTCGAACGAACGACCGAACGACCGCGCGGAAGTGCCCTTCAGAAAACTCTGCGGCGTCCGCTGCCTCTGCGGCAAGATGATCGACCGCGAGGAGGAATCGATGCAAGTTGCCCATGCCCGAGTCCACGGCATTAATCGACAGGGCCTGGGCAAACTCGCTCGTCCACACGCCGTCCGCACCGCGCTCGCGCGCAAGAAGTTCCCACGTCAGCGTGAGGCACTCCCGGAGTTGGTCGGTCTCCAAGGCGGCCAGTGCATTGTGGACCATCTCATGCGGCCAGCGGTTCACCTTGGTCAAATGCGTGAGGCAGGCTCGCACGACAATGCGCACACCCGCGCGTGTATCCGGCACGAACGCCATCGTCCGACCGCCCGGCACCGAGCGAACGGCGATCTCCTGATCAATGTGGTACGACACCGCAGGAAGCACAACGCATCGATCCGCCGCGAACTCGGCCTTGAACGCCTCGTGCACCTGCTCCCTTGTCAACCCTAGCGCCATGTTGCGATAGACCTCGGCCTCGCCAACGAGCAGCACACGATCTCCCCGCTGGAGATCGTCGCACACCATCACGTTGCCGCCCTCGAACAACCACGGTGATCGCTTTGACACGATCGCGGGGTTCGACGCCTGACACACAGCAAAGTCATCGCCGGGCATGAAGATCGGCGCATCCTCACGCCGAGCGGCGTAACGCGGCGTGACCTGCGCCGGCACGCGAGCACCAGCCTCATTCAGCACCGACCCGGCCTTGGCGTTGTCCCCGGCCCACTGAGAGAGCGTCGTCTCCTGCGGAAGAACGACGATCCGACGGCTTCCGGCATTCGCCGCCGCGAGTTCGTGCGCCTTCGTCTTGTGGCCTTGCCACACGGAGATCGCGACATCGCATGACCCGAACTCCCGCAGCACGTTCTCGCACAAGTCCAGTGCCCCACCATCGCCGGGACCTTGGAAGAACTGGTCGCGGGCGAGATGCAATCGCACCAGCCTTGTATAGTCAGCACCACTCTCGCTGGTGGGGCGAAATCCCGGGAGCGCCGCCACGGGCACAAACCTCGCACGCCGCAGGACTTTCTCCACTTTCTCAATGCGTGTGCCAGCCACAAACTCCTGGGCGATGTGTTCAACGACCGCGCGAGGCGTCGGCTCGACGCCGTCCAGCACGAAGAACCGCAAGAGGTCCGTTGGAATCCCGAACCCCGCGAGGCGAACCAACTGCTCGTCCTCGCACTGGACAAACGTCTTCGGCCCCAAATGCAGAACCACGCGAGCGATCGTCGGCAACAACCCATCCTTCGCCAGGCGCTGCCTCACAATGCGCCGAGGCTCCACGTCCCAATGCTGAGCCGCCCCATCCGGCAACGCGCCGTTAAGACGGGTTGCCGCGATCTCGATCCCGTCGAGTTCAGGCGAGCGAAACGACGCGAGCGCGGGTGCGCGTTCGCTCAGTTGTGCCCAAGGCCCCCTCGAAATGGGAGCGGAACCAGGCTCAGGAACTGCAGCATCGCCTGCCACCGCTCGATGCCGCTCGTTGTACGACTCGCGAATCGCCCGATCCGCCACTCGACCGACAAAGTCCGAAGGCAGGTTCAGGTCCGCGACGGTACCGAAACCCACCTGCTGCGACAGGATGTTCCCGCGCACCTCCGCCTCCACGGCAAAGCCCGGATCAATCGACTGCGTTGAACGTCTTTCGGCCATCGGTCGATGCTACGCCCGCTGCCGAGCCGTTCGCTTCGTCCTACAGTCCACCGGTCAAGCCCTGATCGCGACGAATGCACCCCGGCTTTCGCGGGTGCGAAGGAGTCGGCGAGGATGCTCGCCGCGCGTGACCATGTTCGACAGGCTGACCGATTCGTTCCAGGGCCTCTACCGCAAACTCTCCGGGCAGGCCAATATCTCCGAAAAGAACGTGGCCGACGCGATGGGCGATGTCCGTCGCGCGCTGCTCGACGCCGACGTCCACATGGACGTTGTCAACAGTTTCTGCGACCGCGTCCTGCACGAAGCGCAGGGGCGAGAGGTCCTCAAGTCCCTCAAGCCCGCCGAGCAGATGATCGGCATCGTCCACGAGGAACTCGTCAAACTCCTCGGCGGCTCGATCGAAGCCGACGGCAGCGCAGAACTCATGGGGGCCCAGATCCCCGCCGACGCCCGCAAGTTCCTGGGAGGCAACGAAGCCCCGCCCATCATGAAGATCAGCCCGGGCCCCACCATCATCATGATGTGTGGCTTGCAAGGCTCGGGTAAGACGACGACCACCGGCAAACTCGCGGGGTACCTCAAGAAGCGCGGCCGCAGCGTCATGCTCGCCGCCGCAGACTTGCAGCGCCCCGCCGCCGTCGAGCAGTTGCACACGCTCAGCGAGCAGGTCCAGAAGGAAATGCCCGGCGGCTCGCAGGTCCACTTCTACTCCGAGCCCGACAAGATCGCGGCGTATGGCAAAGCCGTCGGCGTCGCGGTCGGAGTCTGCCAGCGCGCCCTCGAAGCCGCCCGCGCGAAAGGCGTCG
>Ga0075160_10002797_pt1 | contig 10256 bp, 12 predicted proteins | sample JI91814C2DNA_FD_70969 | JGI IMG/M metagenome (GOLD analysis project Ga0075160, IMG submission 70969) | Wastewater effluent complex algal communities from Wisconsin, to seasonally profile nutrient transformation and Carbon sequestration -... | ecosystem: Engineered > WWTP > Effluent > Algae...
CATCGCGCAGCCTGCGATTCGTGCGTTGCTCGATGAATTTGACGCCATGGGCATCACCGTCGAGGCGCTGCCGGAGTTGCAAACACTCTCCAAGCAATACCCAGACGACACTCGCCTGAAAAAAGCCGTGCGCGATATGGCATCTGTCATCGTCAGCAAATGCACCGACGGTACTCGGGTCAAAATGGGCGCTCAACCTCACCAGCTCGCCGCAGTGGTCGAGGTGGTGGAGTGATAGTCAGTCTCCGAATCACAGCCAGAGAGGCTGCCTCGTGGTCACGGCTTTAATAGTCCGTCAGGCAGCTTCGCGAGGCGTTCGATGGAGGTGATGTCGTGGAAGAACCAAGGCTTTCCATCCTTGAGCTTGAAGATGATGGTCTTTGCGGCGTAGCGCAGCCCGTCGTGTTCCTTCCAGTCGCTGAAGCGGTACAAATCGCCGCGCCAGTCGAGGCGGTGGAGCAGGTGATTTTCTTTGTCGAAGTAGAACTTCATCGCTGGCGTCACGCTGCCGCTCACTTGCACGCCCTCGCACGTTTTACCCTCGTCGGTGATCTCGGGGATGGCTTCGAATTGGGACTTCGGATCGACAAGGAGGTCGAACGACCACGCGCGGACATCGTCCTTGGCGGGTTCTTCACCGCGCTCTTTTTTGCCAAGCCACCAGAGGTTTGGCAGCTCGATGACGGAGATGCGGCTGGAGCGCTTTTTTCCTTCGGGCGGCTCGGGCTTGTCGCCAAAGTGAAAGGTCTCGCCGATGCGGAAGATCTTGAGCAACTTGTCCTTGCCGCCGACCGCCGTGAGAGCCTTGCCCACCACAGCGGGGGGTGATGCTGGTGCGCTCTGCGCCAGAAGTGAAGGCGTGAGGAGAGCGAAGGCCAAGAAGGAGACGAATGGTTTCATAGAGACACGGTGAAGGACAAATCAGCACCGCACAAACGCGCGGCGGGTTGGTCTCTTGCTGGTCGAAGAGGGAGCGTGCCAGCGAGAGACGTACACGCCACGAGGCTGCTTTGGCAGGGTTTCGTAAAACAGGCCGCCCAACTCCGTTTGAATCTCATGCGCTCTTTATTCCTCACGTTGCTCGTCGTGCCTGCTTTTGCCGCTGAACCTGTGGTTTTTGTCTCCGCCTTCGCCTCGGGCGAAAAGGCGGGGATACATTCTTTCAGCTTCGATTCTGAGAAGGGCACGCTGAAGCCGCTGAAACGTGCCATGGGCGTGCAGAGCCCGTTTTTCATCGCGCTCTCGCCGGACAGGCGTTTCCTGTATTCGATCGACGAGTTTGGTGGAAAGGACAATTTCGTGGCCGCTTTTGCCATTGAGGGACGTGAAGGTCATTTGCGCCCGCTGAACCGCCAAAACACTCGTGGGACGGCGTCGTGCTTTATCGAGGTGGACCCGACGGGCAAGTCAGTGCTAATCGCGAACTACAGCAGTGGGAATGTGAGCGCATTTCCAGTGCAGAGCGATGGCTCGCTGGGCGAGGCTGCCTCCTTTTTTCAACACAGTGGATCCAGCACCAATCCACAGCGACAGAAGGGTCCTAGTGCACACTGCTTCGTCGTCAGCCCTGATGGCAGACACGCTCTCGCGGCCGATCTCGGCATCGACAAGATCATGATCTACACCCTCGACGCGGCTTCCGCGAAGCTCGTGCCGAACATTGTGCAGCCTTTCGCCAATCTCACACCCGGCAGCGGGCCACGTCACCTGACTTTTCACCCGAGTGGGAAGCTCGTCTATGTCATCAATGAACTCGCCAACACCATCGCTGTCTTCGACTGGAACCCCTCCGACGGGACTCTGAAGGAGAAACAAACCATCACCACACTGCCCAAGGACTTCAATGGCAAGAGTTACACCGCCGATCTGAAGATCACGCCGGATGGGAAGCACCTCTACGGCACCAATCGCGGCCACGACAGCCTCGCCAGCTACCGCATTGCCAGGGACGGCACGCTCACGCTGCTCGCCATCGAACCCAGCGGCGGCAAAGGCCCGCAGAACCTTCTCATCACGCCGGATGGGCGATGGCTCCTCTGCGCCAACATGCCTGGAAACAATGTCGTCGTTTTCCAGATCGACACCGCCACCGGCGCGATCACCGCGAAGGGAGAACCTTTCGAAGTGCCGATGGCCTCATGCATCCGCTGGATGGAGTAACAATATGAAAGCTCTTTTCTACGCACTTCTCATCTCAGCGGGGCAAACTCTGCACGCCGCCGAGCCTGTGGATTTCACGGTGAAGCTCGAAACGGTGATGAAGCATGATGACGGCAAGTTCCTGTGGTTTCATCCGCGGGCCGCGCCGGTGCCGGGTGGAGTCGTGATGACGATCCAGAAGCACCTGAAGGTCTCCGACTACTACTCCGGGCTGCATTTCATGCGGCGCGAGGGTGTGGACGGTGCGTGGAGCGGGCCTGTGCTGCCGCCGGAGATCGACTGGCGGCCGCAGGCGGATGGTGTGACGCTCAGTGTCGCCGATGTCACGCCGGGCTGGCATGAGAAGACGGGCAAGCTCATCGCCATCGGCTGCCGCGTGCGCTACAGCCCGAAGGGCAAGCAACTCGATGACGTGAAGCGGGCGCATCAGACCGTGTATGCCGTCTTTGACCCCAAGACGTCGAAATGGACGCCTTGGCAGGTTTTGGGACTGCCGGATGACGAGCAGTTTAACTTCGCACGAAACGCCTGCGCACAGTGGGTGGTCAAAAGCGACGGCAAGCTGCTCATGCCGCTCTACATCGGCAAAAGTGCCAAAGACCGCTACAGCACGACTGTGGCCGAATGCCGCTTCGACGGCGAAAAGCTCGTCTATGAGCGAAACGGCAATGTTTTGCGCTTGGATGTGGCCCGCGGGCTTTATGAGCCGTCTTTGATCGCGTTTGGCGGCCGTTACTACCTCACGCTGCGCAATGACGAGCGCGGTTATTTGAGTGTAAGCGATGACGGACTGCACTTTGCCACGCCAAAGCCATGGACCTTTGACGACGGGGCGGAACTCGGTAGCTACAATACGCAGCAGCACTGGCTGGCACATCGCGATGCCCTTTTCCTAGTTTATACCCGCCGTGGCGCAAACAACGACCATATCGTCCGCCACCGTGCTCCGCTGTTCATGGCACGTGTCGATCCAGAAAAACTTCACATTATCCGCAGCAGTGAAGAAGTCGTCGTTCCGGAGCGAGGCGCGGAATTGGGGAACTTTGGCTGTGCCCGCATCAGTGAGAGCGAATCCTGGGTGACCGTCTGTGAAGGCATGTTCATGAAGGACTCCAAAGCCCGCGGCGCCGAGGGCGCGACCTTTGTGGCGCGCATCCTGTGGACGAAGCCGAACCCACCAAACCCATGAGCGAACCTCTGGTCTACCTTAACAGCCGCTTTTTGCCTGCATCACAAGCGAAGCTGAACATCTACGACCTCGGCATCGTGCTCGGGGCAACGCTGACGGAGATGACACGCACGTTTCGGCATCGTCCGTTTCGCGCGGAGGAACATGTGGCGCGGCTGTATCGCTCGTTGAAGTTCGCCGGAATCACCGTTCCGCTCAAGCCGGAGGAGATGCTGGCCCGCACGAACGAGCTGGCGGAGGCCAATTGCCGGCTCATCGGCCCAAACGAAGACATCGGGATCGTGCACTTCGTCACACCGGGTGAAAACGCGCTCTACGCTGGCAGCGCGGGCGCTTCGGGGCCGTTGCGACCGACGATTTGCATCCACAGCTTTCCGCTGCGCTTTGAGATGTGGCGGCATTTGTTCACCGCGGGTGCGCATGTCGTCACGCCGTCGATCCGGCACATCCCGCCGCAGTGCATCGAGCCAAAAATGAAGAACCGCAGCCGCCTGCACTGGTGGCTGGCGGACAAACAGTCTCAAGCAGTCGATCCGCGTGCAATCACGCTGCTGCTCGACCTCGATGGCAACATCACCGAGTGCGCGGGCTCGAATTTCGTCATCGTGAAGGGCAACACGATCATCTCGCCCTCTCCGCGGAACATTCTCGGCGGCGTGAGTCTGCAAACCGTGCGCGAACTGGCCCATAAGGTCGGCATGGAGTTCATCGAACGTGATTTTCAGCCTTACGACGTGGTGAATGCCGACGAAGCCTGGCTGACGACCACACCCTATTGCATGGCCCCATGCACGATGATCAACACCACGCCCATCGGCGATGGCCGGCCGGGTCCGGGGTTCAGGAAGATGCTAAGCGCTTGGAGTGAGTTGGCTGGCCTGGATATTCAGGCACAGCTACTAGGAACGCTGAAGTGATCTTCCATCAAGGCCACAGGTCCTTGATCGGACGCGGCGTGAGGTCCTCGACGCCCTTGGGGAACATGCGCTTGCGATAGGTGAGGATCTCCGGCTCCTGCGGCGTGATGAGCACGACGTGCTCGTAGTGGCTGCTGGGCTTGCGATCGGTGGCGATGACGGTCCACTTGTCCTCAAGGATGCGTGTCTTCTCCGTGCCCATGTTGATCATGGGCTCGATGGCCAGGGTCATGCCAGCCTTGAGGCGTGGACGGTCGCCTTTTTTGCCATAATTGGGCACCTGGGGATCTTCGTGAAGCTTGCGACCGACGCCGTGACCGACGAATTCACGCACGACACTGAATCCATACTTCGTGACGTGGTTCTCGACGCTGTGACAGAGGTCGCCGAGCATCCAGCCATCACGGGCGAAGTTGATGGCGACATGCAGGGACTCCTCGGTGGCAGCCATGAGCTTGAGGGCCTCTTTGTCCACGTTGCCGACTGGCACGGTGAGCGCATTGTCCCCAACCCAGCCATCGCGGTAGATGCCGATGTCGATTTTGACAATGTCACCGTCCTGGATGACACGCGGACCTCCGATGCCGTGAACGACCTCTTCGTTGATGGAGATGCAGATGTTCCCCGGAAACTGGCGGTAGCCAAGAAAGGCGCTGGTGCAGCCACATGCCTTCATTTCGGCAGCGGCAAAGCGGTCAATCTCACCGGTAGTGACTCCGGCATGGACCTCGGCGGCGGTCTTCAGCAAGATGTCCCGAGCTAACTGGCCAGCTTTGCGGATACAGTCCTGCTGCTGAATGTGACGGATGGGGATGTTCCCCGATTTGGCAAGACCCATGAGCCAGTGGAGGATGCTCACTTGTTAATGAGATAGCTCACGAGAGCGACCAGCACGATGAGGGCGATGCCAACCCACAGCCACACGAGGGTGGTGGAGTCGATCACCTTGCCACCGGACTGCTGCATGCGGTCAAAGCGGCCGCGGATGCGTCCCTTTTTCAAGAAGCCGTCGTAGTGGCTCTGCAAGAGGTGCGTCTCTACCTGGCGCATCACATCGAGCACGACGCCAACCAAGATGAGGAGGCTGGTGCCGCCGAGGAACTGCGCCGCGGAGGCGGAGATGCCGAGGGCTGTGCTGGTGAGACCGGGAAGAATGTATAACGCTGTGAGGAAAATGGCCCCGGCAAAGGTCAGGCGGGTCATCGTGAAGTCGAGGAAGTCCGCGGTGGGCTTGCCCGGACGGATGCCAGCGATATAACCGCCGGACTTTTTGAGATCCTCGCTGATCTGCTGCGGCTGGAACATGGTGGCGACCCAGAAGTAGCTGAAGAAGAAGATAAGCAGGGCGGAGATGGTGTAATACCAGAAGCCGGTGCTGAGGGTCATCGAGAGCGTTTGAATCCAGCCGACATCACTGAAGAAGGAGGCGAGGATCTGTGTGGGGAAGAGCAGGATGGCCTGGGCGAAGATGATGGGCATCACACCGGAATAATTGATCTTCAACGGGAGATACTGCGTCTGCCCACCATACACTTTACGACCGACAACACGCTTAGCGTAGGTGATGGCGATGCGGCGGGTGGCCTGCGTGAGCGCGATCACACCTGCGATGACGAAGATCATGAAAGCCATCAGCAACAGGAGCTTCGCTGCGCTGGTAGGATCGGCATCCGCACCACCGACGTAGGTCTTCCACACCTGGATGAACGCACCAGGAAGGTCGGAAACGATGTTCACACAGATGAGAATGGAAGTGCCATTGCCAATGCCGCGCTCCGTGATCTGCTCCCCGAGCCACATCATGAACATGGTGCCGGCAGTGATGGTGATGACAGCTGGCAGGATGAAGGTCCAGAAACCGAAATTCGGCACCAGCGGGCGGCCCATGGTCTCAATGGTCTGGCCAAGGCCCTGCATCAGGTAGTTCTGTTTTGGATCGGCGAGCGACTGCACGAGCATGAACGCCTGGAACACGCAAAGGACGATGGTGGCCCAGCGGGTATACTGCGTGATTTTTTGGCGACCGCCTTCTTCGCGGGCCAGTTTTGTCAGCGGCGGCCACACGGCGGTGAGGAGCTGCAGCATGATGCTGGCGCTGATATAGGGCATGATGCCGAGGGCGAAGATGGCGCAGTTTTGCAGTCCACCACCGGAGAAGATGTTCAGCAAGGCGGCGACCTGGGCGCCAGCGGAGGAGCTGTTCTCGGCCTTGTCGGTGATCCACTGGCTAAGCACGGTGGGATCGATGCCGGGAAGGGTGATCTGTGTGCCGATGCGCACGATCACGATCATGGCGAGCGTGAAAAGGATGCGTGAGCGCAGTTCCGGGACTTTAAAGCTGTTGGCGAATGCGGAGATCATGGACGGCGGGTGGTCTTAGATGCGGCGATGGGCCTGTTTCCGAAAACAGTGGTTCAACACTGCGGAAACCGGCCCATCACGAGAGTGGTTGGGAATGACGAAAATTACGCTGCGACGCTGCCGCCGGCCTTCTCGATCTTCTCACGGGCCGCGGCGCTGACTTTCGCGCCCTGGATGGTGAGTTTGCGAGTCAGCTCGCCGGAGCCGAGGATTTTGATCAAATCGCAATTGCGAGAGACCAGACCGACGGTGCGGAGGGAGGCCTCATCGACGGTGGCGCCGTCTTCGAAGGCGTTGTTGAGTTCGCCGACGTTCACGACTTCAATGGCGTCCTGGAAAGCAGCATTGTTGAAGCCTTTTTTCGGGAGGCGGCGATGCATTGGCATCTGGCCACCTTCAAAGCCGGGGCGGATGCCACGACCGGAGCGGGCCATCTGGCCTTTGTTGCCTTTGCAGGAGGTTTTGCCATGGCCGGAGCTTTCTCCGCAGCCGATGCGCTTGCGACGCTTGCGGGCGCCGGGGCGGTTGGTGGTGTCTTGGAGCTGCATGTAGATTTTAAAGTGTGAAATTTGAAGTTTTGAGATTCAAAAGGCTCACAGAGCTTTTTGCTTCTTCTCGCGGCCGCGGGCGCGGAGGATCTCGTCGGGCTGGCGCAGGGTGCTGAGAGCCTGAAGAGTGGCCTTGACGATGTTGGCGTGGTTGGAGGAACCGAGGGACTTCCCGATCACGTCCTTCACACCGACGCACTCGAGGACGGCGCGGGCAGCACCACCAGCGATGATGCCGGTCCCAGGGGAGGCGGGCTTCAGCATGAGGTCACCACCACCATGGCGGCCGACGATCGCATGTGGGATGGTTCCGTTGAGGATGTTGTAGCTCAGCATGTTGCGGCGGGAGCTTTCGGTAGCCTTCTTGATGGCGTCGGCCACTTCGTTGGCCTTGCCGAATCCCCAGCCGACCTTGCCCTGCTGGTCGCCGGTGACGACGAGGGCGCTGAAGCTGAAGCGGCGGCCGCCTTTGACGACCTTGGCGCAACGGTTGATGTGGACCACCTTCTCGATCGTGTCGCCGGAGCCACGGGCGTCACGCTGCGGAGCGGCGGTGACCTGGGCGATGGCTGCCTCGACAGGAGCTGGGGTTTCTTCGGTGGCGGGGGCTGCTTGTTCAGTGGCCATACAGTGCGATGAGGAAAGGGGCTGGGGGACGAGGATTAGAACTGGAGGCCTTTTTCACGGGCGGCGTCGGCGAGAGCCTTGACCTTGCCGTGAAAGGTGAAACCGGCGCGGTCAAACACGACAGCGGTGATGTTCTTGGCGGCGGCGCGCTCGGCGATGGCGGCACCCACCTTGGCGGCGTGCTCCGCGTTGGCCTTGCCGGCACCGTAGCCCTTTTCCTTCGTCGAGGCGGAGACAATGGTCTTGCCGGCCTCGTCGTCGATGATCTGGGCGTAAACGTTGGCGTTGGAGAAATAAACAGCGAGGCGCGGGCGCTGCGCGGTGCCGCCGAGTTTGCGGCGGATGCGCGAGTGAATGCGGGCGCGAATGGCTTTGCGATTGATGGTGGCCATGACGGTCGTGAAAACAGGAAAGAGGGTTTACTTGACGGACTTGCCGGCTTTGCGGCGGATGTATTCGCCCACATAGCGGACGCCTTTGGCCTTGTAGGGCTCCGGCGGATAGTAGGCGCGGATGTCAGCGGCGAGCTGGCCAACGACCTGTTTGTCGATGCCTTCGATGCTGATTTTCGTGTTTTCGGTGACGGTCACCTTCACACCTTTCGGAATGGGGTGGAGACGGTCATGGCTCTGGCCGAGTTGAAGATCGATGTTCGTTCCTTTGACAGCGGCACGGAAGCCGACGCCATGGATTTCGAGATTCCTCGTGTAACCCTGGGAGACACCGACGATCATGTTGGTGATGAGGCGCTGCGTGGTGCCATGAAGGGCACGCACGGTGCGCTCATCAGATTCACGGGTGACGGTGAGAGACTTGGCATCACCAGCGACAGCAACACCACGAGGAAGAGCCCAGTTGAGCTCGCCCTTGGGGCCTTTGACGTTGACGACACGATCATCACCGACTTTGACGGTGACTTTTTCAGGAAGAGAGATGGGGAGTTTGCCGACGCGGGACATGGTAAATGGGCTCCAGATTCGGGGGTTACCAGACAAAGGCGAGCAATTCGCCGCCAAGCTTCGATTTGCGGGCGCGAGAACCGGTCATGACGCCTTTCGAAGTGGAAAGAATGGCAATGCCGAGACCACCAAGAACACGGGGAATCTCGTCACAGGACACATATTTGCGAAGACCAGGCTTCGAGATACGCTCGAGCTTGCGGATCACAGGGGAGTTGTCGTCGGTGTATTTGAGCTTGAGCTTGAGCTTGGGGTGAGCGGCGCTGGTGTCCACTTCATAAGCCCAGATGTAACCCTCTTCCTTCAGGATGCGGGCGAGCTCAGCCTTCATTTTGGAGAAGGGGGCGAGAATCTGCTCCTGGCCGGCAGAGAGGCCGTTGCGGATACGGGTGAGGAAATCGGAAATCGGATCGGTCATGACGTTGCGGTGGGTCCGGGGTGGTTCAGTTGAGGATTAGGCGTTCTGAGCAGCCTCGGAGGCGGCATCCTCGCTCTTCTTCTTGCCCATCGAACGGAAGGGCATGCCCAGCGCACGGAGCATCTCGCGTGCGTGGTCATCGTTGTTCGTGCTGGTGACGAACGTGATGTCAAAGCCGAGCGTGCGCTTGATCTTGTCGAGTTCGATTTCGGGGAAGATCGACTGATCTGTGATGCCGAGCGTGTAGTTGCCACGGCCATCGAAAGCACGAGGAGCCACGCCGCGGAAGTCACGGATGCGAGGCACGGCGGTGCGCACGAGACGCATCATAAAGTCATACATCTTGTTGCCACGGAGAGTGACTTTAACACCCACGTTTTCACCTTCACGGAGCTTGAAGTTGGCGATGGCCTTCTTCGACTTGGTGATGACGGGCTTCTGGCCGGTGATGAGCTGCACTTCATTCACAGCGTCTTCGATGGCCTGCTTGCGCTCTCCCTGGCTGCCAACGGAGCAGTTGAGGACGATTTTTTCGAGCTTGGGCACTTCGTGAATATTCACCAGTTCGAGCTGGCTCTTAAGTTCACTAACTTTCTGCTTGTACAGGGTCTTGAGGGCGGGTTCCATGTGATGTGTGGCTTTGCATCCTTTCCCTCGTGGTCCGGCAGGGGTGCCGACACGCAGGCCGAGGGGGGTAGGCAAGGGGCGCGGAGCATGGCGAGTCGTTTGAAGTTGGCAACTCCCTTTTTAAGCTTTTCAGGCCTGAACAGCCTCTTTCGCCGTTTTGAGGCGCTTGATGGCCTCTTTTTAGAGCCCCCAGTGCCTTCTGGCAAAGCTCAGATACTGCGACCAGTCGTAATCGGTCACGTCGTGCTTCCCGGTGCGGTTGTGGTAGCCGATGAAGTCGCCCACTGGCGTGTCGATGGCAGGCTGAGCCTCGACGACGGTGCCTTTTTTGCCGAAAAGGGCATACACCGGCCCCGCGTGGAAGCCGGAGAGGAACTCGCCCTTCTGGTCCGCCCAGTGATCCTCCGCGGCGCTGGCGATGTAGATTGGTCGTGGGGCCGCCAGGGCGAT
>Ga0075160_10002799_pt1 | contig 10251 bp, 8 predicted proteins | sample JI91814C2DNA_FD_70969 | JGI IMG/M metagenome (GOLD analysis project Ga0075160, IMG submission 70969) | Wastewater effluent complex algal communities from Wisconsin, to seasonally profile nutrient transformation and Carbon sequestration -... | ecosystem: Engineered > WWTP > Effluent > Algae...
CTGCTGCAGGCGGCGGGTCATCGGGCCGAAACGCAGGGATTCGGAGAGGCCGGCGAGCATGTCGGGATCGGCGCTGCTGCGCTGGTGGTCGGGTTCGATGCTGTCGATGGGGGCGTCGAGCGAGATCGTCGCCAGTTGCCGCCACAGCAGCGCGTGCTCGCGCTGTTCGCGCAGGCGCACGGCCATCTGCGCCGCGCCGCGCAGGCGCAGGAAGGCGACTTCGTCGATCCGTGACAGCAATACATCCAGGCTGCCGAAATGCGCCAGCAATATCGCGGCCGATTTCGCCCCGATCCCGGTCACGCCGGGAATGTTGTCCACCGCATCGCCAGTCAAGGCCAGGTAATCCGCGATCTGGCTGGCTTCCACGCCGTGGCGCGATTTCACCCCGGCCATGCCCCAGCGCTGGCCGCGGGCGAAATCCCATTGCTCGTCCGACTCCATCAGCAATTGCGACATGTCCTTGTCCGCCGACACGATCACGCCGCGGAACCCACGCGGCCGCGCCGCATGCAGGGCGCTGCCGATCAGGTCGTCCGCCTCGTATTCTCCATGCGCCAGCACGTTCAAGCCCAGCGCCGCGCACAGTGCCTTGCAGTGGGTGAACTGGCGCTTGAGCTCGTCCGGCGCAGGGTCACGATTGGCTTTGTAGGCCGGGTACAGCTGGTTACGGAAGCAGCTGTCCAACGCTTCGTCGAAGGCCACCGCGATATGGCGCGGGCGCTCCTGCTCCAGTAACTCCAGCAGGAAGCGCGCGAAGCCGTGCACCGCGTTGGTGGGCCAGCCATCGGCATCGTGGAATTCGTTGGGCATGGAGTGCCAGGCGCGGAACACGTAGATGCTCGCGTCCACCAGGTACAGCGGTGGCTTGGGCGCTGGCTGGGTCAGCGGGTCAGGCATGGTTCGACGGGCTCACCACCGACGGACTCGATGGGCTCACCACCGGCGGATTCCAGTCACTCAGCAGAGTGCCCGCATCCGGGCGCTCGCGTTCTGGCACGTCCAGCCGGGCGGTACCGATGTGGATGAAACCGGCGATCTTCTCGTTGGCCTGCAGTCCCAGCGCCTGCAGGATGGCCGCATCGTAGGCCGCCCAGCCGGTCAACCATTGCGCACCGAAACCCAAGGCCTGCGCCGACTGCAGCAGGGCGAAGCACACGCTGCCGGCAGTGAGCAGTTGCTCCTGCTCGGGAACCTTGTGGCCCGGGGTGAGGCGCGCGATCACCGCGATGATCACCGGCGCATGCGAAAAACGGGCGCGGTCTTTTTCCACGGCCGCGGTCGGGGCGTTCGGATCCAGGGCGAGCGTCCGTGCCGCCAAGGCTTCGCCCAGGGCGTGGCGCGCGTCGCCGCTGATGCGCAGGAAGCGGAAGGGCACCAGCTTGCCGTGGTCCGGCACACGTGCCGCCGCCTGCAACATGCGCAGCAGGGTGGCGTCATCCGGCCCGGGCGCGGACAGCTGCTTGGAGGGGACGGAGCGCCGGGAATCGAGGGCTTCTAGCGTGATATTGGCGTTCATGGGCTCACGATAAGATCAGTTCGTCGTCACGGCGAGGTTGTGACGCAATAGCAATTGCGTCACCCTTCGGACAGGGTGCCTCCTGACCCGTGGTTGCAACACTAGTGTAGCGCCGTACGTTTCCCCCCAGCCCAACAAGCGATTCGGTTCCGATGTCACAACCCCCACCTGCACTTTCCATCGCCAATCCGCGCTTGCTGGGTCTGGTCAGGGAAACCGTGCTGTCGCCCCTGCTGGATGCATTCGCAGACACCATCGACGGGTTGCGCGAGCCCCTGCTTGCAGAGGCTGATCGGCTGGAAGTGGACCGCATGCCGTTCCTGGATGGCATGTTCACCCTGCGCCAGCAGCGTGACGCGATGCTGGCTGCGTACCGCGCCCACCTGGTGCGGGCATGGCAGGCGCTGGAATCCGGGACGCCGCTGTCGGCGGAGCTGCGCTTCGAAGACGGCGCCGCCGGCCTGGACCTGCTCCAGCACGATGAGCTGGAAATGCAACTCGCCATCCACCACCTGGCCGAAGTATTGGCACGCGAGTGGAAATCCGAACTGCTGTCCTTGAACAGCTACCTGGCGTGGGTGGATCCAGGCCTGCGCATGGACGCGGACAGCAATCCGTTTTCCCCGGCGCAGATTTCCCTCGCCGTCTACCACGGCTTCGCGCACTCCAAGCTGGTGCCGAGCGTGCGCCTGGCGGCCGTGCGCTGCTGCGAGCGCGACCTGGTGGAGTTGGTGGGCCCCATCTACGAGGCCGTGCACGCCTGCCTGATGCGCGAGTTCGGCGTGCCCGACAAACTCTCGGCGCGTTCGCGGCATGCTGCGCACATTCCCAGTTCGGAAAGCGAAGAAGACGTGCAGGAACCGGACTGGATCACCCGCTTCTTCATCCAGTGGAGCGACGGTGCCGACCCGGCAGGCGCTGCGCAGTCCGCGGCAGCCAAGACCGCGGACACCACCTTGCCGCCAGCCCTGCACCAGCTGCTGGAAGAGTCGCGCGCCGTGCGTGAGCATGCGCAGGGCGCGGCGAAAGGATCGACGGCGCGTACCACGCTCTCGCAACGCGAACTCATTTCCATCCTTACCCTGCTGCAGATCGCGTCGGACCAGACCCTCGCCGCCATCGTCCAGCCGCAGGGATCGCTGCTGGAACGGTTGAAACGACAGATGTTCGAACTGGCCCGGTTGCTGGGCGTGGAGCCGGGCGCGGTGAAGCTGGCCGAGGCCGACGAGAACATCGTCGACCTGATCGGCATGTTGTTCCAGGTGATGTTCGACGAATGCGACCTGACCCGCGGGCAACGCGAAGTGCTGGGCAAGCTGATCGCGCCGATGACCAAGGTGGCGCTGCAGGATCGCCAGCTGTTCCTGCAGTCCACGCATCCGGCCCGCCGCCTGCTCAACATCCTGGCCGAGGCCTGCGAAGGCAATCGCGGCGAAACCGAGGAGGAAAGGGCGCTGCTGCGGAAAGTCGAAGCCACGGTGGCGCGCCTGGTGGCGGATTTCAACGAGAGCCAGTCCGTGTTCCGCACCTTGCGCGGTGACTTCAACGGCTACTACGGGGAATACCGCCGCGCGGCGGAAGTTGCGGAGCGCGAGGCCGCCGAACGCCAGCGGCAGGAGGAAGCGCTGGAAAAGGCCCGGCTGGTCGCCCGCGCCGCGCTGGATGCGCGCCTCGAAGGTCGCGCGCTGCCCTTGCCGGTCAAGTACCTGCTGCATGACGGCTGGGTACCGTATGCCGCTGGATTGGAGGTCAATGGCCGCATGCAGGCCGCCGTGTCGCTGATGGACGGTTTCCTGCAGGCGGTGGAATCCGCCCGCAAAGGTGATGCGTCGGCCGTCGCAGGTTGGCAGACGGCCGTGGACTGGATGCAGCCGGTGTGGATGGCGGCGACCAAGGACAAGGCGGAGATCGCGACACGACGGACGACCCTGCTCGAGGCCCTGCACCACATGGGCCGCACGCCCTCGGCGGCGATCCCGGCCGCGGCCGCTGACGTGGCGGCCAACGTCGTGGTCGTGTCGGACAGGGTCGGGCTTGGGCAGGCATACCCGGAACTGCCGGCACCCTCCGTGATCGGTCCATTGACGGCCGAGGAATTGCAGGAGGCCGTGGATTTCGACAATGTCACCGCCGACTATTTCAGCGGCCTGGCCGTGGGCACGTGGCTGGACTTCATCGACAGGGACAACAAGGCACAAGCGGGCAAGCTGTCCTGGATCAGCCCCATTTCGTCGCGGCTGATGTTCGTCAGCCGCACCGGCTCGCGCATCTGCGTGGCCTCGGCGCAGGAGTTGGCCATCATGGTCAAGCTCAACCGCCTTCGACTGCATCGGGATGACGATGCCTTCTACAGCGCCATGCAGGGCGTGATCGATCGCCTGGAGCCAGTGGCCGCCTGAGGCCTGTTTCGACGGCGACTGGACCCTGCCTGCATCCCGTTTTCGGCAATGCGCGGGCATCCGTACGGAAGAACTGCCAAGACAGTCACTGAAGCAGGACGGGTGTGCTCCTAACATGGCCCGTGGGGAGCTATGGCCATCGCAATGTCGAGGCGCTCACCTTTTGTCCTGGCGGGAAACTCAACGCATGTCCATCCACACCCAAACCGCCGAACACCGTGGCCGCGACCAGCGCCTGCTGGAGCAGACCCGTGACAGCATCGTCCCGTCGCTGGTGGATACCTTTGCGGTGGCACTGGGGCGTTTTGATGACGCGCTGTTCGATCGGGCCGAACGCGCCGGGCACACGCAGATGGCGTTCCTGGACGCGATGCGCGAACTGCGCCGCCGCCGCGAGGAAATCATCGCGCGTTTCCGCGCCCACCTCGCCAAGGCATGGCAATCGCTGGAGGCAGGCGATCCGCTTTCAGTGGAAAGCGCGTTGGCCGACGCCAGCCACACGCTCAGCCTGGTGACCGACCAGGAACTGGAATCACGCCTGGCCGCGCGCAACCTGGCCAGCGTGATCCTGCGCGACTGCAAGCCCGTGCTGGCGCGACTGGATCGGCGCCTGGGCTGGATCGCCGGCAACCTGGTGCTGGACAACGACCACAATCCCATCGGCCCGGAACACATCGGCGTCGCCATCCACGAGGCGTTCGCAAGCTGTGAACTGAGCATGGAAGTGCGGCTGGTGGTGATCAAGCTGTGCGAGCGCGACCTGGTGCCCGCCATCGCCAAGCTCTATGAAACTTTGGACCAGCGCCTGGTGGCCTTGGGCGTCATTCCCGAGATGCCGGCGGCACGCAGCCCGACGCGTGCACCGGCACGCGCCGCCGAGGCCGAGCAGGATGCCGCCGAAGACGAGGAAGCCAGCGCACCTGCATGGGCCGCGCGCTTCACCCAGCGCATGGCCGGCATGAAGGGCGGCATGCAGGCGGCGATGATGGGGCAGGGTGGCCTGGGTGATGGCCCGCCGGGCTATGCTGGCGGTGCACAGGGCGTGCTGCTGGAAGCACTGCACCACCTGCTGCAGGAATCACGTGGTGAGCGCGGGCGCGACGCAGGCCATGTGCCGCGCGCGTCCGCCGCCGAAGAAAACCGCGCCATGTCGCAGCGCGAAATGCTGTCCGTGCTGTCGGTATTGCAAAGCACGCCCAGCGCCACCCTGCGCGCGGCGATTGGCGACACCGGCGAGTCGCTGGCGCAGCGCCTGAAAAGCGAAGTGCTCAACAGCGCCTCCCAGCTGGGCATGGATCCGTCCACCGCGCGCCTGGCGCCGGTGGATGAGGATGCCATCGACCTGGTCGGCATGCTGTTCGACGTGATGCTGGACGAGCGCGACCTGGAAGGCCGCCCGCGCGAACTGATCGGTCGCCTGGTGGTGCCTTTCGTCAAGGTCGCGCTGCTGGACCGGCGCATGTTCGTGCAGAAGACGCATCCGGCGCGCCGCCTGTTGAACGTATTGGCCGAGGCCTGCGAAGGCAATAACGGCGAGAGCGCAGCCGAACGCACCTTGATGACCAAGGTCGAGGAAGTGGTGGATCGCCTGACCAGCGAGTTCAACGAGAACCTTGCCATCTTCCTCACGCTGGAAGAAGAGTTCCGCGATTTCCTCGGCCAGCACAAGCGCCGCATCGAAATCGCCGAACGCCGTGCGGCCGAGATACAGAGTGGCCAGGAACGCCTGGAAACCGCGCGCGTGCGCACCAGCACCGAGCTTGCCTCGCGCCTGGACGGCCGTCGCGTGCCGCAGGCGATCGATGACTTCATGCGCCAGCCGTGGGCGCACCACGTCACCATGACCGTGCTGCGCGAAGGCGAGGACAGCAACGGCCTGCGCGATGCGCTCGCATTGGCGGACGGCGTGATGGAAGAATTGAACGAAGCCCAGCGCCAGATCATCGGCAAGCCGTGGCTGCAGGCGTGGCGTCCATCGCTGCAGAAAGTGTTCGCCAGCGTGGGCATGAACCCGGACGCGGCGAGTTCCGCGGTGGATGCCCTGCACGACACGCTGCAGGCGGTGGCCGCGTCGCGTCCAGACCTGGAGAAAAACCTGCCGGAATTGCCGCAGGTGGTATTGCCGAAGGTGATCGAGGACGATTCCGTGGCGATCCAGCTGGTCGGCGGCACCGATACGCTGGATTTCGACAGCACCGACGCCGATCACTTCCGCTCGTTGCCGGTCGGCACCTGGCTGGACTTCATCGACAAGGACAACAAGATGCAGGCCGGCAAGCTGTCGTGGGTCAGCCCGATCTCGTCGCGCCTGCTGTTCGTCAACCGCCGCGGCGTGCGTTTCTGCGTGGCCTCGCCGGAGGAGCTGGCGATGATGGTGCGCCTGGGCCGCCTGCGCACGCACCAGGACGAGGATGCCTTCGACAGCGCCATGTCGGAAGTGATCGAGCGACTGGATACGGAGAAGTCGACGGCGAGTGCTTGATCGCATACCGTCATCCCAGCGAAAGCTGGGAGCCCTCTTTATCTTGCGGTTGTCCTTGCTTTCCTCCTGCTCTTAATTCCGGCGGAGGTGCGGCTCTTGTGGGAGGGGCTTCAGCCCCGATGGGCGGAATCAGTAGAGCGTCGGGGCTGAAGCCCCTCCCACAAGAGCAGGCACATGGTTGTGGACCTGCCTTGCAGGGGTGAATCCACTGCAGGATGCGTTCCCCTCCCCACGCTTTGCTAGCATCGGCAGTCTGGAATCCGACCGGTGAGGGCAAACATGGCGATCGAAGTGCTGGTGTTGAAGGAATCGGCGCCGGGTGAGCGCCGCGTGGCGGCCACGCCCGAGACGGTGAAGAAGCTGGTGGCCACGGGTGCCAGCATCCGGGTGGAACGTGCTGCCGGCCTCAGCGCCAGCTTCGTGGACCAGGCGTACGTCGACGCGGGCGCGCAGCTGGCTGACGCCGATGCGCGTGCCCAGGCCGACCTCGTCTTGTGCGTGCAGCCGCCGGATGCAACGGTCATCGCCGGATTGAAGCAGGGTGCGACCCTGGTGGGCATGTTGCAGCCACAGGCCGATGCCGCGCGCGCCGAGGCGCTGCAGTCGAAGGATATTCTGGCGTTCCCATTGGAAAAACTGCCGCGTACCACGCGTGCACAGGCGATGGACGTGTTGAGTTCGCAGGCCGGCATGGCCGGTTACAAGGCGGTGTTGATCGCCGCGCAGCTGGCACCGCGCTTTTTCCCGATGTTGACCACGGCCGCAGGCACCATTCGTCCGTCGAAAGTGTTGATCGTGGGCGCCGGCGTCGCCGGCTTGCAGGCCATCGCGACGACCAAGCGCCTCGGCGCGCAGGTGGAAGGTTTCGACGTGCGCCCGGAAACGCGCGAACAGATCGAATCGCTGGGTGGCAAGTTCCTGGACCTGGGCGTCAGCGCCGCGGGCGAAGGCGGTTATGCGCGCCAGCTCACTGATGAAGAACGTGCTGAACAGCAGCGCCGCCTCGCCGAACATCTCAAGGGCATCGACGTGGTCGTCTGCACGGCGGCGGTGCCGGGTCGTCCCGCACCCAAGATCATCACCATGCCGATGGTGGAAGCGATGAAGCCCGGCAGCGTAATCGTGGACCTGGCCGCGGAAACCGGCGGCAATTGCGAAGCCACGCAACCCGGCAACACCATCGAACACAACGGCGTCACCGTCGCCGGACCCTTGAACCTCGCCAGCATGGGTGCAGTGCACGCCAGTGAAATGTATTCCCGTAACGTCTACAACTTCGTCGCGCTGTTCGTGAAGGAAGGGGCGATCAACTTCGACTGGGATGATGAGTTGTTGGCGAAGACGCGGTGGCCGGAAGTGGCTGCTGCTGTTCAATAATCGATTTGCAGGGCAGGTCTATACTTGCTTGATATCTAGTAAAAACCCGATTCGTCATTCCAGCGAACGCTGGAATCCATTTTGATCTTCGTTTCGGAGGTCAAAAATCAAGATCAAGATAGATCCCAGCGTTCGCTGGGATGACGTTTCGATAAGTGATTTACGAGGTCTATTGGTTCACGCTGGGTCCCGGCGTGCGCCGGGATGACGTCAGAACGGGGTAGGCTGGGTTGGCCTCATCAACCCAGCGCCGTTTGCCGCAGCTGGCGTGATGCTGGGTTGATACAGCCAACCCAGCCTACCGCCAGCCGTCGATATCCTTTGGGAACCGTCGCACATCAGCGCGGCGGTGGCGGTTCCGGCAATTGCTTCGGCGGGTTCTTCTGCACCCATGCGCGCCGTTGTTCGGGCGTCATCTGGCTCCACTCTTCGCGCAGTTGCTGTCGCTCTTCCGGCGGCATCTGGCGCATGCGGTCGAACAGGGCGCGTGCTTCCTCGCGTTGCTGCGGGGTCATGTTCTCGAAGCGGCGCATGCCTTTGCGGGCCTGGCCGCGCTCATGCGGTGAAAAACTTTTCCAATGCTGCGCGCGTTCCAGCATGCGGGCGCGTTCGGCGGGCTCGCTGTTCCAGCGCTCGCGCACGGGCGCGATCAGCGCCTCGCGCTGCTGCGGGGTCAACTTGTCCCACTCGGGCAGCGTCGCGACCGGTTGCGATTGCGCAAACACCTGTCCGCTCAACAGCAACAGGGACAGCAGCAGGGAACGGCAAACAAAGGTCTTCATTCGATTACTCCATGGCCAGCGGTTCGGCTTCGGACGAGGCCAGCCACACGTAGAGATCAGGGTTTTCATCCAGCGCGGTGACGCCGGTGGTGTATTCATCCGCGACGACGGCCGCGACGGTCGGTGATGCGGGAGCGACCGGCTGCGCGGTGGGCAGGAACTGCATACCGATCGCGACCGCCAGCACTGCCGAGAACGCCGTTGCCGTCATCCAGCGCCATGCATGTCCGCGCTGGGGAGCGATTTCCTTCCCCAATCCATGCCGCGCGGCGCGCAGGCGGGCGAGCGTCTGCGGGGAAATATTGTCCACGGCCGTGGCGTGCAGTTGCTGCATGTCGCGTTCGAAGGTGTCGTTCTTGTCGATTGCCGAACTCATCGGAAATCCTCCAGTTGTTTCTGCAAAGCATCGCGCGCGCGCGACAGGTGGGTTTTTACCGAGCCTTCCGAACAGCCCATGGCGCGTGCCGTATCGGCCACGTCCAGTTCTTCCAGCACGCGCAGGGTGAAGGCTTCGCGCTGGCGTGCCGGCAACGTGCGCAAGGCCAGGGTCAGTTTCGAATAGGCCTCGCGCTGGTCGTGCGATTGCGACGGACCAGCGGCGGAATCGGCCCAGTCGATCTGGCTGTCCTCACTGCGCTCGTTGGCCGGCGACAGCCAGCGCAGGCGGAAATTACCACGCCGCTGCACGTCCACGATCTTGCGCCGCAGGATGCTCCAGAACAGCGGCGTCCATTCGGCGGCCGGACGCTCGCGGTAGCCCAGCATCTTCATCATCGCGTCCTGCACCGCGTCCAGTGCATCGTCGCGGTTGCGCAGGCCGGCTTCGGCGAAGCGGAAGGCACGGGTGCCGATGTCGGCAAGGAACGACTCCAGCGACACCGCGCGTGGCGGTATCGCTGGGGTTTCCAGTTCCGGGCTGGCGGCGGTGCTCACCAGCACAGCTTAGTGCCTGCGGTCCCAACGACGGTCGAAGCGGTCGCCGATGCGATCCAGTCGATTGCTGGCCACCTCGCCCCGGTGGTCCAGGCGGGCGTCGATGCGATTGCCCTTGGCATCCAGTCGATTGGCCAATTGCTCGTGTCCCTTGCTGTCGGCACGGTCGGCGCGGGCCTCGTAACGGGTTTCAATGCGATCGCCCTTGTTGTCCAGCCGGGTCTCGATGCGATTGCCCTTGTGGTCCAGGCGGCGGTCGACGCGGTCACCCCGGTCGGCGGCTATCGCGGTGCCCGCGGTTCCCAGCAGCAACACGGCCAGGGCCAGCAGATGCATGTTCTTCATGGCGTTGTCCTCGAATGGGTGGGTGGTGCCCGCTAACAAACGCAGGGGCTGGCCGCCGGTTGACCGCGCTGCCCACAAATTCAGGGGACGGTTATGATGCGGCAGGGCACGGTGCCCGGGGAGAGACTGGATGACCGACGACGTTTTCGTGGCCCTGTACATCGTGATGCTGGCGGCCATCGCCGGCCACGTGATCATTTCCCGGGTGCCGGTGATCCTGCACACCCCGCTGATGTCGGGTTCCAACTTCATCCACGGCATCGTCATGATCGGCGCCATGGTAGTGCTGGGACACGCGGATACCACGCTGGAGAAAGTCATCGGCTTCATCGCCGTGCTGCTGGGCGCGGGCAACGCCGCCGGCGGCTACGTGGTGACCGAACGCATGCTGGACATGTTCAAGACGTCCAAGAA
>Ga0075160_10002800_pt1 | contig 10250 bp, 13 predicted proteins | sample JI91814C2DNA_FD_70969 | JGI IMG/M metagenome (GOLD analysis project Ga0075160, IMG submission 70969) | Wastewater effluent complex algal communities from Wisconsin, to seasonally profile nutrient transformation and Carbon sequestration -... | ecosystem: Engineered > WWTP > Effluent > Algae...
TTACCCATTTCCTCAGCCAGAGTCGGCTGGTAGCCTACCGCTGACGAAACGCGACCAAGGAGTGATGATACTTCCTGACCAGCCTGAGTGAAGCGGAAGACGTTGTCCATGAAGAAGAGTACGTCCTTACCACCCTCATCGCGAAGTGCCTCAGCCATCGTAAGACCAGTGAGTCCGACACGAGCACGAGCACCTGGTACTTCGTTCATCTGACCGAACACGAGAGCGGTCTTATCAAGCACACCAGAATCCTTCATTTCATGGTAGAGGTCATTACCTTCACGCACACGTTCACCCACTCCCGCAAACACCGAGTATCCACCGTGCTCAGAAGCTACGTTGTGAATGAGCTCCTGAATGAGCACGGTCTTGCCTACGCCAGCACCACCGAAGAGACCAACCTTACCACCCTTGATGAATGGCGCGAGAAGGTCTACCGACTTGATACCGGTCTCGAAGACTTCGGTCTTCGTCGACTGCTCAACGAAGGCTGGCGCTTCCTGGTGAATGGCCCGCTTAGGAGCGTCCTTAATCACCTCCTTACCATCGAGAGTATCCCCGAGCACGTTGAAGAGACGGCCGAGAGATTTCTGTCCAACCGGGACAGAAATACCTTCGCCCTTGTCAGTCACTGCCATGCCTCGTTCGAGACCTTGGGTGTCCTGCATCGCAATGGCGCGAACGCGGTCAAGACCAACATGCTGAGCGACTTCGAGCGTGATGGTCTCGCCACCTTCTTTCGTGACCGTGAGCGCATTAAGGAGCGCTGGTACTCCACTTTCAAAGTGAACGTCAACGATCGGACCGATAATCTGGGTAATGATTCCTGTTTTCATAATAATTGTGTGTGCGTGATTAAATAATGAACTCTGTGATGGGTACCACCGAGTGATGAAGATTCAGAAATGAATTCTCATCACTCAGTACTACCAGTGCTAAAAGATTTCAGATGACCTCAGAAACGAGGAGAGCGAGGAAAATAATTCGAGGCGTACTGATTGTACGGTGAGAATTATTTTACCGATGCCTGACAAAGTTAATGAGGTCATATCAAATCTTTTATTTCATTGCTTCGGCGCCAGCAGTAATTTCAGATATTTCGGCGGTAATTTTTGCCTGGCGTGCCTTATTGAACTTGATAGTAAGGAACTTCACTACCTCCTTACTCTTATCGGTCGCATTCTTCATCGCCACCATACGAGCCGAGTGCTCGGACGCCTTACTCTCGAGAAACGCATGGAAGAGAATAATCTGTACCAGCTGTGGAATGAGTGCGTCAAAGACTACTTCAGCACTTGGCTCAATCGTGTGGTCAATGACCACGTCTGGCGCGATAGTATCGGCACTAAACTTGCCGTGACGCGGACGGATACCATCTAAGATGTAATGGACTTCGGCCGGATCAAGCGGAAGCACCTGACGCATGGTCGGTTCTTGCTCAAAGGTCGAGAGGAAGTTTTGGTAGATGACCTCCACTTTGGCATAGGTAGCATCAGCCGCGAAGGCCGCCACTGCGGTACTCGTCACTTCGTACACATCAGAGACCGTCACATCATCCCCTACGTTCATGTATTGTCCAAGAAGAGTTATATCTTCACGGTTAGCGTACTCGATAGCTTTACGGCCGATAGCAATCATGTCGAAGCTAGCGCCAGTCGCCTTAAGTTCATCTACTCGCTTGAGGACCGCGCTGTTGACGCTACCGGCGAGACCCTTATCACTCGTCACAACCACCAAGAGCAACTTCCCCGCCGCACGCTTAAGCGCGAGCGGGTGTGAAGTCAAAGCCTCAGACTGCGCCACACGCGCCAAGATGCGCATGGCAGCGTGTACATAAGGACGCGCCGCGAAGGCACGCTCCTGACTCTTGCGCATCTTCACCGCCGAGACAGACTCCATCGCCTTGGTCACTTTGCCAGTTTTCTTGGTGGAGATGATTTTGTTTTTGATCTGCTTAAGCGCCATAGAAGATAATTAAAAGTGAAAAGTTTCCTTCACGTAACCTTACGCGGTATAGAGTTCAGCGTTCGCTTCCTTGAAGTCAACAATGGCCTGATTGAGTTTCGCGACCACATCATCTGTGAGTTCACGACCAGTTTCGATAGTGGTCAAAATCTCCTTACGGTCACGCTCAACGAAAGCGAGGAAGGTATCCTCAATCTTGCTAACGAAAGCTGGAGTCGCGCCGTCAAAGAGACCAGTGTTAGCTCCGTAGATAGAGACCACTTGCTTATAGAACGGCATTGGGTTGTTCTGCTTCTGCTTCAAGAGTTCAACGTACTTACGTCCACTCTCGATACGAGCCTTGGTCTCTGGATCGAGGTCTGACGCAAACTGCATGAAGGCTTCGAGTTCACGGAACTGGGCGAGCTCAAGACGAATCTTGCCCGCCACCTTCTTCATCGCCTTAGTCTGGGCTGAACTACCCACGCGCGATACTGAGATACCGACGTTGAGGGCAGGACGAATACCCTTGTTAAAGAGGTCACCTTCGAGGAAGATCTGACCGTCGGTAATAGAAATCACGTTGGTTGGAATGTAGGCCGACACGTCACCTTCCTGAGTCTCAATGATGGGGAGAGCTGTGATTGAGCCCCCACCAAGTTCCTTTGAAAGCTTAGCTGAACGCTCGAGTAGACGGGAGTGGAGGTAGAAAATGTCTCCTGGGTACGCCTCGCGTCCTGGTGGACGACGGAGAAGGAGTGACATCTGTCGGTACGCTACAGCGTGCTTAGAGAGGTCATCGAAGACGACAAGCACATCCTTACCCTGCTCCATGAAGTATTCACCGATAGCTGCTCCCGCAAATGGTGCGAGGAAGAGCATTGGTGATGGCTCAGCCGCTGAAGTCGCGACGATGGTCGTGTACTCCAAGGCACCAGCTTCTTCAAGCTTGGCCATGATACTGGCGGTCTTTGAGCGCTTCTGACCGATAGCGACGTAAATACAAATTGGGCGTTTTTCTTTTGGTTCGTACTTTTGGTTGATGATGGTGTCGATAGCAATCGTGGTCTTGCCGGTCTGACGGTCACCAATGATGAGCTCGCGTTGACCGCGACCAATCGGAATCATCGAGTCGATAGCCTTGATACCAGTGTGGATTGGTTCGTTAACCGCTGAACGATCCATCACGCCGTAGGCGACGCGCTCAATTGGCATATCACGCTTGCCGACGAGGGTGCCCTTGCCATCGATCGCTTCACCAAGTGGACTGACGACACGACCAACGATGTCCTCACTGACTGGAATCGAGAGGAGCTTGCCGGTACGACGTACCTGCATCCCCTCTTTGATGAGGTTACTTTCACCCAAGATCACCACCTTGACCGTATCTTCCTCGAGGTTGAGGACGAGACCAAAGAGGCCCGAGCCTTGCTTCATGGTCGCCTCAAGCGACGCACCAGCACTCGTGTCGAAGGTCACCATTTCCATCATCTGAGCCTTGGCGAGGCCTTCGATTTCGGCCACGCCGTCTCCAACACTCACAACCACACCCACTTCTTCTGGGGTAGCAGTAGTATCGAGTGATTCAATTTCCTTCTTGATGCGGTCAATGATAGGTGTACTCATAAGAATAATTTTCTAAACTTGGGTGAATAAATTAGTAACGACTATTTGGTGATTTTTCGGTAGAGGTCGACAAGTGAACGTTTGTAACTCGCATCTAGGAGCGTGTCCTTGAAGCGAGCGGTGAAACCACCGATGAGAGTCTCATCGACAGTAACCTCATATGACTTCCCTTCAGCTCCGAGACGAGCAATCGCTGCAGCGAGGACGGATTCGTCCACTCCACCCACCTTAGCAAGCGTAACCTGTGGGACAGCTCGCTTCTCTTTGGCTCCAAGGACGCGGGCTGCAGCCTTGAGAACTTGTGAATAGAGACGCATATGACCATGAGCGGTCATGCGCGCACGTACCCGCACGAGAACTTCCTCGACTGATTGACCAGCGAGGATACTTTGGGTAATAGCTGTAACGTACGCGTTTTTCATACTTATTTGGCTTCAGCACGGAGAATCTTCTCCGTCGCAAGAATCGCGAGCTTGGCTACTTCCTTCTCACTCTCACGAAGAGCTTCCGCCTTCATTTGCTCACCTTTCTGTTCAGCATCTTTTATGACCGAAGCCGCTTTTACCTGCGCACCAGAGACAATCTCTCCCGCAGTTACTTCGGCGGTGTTCTTAGCTCGATCACTGATAGCGGTCGCCTCAACGTGAGCGGCCTTGAGAACAGCCTGCTTGTCAGCATCAGCTTCGGCCTTCGCCGCGGCGGCGAGTTCAGCATCTTTGAGTCCTTGCGCAATCTTCTCCTCGCGCTCACGAAGGAGCTTCAAGATTGGCTTGTAGAGGAAATACCCTAAAGCCACCATGAGAATGGTGAAGTTGACGATTTGGATGATGATGAGCCGCTCATCAATGCCGAAGGCTTCAATGATCTGTTCCATAGATGAGTAAGTGAGTGAGAGTGAGTAAAGGTTTACTTGTTGTCTTCGTTAATTCTTTTGATGGTCGGTCAGATGCCGACTTTTCAATTTCATAAGATTTCAGAATTGAGGATAATGCGCGGCGCTAGAGAAAATTTTACTGAGGTGTACTTACTTGTACAGTGAAGCAAAATTTTCTCGCAGCAACAAAGCAATATCCCAATTATGGAATCTTTACGCGAACTTGATGACGAAAGCGACTACGAGTGCAAAGATGGCAAGCGCTTCAACGAAGGCAATACCGATGAACATCGTAGCCTGAATCTTTGGGGCTGCTTCTGGGTTACGGCCGATAGCCTCTAGCGCACGTGCTACGAGCATACCAATACCGATACCTGGTCCAAGAACGCCGATACCAGCCGCGAGAGCCATCGCAATCGCCTTAAGGGCGTCAGCGCTGATCTCGGTAGCCTGGATGGCGAGATTTACGTCTTCCATATTATTTCTTTAATTTATTTATTAATTCTGTCTCTACTGGACAAGTACGAGTCACGCCCAATTTGTTTTTTGCGGGACTCGTGATTACCCACTAAATCCGTTAGAAAGTCAGGTTATTTTTATCATACTCTTTTGCTTAATCTCATAATAATCATTTTATACTTTCTAACGGATTTAGTGCTGCGGTTCTGCCGCCGCCAGCTTAATAAAGAACAACGTCAGAATGGCGAAAATGAACGCCTGAATAAATCCGACGAAGACCTCAAAAGCAATGAGCGGCACCGGTACGACGTACGGGATGAAGAACATGATAACGACGAGGAGGGTCTTGCCAGCAAAGATGTTACCGAAGAGACGGAATGAGAACGAGATGAGACGAGCGAGCTCAGAGATGAGTTCAATGAGTCCGATGATGAAAGCGAGGGGTGATGAGAAATTAATGAACTTACCCGCATAGTGGAAGAAGCCAAGCGTAGCGAAGCCAGCTACTTCGATAGTGAGAAAGGCGATGAGCGCAAAGGCGACTGTGATATTGAGATCGGTGTTGGCTGGATAGAGAAGAGGTGTGAGGTGTCCATCGTGAACATACATGATTGAAGTAACACCCGGCAAGAGTCCTACCCAGTTGAGCGCAAGCACAAAGACAAAGATGGTCATGACGATTGGGAAATACTTCATGGCCATAGGTCGACTCTCGAGCACATCGGCCATGTAGTCGAAGACACCACCCACGATCATCTCGGCCATACTCTGGAGTTTGCCGGGAATGAGAGCAAGACGATGACGAACAACCATAGCCAGGATGATGAGAATGGCCATCGTGAGCCAGGTCGTGAGGAGAGTGGCAGTTATCGGCACCCCAAAGAGTTCACCAAGCACATATGGCTTGAGGGCCACATGGATTCCGGCTTCTTCTGTGGCTGCGTAGGCAGTCGGAATAAGTGAATACATATAAAGGTGCAAAACGCCACCTGCGCTTTTGCGCCGGCATAATACCACGACTGACCCAAAAATAAAACCCTATCTGTTTGCAAAATGGGCTTATTTTAAGCCAAAGTATTGACTTTTTAGATATAAATGTTACTCTATTAAGGATACTAATTGTATCTCTGTCGGAACGGTCCGCCAGAAACTCTGATGGAGTTGCCATGTTCTCAAAGAAGCTCAGTGCCGCTGAACTCGCGGCATTGTTTACGACACAAACCATAATGGCAGAGCTGAATAAGGAGAGATCAATCGAGCTCGGACAACTGGTTCAAGCTCGAGTCACTACCAAGTTCATCAACGACAACCGCAACTGTCGTGTCCTCCTTGAAGGCAAACTCAATGAGGGCGCCTGTCTCAGGGCCGTTTCGTTCATGATTCGGCTCGAGAATTCCCCGGCGGGTTGGCAGCCCTGGTATGGTCACCTGTTGATCAAAGGCTGCCACCACGAGTTTCATTTCTCTTCGCTTCCAGCCAACAAGATTGCCGAGGTGAAGCTTTGTTCGGGTCGCCAGTTCCCTGATCTGGAGACCTCACTCAGCCTGTGAAGTGCCTAGAACCCGCCGCCTTCTTCGGAAGGCGGCTTTTTAATTATCGCCTTATTTTAAGCCAAAGTATTGACTTTTTGTATAATTTGTGCTATTATAATAGCAGAAATCCAGAATGGTTCTGGACAGGAGATCATCATGATCAAGTTCATCGTCATTGCCCTGGCATCCTTCTTGCTTTACGGCTGCCACAATTCCGGGTCCGGCACTTTGGGTGCCTGCCTGAAGCAGGCCAAGGAGAATGGTTTGCCAGAGAGCGTTTGCTATCCGAAGTTATCGCCTCTCACACCGATCGACGAACACCATCGGCACCAGGCGACCGTCATGGCGGCCACGCAACCCTTGCCAATTCTTCAGCAGGTGGTAGCAAAAACAGAGCAAGTGGCGATGGAGCAATCCGACGCCAAGAAGTCAGTCTCGACGAGGAATCAGGCCGAGACCTCGAAGATGATCGATGGTGTCCTTTCCGGACGGTACCAGATGACCATCCTGAAGACGAACGTCTACAGGATAGTCGAGAACGGCAAAACAGTCTGCAAGATTGCCGAACTCGGTGAGGTACCCTGCGCCAAGTTCAACTGGCCGAAGCAGTAGAATTTCCACAACCAGGAGAGTTCCTATGCAGGTTTTCGGTAAAATCGGCGCCTTGCGCCAAGTTCCTTTTTACCTCGGGTTCCCTCCCAAAGGGGAATACCACATCACCGTGCTGTGCGACGAGACAGGCGCCGTCTACGATGCCGCCCGACTGGCCGATGCGCGTATCACCCACGAGGAAATCACAGAGTTCCTCAGCGAGCAACTGCCGGTCGTCGCCCGACTGCTTAAGAAACCGATCAACAAGGTGCACGTTCGTGCCCCGGTCGGACAAATCCCCCACATCGTCGACTACAAGTAGTCGACCCCGCCGCCTTCCCCAGGAAGGCGGCGCTCTTTTTATACGATTGATTCTTTGGGCCTAATATGGTGTGATACAAGTCGATTCGTTCCCTCACCCAGTTCCCCACACAACCGCGAGAGGAGGCATATATGCCCACCATTTTGTACGCCGAGGATACTCGGAGTTTGCGCGAAGCCTACGCCAAAGGTCTTCGCGAAGCGGGCTTCACCGTCATCGAAGCCAAGGACGGCGAAGAAGCCTGGGAGATGGCGCAAAAACATGTGATCGATCTCATCCTGTCAGACTTCGAAATGCCGCGCCTGAGTGGCCTCCTCCTACTGCAACGCCTCCGCAAGGATGCTCGCTACAGGGAGACGCCGTTCTTCATCATGAGCGCAAGGGATGAGCCGCTCATCCATGATGCCAGCTGGCGTGCGGGGAAGACAGTCTGGCTCATGAAACCCATCGGTATCCTTGAGCTCGTCGACGCCCTCAGACGCTTCTGTCCAACCCCGGACTGAGTCCCGCCGCCTTCCCCCAGGAAGGCGGCGCGTTTTTTATGGATGATTGACTAAATACGCTAGCCGTGTTGGTATATGGACAGATTTGCCCTTCCCTTTTAGTTCGAACACAACAACCCGAGGAGAAATTCCATGAAGAAACGAGTCCTGGTCGCCGAGGACAGTCCGACCCTCAGAAGAATCGTCGCAAATTGCCTCAAGAAAGCCGGCTTTGAAGTCGAACAGGCCTCCGATGAAGTGGAAGCTCTCCGAATCATTCGGTCCACTAGGACCCCATTCGATGCCATCCTCGCCGACCTAGAAATGCGCAAGGAAAAAGACATCATAACGAACGGCATCTCGCTCGCCCAGTGCGTGCGGAGGATGGATGGGTACCAATTTACCCCCATCATCATCATGGACACTGTCTGCGACGAGCAAACCAAGGCCAGTGCCCAACAAGTCGGTGTGACCGACTTGGTAGTGAAGGACTACTCCTTCGCCACAGCGCTGCGCGCGCTGCAGGCAGCCCTCGCCAAGTAAGCCCTACCTCTTCCGCCGCCCTCCCCGGGCGGCATTCTCGTTATGACTTTATAAAATCTGTAATAGCTTCAATCATCAGTCGTCTTGCCTGAACTGATACCTGTTCACTACCCCAACATTGATGCGGAGCATCTATATGAACAACGTGAGCTTGAGAATTCTTAGCACACAGAGAGATATAGCGCTCAGTGAGGGCTATAGGGATAACCTCGTCTTGCTCTAATTTAAAAAACAAAACTGGTTTCGACCACTTCGCCAACCTATCGAAAGAACTCGAATCGACCCAACTGTCCTTGCGCTGCAAGATAGCAGTAAAATCATCACCGAAAGGCACCATTTCGGCTGCTTCCGTATAGGCAGCTGGCGCAAGTAGAATAAGTGACGCAACGTCGACCCCTCTCTGACTGGCGACCGTGAGAGCAATATGTCCACCCATACTCACTCCACAGAGAGTGACTGATGTTACTCCCCACTCTCGCTTTACCCAATCTATAACAAACGATACTTCACTCGTTCGCGAAGCCAAGGAGGATGAAGAAATAGTCTCTTTCGTCCCTGGTACACCACTGTAGTTAAAAGCAACTGAACTAACCCCTACTTCCTGAAGCTTGGTTTGCCAATCTAAGAAACGCTCCTTCCCCACTTCGAGACTTCCCCCACAGAGAAAAATGACAACCGGTGCCTGTGATTTTCCAATCAAACTCGTAGCCTCAAGGCTATGTTCATGATGCGAAATACTGATATCCATTAAAATAGTATACAGGTGACACAAAATTTAACTTCTCTAGTATTATAGGAGTTGAGTCCGAAACCCTTTTATAGGAGTCGAACCATAAACTGACACCCGCCGCCCTCCCCGGGCGGCGTTTGCATTTTATATCGTTTCGTTGTTTTATTCTGTAGGACCCTCCCTCAACCTCACCAGGAGACCACACATGTTGCCTAAACAGCACTTTTCCCTCGGTGGAGTTCCCGTCTGGGCGTTCTTCACGTTCTGCCTGCTCTGGTTGCCAGTCTCTCCTTTGCTGGCCATCATGAGCACCCCGTGGTGGTTCGGCATTGGCCTCATCGTCACCGCGATGGTCTGGCGCCTGAACCCTGAGCGTGTCTGGTTCACACTGCTCGGGTACCTGCTCTCAGCTCCGCTCGGTTTCTTCCTCCTCACCGTTGTCATCATGTCGCTCAGCACCGCCATTCGGCAATCGAGCCACTTCCATTAACGAAAGGAGAATTCGCCGCCCTCCCCGGGCGGCATTTTCGTACTCACCCCGTTAGAAGGTCTCGTTTATATACTTCGGATTTAATTTAGTACCAGGTAAGACTTATTTTGTACCTTCTAACGGGGCGAGATTGACTATTTATAAGATAAGTGTTACTCTATAGGCACCTTAAGAATCTCGTGTAGGTCTCTTGAGACGCAAATAGCCGTCACTCTCCCCTCTTTCATTTGGGTCATAGCGTGACCATTTGGATTTATTCTTCCTGCACAGCCTGGAATCTCTCAGATTCCACTAAACACACAATATAATGCATAGTTCAGACAGCCGACCAGCTCGGTCGACCTCTTTTAGTAAGCGCCCGGCGCACCGTAGTTATTCTTCAGCTCGCCCTTCAGGCGATCGCAGTGGAGCTGCTCGCCCACGGACCGCTCACAGTAGTAGCCACAGTGCTCCCCGCACTGGTAGCCGCTTTATTTATCCAGATAGTAATGCTGCGCCGCGTAGCCATAGTGCGAGCGGTAGTGGCGAACGTCGCAGTTACTCAAGTCATCGCAGTAGCGGTGGTAGTGGCTATAGTCGTGGCGGAAGCAGTAGCTTCTCTCGTGGCGGACGTTCAGGCGGAAGTCGGGGACGACGTCCACAGCAGACCTTCGATGT
>Ga0075160_10002809_pt1 | contig 10239 bp, 6 predicted proteins | sample JI91814C2DNA_FD_70969 | JGI IMG/M metagenome (GOLD analysis project Ga0075160, IMG submission 70969) | Wastewater effluent complex algal communities from Wisconsin, to seasonally profile nutrient transformation and Carbon sequestration -... | ecosystem: Engineered > WWTP > Effluent > Algae...
CACTACGCTGCTCTAGAATCAGGTTCCGTAAACCACCGGTGCCGTCAAACATATCCGACCCAGAAGGCGTATGCGTTTTTTGAAAACCTTGTATTGATTTGCTTAGGGCACCGAATGTACCTGAGGTGTTCGTTTGTGTTTGCACTTGAGCACCAGCGCCAGCATCAGTTTGACGCGCATGCTCCGCAGTCGCTCCAACTTGCGCCGAACCCGCAGCTGGAACAGCAGGCGACGAAGATCTCCCATAGCCGCCCGCATTATTTAGCTGGGTCTGATCATCAGCCTGTGACTCCGCCAACATAGCCATAGCGCCATTAGTTTGCGGTTGTCCCAAAAATTTCCGAATTGCTTGACCAACAGCCTCACCACTGCGGGCCCAAGAAAATGTACTGTTCGCGCCATCGGCACCAAATGCTGCACCTGAATCGGTGTTGCTCGAACCCTGCCCGCCAGCATCCGGGCGAATTGACGCATCGAAGTCATCATACTCAGAAGAAGTAGCACCCGAACTAGCATCAGACGAGGCCCGCCCCCCAACCAAGTTGGCCGCACGTGACATGGCAGAACTAAAAAATTGCTCAATTTGACTTACTTTTGGCTTTTGTGGTCGCATAGCCTGCCGCGATTGCCCAGAGCGGGATGAGCTGTGCGGACTGCTATGCGATTCCTGAGCGTGATGTTCTTCTTCATGCTCAGCCGCCTCCGTATCAGGAGGTGTTGTTGTATGCTCACCATGATTCGGTGCTGAAGTCGGCGACTTGCGGATCTTTAGCTGCAACTGGGCGGCAATCCCATTTTGCGCCAAATAATTATTAACCGTTGTATAAATTGCTGGAACAAAGGACAGGAAGTTATCGCAAAACCGCTCAATCAAAATATCGGTCAAATTGGGGGTAACATCCAAACTCTCTATCGTTGAGAAAATGCAACGTGAGAATAGATAGGGGCGAAATGGATTTTCGCGTTCATTGGTAACTTCTTGGTCGAACAAAATTGCAACACGAATATTTAAGTCGCGCAATTGCTCCTCAGCTTCGCGACGAAAACGGCTAGTCACTTCTTCCATCCGCAAGCCGCCCTCAAATGCGGTTGGATCAATCAAAGTCAGTGACTCGGTATTGAAATTAGCGCTAGGGCGATAGGTGCTATACGTCGTTTTAAAACTGCGTGCCAGCAAATGCTCCATGGTATTGGTCATCTGCTGAATAATGCCATTACCTTGCTCGACCAGAACAGTACGTGCATCCAGCAAACGACCCTGCTCCAGAGAGGAGTAGGTGTCATCGGCTTTCACAAAAGAATCTTCTATGCAGCGCGGCACAGTACGTTGCATGCTTTCGGTAAAGCTGCGCATAAATTCTGCGCGTGCACTATTGAGTAAAGCACTATGATCCATACATCCTCTGTCTGAGCGACCCGCCCTTCAATTTCAATACTAATCAAGCATCTGCATAGATTACGGCTTGATTAGGCGGCTTTCTTCTTTCGCGCTGTCACTTTCTTTACACCTGCTTCTGTTGCAGGCTCCGCTTTTGCCTTAGTTGCCGTTTTTGCTGCGGGTTTCGCTTTACGCTCCTCAAACTCAAAACTAGTTTTACCGTCTTTACCTCTCACCAAAAAGGCCTTAAACGGACGACGGGTTCTCTGTGAAATAAACCCCGGTAGCAAATCCGTCTTGCCTTCGACCAATAGTTTCCGCATTTGCTCTGGCAAAATTTCTTGCTGCAAAATAATACGACCACTTCTAAAGTCACAAGCCTTAGGTTTGGCTACTGATTTTTCACACACATAAGCCAAGCCAAGTTCGTACACATTGCTAGCGCATTTAGGGCAAGGCCCTAAAATCTCAGCTTGTGAAAAATCATGATCATCTCCGTCTTCGCCTTCATCTTGATTTTGTCCGAAGTCAAATTCTAGCTTGAGATTTTTGATATCTTCGTCGCGTACGATCTTAAGAATGGCGGCAAATGGCCGCCCCATCTTAGAACGGAATCCTTGTAAAGGTCCGATCTCGCGCTTACTTAAAAGCTCTTCAACTTCAGCAACCTCAAACTGACGACTGCCAGGCGTCTTACTCATAGAAAATTCACATTTAGTACAAGCAAAACGACGGTAGTTCTCTTTAATTACTCCGCCGCAATTAGGGCAAGGTGCATGTAAGGTAGCGTAGTCACCAGGAATCGTATCGTTATCGAACTCTTTGGCTCGCTTCACGATAATTTGTGTCATCTGAGCGATTTCACGCATAAACTCTTCTCGCGTGATCTTGCCGCGTTCCATTTGCGCAAGTTTGTTTTCCCAACCACCAGTCAGTTCTGGCGAGGTCAATTCATCAACGCCTAAGCCTCGCAGCAAAGTCATTAATTGAAATGCCTTTGCGGTAGGCATTAATTCACGGCCTTCGCGCAATAAATATTTTTCGTACAGCAAGCCTTCAATAATCGCCGCCCGAGTTGCCGGTGTTCCTAAGCCTTTGCCAGCCATCGCCTCGCGTAATTCTTCGTCATCAATCAGCTTGCCCGCACCTTCCATGGCGGATAATAAAGTCGCTTCGGAATAGCGTGCAGGCGGTTTAGTTACCAAGCCGTTGGCGAAGACTTTTTCAGTTTGCACCTTCTCACCTTTCGCAACAGCCACCAAATTCCCTTTATTTTCTGGATCGCTATCGTCTTGCGCTTCTTTGCCGTAAATCGCCAACCAGCCAGGATTCGTCATCACTTTGCCTTCAGTTTTAAACTGATGGCCAGATACTTCTGTGATGCGAGTGGTAACTTGATATTCCGCGGCTGGGAAAAACACCGCCATAAAACGGCGGGTCACCAAGTCATACAATTTTTGCTCTGGCTCAGACAAATTTTTAGGAATATGCCCAGTTGGAATGATGGCAAAGTGATCGCTGATCTTTGTATTGTCGAAAATACGCTTATTCGGCTTAACCCAATTGTTATTCAAAATTTTCGCAGCGAATTGCTGGAAATTATTGATTTCACTAATTTTACTTAAGGCCTCTTTAACAGAAGGCAGATAATCCTCTGGCAAATGGCGAGAATCGGTACGTGGGTAAGTTAATACCTTATGTTTCTCGTACAATGCTTGTGCTAGTCCTAAGGTATTTTTTGCAGAAAAACCAAACTTTGAGTTCGCCTCACGTTGCAAACTAGTTAAGTCAAATAGCGCAGGCGCCATTTGAGTCGCAGGCTTAGATTCTTCAGTAACATTACCTTGTTTATTACGACAAGCAGCGACAATGGATTCCGCCGCCGCTTTGCTCCATAAACGTTCTGCCTTTTTTTCCGGGTCTGTTTCATCTTTCTTAAATTGATGATCCAACCAACGACCTTCATAAATACCAGCAGCACAAACGAACTCCGCGCGCACTTCCCAGAAATCGCGTGACACGAAATTCTTAATTTTTTCTTCGCGCTCGACCACGATAGACAAAGTCGGTGTTTGCACACGACCCACGGTAGTCAGATAAAAGCCACCTTCTTTAGAGTTAAAGGCAGTCATAGCTCGAGTGCCATTGATACCAATGAGCCAGTCTGCCTCAGAACGGCAACGTGCGGCATCAGCCAACGGCAACATTTCTTCGTCACTGCGTAATTTTTTAAAACCACTACGGATCGCATCCGCGGTCATCGATTGCAACCACAAACGCTTGATGGGTTGCTTGGCTTTCGCATGCTGTGCAATCAAGCGGAAAATCAATTCACCTTCGCGGCCCGCGTCACATGCGTTGATCAAAGCAGAAACATCTTTACGTTTGATCAGCTTGTTCAACACCTTCAAACGCGATTCCGTCTTAGCAATCGGATTCAGCGCAAAATGAGGTGGAATCATCGGCAAATGCGCGAATGTCCATTTACCTCGCTTTACATCATACTCTTCAGGTACTGCGATTTCTAACAAATGACCGACTGCTGACGACAACACATATTCGTCAGATTCAAAATAATCATCGTGCTTGGTGAACCCACCCAAGGTCTTTGCGATGTCATTCGCTACCGATGGCTTCTCGGCGATGATGAGGGTTTTTGTCATAGTTGAGCTTCTAATTGTAGAATTTTGTTATGAAGTTTGATTGCTTTACTTAACCAACAGATAACACATTTATTTCATTGGCCTAAGCATACATTTCCCACCCAATTGGGAATCACTTATGCACGTCAAATAGTGATACGCGGTTAGCAAACATGCGGCTCACTTAATGTGGCTTTTTAAATAATTTTTTAAGCGACTATAAGGGAAGCACTATATATTAGCGGGGAATAATAAACGGAATGAATGACCAACTGCAATAGAAGCATGTTTTTTGCCACAAATAAAGGAAAAATACTGTTAAAACCCAGGGCTTTCCAAGTTCGACAACACTCAAACATCGCTCAAGCGCTGCTCAAGCATTGCGCAAACATTACTCTAGGATGAATCAGCCCCGCTAGTTTTAGTGATGCAAGCGTGGCGCAGTTTCCTCGTCGGACAACAATAAATCATCAAATCGCCACATCTCCGAGTCTTTACCTTGGCTCCAAAGCACCATCAAAACCACCACTTTCAATTTATCGAGTGGTACAGACTCCTCGTCCAAGGCCAAAGCACGTTCAACAACAAGCTCGCGCTGCTGAGCATTGAGCACATTGACATTGATTAAATATTGTATGAAGCCTATTGCAGCTAGACCTAAACTATTGCTTTCTTGTTCGGTATAAATACGAAATCCCGAACTCATTTGCACTTCGCTAGACATACCTTCCAGCTCGACCACTTGATTCAAGTGCTGCGTGTTGTCGGTCAAGACACTTAGCCAATCTAGTGCCTCAATGATTTCCTCATCATCAAAACCCACTGCCGACAGCTTTTTTGCTAAAACAACAGCATCAGGACATGTCTCAGGCCGATAGTAGGTTTCGTAGAGATAAACAAGAATATCAAACATAAATACGTCAAATCACTTCATTCGTTAAGGTATTGCCAGCCGCTAAAACAGCCAACGCCACTAAAACTCAGCGCATCAAGCGTTTTATCGGTTCATTGGTCTTAGAAGACTAAATTTATGCCAGCGTAAATATAAAAGGCCGAGTCTGGCTTTTTTCAACCCCAATTTATGGTGCTGTGTGCAAACGTTGAATGAGTCCGCCTGCCAACATCTCAATTGAACCTTGCAACTCCAAGGTCAGTAATTGTCCCGACAATTCATGAATGCTCAGCTCGCTACGTGCCATCAAAACATCCATGTGCACGGGATCATACCCGATTATCGATAACAGCTCATGCTCGACGGGCATTTCAACAGGATCTGAGGTGGCGCTTGGCACTGACTTTGCCATCTTAGGAAGTTGTATTTCGTCTAAAATGTCCTGTGCGGTTTCTACCAGTTTTGCGCCTTGTTTGATCAGTTGATGACATCCCTTAGCCAAAGGAGAATGAATCGAGCCGGGTATAGCAAATACATCGCGTCCTTGTTCTGCTGCCATACGCGCGGTAATTAAGGAACCTGATTGCGCGGCAGCTTCAACAACTAACACTGCCTGCGCTAGTCCAGAAATAATACGATTGCGTCTGGGGAAGTTACTGGCAATCGCAGGCATTGCTAAAGCGTATTCACTCACAATACAGCCTTGCTCGGCGATTTGATGGGCCAAGGCACGATTTCTCGCAGGATAAACAATATCCGCACCCGTACCGATTACCGCAATAGTTGAGGCAGCTCCGCGCAAGGCACCCTGATGAGCAGCGGCATCGATTCCTGCCGCCAGTCCCGAACTAATGGTCAAGCCTGCCCTGCTCAGGTTTTCAGCGAAATGCTCAGCGTTCTGTACCCCTTGTGCTGTCGCATTGCGACTGCCAACGACCGCAACACTGGAAGCGGTCAATAGATCTAAACGTCCTTTGACGTACAACATCAAAGGCGGATCTGGGATCATTAATAAATTACGGGGATAGCGTGCGTCAGCTAAGGTCAGTACATAATTACCTGCTTGCTGCAGCCATTCTTGTGTCAGCGCAATCTGCGCTTTCAACGCGTCATCTGGCGCTTGCAGAATCAGGTGCGCAATCCGTGCTGGTACCTGAGTCTGCAAAGCAGATAGATCGGTCTGAAATACTTGCGATGGTAAACCAAAGGCTGAAAGTAATTTGCGTGCGGTTTCGTTTCCGACGCCGGGAATCTGCAATAAACGCAGCCAATCTATCCAATCTAGCTCGTCACTCATCATCACTGAACATAAAAATAAAATTAAGTATGTACAGCAACGAGCCTGATTGGTATTGCATCTTATTTTTCAGGTGTACGAACAATGTCACCGACATTCACCACGTCAGTCACTTGCATCACCAAGCCGTAAGAAATATTTTTGAATACGCGGAAAATAAATAATTGCCCGTACATTTCATCCGGCAAACGGATAGGTTTTTTGTCGTTGGTTTTGTCTGCGATGATTTTTCCATAACGCCCCAATTCCAGCACAGTACCGACATCAATACCGGTCGTAGAACCGCGGTTAATGCTGACAATATTATTTTGTCCTGCGACACTAACGCCACCATAGACCGCTACCACGCGCGCTTTCACTTCACGTTCTGGACTATGCGGCACGTAATTAATGATCGGTGTTGGAGGAATCGGTACCAAACGATCGCCAATCCCCATTTCTTCTTTGGAAGCGACCACCGTAAAAGTATCAACACCATCTTCGGTTTTCGCGGTGCGGTCTAATTTAACCGTACCGATATACACAGCCTCGTAGCCGATAATCTCACGCGTATCAGGATCTTTTAAAGCAACGCCCGGACGGAATACTTGAAATGAGGTGCCATTCTTCAATTCACCACGAACATAAACTTTATCGCCTTTGCCCATGTAAACACGGCCTTCTTGCGCAGCGACTATTCTAGGTGCTGTGGCAAATTCATCTTTTTCTATGATGAGTGGCTGAGACAAATAAGGCTCAATCAAATTATTGGGAATAGCAGAAATCGCATTATTGCCTTCTGCACCCATGCTACGTGTTTGTGGCGATAATTTGGTTATACCGGTAGCAGCACCATCAAATGGATTGGCCAAACGTAGACGGCCATTGACGCGGTCAAAGTAAACGATTTGCTTAGGATAAATCCAATGAGGATTACGAATTTCATCTTTGTTCATGCCCCAAACTTCAGGCCAGCACCATGGGTTTTGCAAGAATTTACCCGAAATTCCCCACAAGGTATCGCCTTTCACCACCACATGCTTATCTGGGGCATTAGGTAAAAATTGGCATTTACTACTTAATGCAGGTGGCGCGGCATTGGTGGTGGTGCTTGTCTCTTGTCCCACGGCAGTCATAGAAAGCGTGAGAGGAAAAGTCAAAGCGAAGGCGATTGTGCTAAACTTTTTCATGAATTTTTCCGATGCAGGTAGCTGATTCTAGAGAATGGTAGGCCTCTGTCCTCAGCCGAAGTGATACTGTTTTATACGTTTCTACGTGGTCTGGACGATGTTGCTCTTGCCAAACTTACCAAATTGAATCAAATTCTGCCCATAAATCCTTGAACTAGCAAGAGAAACCGCAATCCGGCGCCTCTCGTTTGTTGTGAAATGTCTTATGCCTATACTTAATATTCTCCGTTATCCCGATCCACGCTTACATAAAATTGCTAAGCCAATCACTGTTTTTGATGAGCGTCTAAAGCAATTAGCCGCCGATATGGCAGAAACCATGTATGACGCTCCCGGTGTTGGCTTGGCTGCATCGCAAGTCGATGTGCACGAACAATTAGTTGTCATCGACACCTCCGAAGACAATTCTGATTTGCGTGTTTTTATCAACCCCGAAATCACTTGGGAGAGCGCTGAACGCAAAGTGTATGATGAGGGTTGCCTATCGGTGCCGGGCATCTATGACGGAGTTGAACGCCCAGCCGAAGTCAAAGTACGTGCTCTAGATATCGATGGCAAACCCTTTGAACTGCATGCCGACGGCCTTCTCGCGGTTTGCATACAACATGAAATGGACCATCTCAAAGGGAAAGTCTTTGTCGAATACTTATCGCCATTAAAGCGCAATCGCATCAAAACCAAGATGCTAAAAGAAGAGCGTGAACACAAACAAAAATCGAGCAATCGTCGATGAAAGTCATTTTCGCTGGCACACCAGAGTTCGCCGCCACCGCTCTCAAGGCGATTCTTGCTGCAGGTTTTGAAGTACCTCTGGTACTCACTCAGCCAGATCGCCCAGCAGGTCGCGGCATGCAATTACATGCATCTGCGGTTAAACAACTGGCTTTAGCGCATACCATTCCTGTAGCACAGCCAATTTCACTACGACTGGATGGCAAATATCCAGAAGTAGCGGACACCGCCCATGAATTGCTGCGCACTACACCACACGACATCATGGTGGTGGCAGCTTATGGTCTCATTTTACCGCTCTCATGTTTGCAGATTCCACGCCTAGGATGTTTAAACATACACGGCTCTTTACTGCCTCGCTGGCGCGGTGCGGCGCCGATTCATCGTGCGATCGAAACCGGCGACACAGAAACCGGTATCACCATTATGCAAATGGAAGAAGGCTTAGATACTGGGCCTATGCTATTAAAACGTAGCCTACCTATTCTGGAGCAAGACAGCACGGCCACCCTGCACGATAAGCTGGCTGACTTAGGTGGTCATATGATCGTTGATGCTTTACAACAGCTTGGTGCAGGTCCGCTCGCCGCCGAAGTACAACCGGAATCCGGTGTGACTTACGCGGCCAAGATCAGTAAAGAAGAGGCGGCGATTGATTTCAATTTACCAGCACAAGTGATCGCTCGCAAAATACGCGCCTTCAACCCTTTTCCCGCGGCGCATGGCAGTATCCATCAGACGGTCATCAAGTTCTGGCGAGCTGAAGTGATCGAGAACAAAACGGAAAATGCGAGCGGCACTATTATCGATGCATCGGGACAAGGTGTATTGATAGCCTGTGATGGCGGTAAGTCTCAATTACGCGTATTAGAGTTGCAAAAACCCGGTGGCAAGCGCCTGGCTGCCCAAGAATTTTTACAAGGGTTTCCACTCCAGGCGGGGCAGGTTTTCCAAGCCTAATTTTCAGCTCTGATTCCACTTCTGATTTCACCTGTGATTGCTACACTGCGCTTTGAAGAAAAACTAAGTCCTCTCAGAGCATCACACCTCAATTTGTCACATTGCCATCACCAAGGCGCATTACAATAGCCGCTATTAAATAAATGCAACATAAGTGCAACATCAGGTGAGGCAATGGACAAAGTAGCGGGCAGAGAACAATTATCTTATGGTGCCGATCAGTCGGGATTAATTTGCGGCTACCTGTTTGACCACCAACAAGCGGGACAATTACTGCATACCAATCAAGTGCTGGATTGGCTAAGCAAGCCGCAAGATACCGAAAATCAAAGTTTTCTGTGGCTACATTTCAACTTGACTCATGCTGCGACCGAAAAATGGTTACACGAACATACAGCATCGCCCGAAGAGTTTTACGAAACGCTACATCAAGGCTCACGCTCAACCAGGATTGAACACGCCGATCAACACCTGATCGCAGTGGTCAATGATGTCTTGCATGACTTTAGTTTTGACCCATCCGACATCGCAACGCTATGGCTCAACGTCAGTCGTAATCTGATGATCAGTGCCAGACGCAAACCCTTAAAGTCAGTCGATCATTTGCGCGATGCAGTCAATGCGGGTGAAATTTTTCAATCGCCGATGGAATTACTGACGCATTTATTACGCGATCAGGCCGATGTACTAACCGGGATCGTGCGCAATGCCATCACCAAGATTGACGATGTTGAAGACCATTTACTAGCCGATCGCTTAAATAAAAAACGTAGCAATTTGGGCGAGCTTCGACGTCTGCTGGTGCGTTTGCAACGCCTGCTTGCTCCTGAACCCGCCGCCCTATTTCGCCTCTTACAAAAACCACCGGAATGGATGGCAGAAAACGACGTACATGAATTACGCCAATCCACGGAAGAATTTTCGGTCGTGTTAAGTGATATGGCTTCACTCCAAGAACGTATCAAGTTACTGCAAGAAGAGATCGCGGCCCACGTCAACGAACAGAATAATCGCTCACTGTTCGTACTGACTATCGTTACCGTATTAGCCCTCCCCATCAACATTATCACTGGTTTGATGGGCATGAATGTCGGCGGTATTCCTTGGGCGCAGAACGAAGCGGGCTTTTGGATTATCATCGCCATCATTGCCAGCATCACGGTCGTCGC
>Ga0075160_10002810_pt1 | contig 10239 bp, 4 predicted proteins | sample JI91814C2DNA_FD_70969 | JGI IMG/M metagenome (GOLD analysis project Ga0075160, IMG submission 70969) | Wastewater effluent complex algal communities from Wisconsin, to seasonally profile nutrient transformation and Carbon sequestration -... | ecosystem: Engineered > WWTP > Effluent > Algae...
CCTCGTCGACAGCTGCGCTTATCAGATCCTCGGCGCTTATCTGTTGACCATGAAAGAACGTTCCCTGTTGGATACTCTAGCTAAGTCCGCCAACCTTTGGGAGCAGCGATTGGCCATCGTCGCAACCAAAGCCCTTATCCGAGAAGGTGAGTTCAACCCGACTTTGAAGCTCGCCAAGAAGTTCTTGTCATCGAAACAAGATCTTATCCATAAAGCAGTGGGGTGGATGCTGAGAGAAGTAGGCGAACAAGAGCTTTCCGTGCTCCTGGATTTTCTCGATGATCATGCTGCAAAAATGCCACGTACGATGTTGCGATATGCGATCGAAAAGCTGACCAGCAATCAACGTAAGTTGTATCTTGAACAGCGCTGAGCAGTCGTGCAACGATGTTGGGCGAGAATGGTATCAGGCGGAATAAGCGGATAATGATATCCTGGATCAAAACTTCGTTTTGCGAATTTTGTGCTTATCGTGGTTCCCGATCGACGCCGTTTCAAGGCAACGGGATAGGTAAGTGCATAAAGTTACAAGTACTCGTGCCTCCGGTCATTCTAATCGCATGTCAAATTCAATATAGTGCAGGAAATTCGAACACTTTCGGACGCGAAATTCGAAAGACGCTACGCGTTTATCATTCCGCATTCACGTCGTGGATGATGAGCATGACATGTTGAGGTTTATTTTATGCTCCATCGGTTCTTGATTTTGTTCATCACGATATGTGGCTCGATTCTCTCTTCGAAAGCTTATTCGCAAGAAAGTCCGTTCTGGAAGCCTGAAAAGTCGTGGGTATTTGTGGCTGGGTTGATTGAGTGGGAAGATGAAAAGTTCACTGAGTTTCCACAAGAGAATCGACAGGACGTGAAGCTTGTCGAAACCTTTAAAAAGTTAGGTGTGCCAAAAAGTCAGATTCTCTATCTCCAAGATGAAGAAGCAACGACGAGCCGCGTCGAACGCGAATTCGCAGACTTCGTATCCAAACCAGCAAAGGATGATCTTCTATTCATCTATTACTGTGGTCATGGATACAACGCGGAAAATCACACCCAAACGTATTTGGCAACCTACGATGCAACAGACGAAAAATTGGGCGTTCGCATTGGTTGGTTCCTCGTGACGCTTGAACAATTTTTCAAAGGGAAGCGTGTTATTATGACCGCTGACCATTGTTGTTCCGGAGGACTTGCGGAATCATTGAAACAACTCAGTGGCTCGAAACTCTCTTATGCTGCCTTTTGTTCCGCACATGTGAATTCCACCTCGACCGATGCGTGGACTTTCACTGAAGGGTTGATTGATGGATTGAATGGCGAAAGGTGGATGGATGACGATGGCAATGGTCTCGTGACTTTACGCGAAGTTGCCGCAAATATTGAACTAGATATGTCCTTCGCACACGATCAAATGTCACAGGCTCAACTTACAGGGAGTTTTGAACCTACGGATGTTTTGGCAACCTCTCAAAAATCATCCGACGAGAGAGTCGGGACACGTTTCGAAGTTCTGGATGAAGGCAAGTGGTATTCGGGCTTCGTGAAAGAGGTGAAAGGCAACAAGTGCTTGATTCATTATTACGGCTGGCCCGAAAGCGAAGAAGAATGGGTAACCAAAGATCGCATACGCAAGCAAAAGAAGGAAACACATGCCGTTGAAACCAACTTATGGGCTTTGTCAGGCGGCTGTGGCCCTAGCCTTCGCTCCGCTGCGGCAACGGGCTCAACAATATACACCGGGCGAAATGATTTACTTCTTCAATTCGCTCATGATCTGCTGCACGATGCGATCGATTAAAGCAGCGTCTTGCGACAACGTTGCAATCTTATCACGCGACAATGCCATCCCGTGTAAATCAACTTGGGGCATTCCCGATAACTGCTTCGCTATAATTTGCTGTGCCGCTTCGGCTGCTTGCATCTGCGAAGGGGACAACGGTTGACGACTGCGACCCATATCCCAGCCTCGTACCTTGACGCCGCGTCGGAAGCCTTCTGGAAACTCAGCGCAACTGATCATCGCATCAAACAATGGGATCAATTGATATTGCAATTGAATTGCATGTTGCCATTGTCCATCACGCACCGCTCGATAAATCGCGCCAGTTAGTTCAGGAACAATACCGCTCGTCGCGTTCGTCCCACCATCGCAACCGGCAATCAACATCGGAGCCAACGCTGCTTCCCAACCCGTCAAGAAACAGAAGTCAGGGCGATGAGGACGAATGGCGGCCATCATCCGCATCATGTTCGGCAAATCGCCCGAGCTGTCTTTGATGCCAACAATCTGCGGACAATCGAGCGCCAAACGTGTCACTGTCTGCACATCAATCGGCGAAGCAAACAATGGAATGTTGTACAACGTAACAGGGACGCGCGCAGCATCCGCGATTTCTTTGAAATATTGATAGACAGCTTCTGGACTCAGCTTGTAATAAAACGGAGCCACAATTGCTACTGCTGCAACTCCCATATCGCCGTACGCGTTGCAAGCGGCAATCGTCTCTTGAACGTTGGCTTCAGCTGCACCAGCCAGAATGGGAACTCGTCCCTTCACATGGTCAGCCAATACTTTGACAATTCGCCGACGCTCTTCCGCAGTAAAACGCGTGAATTCCCCCGTGCTCCCATTTGGATAGAGGCCATCGACACCCTTCTCGATCAACCAATCGACATAGCTGCAAAGCATGTCTTCATCGACTCGCCCTAGTTTGTCCAGAGGGGTGATGTTGGGTGTGAAGATGCCAGAAAGGGGGGAGGCCATCGAAGTAATCCAAGTCGTTAAATCTGGGGGAGGTGGGAAGACTTTGAGAGATTGTAGTTTATGGAATCGATCTAGGGAAATTGAACGGGCAGTAAGTAGTGAGAAATGTGGCTAACGCGTAGCTATAAAGGGTGGTGAGGGATGGGGCGTTTGGGTAGGGAGCGCGCAGTTGCCAGAAAATGTTGTACCGCGGGGGAGACGAAGCTGCGGGGAGTCAACTCCACGGTGTGTTCCGCGGTCGAGTGTTTGGCATGTCAGCTGTGGGACGTAAACGAGCCCAAACAACCGGGGCGTGGTTACCGCAAGACCGCTGCACGCACCCTACTTCAATGCTCGAAGAGTGATCCGATGAATTCGATAGCGGCAATCGTAGGCGCCGATGAACAAGCGATTCTTGTTCGGTGTATCCCAATATTCAGAAAGGGATAGATCTTTTCCTTCCCCTTTCCAATCGATCACTGGTTGGCCATCAACCTCGACTCTTGCCCCATTCTTGCGAACCGTAACGATCACTTGCGATATGCGGTTCTTCACCAACAGCGCTCGATCCACCGTTGTGGCATTGCCTACATTCTGGCCATCGATGTTCTCGATGGCATTCAAATGGGAATTCTCAATCCGATAATTGAGCAATACCAAGAAACGATTCTTATCAAGTTGTTGCCCTAACGTTAAGCCGTTCGGATCGTCCAATGGTTCGACGACATATACCATCTGATATTCTTCAGGAACATCTACGGGCAATTCGATCCGCGCACCATACGCTTTGGGTGACTCGACTAGGCCATCCTTCCACACCCACTCGCCCGAAACGGCAACTAAGTCCTTAGGTAATTGTTGCAGGACGTCGATTTCCTTTTCAAAGCGGTAGGACATCGATGACGCTGCCTTGCCGCTTAAACCATTTTCTCGTTCCGCAACATTCTGAAGATCTGCCGAGATTACAGCATCGGGACTAGGAAATTGGTTCTCTGATTCTCGAACTTGAAAGTAACCGAACAACTCCGCTTTAGATTCATCTTTGGCCTTCACGCGAACTCGATAACTAACAGGTGATGGCCGATCGAATGTCCCCAGGTCAATAAGTTCCGGAGTATTGGCAAGCTCAGATTCTACGTATTCTTTAACCAACACCCACGGAGCTCCAAAGCGTATTTGTACTTCTACAGTGAGCGAAGATAGTGCAACCTTCTCAGGCCAAGTACACTGGAGTTGCACTTTTTCATTTGGCTTCGGAACCGCAGGCGAAGGAATGGCCGTGAACTTCGAGAAGAGTGTGTCTTTCTCGAACTCTTGTGGCTTCCAACCGAGCTTTCGCTTTTGCGTTGGATCGACATACGATTCATTGATCCAACCGTAATATTGTCCGAGACTCATGACAGAGGGGTTGGCATCATCGGTGTGAGGTAATCCAATCGTATGACCAACGCCTTCGTGGTACACCACACAATCGCTGCCTGAGTAGGGAACTCGCCAACCATCGGCACTGACTAATCCCCAACCTTTGCCGACGTTGTCCCAATAAACGGCTCGTGCCCCACCTGATTCGGCGCCGGGAAAGTGTCGTCCCTGATTGTAATTCCCTTCAAACTCCAGTTTCCCATCTTTGGGACGAACGCGAAAGAAATCATCGAGCGGCCGCCAATTAATTTCGCTCATCACCAAGAGAATGGGGAACACTTTGTCCGTCGCGCGTCCAAACTCTAGAGCTTTATCTACTTCCTCCATCGTTTTGAAGTAAATTTGATTCGCATCACCGACTCGAAGTTGCTCCGTCGAATAGCGAGACTCAAAAACTTCTGGACGTACCTTCACCGCGAGCTTGGACTGACCCTGAAATTCTCTCTCGTGAAATTTTTCAATTCGCTGGGCGTAATACTCTAACCGTTCTTTCCAATCGAAAATCGGCTGTCGATCTTTGGGAACAAAATAAACCATAGTTACTTCGATTTGGTCGATTGAATAACGTCCATCCCAGGTTTTTAGTTGGGCCCAGAGTACGGCATTTGGGAAACAGAAAAGCCATATAAAGAGCAAAAGCGAACGTACTTTGCCGGATCGAAGAAGTGATATCACGATGGTTCCACTGCTAGCTAAAATGGACACAGAAATAACTACAGAATCGCTATAAATCTTTCAGCAATTCATCGCACCAAAATAAAATCGAATCGCAACGGTTTTCTTGCAGCAGGTCGCGAGCCTTGATCCACGCTTGATGGCTCTCCCACTGCTTTTGGCGACGATAGTCAGCCGAGGCTAAGCTCAATTGCCGCCGCATTCTCAATAAATCGTGCACGGCATCTCGAACAGGTTGTCGTTGCACTTGACTCAACGCTCGTTCGATCTGCCATGTCACTTCATCGATCCGATCCCAGCTTGCAGATTCTCCAATCATGATATGTTGATGGAGATGTTGCAATCGAGACGATTGATGTTGTAGTAACAGGCTCTGCAGTGCTGGATGGATAAAATAGTGACTGGAATAAGGAAGCGTTTTGGCGATATCGATGATCAAATCTTCGGGCTGTCGAAATCGCTGATAGATTCGGTCGCTGCGTGTATCCCGTACCAGCACGCCCAGCAAGCCCGTCATGTAGAGATCGCGAAACGGATGATTCAACTCGTGATGTGTTTCATCATAAATCGGAAGATCCTGCGCTGTAACGCCGTTAAAGGCCGCGCTGATATTCTCCGCTTCTTCGCGGCTCAAAATGTTGCTGGTAATTCGCTCCAAGAACGCGTACCGAGTCTCGGGATCATGCAAACATTGCAAAAAGGCTCGCATTTCATCAAAGATACCGGTGACCAATCCGGAGGTGCTCGTTTGAGCAACTAGATGACAATAGGTGGTTTCAGAGAGTTGTTCCTGGTTTGCTGACAGCGTCGAAGCGAGCACGACCAAATCGCGAGGGCGGCCAAATGTGTGACGTCGCAAATATTGAAACGCATCTTCAGGGAGGCTGCGATACGGGTTACGAATCATATTCAAGCGAGTGAACTCTTTGAAGTTGTCGCATCCTTCATACTCGCGGGCTAACTGATCCATCATCTCTTCCAATTGCTCCGGCGTGTATCGCAGGATGCTCGTAGCGCTGAAAAGATTGGCTTTGGTATCGGAATGGTAACTGACGAACGCTTCTTGTCGAATCGTGCAAAAAATTCGGACGTGACGATTCGCATTCATCAACTCCCAGGCAGCTTCCACTAGCCCCGCCTGAAGATGAATCCACATTGCAGTTCCAAATTGACCGATCGCCTGATCGACTTTGTCGATAAAGAAATAGGTCGCGCTATGGATTCTGCGAAAGGTACGATCGAGAAATGTATCCGTATCGTCCAGAAGCCGATTGAGTTTGGTTGGTGATTGGTGCAGCAACTCTTTGAAAACTAAGGTTGGATCCATCCGCTCACCGAGCAACCAAGATCGAAGACGTTCGGGGAATGGATTGAGATTGAGCGAATCTTCGGGATTGAGTAAGCCGCGGTGTTGAGAAATGGCGGAGATTCGCAAAGCCATCATCCAGATGCGTTTGGCTGTCTTTAAATCACCTAGCAAATCTTCATACTGCTTCGAAAGACCGCGCAGTTCGCTCATGAAATCGAGATAGGGATGGCTCTGTGGGACCAGGCAGAGTGGCTGTTGTTTGGGTTTCGCTTCGTACTCTTGGCTGAGCTTGTATCGTTTCAAGGACAACAGTAGAGTCTTGCCGAGTCCCTTGGTCCCAGAGATGAAATATTTGTTGCGCTGATTCATGTAATCGCGAACAATTTCGTTGTAGTAAACGACGTTTCCTAACTCTTCGATATCGATCTGGTTTGCATCGGTTGCCCACAAATGGCTACCGCGACGCGGTGGACGCGGAGTGTTATCGGTGGAGTTATGAGCGGGGGGAATTTGGTGCAGTTCCAAAGAGCTCTTGATACGTTGGATCGTGTTCTCGGGATAATTTCGTTCCCATGCAATCGCAGACGCAGAACCAAGTAGGGCGAGCCAACCGGGTGGTTGCATTTGCAATTCGTACGATGTGACATTGACCAATACTGGCAGGATTGGTTTTTCTTTCTTGGCGGTTTGTCGAACTTCACGTTCAAAATCGCGATCGGCAATCGAACTTTTTGATATCAGCAAAACGGATGCATAAGCTCCTTCAATCGCTTCATCTTGCTGTTGTGATGATGAAATGCCTGGCAGAGCGTCGCGATGAAAGCACCACGCAGAATAGCCGAATTTGGTAAGGCCATTCGCTAAGGTACAAGCAGTTAGTGAATCTTCACCTACGTGCGAGATACAGACCGAAACGCGTCGATTCGGTGAGGTGAACAATGGGACGACGCGATTGGTGTTCCCGAGTTCAGTCGCTTCTGCAAACGCTTTGGCAAAAGCCCCACAGCTTGAATAACGTGCTTCGGGCGCTTTGCGTAACGCTCGGTGAAGAACTTGCTCTATGGCCTGAAAATTGGGCGTCGCTTGATTCGAGAGGCTGGGTGGTGGTTCATTGAGATGTTGTCTCAAGACGTGAATCGCCTTTTTCCCAACAAAACAAGGGCGTCCTGTAATAAGTTCGAAGGCTATGACTGCCAGCGAATATTGATCAGCGCGGCCGTCGGTGACTTCTCCCATGATTTGCTCGGGAGAAGAGTACGAAGCCGTTCCAGAATACCTTCCTGTTCCAACCGCTTTCGCGAGCTGTTGAGCTAAGCCAAAGTCCAGAATTTTGGGATCACCATTAGGAGCGAAGCAAATGTTTTCAGGTTTGAGATCGCGATGGATAATTCCACGTGCATGGGCGAAATCGATCGCTTCCGCGAGTGGGCGAAGGATCAATGAAATCTCTTCGGGTGTGAGTGTCTTGCGGGTATTCAGCAATTCGCGAAGTGTTTTTCCTTCGATGTATTCAAAGACAATATAAGGATGGCTGAGGTGTTTGCCAAAATCAAAAACGGTAGCGATACCTGGATGAAGTAAGGCTGCATTCAAGCGGGCTTCACGTAGCAAAATATCGGTTGAGGTAATGTTGTGCTTCTTTTCCCAATTGAGCACTTTGAGCACAACATTCCGATCGAGTTCTTGATCGATGCTCAGAAAGACTTTCCCCATCCCACCTGAACCGAGGAGAGATAGGATGCGATAGCGATTGGCTATCAGGCCACCGAGTGGAAACGCTTCCTCGATTCCATCAGTTCCTGGCTCGTTCTCGGTTACGACCGCTTCACCATGATCGTCGAGGGTGAGAAAGATCGTGCTTTCGTCGATGTAATTGGCGGCATCCATAGTCGAATCGATAAAAGCTTTACAAGGCAGGGCTTAAAGGGAGGAGCTGAAAAAGGTTCGGATCGCCAGGGAATCTACATGGTAGACTAATTTTCAGTTGCGAGCAACTTATTGCCTAGTTGGACGTCCAGGGGAATGCAGCGGGTAAGATTAATGTAGAATTGGCCACGTATTGTTCTCCCGCATTTTCGTTAACGACTTGACGCCTAAGGTGTTTGCGTGAACCACAAAGAAAAAAACACGGATTCAAGTCTTTGGTACTGGGCTCTTGCAGCTGTTATCGCTCTCGGTTTTCTCGTTTACTTCAAATTGTATTTTTCCCAATTGGTCCTTCCGAGCTTTCCCGAATTGGGGAGTCGGGGGATGCTCTTTTTCAGAATTCTGTTGCCCGATTCCTTGGTGCAAGCTTGGACGGCCGACGGACAAATGCCGTTCGGTTTTTTGGATCGAATCCCACTCTGGCTGGCGGCAACGTTTTGGTATGGCTTAGCTTGGTGGATTGGAGATGTATTTATAAAACGTTTGCCCATCGTGGCGTTGCACGCGCAAGCGTCGTCGAAGAATTGGTTCGCAGTTCGCCATCCTTTAGCGATCACCTTGGGCTTGGGAATGTTATCGCTAACAACCTTGTTTGTAGGGCTAGCCGGGTTCTTGCGGCCTGCCTGGGGCATGCATCTTGCGTTAGCGTTGTGGATCGCTATCGGAACAGCGAGTTGTCTAAAAAGTAAGGGTTGCGAGATTGTGGCGAAGGACTCGCCCAACAACAGCGCAGGGGAGTTTAGTGGTACGCTCTCTCGCCGGTTTGCGCAATTGCTAAGTATCGTGGTTGCCGTTTGCTGCTTCTATTACGCAATTGCAGCGACGATGGCTCCAGTCGAATTCGATGTGCTGGAATATCATCTCCAAGCGCCCAAAGAGTTTTGGGAACAGGGAGTGATCACGTTTCTGCCTCACAATATCTACGCCAACATGCCTTTGGGTATCGAACTGCATTCGCTGGCATGGATGTCGATAGTTGGGGGGGACGATGGATGGTGGTGGGGTGCCTTGATTGGCAAAGTGATTATCGGTTGGATGGCACCACTGACAGCTTGGCTGTTGGCCGCCTCCTTGTATGAATTTCATCGACGAGAAAACGGAACGGCTTTCGAACGCGATAACGCCTTATTGGTCGCGTTAGGTGGTGCGGTGTTGTATTTGACGTTGCCAGGAATCGCAGAAGTTTCGCAGTTCGGACAAATCGACGCCGCGTTTGGACTATATCTCTTGGCCACAGCGGTGGTTGCCTTTCATTTCACTTTCGGTTTACAAAACCAATCACGAGCTGCAACGGTCATTGTCATGGGCATGCTTGCTGGATTCGCTTTTGCTGCGAAGTATCCCGCTGTGATGTTTGCGATGGCCCCGGCAACTGTGGTTCTCATCGCACCATATCGCCGAAACAAAGATCTCAAATCGATAGCCCTTCAGGTCGCCTACTTAGGTTTAGGAATCCTTTGTACTGCAGGCCCGTGGTTGGCAAAGAACACCATCTTGTGTGGCAATCCCGTTTATCCGTTAGCCGCAAACGTCTTTGGTGGAAAGACTTTGGACGCAGAGAAGATTGCACAATGGCAAAATGCGCATGCGATCCCGACTGTCAAAGACAAGCAAGGCAATGAAGTACGGTATTCATTTCCTCAAGCCTTTTCGTCGCTCCAGCAACTCGCCTACAAATCGCCAATACCAAGCCCCATTTTTATTCCGATGTTCGTGCTTGGGACATTGATCTATTCGCGCCGTGAAACCTGGTGGTGGTTAACGTGGGTCGTTGCCGGTGTGTTGGTGTGGTGGTCTATGTCACACCGCCTAGATCGTTTCTGGTTGCCTCTACTGCCGATCGCATGTTGGTTAGCGGCACGCGCAGTGTTGCCTCTATTTAATACGGCTGCGGGCATTCCCATGGCGGTTGTCTTTACCATAGGCGTGACCCATTCATTGCTCACATTCGCCTCGCCGCCAGTAAACGATCCTCGCTACCTTGTTAGTCTCGAAGCTCAGCGGCACGATTGGAAAGACGATGGATTCGCGCGCGTCTCGAGTGTCATTGGATGGATGAATGAAAACCTTCAAGCTACCGATCGCGTATTGATGGTGGGACAAGCAGCAGTATTCGATTTGGAAACACCCAAAGACTACAGCACCTGTTTTGATGTTTCGAAGTGGGACG
>Ga0075160_10002811_pt1 | contig 10238 bp, 6 predicted proteins | sample JI91814C2DNA_FD_70969 | JGI IMG/M metagenome (GOLD analysis project Ga0075160, IMG submission 70969) | Wastewater effluent complex algal communities from Wisconsin, to seasonally profile nutrient transformation and Carbon sequestration -... | ecosystem: Engineered > WWTP > Effluent > Algae...
GAGCCGAATTCCATCACCTTCGCCAACGCCACCACGGGTTGGCGTGTTGGTGCATTCGGTGAAATCTTCAAGACGGCGGACGGCGGCAAGACCTGGGTGCGCCAGCGCAGCGGCGTCACCGTTGACTTGACCGAGGTTGTGTTTTGGGACGACAAGACAGGCTGGATTCTCGGTCGCAAAAGCACCTTGCTGGGTACCCGTGACGGCGGCAGCACTTGGACCGTCCTGGCGGCGCCCTGGGGGGATAGCTTGGGTGGCGATGGGCTAATTGTGCAAAGCGAACGGAGCATCGAATACGACGGCTACACGACGCATCGCAGCGATGATGGTGGATTGACATGGCAGCCCTGGGTCCGCGACTCGACCTTAACTTCCGTAGGTGATGGTGCTTATCTGGCCTTTTCCGTGGGTAGCTTGCTGCGATACAGCAGCCTGGGAGCAGAACCGGTTGAAGTGTTGCAACTCAAGGACAGCGACGGCACTTTGTTGAACCGCTGCAGCACGATCAGTTCTGTGGGCGACAAGTCTGTGATCGTGTGTGCGTACGGGTCCTCGGTTGAGCGACCTTTCGACTACCGCAGCCGGGTGTTATGGCGGAGCGAAGACCAGGGCAAGACCTGGATTCGTTTGCCCGCCACGGGCTTGAGTCTTGGTCTTCCAATGGATAGCCTGGAATTTCGCAGCTTCGATGCCGCAGGCCAGGTGTTACTGGCTTCCCGTCCCGACAGGGCATTCCGTTCCGAAGATGGTGGCTTCAACTGGGCCCCAGTTGCGCTCGGCGGGAGTTTCGACTTTCGCGACTTGATTGTCCAAGGCGCTCGCGCCTTTGCCCGAGGGAACTACAAGCACTATTTCAGCGACGATCTTGGCAAGACATGGAAGGAACTGAATGTGCCCCAGCCCTTCGTCAGCGGCAGTAATGGCGATTACGACAGTCGTTTGAACCAGGTCGGCGCTGGTCTACTGCTTGATAGCTATCAACATGGCAGCTTCGTCAGCCTCGACAAAGGACGCACATGGGTTCGTCAAAGTGCGAGCAGAAGCAGCGCGCCGCAAACGGTGGCTTTCCGCGACGCCAAGAACGGCTTCTTGGTCAACAACAAGAGTGAACTGCTGCACAGCAGCGATGGCGGCAAGAGCTGGACTCTGAAACGCTCCGACCTGGGTCGCCCGGACCCTTTACATTTTTGGATTGCCAGCCTGAAGTTCGTGAATGCCAAAACAGCCTATTTGGTGGGCCAGGACCAGCGGCTCTATAAATCCAAAGATGGCGGCGAGACCTGGACTTTGGTCGTGAACAGCACGCAATGGAATCACGTCCACTTCACCGATGAACTCAACGGTTGGGGGTTCAGTGAGAACAACTATGACAATGTCTGGCTGACGCGTGACGGTGCCAATAGCTGGAACGAACTGACACTTCCCTTCCGTTACTTCAGCGAACTGCGAGTTGATGCTGGAAAGGGCTTGACCGGGGTCGGTTCGTTCGGCCGCATTGCACAGTCCAGCGATGATGGCAAAACTTGGTCTATGCGCGACTCTGGCTTGAACGAGTACCTGAATCGGGTCTATTCCCGCGACGGCAAAAGCTACTGGGTGCTGGGACGTGCCGGAACCGTGCTGCGCTCCGACGATGGTGGGCTTACCTGGGCCAAGGTCTCGGTGCCGAGCTCGGCCAACTTGTTGGATGTCCAGTTCGCCGATGCCAAAAACGGCTGGATCGTCGGCGAGCAAGGCACCATCCTGGCCACCCGCGACGGTGGCAAAACCTGGATGCCGCAAGAATCCGGTACGCGCAAGACTTTGCGCACGGTGCAGCTGATCGACAGCCGCACCGGCTGGATCGTCGGTGACCAGGGCACGCTCTTGGCCACGGGCACCGGCGGATACTGATCCCGTCTCGGTTCCAAGATGGAAGGTCGGGCCGCTGCCAAGCGCCCCGGCTTTTTTTGTGTCCGTAGGGCGCATGGGAAAATCGCCAGCTCTCCCACCGTTTGGCACGGGTCCGTCCGGCCCTCAATCCTCCATGTCTTCCACCTCTTCCGCATCCACGCCCGCTTACACCGTCAGCGATTTCGATTTCGAACTGCCGCCTGAATTGATCGCCCAGCATCCTGCGGCCGAGCGCAGTGGCTCGCGCCTGCTCGATGGCCGCAGCGAAGCGCCCGTGGACCGCGTGTTCCGCGAGCTTCCCGATCTGCTCAACCCCGGCGACCTGCTGGTCTTCAACAACACCAAGGTGATCAAGGCGCGCATGTACGGCGCCAAGGCGACCGGCGGCTCGGTCGAGGCGCTGATCGAGCGGGTGCTGCCCGGCACGCTGGAGGTCTGGGCCCATGTGCGGGCGAGCAAATCGCCCAAGCCTGGCACGCTGATCCGCTTCAACGAGGCCTTTGATGCCGAGGTGCTGGGCCGTTGCGGGCCCGACGGCGGCATGTTCCATCTGCGCTTTCCCAGCGACCCCTTTGCCCTGCTGGAGCAGCATGGCCATGTGCCGCTGCCGCCTTACATCGAGCATGCCGATGAGGCCGACGATGTGCGCCGCTACCAGACCGTGTTCGCCCGTGAGCCCGGCGCCGTGGCCGCGCCGACCGCCGCCCTGCATTTCGACGAAACCCTACTGGCCCGCATGAGCGAGCGCGGCATCGCCACCGCCCATGTCACCCTGCATGTCGGCGCCGGCACCTTCCAGCCGGTGCGCGTCGAGCAGTTGAGCGAGCACAAGATGCACAGCGAGTGGTTCGAGGTGCCGGCCGAGACCGTGGCCGCCGTGGCCGCCTGCCGGGCGCGCGGCGGCCGGGTGGTGGCCGTGGGCACGACCACGCTGCGGGCGCTGGAATCGGCCGCGCAAGTCGGCGAGCTGGTGGCTGGTGCGCGCGAGACCGAGATCTTCATCACCCCGGGTTTCAACTTCCGCGTGGTCGACAGCCTGGTCACCAACTTCCACCTGCCCAAGAGCACCTTGATGATGCTGGTCAGCGCCTTGGCTGGCCACGCGCGGGTGATGGCGCTCTACCGCCACGCGATTGCGCAGCGTTACCGATTCTTCAGCTATGGCGACGCCATGCTTTTGCAGCGCAGCGCCGATAATGCCGCTTAATTTCTTGCCCTTGGAGTGATGCACCATGTTCCAGCACGTTGACGCCTACGCCGGCGACCCGATCCTCAGCCTCAACGAGGCCTATCAAAAGGACAGCCGCCCCGGCAAGATCAATCTGTCCATCGGCATCTACTTCGACGACGAAGGCCGCATCCCCATGCTGGATTCGGTCCGCAAGGCCGAGCTGGCCGTGGTGGCCGATGCTGGCGCCCGCCCCTACCTGCCCATGGAAGGCGCGGCCAATTTCCGCAGCGCGGTGCAAGGCCTGCTCTTCGGTGAAAACCACCCGGCGCGCGCCGAAGGCCGCATCGTCACCATCCAGAGCGTGGGCTCCAGCGGTGGCCTCAAGGTCGGCGCCGATTTCATCAAGCGCTACTTCCCGGCCAGCGCCATCTATGTGTCCGACCCGACCTGGGACAACCACCGCGCGGTGTTCGAAGGCTCGGGCATCGAGGTCAAGACCTACCCGTACTACGACGCCGCCACCGGTGGTGTGCGCTTTGCGGACATGCTGGCAGCCATCCGCGCCCTGCCGGCCAAGAGCGTGGTGCTGCTGCACGCCTGCTGCCACAACCCGACCGGCGTGGACCTCAGCCCCATGCAGTGGGACGAGCTGATCCCGGTGCTGAAAGAGCGCGAGCTGCTGCCCTTCCTGGACCTGGCCTACCAGGGCTATGGCGACGGCATCGACGAAGACGCCTTTGCCATCCGCGCCATGCTGGACGCCGGCCTGTCCTTCTTCGTGGCCAACAGCTTCTCCAAGAGCATGAGCTTGTACGGCGAGCGCTGCGGCGCGCTCAGCGTGGTTTGCCCCGATGCAGCCCAGGCTTCCCTGGTGCTCGGTCAGCTGAAGTTCATGATCCGCCGCAACTATTCCAACCCGCCGCTGCATGGCGGTCAGATCGTCGCCCGCGTGCTCAGCGACCCGCAGCTGCGCAGCCTCTGGGAAGGCGAAGTGACCGAGATGCGTGAGCGCATCCACGCCATGCGCAACGCCCTGTACGAGGTGCTGACGGCCAAGTTGCCCGGCCGCAACTTCGACTACTTCCTGACCCAGCGCGGCATGTTCAGCTACACCGGCCTGAGCGCCGCCCAGGTGGACCGCCTGAAGGACGAGTTCGCCGTCTACCTGGTGCGCTCGGGCCGCATGTGCGTGGCAGGCCTGAACAACCGCAACGTCGAGGCCACGGCCAGCGCCATGGCCGCTGTGCTGGCTTGAAGCGCACAGGCCCGGTCCTCTTTGTTGCTGCCCTGCTGGGCGCTGTGCTGCTGATGGGGCCGCGCAACGCTGACCAAGCCTGGTTGCCACCGGACACGGTGGCGCCGCTGCCTTCGCAGCTGGATCAGTTCGACGCCCACCTGGCCGCCGCCGAGGCGCGCCTGGGCGACGTCACGCCGGGCGCCGAGAAGCACATCGTCTGGGGCCCGGCCGGCCGCCAGCGCGCGCCCTGGGTGGTGGTCTATCTGCATGGCTTCAGCGCCACACGGCAAGAGCTGGCCCCGGTGCCCGAGATGATCGCCAAGGAACTGGGCGGTCATGTCTATTACGCCCGCCTGGCCGGCCATGGCCGGCCCGGCGCCGCCATGGGCCAGATGACGGTGAGCCAATGGAAGGCTGACGCGCTGGAAGCTCTGGCCATCGGCCACCAACTGGGCGAGCGCGTGTTGGTCATGGGCACTTCGACGGGTGCCACCTTGTCCGGCTGGTTGGCCTTGCGACCCGAGGCGCAGGATGTGGCCGCCTGGGTCATGGTCTCGCCCAATTTCGGGCCCAAGAACATCTGGGCTTCGGTCATCAACTGGCCTTGGGGCCGCGTGCTGGCGCGTTGGTTCCAGGGTGAAACCAGTCGTTGGACACCCAGCAGCCCGGCCAAGGCGCGCTACTGGACCTCGGAGTACCCGACATCGGCCCTGTTTCCCATGATGGCCCTGGTGGCGCGGGTGCGCGACAGCGCGCTCGAGAAGGTGCAGGCTCCGCTGCTGATGATGCTGTCGCCGCGCGACCAGGTCATCAATGTGCAGGCGGCGCGCGAGGCTTTCGAGCGCTTCAGCCATCCGGGCAAGCGGCTGATCGAGGTCGACTACAGCCAGAGCGCCAATCAGCATGTGCTGGCCGGTGACATCGAGTCGCCGCAGGCCAATGCGCCCATGGCGGCTCAGGTGCTGGACTTCGTGCGTGCCTTGAAATAACCGGGCGCGCGCCTGTGTCGCTCATGCGCCTCGCCGCTCGGCTTTCAGACCTGCCGTCACGCAGCTGCCTGAGTGGCCTGGCCCTGCTGACGCTGTGCTGGCAGGCAGCCTGGGCTGCCGGGCCCGCAGACAGCGCCTTGCCTGCGCCGGTGCTGGCGGCCTTGCAGCAGGCCGGCTTGCCGGCTACTTCCCTGGGCTTGGTCGTCTTGCCTCTGGCTGAACCGGCCGGCCGCATGGGCCGAACGCCGGCCCTGCGTTGGCAGGCCGACCAGGCCATGGCGCCCAGCTCGGCCATCAAGGTGTTGACCGCCGTGGTGGCCCTGGACCGCCTGGGCGCCGCCTCGCGTGCCCGCACCGAGCTGCTGGCCGAAGGCCCGCCTGATGCCCAGGGGCGCCTGGCCGGCCCGCTGTACTTGCGCGGCGGGGCTGATGCCCAGCTCGATTGGGGCGCGCTCTGGCTGATGCTGCGCCAGGCGCGCGAGCAGGGCGTGCGCGAGGTGCCGTCCGGCCTGGTGCTGGACCGCAGCCTGTTCCGCCCTCTGCGGCCCGATCCGGCGCTGCCGCCCTTCGACGAATACCCTGAGTCGGCCTACAACGTGGTGCCCGATGCCTTGATGCTCAACGGCAATCTGCTGGGCCTGAGCCTGGAGTCTGATGCCCAGACCGTGCGCGGCCGACTCAGCCCGGCTTGGCGTGGCCTGCAGCTGGACCTCAGCGCCTTGAGTTGGAGCGATCGCCCCTGCGCCGATTGGGAGCTCGATTTCGGTCGTCCGCTGTTGCTGCCTGCCCCAGAGGGCCAGGCTTGGCTGCTGCGCCTGCAGGGCAGCTTTCCGCGCCAGTGCCAACAGCGCCAGGACATGAATTTGGTCGACCGCCAGGCCCTCCTGCCGCTGGTCGTGCGCTCGCTCTGGGAAGAGCTGGGCGGCAGCCTGGGCCCGGCCGTGCAGGAGGCCGCCACGCCACCGGCGGCACAGCTGCTGGCTGTGCACCAGGACCGACCACTCGGCGAGCTGCTGCGTGGCGCCTTGAAAAGTTCGGACAACCCGATCACCCGCCTTGTTTACCTGCGTCTCGGCGCAGCCCTGGCACGGCCTGGCGAGGAGACCGCCATGGCCGCTGAGCGTGGGTTGCGCGAATGGATGACCGAGCAGGGCATCGAGACCCAGGGCTTGGTGCTGGAGAACGGCTCCGGCCTCTCGCGCCGCGAGCGCATGACGCCCGAGCAACTGGCCGCCGTGTTGGCGCGTGCCGCGCAGCTGCCGCTGGCACCTGAGCTGCAGTCCGGACTGCCCCTGGCCGGGGTCGATGGCTCTTTGCGCCGCCGGCTCAAAAACACCCCTGCGGAAGGCCGCGCCCGGCTCAAGACCGGCAGCCTGCGCAATGCCGTGGCCCTGGCCGGCTATGTGCCCGATCAGCGCGGCCGCAGCTGGGTGATGGTGGCCTTCATCAACCACGAGCAGGCCGGGCGTCGCGGCCGGCCGGTGTTGGATGCGGTGGCAGCGTGGGTGGCGGGGCGGTGAGAGGGTGAGCCAGTGAGCCAGTGAGCGAGTGAATGGGTGGGGGCGGGGCTCACATTTGCTCGTATTCTTGGGCCTTGCCAACGAGGGCTTGATGGAATTCAGCGTTCGCGACGAGGTGATCAAGGACTGGGAAGCCGAGCTGGCCGATGCAGCCCGGCCCGTGCCGCTGATGCGCCGCATCGCCCTGGCCTGGCATCTGCGCCAGCGCGACCACCGCCGCGCCCAAATGCTGGCAGAGCAGGCCCTCGCGTCCTTGAGCCCGGAGCCTGAGGGTGACAAGGGCCGGGCCTGGCTCGCTTTGCTCGATGCCGAGATTCGTCTGGCGCAGCAGCTCGATGTGCAGGGCTCCGGCCCGCTGGCGCGCCAGGCCCTGGCGGTGTTCGAGCGCCTGGGCGATGCGATCGGGCGCTGCGAAGCGTGGCTGACCCTGGCCCGTATTGACATCGTGCTGGGGCACACGGACCAGACCTTGGCCGACTTGGCCCAGGTCGGCACGGCAGCGCGTGATGCGGGCGACGGCGAGCGGGCCCAGCTGGCGGCGCTGATGGCAGCCTTGAGCTTCACCTATGTCGACCCGGCCGCCGGCCGCCAGCGCGGCGGGCCCAGTGATGCCGAGCTGGCCCAGATGAGCCCGGCCGTGGCCGCCTGGGCCCACGAACTGCGTGGCACGCTGGCGGCCCAGTCCAGCGACTACGGCCATGCCGCCGCCGAGCGCATGAGCGCCATGCAGCTGAGTCAGCTCACGGGCCAGATCAGCCGCGCCGTGGTGGCCGGCTTCAATGCCGCCGATGCCCTGAACAGCCTCAATGAGCACGAGCTGGCCCTGCAGTGGATGGAGCGGGCCTTGAGTCTGGCGCGCCAGCATGACTTTCCCTTGAGCACCGCGCATGGCCTGGCCCAGATGGGTGACACCTTGCGCCGCTTGGGGCGGCTGGAGTTGGCTCGCAGCAGTTTGCAAGAGGCCTTGTTGCTGCTGCGCCGTCTGCCGCCGGGGCGCAGCCTGAGCATCGCCCTCAAGTACTGGGCCGATCTCGGCCTGGACCTCGGTGAACTGGAGGCGGTGGAACTCGCGCTGGCCGAGCTGGTGCCCTTGGCCCGTAGCCAGCGCCACCCGGATATGCACATCCATGCCTGCCGTGCGCTGGCCCAGCTGCGCTCGCGCCAGGGGCGGGTCGACGAGGCCATGCAAATGGCGCAAGCGGCCCTCGAAGGCGCACGCCAGACCGGCCATGTGCTGCGCCAGATCGAGAGCCTGCGCGCCCTGGCCGCGCTGCACACACAGCATGGCCTCCCCGGCCCCGCCGGGGAGCGCCCGGAGCAGGCGGCACTGCAGCGGCTGGAGCAGGCCCTGGCCATGGCTCAGGGCATCGAAGGCTATCTGGTGCCGGGCGAACTGCTGGAGGCGCTGGCAGAGGTGCACCGGGTGCAGGGCGATGTCGACGGCGCCTACCAGCTGATCCGCCAGGCTTCTGCGGCGCGGCTGAAGATCCAGAGCGATGCGGCCAACAAGCGTCTGCTGGCGCTGCAGGTGCTGCACCAGACCGAACGCGCCCTGGCCGAGGCCGAGCATTTGCGCCAACTGGCCCAGGAGCAGTCGCGGCGGGCCGAGGTGCTGGCCCAGACTCAGGCCCAGCTGCTGCAGCAGGAGCGCCTGGCATCTCTGGGGCGTCTGGTGGCCGGCGTTGCCCATGAGCTCAACACCCCGATCGGCAACTGCCTGCTGGCTGCCAGCACCTGGCAGGAGCGCACCCTGCAGCTGGCCGAACAGGCCCTGACGCGCAATATGAAGCGCAGTGACCTGGATCGTTACTTCAGCGACGCCGAATGCTCGGCCGATCTGTTGCTGCGGGGCCTGAAGCGCGCGGCCGACCTGGTGCAGCAGTTCAAGCAGCTGGCGCGTGATCCGGCCGGCGAGCCGGCTCAGCACTTTGCCGTGCAGTCTTTGTGCCGGCTGCTGCTGGCCGGCTTTCGCGAGCCGGCGGCGGCAGCTGGCATCGAGCTGGTGCTGGAGGCACCCGAGGCCGAGATCACGCTGTGCGGCCAGCCCTCGGCTCTGCAGCAGGTCTTGCAGCAGCTGCTGGACAACGCCTTGATCCATGCGTTCGCAGGCCGCTCACATGGTCGGCTGGCGCTGTGTGTGCTGGAAGACGCGACGCAAGGGCTGCGCTTGCAGGTGCAGGACGACGGTGTGGGCATCTCGCCAGCCCATCTGAGCCGGGTTTTCGATCCCTTCTTCAGCACCCGTTTTGGCCAGGGCGGCAGTGGCCTGGGCCTGCACATCGCCCACCATCTCGTCACGGCGGTCTTGGGCGGAACGCTGACGGTGCAGAGCGAGGTGGAGCAGGGCAGTTGTTTCGAGATCAAGCTGCCGCCGCCCGGCCTTGTGCCGGGCGAATGAAGGCTCGCGCAGCACCCAGCGGCAAACACTGGCGTGCGCCGGGCGCTATGCTCGCTGCCGGAGTCATGCCAGCGGCCGCGCGCCGCATCAGAACAAGGAGTGCGATGTGCGACGCAAGCTGAGGCTGGCGATCCAGATGTGTGGACTGTTTCTGGCCGTCAGTGGGTCGGCCGCGGCAGCAGCTCCGCTGCCCGAGCGCGTGTTCGTCACCGAGCCTTTTCCGCCCTACACCTTTGAACAGAACGGTGAGCCTGCCGGCCCCATGGTCGATGTGCTCAAGGCCGTGTGCACCCGATTGGACTGGCGCTGCCGCATTGAGCTGCTGCCCTGGCGGCGTGCGCTGGCCATGGCCGAGCGCGGCCAGGCCGATGGCTTGTTCACCGTGCTGGACACACCGCAGCGCCAGGCCTTGATGCGCGCCTCCTTGCCCGTGCTGGATGGCCGCTACAGTGTTTTCGCGCGCGCCGGCCAGGCTTTTTCCTACACCGGCGCTGCCTCCTTGATGGGCCGCCAGATCGGTGTCTACGGCCCATCGGGCAGCTCGATCAGCCTGCAGGTCTTGCTCGAAAGTCAGCCGAGCGGCGAGCCGTCGCAGGCGGTTGTGGAGCCCGACAACCTGACCGTCTTGCGCAAGCTGATCAGCGGCCGTTACGGCCCGGATGGTCTGGCCTTCATGAACGAGAACGTTGCCCTGTGGCTGCTGCGCGAGCATGGCCTGACCGGCTTGCAGGCGGCCGGCGTCGCCAAGCAATTCAACTACAGCTTCGGGCTGGTCCGCAAGCGGATCAGCGAAAGCGAGTTCCGGCGCTTCAACCGGGCCCTCGGTGAGCTGTGCCGCAGCGGCCGCACGGCCGAGCTGATCCGGCCCTATGCCTTGCCGGCGTCGCCCTGCACGAAGTGAGCGCTGCGAGCTTCAGCAGTCGCCACAAAGCAGCCGAATACAAAAGGCAACCACAGAGGCACGGAGGCACAGAGAAATACAAAGCTGAATTGGTTTTAGCTCTGTGCCTCCGTGCCTCTGTGGTTGCAT
>Ga0075160_10002816_pt1 | contig 10232 bp, 11 predicted proteins | sample JI91814C2DNA_FD_70969 | JGI IMG/M metagenome (GOLD analysis project Ga0075160, IMG submission 70969) | Wastewater effluent complex algal communities from Wisconsin, to seasonally profile nutrient transformation and Carbon sequestration -... | ecosystem: Engineered > WWTP > Effluent > Algae...
CTACTGGGATGGGTCACGTTGCTTCCCTCTGGCCGTCAGGTGGTTGTGCGTGGCGCTGCGACAGGCTGGCCGCCTGTTCAAGCCGCGCGCGGCCGCATGGCGGCCAGAGGGAAGCAACCCGGCGGGCCGCGATGGAGTGTGCGCGGTACTGCGTCATCACGCGGTCATGTATCGGCATACATTCCCTCATTCTTCCTTGTCCCGCACGCACTCCATCGCGGCGTGACCTATCCCAGTAGCGCTAAACAGGCCCTAGTTTATCCGCAGCACGGTGCCCGATACGAGGACGGCCCGCACAGGCGGGCCGTCCTCGTACATTTCCCGTGCGGCGATCAGTGCTGGTGGCCGCCGTCGCCGTGCACATGGCCGTGCTGCAGCTCTTCGGTGGTGGCTTCGCGCACTTCCACGATTTCCACGTCGAAGTGCAGCGCCTTGCCGGCCATGGGATGGTTCAAGTCCACGTCGACCACGCTCATGCCCACCTTCTGGATGGTCACTGCGCGCGGGCCGAAGTTGGTCTGCAGCATGACCTGCATGCCGGGTTCCAGTTTCTGCGCGCCGAAATGCTTCTTGGGCACACGCTGGGTCAGGCCTTCGCGGTGTTCGCCGTAGGCATCGGCGGCGTCCACGTCCACGCCGAAGCTTTCGCCGGCTTCATGGTCGAGCATGGCCGTTTCCAGGCCGGGGATGATGTTGCCATGGCCGATCAGGATGGCCAGTGGCTCGCGGTCCTTCGAACTTTCCAGCGCTTCCTGGCCCTGTTCGGACACGGTGTAGTGGAAACGGACCACGCTGTCTTTTGCGATTTTCATGTTGGGCTCTGGCAGTGCTGCGGTGCGCCCACGGGGCGACGGCAGTCGGGGGCGGCTTGTGGGCCACGGTGGATTGCGGTCAAGATTGGCCGCAATGAAGGCCGCGCATTATCCCGGCTTGCCGGGCCCCACGCCAGTTGCCGCCCGTCGCCGGGTCGGTTCCGGCTGCGCAGTCGCTGCCCTGGCGCTTGCCCTGGCGCTGGCCGGATGTGGCGGACAAGACAATGTCCGCGAGCCGGCCCCGCCCAGCACGCGCCAGTGGCCGCAGGTGCAGCCCAACGATCCGGCCGCGGCCAACGCCGTGCTGATGCGGGCCATCGGCCTGGTCGGTACGCCCTATCGCTACGGTGGCAACACGCCCGAGTCCGGCTTCGATTGCAGCGGCCTGGTGACCTACGTCTACCGCGACATGCTGGACCTGCGCCTGCCGCGCACCTCGCGCGAACTGGCCAACGTGCAAGGCCCGCGCATCGATCCGGAGAAACTGGCCGCCGCCGACCTGGTGTTCTTTGGCAGCAAGGGCAACGTCAGCCACGTGGGTATCTACGTGGGTGAAGGACGCTTCGTGCACGCGCCCAGTACGGGCGGAACGGTGCGCCTGGACCGGCTGGATGGTCCGTACTGGCGGGACAACTATTCCGGTGCCAAACGCGTATTGCGTTGAAAACGTGACACCCATTGCCTGTAATTAACGGATTAATAACGGTTTTTGAACCTTATGACGGCCGGATGACGGCATCATCACCCCTCTGCTCGCTCTACAGATCTCCGCGTGACGACTGACGACCTGCCCACAGGCCTGCCCGCCGCCCCTCGTGCCCCGCAACCGGGCGTGACCCGTACTCTGTTCTGCGCAGCCGCGCTTTGCCTGGCCAGCCTGACCGCCCAGGCCCAGACCGCTCCGACCCCAACAGCTCCAATTCCAGCCGAAGGTGCCGACAAGGCTGCCGTGGCTGCCACGACCGACGCCAAGGTCGCCGACGCACTCCCCGCCGCCGCTTCGCCCAGCAGCGTGCGCGAAAAAGCAGCCGATGCGGCAGCCGCGACGCTCACTGCGCTCCTCCCACGCCTCGCCGCCAACGACACCATGCCCCTGCTTGATCGTTCGGCAATGTTCGCCGGCGACCTGAGCCGCCTGCTGGCCAATTACGACCTGACCCAGACCGGCGTGCTGGCCCAGCAACAGTCCGGCGGCAAGATCCAGACCGTCCTGCAGCGTGCGCTGACCCTGCTGGGCACGCCGTACCGCTGGGGCGGCACCTCGCCGGACAGCGGCTTCGATTGCAGTGGACTGGTGGGTTACGTGTTCCGTACCGCGCTGGGCATCGAACTGCCGCGCGTCTCGCGTGACATGGCCACCAAGGCCGACGCCGAACTGATCAAGGATCGCAGCGAACTGCAGCAGGGCGACCTGGTGTTCTTCGGTCGCAAGGGCCGGGTCAACCACGTTGGCATCTACGTGGGCGAAGGCCGCTTCCTGCATTCCCCCAGCACCGGCAAGGATGTACGCGTGGACAGCCTGCTCACCGGCTACTGGAGCAACAAGTTCCTGCAGGCGCGCCGGGTTGCGATGTAATCCTCACGCCGCATGCTTTGTGTTGAAGAAAGCCGCCTAGTCAGCGGCTTTTTTTCGATGAAACCTGCTTCTGCAAGCTAAGGCTGATTCAATCGAAGCGTCCCTCTCCCCTCGTGGGAGAGGGACGCTATCCGAGCATCAATATGGCGACACGCCGACTACGCTTTCTTCGTAGTCGCTTCCTGGTAATGCGCCACCGTCTGCTCGATGCCCTTGCTGAGTTCCATCACCTTGATGGCGTACTCCGCCAACAAATTGTCGTCATCCGTCTGCGGCTGCCATGCCGGCACCGGAATCGGCTTTCCTTCCACCCCGTCCAGTGCCACGAACACGATGATGCAGTGCGTGCACAGCCGGTTTTCGGCCTGGCTTGCATCCAGCCCCGGATCACGCGCGCGCACGTCGATGGCGAAGTGCATGCTGCTGGTGCCGGTATAGACGAGGGTGGCGGTTACCGTGACCAGGTCGCTGATGCGTATCGGGGCGACGAAGCGAATGCCGCCTACTGCCACCGTCACGCTGTAATGCCCGCTCCAGCCAACCGCCGCGGCATAGCCCACCTGGTCGATCCATTTCATCACCACGCCACCGTGCACCTTGCCGCCGTAATTGACGTCGGTGGGCTCGGCCAGGAAACGAAAGGTAAGTTCGCGTTGTTCACCGCTCATGTGGATCTCCCGTGTTGCGATGCGACAGGGTACGCCAGCTTGCAGCAACGCGCGCTTGGCGACATGCTGCGCATGGGGAAATATTGCAACGAACCATAAGGAGTGGACGCGATGTTGCGCACCTTGCTGGGAATCATCGTGGGCCTGGTCACGGCCATGCTGCTGATCTTCGCCCTTGAAGCCGCGGGGATGATGGTGTTTCCGCCGCCCGCGGGCCTGCAGTTGAACAATGAAGCCGACCTGGCCCAACTGGTGGCGCAATCATCCACGGGCAAGAAGGCATGGGTGGTGTTCGGTTGGGCCTTGGCCAGTTTCGTCGGTGGTTGGGTCGCCGCGCGCATCAGCCGCGTGCACCCGCGCTTCGCCGCACTGGCGGTGGCCGCGCTGATCATGGTCGGCACGGTCATGAATGCGATGGTCATCCCGCATCCGTTGTGGATGAACCTGCTGGGCGTGGTGCTGCCAGTGCCATTGGCGCTGCTTGGCGCACGCCTGGCACGAGCGGACGGCAAGGCATGAGGCGCGATCAGTTCGTAATCCACGCCACCACCTGACGGGACCCAGCGGCCATGCAATCGACCCTGCTGACCACCCTGTTCCTGCCGCTCGCCCTTGGCGTGCTGATGCTTGGCCTGGGCCTGGGTTTGACCACGGAGGATTTCCGTCGCATCGGCCGCTATCCTCGCGCCGTGGTGACCGGCCTGGTCCTGCAGATACTCGTACTGCCATGGGTGGCGTTCGCATTAGCGCTGCTGTTCAATCTGCCGCCCGCACTGGCCGTCGGCCTGATGTTGCTGGCGGCGTCGCCCGGTGGCGCCACCGCCAATATCTACAGCCACCTCGCGCGTGGCGATGTCGCCTTGAACATCACCCTGACCGCCATCAACAGCGTGCTGGCATTGGCCACTCTTCCGCTGATCTTGAACCTGTCGCTGGAATACTTCATGGGTGCGGGCCAATACGTGCCGCCGCCGTTCCGCAAGGTGGTGGAAGTGGCGGTGATCATCCTGTTGCCGGTGCTGCTAGGCATGCTGGTCCGCGCACGCGCGCCCGGCTTCGCCGCGCGCATGGAAAAGCCGCTGCGGCTGTTCGCAGTGCTGGTACTCGTGCTGCTGATCGTAGTCGCCTTCGTGCAGGCATGGGCCACCCTGCTCGCCTGGCTTGCCGCGGTGGGACTTGCCTGCCTGCTGTTCAACCTGGCCAGCATGGGCGTGGGCTACCGTGCACCCCTGGCACTGAAGCTGCCGCGGAAACAGGCCATCGCAATCGCCATGGAAATCGGCATCCACAACGGGACGCTGGCCATCTATATCGCGCTCAACGTGATGGACAACGCCACCATGTCGATCCCGGCGGCGGTCTACAGCCTGCTGATGTTTTTCACCGCCGCGGCCTTTGGCTGGTGGATCTCCAGGAATCAAGCGCGAGAATCAGCCAGCCAGCCCTGATGGTTTATGTGTAGGAGCGACGTGAGTCGCGAATGGAAGTATCAGTAATCTATTCGCGACTTACGTCGCTCCTACAGCGCCGGTGGACGCCTCACTCAGCGCGAGACTCGACTTCCTTCAAACCGATGTTGCTGGAAGCCGCCTCGTAAACCTGCCTGTCCAGCATCCCGGTTTCCTTCGCCACCAGCACCGGCACCAGCATCTGTCCGGTGACGTTGGTCATGGTGCGCATCATGTCCAGGATGCGGTCGATGGCGTACAGGAAGCCGATGGCTTCCAGCGGCAGGCCGGCGGCACTCAACACCACCGTCGCCATGATCACCGCCGTGCCGGGAACGCCGGCAGTGCCGAAGCTGCCCAGCACCGAGGCCAACGCAATGATCACGTACTGCGCCCATGAAAGTTCGATGCCGGTGTACTGGGCGATGAACACGGCCGCGAGTGCGGGATAGATGGCACCGCATCCGTCCATCTTGATGCTTGCCCCCAGCGGCACCGCGAACGCCGCGTAATCGCGATCGACGCCGTGGTTGTCGGCAACGCAGCGCAACGACAATGGCAACGCCGCGAAGCTGCTGGACGCGACGAACCCGACCTGCATGGCCGGCGCTGCGCCACGGAAGAATTTCAAGGGGTTCAGCCCGTGCGCCAGCAGCAAGCCGCTGTACACCACGAGGATGTGGAAGGCGCAGGCCGCGTACAACGCGACCACGAATGAAGCCAGCGGCTTGAGTTGCTCGAACCCGTATCCGCCCACCAGCGCCGCGATCAGGCCAAAGGTGCCGATGGGCGTGAATTCCAGAACGAAGCGCGTGACCTGGATCATGATCTCGCTGGCCTCGCCGGCCAGCGTGCGCAGCTTGGCGGTTTTTTCGCCGAGCTTGACGAACGCGAATCCGACCAGGCCTGCGAAGAAGATGACCTGCAACACCGTGCCGTTGCGTGGTATCAGTACGTTGGTGCCGTCGGGTGTCTGCGATGTAGCGGCACCGGACAGCGCCTGGAACACATTGGACGGCACGATGTTGAACAGCACGTCCAGCACGCCCGGCACGTCCTTCGGCGTGTAGTTGGACGCCACCTGCAATACGCCGACGCCTGCACCGGGCTGCAGCACCAGCCCAAATACCAGCCCCACCGCGACCGCCAGCACTGCCGTGAGCGCGAACCAGGCGAAGGTGCGCCCGGCCAGCCCGGCAATCGATTTCTGGCCGTGCAGCGAGCTGACCGCATTGATGACCGCGAAGAACACCAGCGGCACCGCGATCATCTTGATCAGGTTGACGTACAGGTCGCCCAGCGGTCCGAACCAGGTCTTCGCCGCGGGGCCAAACAGCCAGCCCGCCAGCGCGCCCAGCACGAATCCCGCCAGCACGCGTTGCCAGAACGGAATCTTCAACCAGGCGGACACCAGTTTCATGCATCGTCTCACTTTAATCAGTGGCCAACCTTAGCCCAGCCCACCACGCAACGCGATGGCATGACTGGAATGGCAATGTGTCATCGGCAGGACACTGTTCACGCGGCATACTTACGCACCCCCCGGATGGAACCCGTGATGCGTCGATTCGCAACTGCCCTGCCCTGCCTTTCCATCGCCTTGCTGGCGGCCTGCTCCTCGACGCCGACGCGCACCGATGCAACCCCCTTGCTCGTGGACGTTCCGCAAGTCGCCCACCCCAAGGGCGAAACGGCCGCCTGGTGGTACCGCAGCGGCGCGGCGCGCGCTGCCGGCAACGGCGCGATGAACGGACGCGCGAAGAACGTGATCCTGTTCCTGGGCGATGGCATGAGCCTGACCACGGTGGCCGCTGCACGCATCCTGGAAGGCCAGCGCAAGGGCAATCCGGGCGAGGAAAACCAGCTGTCGTGGGAACAGTTCCCGCACACCGCGCTCAGCAAGACCTACAACACCGATTCGCAGACACCGGATTCCGCCGGCACCATGAGCGCGATTGCCACCGGCGTGAAGACGCACATGGGCGCGATTGGCGTCGCCGCCGGGCACAAGGACGATTGCGCCGGCAGCCTCAAGCAACCGGTGCTGTCATGGCTGGAACTGGCCGACAGCGCCGGACTGGCCACCGGCATCGTCACCACCGCGCGCCTCACCCATGCCACGCCCGCCGCGACCTACGCGCACTCGCCCACCCGCAATTGGGAGAACGACGCCGATGTACCCGCCGAGGCCGTTGCACTGGGTTGCAAGGACATCGCCCAACAGCTCATTTCCTCGTCGCGTTTTGGCCGTGGTCCCACGGTCGCACTCGGTGGTGGTCGCCGCGAATTCACCACCGTGGAGCAACGCGACCCCGAGTACGACGACAAGGTGGGCCAGCGCCTGGACGGCCGCGACCTGGTAGGCGAATGGCAGCGCGCGCATCCACGAGGTGCGTATGTGTGGAACGCCGGGCAACTGCAAGCGGCTGGCGATGCGCCATCACTGCTTGGCCTGTTCGAAAGCGAACACATGCAGTACGACCACGACCGCAACAAGACCGCCAGCGGCGATCCCAGCCTCACCGAGATGACGCTTGCCGCGATCAAGACGCTGTCCCGTGATCCCAACGGTTTCGTGCTGATGGTCGAAAGCGGCCGCATCGACCATGGCAACCACGACGGCAATGCGTTCCGCGCACTGGACGAAACCATTTCACTGTCCAACGCGGTGCGCGCCGCCATGGCCGCGACGTCGGCAGAGGACACCCTGATCATCGTCACCGCCGACCATTCGCACACGCTCAGCTTCATGGGCTACCCGGTACGCGGCAATCCCATCCTGGGCAAGGTGCGCGGCATGGGCGGCGAAGACGACACGCCCGGCGAACTGGCCCGCGATGCCACCGGCCAGGTGTTCACCACCCTGGTGTATGCCAACGGCCCCGGCAATACCGGTGCCAGCAATCGGCAAGCAGCCGGACCCAAGGTCTTCCCGCACGGACCCAGCAGCTTCGAGCCCGTCGAGGGCCGCCCCGACCTGAGCAACGTCAATACCGAAGATCCCGACTACATGCAGGAAGCCCTGATACCGCTGAAAGCCGAATCACACAGTGGCGAGGATGTCGGCATCTGGGCCAGCGGCCCCGGTGCGGATGCGGTGCGCGGCACGGTGGAACAGAACACGATCTACCACTTCATCGTGCAGGCCACGCCCAAGCTGCGCGAACGCCTGTGCGCCGCCAATACCTGCAACGCCGACGGCGTGCCGGTGGAATTGCCGAAGCCGGCGGATTTCGAGAAGAAGTAATCAACCCACTGGTAGGAGCGCCCCATGGGCGCGAGTTCTTCCTGATCGCACATGCAAGAAGCTCGCGCCCATGGGGCGCTCCTACCGAATCGTTCAGAACGGCTTGGCCAACACCAGATACACCACGCCAATCAGCAACAGCAGCGGCGCCTCGTTGAACAGGCGCAGCTTGAACGACGACGACAGCGCGCGGCCTTTTTCCACGCCCTTCAACCAGCGCCCGGTCACGATGAAATAGGCCAGCAGCAACGCGACCAGCAGCAGCTTGGCGTGCAGCCAACCGCCACTGATGTCGAAGTACAGCCATAACACCAACCCCAGCACCACCGCCACCCCGAACATGCTGTGGCCGAAGCGATACAGCTTCTTGCCCATCTGCAGCAGGCGCGCCTGCACCTCGGGCTGGTCGCGGGTTTCCGCCAGGTTGACCAGGATGCGCGGCAGGTAGAACACCGTGGCCATCCAGGCGATGACGAAGACGAGATGGAAGGTCTTGACCCAGAAGTACATGGCGGCAGCTCACTTATCGAATGACCCATAGGATGCCATGCCGCATCCCCCCACGTAGGAGCGCCCCATGGGCGCGAGCTCTGCTTGAATGCCCGCCAAAGAGCTCGCGCCCATGGGGCGCTCCTACAATGCATCTTTGTTTACTTGCGGAATCCCCATGACCAAGCACTACGACGAAGCCTATTTCCAGCACTGGTACCGCCGCAGCGACATTGGCGGCCCGCAGCGGCTGGCGCGCAAGGTGGCACTGGCGGTCGCCTGCGCCGAGTACTACCTGGAACGCCCCATCCGCAGCGTGCTGGACATCGGCTGTGGCGAAGGTGCATGGCGTGCGCCCTTGCTGAAGCTGCGACCCAAGCTGCGCTACCTGGGTTTCGACAGCAGCGAGTTCGCCATCGCCAGGCACGGCGCGCGGCGCAACCTGCACTACGCGCAATTCGGCGACTTCGGCCTGTTGCGCCCCTGCCCGCCCGTGGACCTGCTGGTCTGTGCCGACGTGCTGCACTATCTGCCCTCGCGCGAACTGCAGCGCGGCCTGCCTGGACTGGCGGAACTGTGCGGCGGCGTCGCCTATCTGGAAACCTTCACCCGCGAAGATGAGTTCGAAGGCGACCACGCCGGCTTCCAGCCGCGCACGGCCGCCTGGTACCGCAAGCAGTTCCATGCCCAGGGCTTGCAATCCGTGGGCTCGCATTGCTGGCTGGCGCAGGGGCTGGCTGAGCAGGTGGCGGCGCTGGAAATGGGGGCGTAGACCCCTTGGTCAGCCCGCGCCGCAAGAGCCGCGCCCCTCTCCCCTTGTGGGAGAGGGTGGCCGACAGAGCCTGCCCCGTACTTGATACGGGGCCGGGAGAGGGGTGCCGGAGCACGTAGTCGGCGGCTCGCAATGGCATATCGAGTGTGGAGACCGCTGATGGAAGCAACACTCGAGTTGTTCAGTCGATCTGATGGTTCACTGGCTCCGGCACCCCTCTCCCGCCTTCGGCACCCTCTCTCACAAGGGGAGAGGGACGCGATCTCAGAAAGTCCATCGTCGATTAGGCACATTCCTTCTCCCATTACCCCCAAGCACTTCACAACCCTCTACCCTCGGCGAATGGAGGAGCCGCAGCTCTCTTTGCGGTATGCTGCGCCGCAGCACCCCGCCAAATTCGCTGGATTCCACCCCATGATGCTTTACCAATGGCACGAACTCGGCCGCACCCTGATGGCCCCCTGGATCCACCAGGCCCAGGCCAGCGCCAAGATCTTTTCCGACCCCAACAGCTGGTTGTCCACCCTCCCCGGGGCTGACCGCCTGTCCGCCAGCAATGAGCTGATGCACCGCCTCGGCAAGGACTACGAAAAGCCGCCGTGGAATATCCACAAGATCCAGGTCAACGGCGCCTCGGTGCCGGTAGTCGAGCAGGAAATCATCGCCACGCCGTTCTGCCGCCTGCTGCGCTTCAAGCGCTACACCGACGAAGTGAAAAGCATCGCGGCGATGAAGAAGGAGCCGGTGGTGCTGGTAGTGGCGCCGCTGTCCGGCCACCACGCGACGCTGTTGCGCGACACCGTGCGCACCCTGCTGCAGGACCACAAGGTCTACGTGACCGAATGGATCGACGCGCGCATGGTGCCGACGCAAGCCGGCGCGTTCGGGCTGGATGACTACATCGCCACCATCGAGAACTTCATCCGCCACATCGGCGCGGACAACCTGCACGTGATCAGCGTGTGCCAACCCACCGTGCCGGTGCTGGCCGCCGTGTCGTTGATGGCCGCGCGTGGTGAAGCGACGCCGCGCTCGCTGGTGATGATGGGCGGCCCCATCGATGCACGCCTCAGCCCCACCCAGGTCAACGACCTGGCGACGAAGAATCCGCTGTCGTGGTTCGAGAACAACGTCATCCATACCGTGCCCGCGCCGTATGCAGGCCAGGGCCGTTCGGTGTATCCCGGCTTCCTGCAGCACGCCGGCTTCATCGCCATGAA
>Ga0075160_10002819_pt1 | contig 10230 bp, 3 predicted proteins | sample JI91814C2DNA_FD_70969 | JGI IMG/M metagenome (GOLD analysis project Ga0075160, IMG submission 70969) | Wastewater effluent complex algal communities from Wisconsin, to seasonally profile nutrient transformation and Carbon sequestration -... | ecosystem: Engineered > WWTP > Effluent > Algae...
CCAGCGAGGTGATGTCGTGCTCGAGGCGCACCGGCTCGCTCGCCGTCGCCGGCCGCACCGCGGCGACCCCGATCTCCACCCCCGGCACCCAGCTGTCCGCCGCCGTCAGCATGACGACCGCCTCGCCGCCGCGCAGCACGAACGGGACCGCCGCGAGCAACCCCCCGCGCGAGGCCCACAGCAGCCCGGGACCCGCGTCCCACGCCGCCCTGATCCGGACCGCCCGGACCTCCCCGGGCCGGATCCATCGCCCCGCCTCGACCACGAGCGCCGTCGGCCGCCGCGCGTCCGTGGGCCCCGCCGCGAGCCCGGACCCCGCGACGTAAAACTCTGCCACCGTGGTCCTCGCACGCCCCCCATCCGCGAGCACGCGGTAGCGTCCGGGCACCAGCTCGCCGAGCGAGCAGCGCGCGTCGTCCCCCGTCGCCGCCAGGTCGAGCGTGCACCGGGTCACCGGCGGCGCGTCGGATTCATCGTACTCGCCGAGCCAGTCGTTAAACCCGGCGTGCTCGACCGCCACCCGAACACCTCGAGAGCCGACGCGCACACCATCATGATCGAACGCGCGGACCACCACCGCTGCGGCCGCGCCGGCCCGCGGATCGCCCGGGACCGCGATCCCGAGATAAGCCGACGGGTGCAGCAGATACGCCGTCTCCGCGGCGAGCTCCCGCGACATCACCACGCTGGCGTGACAGCGCCGCGGCAGATCGAGATACACCCGCTCGACCTCGAAGACGGACGCCAGCTGGCGATCCACCGTCTCGCGGTGAATGTCGATCCGCCTGTGATCCCCGTGGCTGTACCGCGGCTCCGGTTGCCCGATCTGCCAGCGATGCTCGACCCCCGGCGGACGGAACCGGATCCTCCGACAATTCAGGTCGACCGCCAGCGAGCCGGTCCCCCGCGGCGCGCCGTGCTCGTCCCGGTGCTCGACGCGGAGCGCCGCCCGCGGCGTGTCCACCTCGATGTCGAGCGGCTCGGCACGAATGTGCGGCCGCGACAGATCGTATCTGGCCACCCACAGCGGCTGGCCCGCGAAGGCGCGACGGGCCCCCACGACCTGCGCGACGACGCGGTGCGCCTCGGTCACCGTATAACGCGGGACCTCCAGCTGCGCCGTGAACGCTCCGTCCGCGTCGGTCTGCGTGCGCCTGGTGGCGAGCACGCGCCCGTTGTGCCGGAGAGACACCTCGATCCAGGTCCCCGCGGGCACGCGGCGCAGCCCGCCCGCGACCCGCGGAGTATCGATCGCCGTCCACCCGAGCACCGAGAGCGACTCGCCCGGGCGACCCATCGCCCGCGTCGTCACGATCGACCCGATCACCGCGTCCTCGCCCGCCACCGCCGCCGGAAGCGTCACATATCCGCGATCGCCGGACGGGTCGGCGAGGACAACCACCTCCGGCTCCGTCCGCTTCGCGCCCGTGAGCTCGACGATCCCCCGGGCATCGCTCGTGCCGAATCTCCCGACCTGCACCCCGGACCTCGCCTCGCCGCCGCCGAGCCCCACCACCTCGAGGATCGATCGATACGGCGTCACCACCGCGATCGCCGTCAAGTTCGTCACCTGCACGACCGCACGACTCGGCGGCGGCAACCTCCCGGCGCCGCCGCCGACCCGCGCCAGCCCCCGCGCCTCGACGAGCAACGCCCCCCGCATATCTCCCACCAATTCACGCAGGTCGATCACCGTGTCCGCCCATTGATTGACCCCGGCCGGTGTCACCGGATATTCGCGGTCCACGCGCGCAACGAGCCGGTCTGGCCACGGCAGCGCCTCCCCGCGCTCCGCCAGGCCCACCAGCTCGCGCGCGGCGCCGTCGCCGAGCCGCGCGACCCGCACCGCGATCCGCTCCAGGTGGCGGCTCGTCACGCCGACGGTCCGGGGAAGATCCGGATCGAGGATCGCCGCCCGACTCGACAGCTCGACGCTGGGCTCGCGGGTGAACGTATAACGCCGCACGATCTTCCCGGTCGCATGGGGGATCGTCACGGTGTAGGTCTGCCCGGCGACGAACGCCCCCTCGACGACGATATCGTCGTCGTTCGTCTCGTCGATCCGCAGCCCGTCCGGGCGCGGCTCGACGACCACCGGATGCTCCGCGAGGTCCAACGGGGCCTGCCACAGCGAGATCACGAGCGGACCGATGGGACACGCCGAGCGGTCCGCGCAGCTCTCACCGACGATCCGCTGGTCCGCCGCCGTCTCGAACTCGAGGACGAACGGCGACAGCGACGCCAGTGGCCCGGCCCGCGCCGTGAGCCCGGCCTCGACGACCACCGCGATCCTCGCCCCGGCGGGCCAGCCCCCGCGCCCGCGAACGACGTAATAATCCCGGTCGTCCGGGTCGCGTGGTTTCACCTCGACGGCGATCGGCCGCCCGCGCCGCGCCTGCGCCAGTCGCTCCTCCGTGACTTCATTCGCGTCGTCGGGATCGACGGTGGCGAGGAACGCGTACTGCTTGCCGAGCGGATGCGCATAGGCCCGCACGCGCCGGCGCAGCTCCGTCACGCTCACGTCGGCGGACAGGCTGAGCTCCACGCCCTCGTCGCGGGCTTGCGGCAGCGAAGGCGCATATCCCCACACCTCGGGGCGCGGCGTCGTGAACGTCCAGACCACCGGTGGGCCGGCGTACACGCTCCCGTCGCGCGCGACCACCTCGCCCACGAGGCTCACCCGGTAGCTCGTCGCGGCCGCCAACCACGTCCCGCGCAGGCAGATGCGATCCCCGAACCGCCTGACGAACATTCCCTCGACGGGGGGTTCGATACGCAGCCGGTCCTGCCTCGAATACCCCTCCTCGCGCAGCGGGCGATCGAACACGACGCAGACGTCCTGGTCCAGCGCCATCACATCGCCCTGCGGGCTCACCTCCACGACCCGCAGCCCGTCCACCGGCGCGCTCGCCCGCGCGACCGGACAGGGCACGAGCCCCGCGGCGCCGACCGCTAGCACCACCGATCGAGCCCACCGCATCGCCGCACGACGCCCGGGCGCTCCGCGCCATTCCACCGCGCTCACGGGAGACGAACGGTCAGCTCGAAGGCGCCGTGTTTGCCGGTCTTGTCGTCGCTAAGGACGACCTTGGTGGCGTCGATCTTGATGCTGGGGTCGCGGTCCTTCGCGGTCGTCCAGGCGTCGCCGCCGGTGCGGGCGTCCGTGCAGGGGAAGGTCGTGTCGCTGGCGCCGTACAGCACGGCGTCGCCGCAGGCCAGGCGGGCGCCGCAGCTGGCCGGTCCGGTCGACCACAGCCACAGCTTGCACGCGCCGCCGACGGCGACGGCGGGCAGACCCTCGGCCTTGTCGACCACGCCGTCCCGCGCGGCGAGGCCGGCCTGCAGGGCGGGCAGCACGGTGGCGCAGCTGGGGTGCGCGAGGCTGGGGTCGCTGCACGCGCGTACGGCGTAGGTGAGGGCGAGCGACGGGTCCGCGAACATCATGGCCTCGGCGGCCCGAATGCAGGTGGTGTGAAAGGCGCCCTTTTCCATGAAGCAGTGGCGGTCGAACAGCGCGCGGGCGAGGGCCGGCTCCTTCGGGCCGCCGACGCCCTCGTGCAGATAGAGGCCGAGGCGCGGGCACATGATCTCGTCCGAATAGGGGACCTTGCTGTGCGCGCACTGCCAGCGCATCCACTGCAGGCCCTGGCGCGGGTACACCTCGCTGCAGCCGCGATACGACCAGGCGGACTCCTTGCAGCGCTCGATGGAGATCTTCGGATCCTTGACGGGGTGGCCCGTGACCTCGGCGGACAGCTCGGGCAGCTCGGCCGGGATGGCCGCGAGGTAGGTGTCGAGCGCCGACGGCGGGCCCGCGACCGGCTCGGGCCTGGGCTGCGGCGCGAGCTCGGCCAGCAGCTCGGGGGGCGTGGTCGTCGGCTCGGGGCTCGGCTCGGGGCTCCTGTCGCACGCGAACAGCACGGAGAATGCGAGGAGCGGTCCGAGGCGCAGCATGGGGCGCATGGTGACCCCATTCGTGGGGTCTTGTGTAAATTAATCGACGGGTCCGGTATTCGTCCGCCTCGTGCGCTCCGCATCTCTTGCGTCGACCGGGCCGCGCCGCGGCGCGCGATATGTACAGAGCTGTCCCGGCGGACAGATCACGCCGCCGGGCTCGTCGTCGCGGCCGTCAGCAGCCGCAGCCGAGGTCGGGGAACCCGTAGTGGCGGACGAGCGGGCTGTGCTCGTCGCGGGACTCGAGGGTGTGGCCGTGCTCCGTGACGGCCTCGAGCTGGCCGTCGCGGTCGATGTCCATGACGGCCAGCGGGTCGAGGAAGCCGGGGCCCGGCTGCGCGACCAGGGCGGCGCCGTCGCGGAGGAACAGGACGGCCGCGCGCTCGCCGAAGCCGCCGCAGCCCTCGTCCTCGCTGCCGACCTGGGCGGTGATGTAGCGGCGGGCACCGCCGATCTCGTCCCACGCGGTGAGCTCGAGGGTGTCGCCGAGGAAGGTGGACCAGCCGGCAGCGGCGGCGGCGGCGTCCTCGGCCGGCATGTCGGCGTAGTACTCGGCGCGCTCGCTCCGCAGCGCGGCGACGGCGGGCTGGGCGTCGAGCAGGCCGAGGACCTGGGCGCGCTCGTCCGCGTCGACCGAGCCGCGGCCGAACACGATCGGGGCCGGCAGGTCGGCGCGGCGGGCCCACACGCCGGTGCAGCCGCGCGGGCCGCGGAGGGCGGCCTGGACGACGTGGGCGTCGGGCTCCATCGAGGTGGCGGTCTCGTGCAGCTCGGCGCGGGTCGGCGCGGCCTCGTCGAACAGGAACACGCCCTCCATGCGGCCGTGGATCGCGAGCGGGCCGGCGTCGGCCTGGCAGGTGCCGCCGTCGCTGGCGAACACGGTGAAGCGAGCGTCGGTCTGGCTCTGGATGTCCGCCGGGACGACGTCGCGGGCGAGCGCGTAGTCGACGGTGAAGCCGTCGGACAGCCCGCGGATCTTCGGCTGTCCCGCGGACCAGGTCATGTCGGGCAGGGTCGCGAGCACGAGGTGACGGCCGTGCAGCAGGACGGCCGCGCCGGGGTCGTGCGCGGGCCTGGTCGGCGCGGGCGGCTCGGCGGCGGCGACGGGCTCGTCGTCGCAGTCGGGCAGGCCGAGCAGATCGACGGGCGTGACGACGGGCGCGGGGACGGGGACGGCCGGGACGAGCGGAGCAGCCACGGCCTCGCTGCCGGGGACCGGCGCGGGACACAGGGCGAGGGACATCAACGAGGCCGCGAGCGGGGTCAGCAAGATCGCGGCGTAGAAGCGGGTGGTGCGAGACATCGCGTTGTTGATTAGATATGCGTCCGGAACGAGGCCGTGGATTCCGTCGGCGACGGCGATGCATCGTGTGAAAGGTCCGCGTGCATCGGCGTACACGGCCCGGCGCGGGCGATGCACGTGAACTGCAGTTCGCGGTCCGTCCGTCCGGCGACGGCGCGTGTCCCGAAGGACAGGCGCGGACGGGCGGCCGTCGACGGGCGGTTCCACGCGGAAGGGCCAGTGTTCGCGTACAATCGCGCGCCATGGGCAACCAGAGCTACTTCATCGCCTGTCCGTCGCGCGCGGCGGCGGAGGCGTTCGCACGCCGGACGCGGCCGTGGGGCGACGCGTGGCGGCTGGACTCCGGCAAGTACGTGATCCCGACGCTGTGGCTGGCGGCGTTCGGGCTGGACGACCGCGTGGAGATCGCGGGGGCGGATGGTTCGCCGGAGTTCACGGCCTGCATCGCGTCGGCGGCGGTGTGCGTCGAGCGGCTGACGCGGCGGCGCGCGGCGATCCTCGCGGCGCTCGGCGAGGACCTCGGCTGGCTGTACGACGCGTGGGTCCGGCTCGTCGCCGACAACGCCGGCGACACGGTGCTGCTGCACACCCAGGAGATGTTCTGGATGATGCCGTTCGCGGACGCCGACGCGACGCTGCGGCGCGCGCTCGCGGCGTACGGGGACGTCGACGCCGGGCGCGCGCCGATGCCCGGGGCGCTCGACGGGTTCAGCGGCGCGACGAACGACCAGGACGCGCTCGAGCGGCCGCACCTGTTCGTCGGCTGGGGCCGGGACTGGCCGCCGGAGCCGCCGCGTCCGCCGCGCTGGGAGGATGCATCGATCGCGGAGATCACGGCGCGCCTCGCCGACCACGTCCGTGACGCGGTCGTGCAGCGCTGGCTCGACGCGCTCCCGGATCCGGCGCTGGACGTGCTGTGGGCGGCCGGTGAGCACGCGCTGGTGTACGCGCTGACGCGTCGGCGGGGCGGTCGCGGGCGGGCGGAGTCCCTCGCGTGGTACGCCGCGATCGATCCGGATTCTGGACGGGCGCAGGCCGCTGCCCACGACGCGCTGTCGCTGCCGTTGATCAACCTGGCGACGCTGGCCACCGTCCCGCTCGGCGACCCGGCGCTGGTGCGGCTGGCCCGGCGCGCGGGCAGGGGCGCGGCGGAGCGGCGCATCCTGGCGATGCGGATCGACGGGCAGGCGCCGGACGGGCGGGCCATGGATTCGCTGTGGGGCGAAGGGTGGGCGCTGGTGTGGGCGGTGGCGGCGTCGCTGGCCGCCGAACAGGGGCGACGGGCCGACGCCGAGGCCGCGCTCGCGCAGTCGTTCGTGGGCGGGCAGCAGTCGACCGCGGCGCTGCTGCACGCCTTCCGGGCGTTCGTCCGCTGCGGCGCGTGGACCGACGCGATCGGGCTCCAGCACTGCGACGCGCGCGTGAAGGCGGCCGCGATCGCCGAGGGCCGACGCGGCGGCGAGGAGGCGCTGACGCGGTTGCTCGAGCGGTTCCCGGGGCCGATCGACGATGTGACGGCGATGGCGCTCGGCCGCGACGTCGAGGCCACCGGCGGGGGACCCGAGGCCGAGGCGCGGCTGGTGGAGTCGTACGAGGAGGGCCTGCTGAGCGCGTGGGAGCTGGTGTTCCGGCGCGCCTGTTTGCGCATGTCGACGCGCGCGGCGAGCGAGGCGGCGATCGCCGAGCAGCTGACGGACGCGCTGGCGGAGGTGCAGGTGTTCGCGGGCGAGGTGATCGCGGCGTGCGGTCCGGCGGTCCAGGACGCGTCGGCGCTCGACGAGCAGCGCGCCGCGCTCGCGCGGGGTGTGGCGAGCGTGTCGCCGGGCAGCAAGCCGACGCCGAGGTTACGACGGAGTTTTCGCGAGGCCTGTCGGGCGCTCGCCGACGCCGGTGACGCGGCGACGGTGCGCGCCGCGGTCGACCGCCTCGAGTCGGTCTGGGGCCCGGCGGCGGAGTGGGGCGGTAACCCGCGATACGCGGACTGGACGATCGAGATCGTCGCCAGCGCCGCCGGCCGCGGCGGGGACGCGGCGGGGCTCGTGCGGGCCCGCGGGGCGGACGCGTCGGACCTGTGTCGCGCGTGCGTGGCCGCCGGGCTGGCCCGCGATGGTTCGCTGGACGCGGCCCGGAGCGAGCTGGCGCGGCTGGTCGAACATCCACCTGCGCCCGAGGCGATGCCGGTGCTGACGGCGCTGGCCGGGCAGCTGGACCCCGCGTGCGCCGGGGCGCTGCGCGGCGCGGCCGAACAGGCGGCCGCGAGTTTGCCCGGCACGCGCGAGCAGGTCGTCGCCTGGCTGGCGCAGGCGCGGTGACCGGGTGCGACGCGCCCCGCGGCGAGGTGGACGGGCGCGTGCGCCTCACCGACTTCACGGCGCCGAGCTCCGGACCCGCGTCTCGCGATCGTGGGTGACGGCGCGACGCGGTCACGTCGACGTCGCAGCTAAATATGCGTCGACCGGACACGCGGAATCTCTGCAGGTACACGCTGCGCGGCGTCACTGGCTGCAGCGCATGCTGCGCAGTCCGCCGCATCGTGGGCCCGCCGATCGCCGCGCGCTCGCGCAGGGAAACCCAGACGCCGATCCAGGACGGCGCGGCCGATCGGGCGCCCGGCGCCGGTCGTTCGCCGCCATGAAGTCGGGCTGACCAGCCATTTCGAATTCGTGCCCGAGGATCGCCGCGTCGCGTCACTCCCCGCGAAGCCGAAGCCTCGGTGAACCATTGAGCGACCCCACAGCGAGATCCCAGCCCCTGCGCCGCCGCGGTGCGTCCGCCCTGACCGACAGCGGCGAGGCCGCGGCCGCCGAGGCCGACGAGCAGCCGATGCGCGCCGAGCTGTTTAGCGTCAGCCAGCTCGAGCAGCACGCGCGCACGCTCGCGGGCTGGCACGAGCTCGCGGCGACCCGCAGCCGCCGCGTCGATCGCCTGCTGCCTCGGTTGGCCGCCAACGAGGTGGTCCTGCGCGAGGCGCTCGCGCTGGTCTCCGCGGCGGTCGTGGCCGGCACGCGCATCACGCCCGCGGCCGAGTGGTTCATCGACAACTATCCCCTCATCGAGGAGCAGATCCGGACGGCCCGCCGCCACCTGCCGCGCGGGTATCAGCGCGAGCTGCCGCGGCTGGCCAACCCGACCACGCCGGGCACGCCGCGGGTCTACGACATCGCGCTCGAGCTCATCTCGCACGCGCACGGGCGCGTCGACAGCGAGGGCCTGCGGGCGTTCGTCGCGGCCTACCAGACCGTCCAGCCGCTGACGCTCGGCGAGCTGTGGGCCATCCCCATCATGCTGCGCCTGGCGCTGATCGAGAACCTGCGCCGCGTGGCCGCCCGCATCACCGCCGGGCGTCGCCACCGCGAGCGAGCGACCCGCTGGGTCGAGCGCATGCTCGCCGCGGCCGCGGCTGCGCCGTCGCGCGTGGTGCTCGTGCTCGCCGAGATGGTCGAGGCGCACCCGCCCCTGGCCAACGCGTTCGTCGCCGAGTTCGCCAGCCGGCTGCAAGGGCAGGGGCCCGCGCTGGTGTTCCCGGTCGCGTGGCTCGAGCAGCGGCTCGCCGAGCACGGCCAGACCGTCGAGCACGTGTTCCAGCAGGTCACCCAGAGCCAGGCCGCGGATCAGGTCGCGGTCGGCAACAGCATCAGCAGCCTGCGGTTCCTCGGCGCGACCGACTGGCGGACGTTCGTCGAGGCGATGAGCGTGGTCGAACAGACCCTGCGCGGCGATCCGGCCGGCGCCTACGCGGGCATGGACTTCGCGACCCGCGACCGCTACCGCCACGCCGTCGAGGCGGTCCGCAAGCGCTGCCCGCTCGGCGAGGACGAGGTCGCGCGCCTGGCCGTGCACCTGGCCCGCGCCGCCGATCCGGGCGACGCCACCGGCGATCCCGCGGCCGTGCGTCGCGGCCACGTCGGCTACTTCCTGATCGACGACGGCCTGCCCGCGCTCGAGCGCGCCGTCGGCATGCGCCGCAGCCTCGGCGCGGGGCTCCGCCGGTTCGGTCGGCGCCACCCGCTGGTGATCTACGGCGGCGCCACGACGCTGCTGCTGCTCGCGATCACCGGGGGCCTCGGCCTCGCGGCAACGCGGGCCGGGCTGCCCGCGGGGGTCCTCGTGCCCGCGACGGTGCTGCTGGCGATCGCCTGCAGCGCGCTGGTGCTGGCCGTCGTGCAGTGGGCGACCCTGCTGCTGGTCCGCCCGCACGTGCTGCCGCGCCTCGACTTCTCGGCTGGCATCCCCGCGGCGCACCGCACGGTGGTCGCGGTGCCGACGATGCTCACCTCGCGCGCCGACATCGACGGCCTGCTCGAGTCGCTCGAGGTCCGCCACCTGGCCAACCGCGACGAGCACCTCGCGTTCGCGCTGGTCACCGACTTCCGTGACGCGCCCGCCGAGACCCAGCCCGGCGACGAGGCGCTGCTCGCCCACGCGGTCGCCGGCGTCCGGGCGCTCGCGGCCAGGTACGCCGTCGCTGGCGGCCCGGACGTGTTCTTCCTGCTCCACCGCCCGCGCCGCTGGAACCCGTGCGAGGGCGTGTGGATGGGCTGGGAGCGCAAGCGCGGCAAGCTCGAGCAGTTCAACGCGGCCCTGCGCGGCCGCACCGACGCGTTCGCCACGATCGTCGGCGACGCGGCGCAGCTGCAGTCGGTGAAGTACGTGATCGTGCTCGACAGCGACACCCAGCTGCCGCGCGACGCGGCCCGCCAGCTCGCCGGCACGATGGCCCACCCGCTCAACCGGCCGTGCCACGACGAGGCGCTCGGCCGGGTCACCCGCGGCCACGGGATCCTCCAGCCGCGCGTGGCGATCACGATGGAGAGCAGCGTGCGCTCGCGGTTCGCCCGCCTGTTCGCCGGCGACACGGGCATCGACCCGTACACCCTCGCGGTGTCCGACGTGTACCAGGACGTGTTCGCCGAGGGCTCGTTCGTCGGCAAGGGCATCTACGACGTCGACGCGTTCCAGCGGGCCCTCGCCGG
>Ga0075160_10002828_pt1 | contig 10202 bp, 12 predicted proteins | sample JI91814C2DNA_FD_70969 | JGI IMG/M metagenome (GOLD analysis project Ga0075160, IMG submission 70969) | Wastewater effluent complex algal communities from Wisconsin, to seasonally profile nutrient transformation and Carbon sequestration -... | ecosystem: Engineered > WWTP > Effluent > Algae...
ATGCACGACCCTTCAACCCCTGGCGAAATCCTGGCCGGCTGGCTGGAAGACCTCGATATGAGCGTGACCGCCTTTGCCGCCCATGTGGGCATCAGCCGGGTAATGCTGTCCCGCATCCTGCACGGGCATGCGGCCATTACTGCCGACATGGACCTGCGTTTGCACGAGGCGCTAGGTACCTCGCCCGGCTACTGGCTGCGCCTTCAAACGCAGCGCGACCTCTGGACCGCCAGCGAGCGCGCCAAGGAACGCGCACCGGTGGCCCGCATCGCAGCCTGACCGCCCACCCGCATAACGATCATGTCGCGCCTAGCCTTTGGCCGGGCGAAAAGCCGGACACCTTCACCGGCCTGGCGCGGCATCCCGTATGAAGGACGCCATGAAGGGGCGTGAAATGGATGAACGAACTACTACCCGACTTCTATACGCGGCAAAGGCAGCTGACCAGGTGTTAAGGCCGCTGAAGCCAATGATGGAACGTCTCAAGCCGCTTTTCGAAGCGTTGGATAAGGTCAAATCGGTGCCCGTCGTCACCGACTACAAACCACTCCGCGCCCCGGGGTACCCAAGCCGTGCCCATAGTGCTCTATCGCCTGCTCTTGACGATCGGCCCTCACAGAATCCCGGCGGAGCCCTCACACAGAAGGCGCAAGGAAGCGGCCTCCCAAACGACAAAAACGAGAAGCAGCGGACCAACAATTTAGAACGCGCAGTCGAAGCAGCCATGAAGAAGCTTGGCCGCATGGCCACTGTGGACGAGTTGATTAACTTCCTCGCTCAATCAGATGAAACGGGTTTCATTCGTCGATGGGATGGTGAAGAAATCGTCTGGATCAACTCCAAGGGGAAGGAACAGAAAACAGGAAGACGTGGCATCGAGATTCACAGACAGAAGTATCGATGACTCTACAAGCCGCTCTGTAAGCAAAATCGACTCTACAAGCCGCTCGCTAAGCCCGCTAAGAAAAGCGGGCTTTTTTTGCATCCATGATTAAGCACACAAACGAACAACTCGTCGGGTGCAAACATGGAAATCGCAACAAAACCTAGCGCTGCAGCGGAAACATCTCATCCCTGCGAACTGAGTACTGCTGAGTTCGCCAAGCTGAACCACGTCAAACCGGACTCAGTTCGGAAGCGCCTCTGCAACACGGGGAGCTTCCACGGCGTGAAGCCGCAAAAGCTCGCCACGCGCCGGACCCTCTGGCCCGCCATCCGCGTAACCGCCCCCGACTGATCGGCGCGCGGCCGTGCCCTCTTCCTCTTCCATCGCCGCCCGGTGGCTTCCTGCTGCACGGGAAGCGGCTGGGCTGACCAGCGTGCCCGCCTGCCGCTTTGGCCGCGCATGGGACAGGCTTGACCGCGCCGGCCGGAAAATGCTCGCCCTGATTGCCCGCCAGCCGGACCCGGACACCGTGGCCCGGAACACCTGGCAGGATCTGCCCGCCGAACAGCGGACCATCATCGTGGTGCGGGCGCGCAATTTGCTGGAATGGCTGACTGCCGCCCTCAACAGCGGCGACACGTCCGGCGAGGTGCAGGGATGATTGCCGCCCGCCGTTCATTCTCCAACCGCTTCGATGCACTTTGGCGGCCTGCCACCGGCAGAGCCGGCACCCGTAAGGCTGACGAGGAGTTCATCGCTTATTGCCTGGCGCCTATCCCGCTCGAATGGCGCCCGGAAGTGACCACGGTGTACCACCTTCAGCACACTGCCGAAGGTGAGGCTGCTGCCAACACCCGGCTTCGGGAGATCAGCGAGCGCCTGCGCAGCTTGCCCGTTTGCCTCCCTCTTTCTGCGGCCGATGACGACATTCGCGGGAAAGCAGACCACTGCGCGAAGCAGGCCTTCAAGCGACTGAGCGCATTGGGCGGGGCGCTGATCGCCGGATACCGCGCATTGTCTGAACTGGCCACCTCCAATTTCATCGAGCCGCCCCCCGTGAAGGACGGCACTGAGGAAGAGGTGAAGGGTGCCGTTGCACGCATGGTTTGCCCGAAGTGGTGGCGCCGCCAGATCGGCCGGCAGCACCAGCGGACAAAGGAGGCGTGCGCAATCGAGATTTTCGGCATCGTGCATGCCAAGAAGCAGAAGTACGTCAGCAACGCCAACGTGAAGCGCTGGGAGCGCCAGAAACGGCGCAACGCTGCGCTACTGGCCGAGATGGAGGCCGTGAATCAGAACGGTTACGCGGCAACCCTCGCCGCACTGGCCGAGAAGAGCACGGCAAACCCGACAATCCGCCGTGGCGAACTTATGGCGCGGGCGCGTGGCTTTGAAGAGATCGCCCGCGATCTGGGGCATGTGGCGTTCTTCATCACCGTGACATGCCCTTCCGCGATGCACGCCAAGCGCGCGGTCTACCGGAAGGGGCAACCGGTACGCGTGCGGGATAACCCAGCCTACGACAGCACCACCCCACGGGAAGCACAACGGCACTTGTGCAAGGCGTGGGCGAAGACCCGCGCTTACCTGCAGCGCCGGGGCATCCGCCAGTATGGCTTCCGGATCGCCGAACCTCACCAGGACGGGGCGCCCCACTGGCATTTGCTGCTGTTCATGCCGGCCGCCGCCGTCAAGCCGATGCGCGAGGCCGTCACCCGCTACTTCCTAACCCAACACAGCCCGGACGAACCCGGCGCGCAGAAGAACCGCGTCAAGTTCGTGGCCATCAAGATGGACGCCGCCCATTCGGCAACGGGCTACATCCTCAAGTACATCGCCAAGAACATCGACGGGTACAAGGTGCAGCAGGATCTGTTTGGCGACGACGCCATCGAGGGTGCAGCGCGGGTGAATGCGTGGGCGTCCACGTGGGGCATTCGCCAGTTTCAGCAAATCGGCGGCGCGCCGGTGGGCGTTTGGCGAGAGCTGCGCCGCATGGAAGCCGCGCCCGAGCATACGCCCACGGTTGAAACCGCCCGCAAGGCAGCCGACGCGGGCGAATGGGCGGACTACCTGCGCTGCCAGGGCGGCCCGACCGTTGCCCGCAAGGATCTTGCCGTCACCCTCGCCAAGACGCGCCCCGGCGAATGCTGGTGCCCGGTGGCCAAGGCCCCGGAACCCGCGCCGGCCAACCGCTACGGTGAAACCCGCCCCGCCGGCGTGTACGGGGTGCTCGATACCACCAAGGGCCGCGCCTTCGAGAGCCGCCGCTTCAAGTGGGAGATTCGCCGCGTTTCGAGCCCGGACAAAGCAAGGCCCGCCCGGGCCGCCGCGCCTTGGACCCGTGTCAATAACTGTACGCCTCAGCCTTCCGGCGCCTGCGCCGGCATGCCCAGCGCCGCCCCGGACGCCTTCGCCAGCACCTGGCCGGCGCCCATTTCAGACCTTCCGCCCTTCTCCGCCAGCCCGACCGCCCCTTTGGCCGACTGGTTTCCGCCCCCCGACCTCTACCCACCCGAGGATTTCGACCATGTTTGACCCCAACCACCCCGCCAGCCACGACGTGCAGACGATGCGCGTGGAGCTTTTCGTCGCCGAGAAGCGTGTCAAGGATCTGCGCGAGCAGCTCAAGCAGGCCGGCGACGGCGCCTTTGTTGCCCAGCTCGACCGCGAGCGCAACGGCGACACCGAGAGCTGCGGCTTCTAAGTTCAACCGACAGGACCCAAGACAATGACTTACGCAATGCGACCCGAAACCATTCAGAAGCTCGAGGCCTATACCGCCGAGGTGCTGAAGATCAACGGTGCGACGAACCCGGCCCGGTCCTTCGCCGTGACACCGACTGTTGAGCAGAACATCGAACTGAGGACGCAGGAAACTTCAGACTTCCTCAGCCGCATCAACATCATTCGTGTCGGCGAGACGGCCGGCGAAAAAATTGGGCTTTCCGTGGGAGGTCCCGTCTCGTATCGAACGACGGGGACGCGGAGCCCGGTCGATCCGATTGAACTGGATTCGTCCGGCTACCTGTGCCGGAAGACCGATTTCGATACGGTGATTACCTATCAGCAGCTGGACCAATGGGCCAAGTTCCCGAATTTTCAGCAGCTGGTGCGCAATGGGATCCTCCAGCAAATCGGGCGCGATCGAATCATGATCGGCTGGAAGGGCACCAGCGCCGCCGCAACGACCAACCGTGTCGCGAACCCCCTGCTGCAGGACGTCAATATCGGCTGGTTGGAGAAACTGCGGCTTTCCGACCCGGCCCGAGTGATCAGCGAAGCCCTCCCCGGCATTGGAAAGGTGCGGATCGGCCTGACGGGCGATTACGTCGACCTCGATGCCCTCGTCTACGACCTGATCAACAACATCATTGATCCTTGGCACCGGACCGCACTGGAAGCGCTGGGCTTCGTCGTCATCATGAGCCGCGACCTGAACGCAGACCGGCTCTTTCCGCTGGTGCAGACGGTACAGCCGCCCTCCGAGATGATGGCAGCCGACGTGATCATGCGGTCTGGCAAGGCCGCGGGGCTTCCCGTGGTGCACGTGCCCTACTTCCCCGCCAACTCGCTGTTGATCACGCCGCTGAACAACCTGTCGATTTACTGGCAGTCCGGCACCCGCCGGCGCCGCATCGTCGACAACCCCGCCCGCGACCGCATCGAGGATTACCAGTCGGTGAACGAGGCCTATGTCATCGAAGACCTGGGCAAGTGCGCCTTCATCGAAAACATCCAGTTCGTTTGAAATCGAAAGGAATTGCCATGACCGAATCCGCAAAGCCGATGAACTACGGCGCCGCTGACCTGAAAACATCGCTCGAGGCCATGCTCAAGCGGGACGCGACCCCGAATTACGCGGACCTCCACAAGAACGGGCAACGCATCCAGGCGCTGGGCAAAGCGCGCGCGAAACTGGAGAAGGTTATCGCCACCGGGCGCGCCCGGCTTGGTGCTATCGAGAGCAAGGAAAAGGAGCATGCCGGCGTGCAGGAACAGCGCGTCGAAGAGGTGAAGCGCGCGCTTCTGAAAGGCGAAAAGCCCGACGCTCAAAAGATGATCGCCATCGCCGGGCGTTTGTCTGAACTCGAAGACGAGGAAGAGGACTTCCCCTGCAAGGAATCGGACCTGCGCGCGGCGCTGGCCTCGCTGGAAGGCGAATTGCAGGCCGCCACTATGGAACACCAGGGGGCAATCCAACGGGGCAAGGATCTTGCCCGTTCCGCCGCGCTTGATGAGTTCGCCGAACTTGAAGTCATTTACCAGGACCTCTTCCGACAAGTGCGCCTGTGCATGGAATCCATGTTCGTGCAGGCCGCCATTGCCGGCGCCTTCTTCGATGCCGACGCCCCGGAGAATCGCCGGAGATCTGGCGGCGATACGCGCAACCCTACCATGCTGAAGGCACAGCACTACCTAGCCCGCACGAGCGCGGTGATCGACGGCAACTATGTCCAAGGCCTGCGAATCGATCCCGTCGCCGTCCTGGCTGCGGCCGAAACCGACATCGAGCGCATCGTCAAGCACTTTGCCGATTACGGCGCTCTCTCCATCACCCCCATCGGTACCCCTCGCTCGACCGTTGAAGCCATGCGGAAACGCGTGGAGGAGATCGAGAAGAACCGGCAACTGATGGGCATCTGAGGGCCACGGCAATGAGCATCGAGCATGAAAGACCACCGTCAATGCGCTTGCGCTGCCCTGCTTGCAGCGGCCCGGCCCGCGTCCGCAACAGCCATGACGTTTCTCTATACACCCGTAGTCTGTATATGGAATGCATGAACCCGAGGTGCCGATGCTTCTTCGAGAGCATCGCCGAAACCACCAAGGTATGCGCGCCCTCGATGCTGCCCGAGTCCGAACAGAACCCGCAGATGCTCCCGATGCGCAAAAGGGAAAAGGCTCAGGCAACGGGGCAGCAGCAAGTCGCCAAGAGCCCGCGGCGAAGGGCTAAGCAGCGAGAAGAAAGCCCAGTACCGCTAGATTGGGCCAGTGCACTGCTCTAGTGCACAAATCCGCAACGATTCGCACCGGCTCAACATGCCCACACCCGCCCCGCCGCAGCAAGCCCCCCAGGCCCCCGCACAGCAGCACAGAACGCCATCAACAAAGCGGGCAGGCGGGGCGGGGTCTCGACCGCGCGCGGCGGGGTGTGGGGGCATTGCGGCCCGCCTGAAGCAACCATCACCGGAACGCCGTTTCCGGCCCCTGCCACCTCCAGGGGGAAGCGGCACACCCCACCACCAACCCAAGGAAATTGAAATGTCCGCTACCACCAACACCAGCACTGCCGGCGCCCTGACCACCATCGAACTCGATCACCCCATCATCCGTGGCGAAACCGAAATCCGTACCGTGCAGATTCGCAAGCCCAAGGCCGGCGACCTGCGGGGCCTGTCCCTGTCGGACCTCTTCGACATGAAGACCGACACGGTTCTGGCAGTGATTCCCCGTGTGAGCACGCCCACCCTGACGACGCACGAAGCCAGCCAGCTCGAACTGTCCGACCTCTTCAAGTTCTCCGTTCGCCTCGTGGCGGTTCTCCTGCCCGAGGAATCGCAGCAGGAAGTGGTGAACCTGGGCCTGAACTGATCCCCAACCGCCGGGCGCCTCGTGGTGCCCGGCGCCCATCAAGAGAAACGAGAAGATCATGGACAACCTGCGCCTGAGGGTAGAACTCGAAGCCATCAACAAGGCGAGCGGCCCCCTCCGGGACATGCTCAAGGGCACAACCGCGTTGAGCAAAGGCGTGAAGGATGCGCGGGCCAGTCTCCGCGATTTGGAATCCCAACAGAAGCAGCTCAAAGGATTCCGCGAGGCCACCGAGCGGGTAAGCGAAACCGGCAAGGCGATGCAGGAAGCCGGACGCAAGGTGCGGGAGCTGCGAGACGCGCTGATTGCGGCTGAGGCCCCCTCCAAGAACATGACCAAGGAGTACCAGGCCGCCGCCCGGGAACTCCGCAACCTCACCAGCGCGCACGAACGGGCACACGTAGCCCAGACCGCCGCGGCCGGCGACATGCAGCGCGCGAAGATCCCGGTTGAAGAGCTGGCGAGCCGACAAGCCAACCTGGCCAAGCAGATCGACGCGGCGAACCGTAGCCTTGACCGCCAGCGGGAACAGATGGAGCGGGTAAAGCGCGTCCAAAACAACTGGAAGACACTGCAGGAATACCGAGGGGCCGCGCTCAACGTCGGCACGGCTGCCACCGGCACCGCCGCGGCAACTGGTATGCCGCTGATTCAGTCCATCAAGGACTTCGCCAACCTGCAAACGGCCACCACCGACTTGAAGGTTTCCATGATGGAAGCGGGCAAGATCGTGCCTGCCGAGTTTGAGAAGATCGTCGCGAAGGCCAAGGAACTGGGCGCCCGCCTGCCCGGCACTGGCGAGGACTTCATGAAGGCGGGAAAGGCCCTTGTCGAACAGGGCGTCAACTTCAAGTCCATCGTCGACGGCGGCCTTGAGGCAACCAGCTATCTTGCGGTGCTGCTGAAGCTCGAGAAGGAACGAGCGGCGGAGTTCATCGCGAAAGCACGGGAAGTGCATGGCCTGCAGGACAAGGACCTGCCCGCCGGCGCCGACCTCATGCAGCGCGCCCGGCATGGCTTCGGCCTGAAGCCCGACCAGATCTATGAGGCCATGTCCTACGCGGGGACGGATATCAACCTCAAGGGCATGGTGGGCGACATCCAGAAGATGAAGGAATACCTCGCCCTGCAAGGCATGGCGGCGGGCGTTGGCCTGGAGGGCTCATCCTTCGGCACCGGCTTTGCGCACATGCTCAAGGCGATGGCCAACGTCAACAAGCTGGATGACTCGAAGGGCTCCGAGGGCCGCTACATCCGGGACCTGCTGGAATCGAAGAAGGTGAAGCTGGACTTCTTCGATGCCGCTGGCCAGTTCGCCGGCTTCAACCACATGGTGCAGGAGCTGGAGAAGCTCAAGCAGTTCAACCCCCAGCAGCAGGAACGCATCCTGAAGAAGCTCTTCGACACCGAGGGCGGGCGCCCGGCGGCCATCTTCCTGAAGAACGGGATGGAAGGCTTCTCGAAAGCCATCGGCAACATGGACAAGCAGGCTTCCCTGAACGAGCGCGTCGGGGAGTCCCTCGGCACCCTGCAGAACCGCTGGGACGCGCTGGGCGGCACATTCAACGAGTTCAGCACCAAGGTGGGGAACCTGCTTGAGCCCGCCGCCGGCAAGATCATCGAACTGGCGAACAGCATGGTGGGTGGCCTGAGCAAGTTCATCGACACATACCCCGGCCTGTCGCAGGTGCTGGTGACCGGCACCGCGCTCTTTGCAGGGCTCGCGGCCGGCGTGGGCGGCCTTGCCCTTGCCGCGTGGGCGGTCACCGGCCCCCTGGGGGTACTCAAGGCCGGGTTCGACATCCTCAACGTCGGCAAATACCTGCCAGCGCTGGGAGTTCTTGGACAAACCGCTCTGCCAGCTGTGCAAGGTGTTCTGATGGCGATGGGAGCCATCGCCAAGGGGCACCCGGTGCTTCTGCTGATTACCACTCTCGCGGGCGCCGCCGCCTTCATCTGGAGTAACTGGGACGCCATCGGTCCCAAACTCTCCGAATGGTGGGAGCGCCTGAGCAACTTCATCGGCGAAAAAATCCGCGTCATCGTCGACAAGTTTGCCGCCCTCAAGCGCGTGCTCTCCTTCGACTTCAGCCAGGTGGGCGGCCCTGCTGCGGGGGCCATCGGCACCACGCCCCTTGTCGGGGCCGGGGCCGGTCTTGTTGCCCCCTCCAAGCCGCTGCGCCCCCTCACCGGCCAGCCGATGGCCTACAGCGCGCCCACCACCTTCAACATCACCGCCGGCCCCGGCCAATCGCCCGAAGACATCGCCCGCGCGGTGGATCGCCGCCTTTCCGAACGCGACAACCAGGCCGCAGCGCGGCGCCGCAGCATTTTCGGCGACACCAACTAAGGCCACCCCATGCCCGTCCAGCTCATCCTCGGCTACTTCGTGTTCAGCCTCCACACCCTGGCCTACCAGGACTTGCAGCGCCAACTCGCCTGGCGCCACGCCAGCACCAGCCGCGTCCGCGCCCGGCCCGCGCACCAGTTCATCGGTCCGGACGAAGAGCAAATCACCCTCAACGGTGTGCTGATGCCCGGCCTCGCCGGCAGCCGACTGTCGCTGGAACTGCTGCAGGCCATGGCCGAAACCGGCAAGGCCTGGCCACTGATCCAGGGCGACGGCCTGCTGTTCGGCGAATACCTCATCACCGGCATCCAGACCACCGGCACGCTGCACTTCCAGGACGGCGCCCCACGCAAGATCGATTTTCAGATGACCCTCAAACGCACCGATAGCGCCCTGTTGGGCGACCTCACCGAACAACTGGCCCGCCTGCTGTGACCGCCTCCCCCATCCTCGCCGACACCCAATGAACGGCCCCGCCCGCCCCCTGAAAACCGCTGACCTGCTGGGCATCAACCTGGCCAACCTTCTGGACATGCACGCCGGCACCCTTCAGCGCCTGCAAGCCCGGCTGCAAGGCCTGGATGACGCCACGGCGCTGGATGATGAAGCGGAAGTGCTGCCGCTTGTCGCTTTCGGCTGCCACGCGGCGGCCCAGGTGGTGGCCGCTCTTGAGCAAGCCCGCGCACGCATGCCGGCGGCGGACATCCGGCTGCCCGAGTACGTGGATGATGCAATCGCCGACATTGCGCTCATCTTCCATTGGCCCCTCGACACCCTCGCCGCCCTGCCCCTGCCCGACCTCATCACCTGGCGGGAACGGGCCCGCGTGCGCGCCTGCCCCGATGAATGACGCTTCGGGGGCTTGACGCCTGCATTCCGTCCGGCGCATGATGGCAACGCTTCCGAAACAAAGGAAGCCGGGATTGGAACCCCGGACAGCCAAGGCCGATAAAGGCCGCGAAAGCGGTTTTTTTACGTCGATCGCATGGTGACGCCTGTTCAATGGCGGGCCGTGTGGGGCAGCCGCGAGGCTGGCCGGACCTTGGCCCGGTAGTTCCAACCCCACACGGTTCCGCCGCCCCCATTGGAACGGGAGCTGCGGAGATTCAGACCGCAAGCCAAGGAGCAACACCATGCGCCAATCCGCATCGGGCACGCACGCCCACACCCCGGCCACGGCCGAAACCCCCGCCACGCTCAGCACCGCCGATTTCGCCGCGCTCAACCACGTCAAGCCCAACACCGTACGGCAACGCCTGTGCGACACCGCCAGCTTTTACGGCGTCCGCCCGGTCAAGCTGGCAACTCGCCGCCTGCTCTGGCCTGCGTTGATCGTCACCGTCGAAGGCCCCGTCGTCGCCAGCATGGAGA
>Ga0075160_10002831_pt1 | contig 10198 bp, 12 predicted proteins | sample JI91814C2DNA_FD_70969 | JGI IMG/M metagenome (GOLD analysis project Ga0075160, IMG submission 70969) | Wastewater effluent complex algal communities from Wisconsin, to seasonally profile nutrient transformation and Carbon sequestration -... | ecosystem: Engineered > WWTP > Effluent > Algae...
GAAACCGCATGCGGTTCGCCAGGCTGCCGCCGAAGGCGTCGTCGCGCCGGTTGGCGATGGGCGACAGGAACTGGTGCAGCAGGTAGCCGTGCGCGGCATGGATCTCGATGCCGTCGAGGCCCAGCCGCGCGGCGCGGCGCGCGGCCTGCGCGAAGGCGTCGCGCACGCGGGCCAGGCCGGCGGCGTCGAGCGCGTCGGGCGCGTCCTCGCCGTCGATGTGCGCCAGTGCGGACGGCGCCACGGCGCGCCAGGCGCCGGGTTCGGCCAGCGGGATCTGCGCGCCGCCGTGCCACGGGGCACGGCTGCTTGCCTTGCGGCCGGCGTGGCCGAGCTGGATCGCCAGCGGCATGTCGGTGCCGTGCGCGCGCACGGCGCGCAGCACGCGGCCGAGCGCGGCCTCGTTGTCGTCGGAATACAGCCCCAGGCAACCTGGCGTGATGCGGCCTGCGGCTTCCACCGCCGTGGCCTCCAGGATCAGCAGGCCGGCACCGGACTGCGCCATCGTGCCGAGGTGGATCAGGTGCCAGTCGGTGGCCGAGCCGTCGACCGCCGAGTACTGGCACATCGGCGCGATGACGATGCGGTTGGGCAGGTTCAGGGGGCCGAGGGCCAGGGGGGAGAACAGAGCGCTCATCGTGTGTCCTGCATCGTGTCGCGCGCGTGGCGTCCGACGTCCTTCAATAGTGGATGGTGTTCGGAGTGCCGCCGCCCACGGCGATGGCGTCGCCATTGATCGCCCGCGACAGTGGAGAGCACAGGAACGCCACCACGTGCGCCACTTCCGACGCGTCCACCAGATGCCGGATGCTGTTGGTTGCGGCCATGCGGGCCTCGACCTCCTGGGCGGTGAGGCCCTGCGCGGCGGCACGCGCGGCCACCAGGCCGGCGGTGCGCTCGGTGCGCGTGGTGCCGGGGTGCACCACGGTCACGTTGATGCCGTGCGGGCCCAGTTCGTCGGCAAGGTTCTTGGTCAGCGCGGCCACGGCCACGTTGCGCATGCTGCCCACCGTGTTGCCGGTGGTGCGCGCACCCAGGCCGCTGACGTTGACGATGCGGCCCCAGCCGCCGGCCTGCATGCCCGGCGCCACCTCGCGCGCGCAGCGCAGGTAGCCCATCACCTTGGTGTCCATCTCGGCGTGGAAGTGGTCGGTCTCGATCTGCGCCAGCTTCGGCGGTGCCGCGAAGCCCGCGGGCTCGGCCGCGGCGCAGACCAGCACCTGGATCGGCCCGCCGAGTTGCTCCGCGGCCGCCGCCACCGCGGCGCGCACCGCGTCATCGATGCGCGTGTCGGCCACCACGCCGACCACGCGCCGCCCGCTGGCCGCGGCGATCTCGGCGGCCGCGCGGTCCAGGGCCTGCGCGTCGCGGGCCAGCAGCGCCACGTCGGCGCCTTCGGCGGCGAGTGCCAGCGCAATGGCCTTGCCGATGCCTCGGCTGCCGCCGGTGACGAGGGCACGCTTGCCCGAAAGTTGGAGGTCCATGGGGTAGGGGTCGGTCGACGAGGGGGCGCCATCATCGCAGCACCGACGCCACAATGTCGGACATGGACCGACTCTTCTTCTCCATCGGCGCGCTCAGCGCCGGACTCGGCGTCGCGCTCGGCGCGTTCGGCGCGCATGCGCTCAAGGCCCGCCTGACGCCCGACCTGCTGGCCGTGTGGGAGACCGGCGTGCGCTACCAGATCTACCACGCGTTCGGCCTGATGGCCGTGGCATGGGCCGCCAGCCGCTGGCCTGGCGGCGCCGTGCTGGCCAGCGGCTGGGCGATGGTCGCTGGCACCGTGCTGTTCTCGGGCAGCCTGTACCTGCTGAGCCTGTCGGGCGTGCGATGGCTCGGCGCGGTCACGCCGCTGGGCGGCGTGGCCTGGATCGTGGGCTGGGGCCTGCTTGCGTGGAGTGTGTCCAACGCGCGCCCTGTTCAATAGGGTATCGTCGGGTCGCAGTCCCCCGAAGCTCCCCAGGAAAGGCACGCGTGCCCCCGAAGCCCAACTACCAGTTCGAGAAGCGCCAGCGCGAGCTCGCCAAGAAGCGCAAGAAGGAAGAGAAGGCCCAGCGCAAGACGTCGCAGCCCGACGGCTCGCCCGCCGATTCCGCCTCCGGCGAGCCGGGCGCGCCCGCGGCGCCGCCGTCGGACGCTGCCGCTTCCTAGTCCGCGCAGTCAACGGCCGGCCCCGGCGCACTGGCTGCGCCCGACGGGGCGCTATGCTTCGCGCCCCGTGTTCCGGCGCGACGCCCCGCGCGCGCCAGCAAGCCCCGCGCAACGCATGGCCGGCATCCACATCACCGACATCGAGCGCGCCATCAACTGGTGGCGCGAGCGTTCGCCCTCGCCCGACGGCATCACCGCCTGTGCGCAGGTGCGCGCTCTGGCCGAGGTGTACGCGCTGATGGTGTACTACCGCGAGAGCGACTGCGACGAACACACGCTGCCCGACAAGGCGCGCACGGCGTGGCTGGACTGGTACGCCAGCACGCCCGACGCGCCCTGCATCGCGATCTGCTCGACCGCGCAGGGCGACCCGCTGTGCAAGGGCTGCGGCCGCACCGAAGACGAAGTCCAGCACTGGCCGCTGCTCACTCCGGCCGAGAAGCGCAAGGTGTGGCGCCGCATCACGATGGACAACACCGCGTGGCGCTTCAACCGCTATGCCGAGCGTGCGAAGCTCGCCACCGGGGCCGACCACCCCGGGCCGGAAGCCTTTGCCGACATCGCCCCGCGGGCCGACGCCCGCCCGACCGGGCAGGGATGACCGGTCGCTCCCGGCAATGGCGCGCCGACGTGGCGCGCATCGTGCCGCTGGCCTGGCCGGTGTTCGCCGGGCAGGTCGCGATGGTGCTGTTCGCCACCGTGGACACGGTGCTGGTGGCGCGCCACTCGGCCATCGATCTGGCGGCGCTGGCCGTCGGCGCGGCGGCCTACATCACGGTGTTCATCGGTTTGATGGGCGTGGTGCTGGCAGTCGCCCCGATCGTGGGTCAGCTCTACGGGGCGCGGCGCCTGGAGGCAGCGGGGGACCAGTTGCACCAGGCCGTGTGGCTGGCGCTGGGGCTGGCCCTGCCGGGATGCCTCCTGCTGGCGCTGCCCGGCCCGTTCATCGCGCTGTCCGGTGCGTCGGCGGAGGTGGCCGACCGGCTGCGCGGCTACCTTGCCGCGCTGGCGTTCGCGCTGCCGGCAGGCCTGCTGTTTGCTGCCTACCGCGGCTTCAACAATGCGGTGTCGCGGCCCAAGGCCGTGATGGTGCTGCAGTTGTCGGGCCTGGGGTTGAAGGTGCCGCTGGCCACGCTGCTGGTGCATGGCGCAGGGCCGCTGCCCGCCATGGGCGTCGTGGGTTGCGGAGTGTCCACCGCCATCGTGATGTGGATGCTGGCGCTGATCGCCTGGCGGGTGATGCGCAGCGACCCGTTCTACCGGCCCTTCGCGATCTTCGGCCGCGGGCTGCGGCCGCCGAACGCCGTGGCGCTGGCGGCCCAGCTTCGCCTCGGCATTCCGATGGGTGGATCGATCCTGATCGAGGTGACGGGCTTCGCGGCGATGGCGTTCTTCATCTCGCGCTTCGGCGCCACGCCGGTGGCCGGCCACCAGATCGCTGCCAATCTCGTGTCCCTGCTCTTCATGGTGCCGATGGCGCTGGGCAATGCCACCGGCACGCTGGCGGCGCAGTCCGTGGGCGCGGGCGCGATGGCCGACGCGCGGCGCGTGGCGTGGCACGGCATGGAGTTCGCGGCCCTGGTGGCGCTGGGGCTGGGCACGACCGTCTTCGCGCTGAGGGCCGAGGTGGTGCGCCTGTACACCACCGACGAAGTGATCGTCGCCGCGGCACTGCCTCTGCTGGCCTGGGTGGCGCTGTTCCATTTCGTCGACGCGATGCAGATCGTGGCCGCGCTCGCGCTGCGCGCCTGGCGCATCGCCACGCTGCCGCTGGTGATCTATGCCGCGTCGATCTGGGGCGTGGGTCTGGGCGGGGGCTGCCTGCTGGCGTTCAACTGGGGAGGCTCGATGCCGGAGGCCCTGCACGGCGCACGCGGATTCTGGGTCGCGTCCACGGCCGGGCTGGCCTGTGCGGCGTCAGGGCTGACATTGCTGCTGGCCTGGGTCCTGCGCCGTCAGCGCGCCGCAGAGTCGACGGCCTGACTCCCCGGCGTTCAGGTCAGCGGCGCTGGCCTATGCAGAAGGCAGGCTGAGCACGAAGCAGCTGCCACCCCCGGGCTGGGGCTCGCAGCGCACGGCGCCGCCGTGGCGCTGCGCGATCTGTCGCACCAGCGCCAGGCCCAGGCCGACGCCGCCTTCGCGCTCGGCATGCCCTGGCAGGCGGAAGAAGGGTTCGAAGATGCGCTCGCGCAGCGCGTCGGGCACCCCCGGGCCGCGGTCGCACACACGCAGTTCCACGATGTTGCCCTGGCGCCGTGCCTGCAGGGTGATGTCCGCCGCCGGCTCATCGCCGCCACTGGGCCCGGGGTTGCCGGGCGAGGGCTCCACGCCGTAGCGGCGTGCGTTCTCCAGCAGGTTGCGCAGTGCCCGGCGAACAAGCCGCTCGTCGCCGGCCACCGTGAGCTGCGTGTCGGTGGCCTGCAGTTCGGCGCCCACGCGCGCCGCTTCCTCGGCGGCCAGCGACACCAGTTCGACCGGCAGCGGATTGAAGGTGCCGGCCTGCGCGTCCAGTCGGCTGGCCAGCAGCACCTCCTCGACCAGGGCGTCCAGTTCGGCGATGTTGGTGCGCACCTCGACCGCCAGGCGCTCGCGCTGGGCAGGCGACCCGGCGTCCTCCAGCAGCGACAGCGCCATCTTCATGCGGGCCAGCGGCGAGCGCAGCTCGTGGCTGGCATTGGCCAGCAGGTTCTTGTGCGACGCCACCAGAGCCTCGATGCGCTCGGCGGCCTGGTTGAAGCTGGCCGCCACCGCCGCCACCTCGTCGCGGCCCGAGGCGTCCACGCGCTGGGCCAGTGCGCCGGCGCCGAATCGTTCCACGCCTTGCTTGAGGCTTTCCAGGCGGCGCGTCAGGCGCCGCACCACCGGGTAGGCACCGGCGGCCACCGCGATGAACAGCACCACCAGCAGCGCCAGCAGGCCGGTGCCGCGAGCCCACGGCGGCGCGGCCAGGCCCAGCGGCGGCGGCGGGTTGCGGTTGGGGTTGCGCATTCCCTGAACCGGGCCGCGCAGCACCCACAGCGTGCGGCCGTCGTCCAGGCGCACGGCCATGCCGCGCGGAGCCCCCGGCATCATCGACTGGCGCTGGGTGTAGAGATCGCTTTCGGCGATGCGCTCGCCGCTCGAATCGTCCAGCGCGATCGGCAGGCGCAACCGCGCCGCCCACTCGCGCAGCGCGTCGGCCTGTTCCTCGGGCGGCGCATCGGCGGCGGGCAGCGACCGCTGGATCAGCTCGGCCCAGGCGCCCACGCGTTCGGTGACCTGCGCGTCGAGCCGGCCGCGCTCGGCCTCGACCTGGCGCTGGAACAGCCAGCCCGAGCCCAGCGCGAACAGCGCCAGCACCAGCACCACCGTGACGTAGATGCGCAGGTAGAGCGACTTCATGCGTCGCTGTCGGTGTCCTGGCGCTTGGCGAAGATGTAGCCCGCGCCGCGCACCGTGAGCACGCGCTTGGGCGTCTTGGGGTCGTCCTCGATCGCGGCGCGGATGCGCGACACATGCACGTCGATCGAGCGGTCGAAGGCTTCCATCGGGTGGCCGCGCAGCGAGTCCATGATCTGGTCGCGCGACAGCACGCGGCCGGCGCTTTGCGCCAGCACGGCCAGCAGCTCGAACTGGTGGCTGGTGAGGTCGCAGCGCTTGCCGTCCAGGCGCGCCTCGCGCGCGCCCAGGTCCACCTCGAGGCGGCCGAAGGCGAGCACGTCGTCGGCGCCGCTGGCAGGCTGGGCCCGGCGCAACAGCGCCTTCACGCGGGCCAGCAACTCGCGCGGCTCGAAGGGCTTGCCCAGGTAGTCGTCGGCGCCCAGTTCCAGGCCGACGATGCGGTCCAGCGGTTCTCCGCGGGCGGTGAGCATCAGCAGCGGAAGGCGGCGCGTGCGCGGGTCGGCGCGCAGGCGGCGGGTGAAGTCCAGGCCGTCGCCGTCGGGCAGCATCAGGTCGAGCAGCAGCGCGTCGAACGGGGCTGAGGCCAGACGCTCGTGTCCGGCAGCCAGCGTGGGCGCCGTCTCGACGTCGTAGCCGGCATTGCGCAGGTAGTCGCCCACCATGGCGGTCAGGCGCGCGTCATCGTCGATCAGCAGCAGCTTGGCGGTGGGGGTCACGGCAGGGGCGGCACGAAAAAGGGCCCCGGCGCCGGGCGGCGTCGAGGCAAGCTCCTGGAACGAAGGATAGCGGTTCAAGCGAGAGCCCTGTCAGCGCCGGGCGGCTCAGGGCTTGGCCGGCGCGTCCATCGCACGGCGCTCATGCATGTGACGCTGCATCATGTCGCGGCGCTTGCTCATGCGCTCGGCGAGCTGCTTGCGTTGCTCGGGCGTGAGCACGCGGCTGGCCTCCACCATGGCCTGGGTCATGCGGCGCGAGGCCTGGTCGTGCTGCTGCAGGTGCCGGGCACGCAGGGCTTCCACGGCGTTGGCGTCCACGGTGGGTGCCGTGAACAGCTTCATCATCTCTTCGCGGTTGCTGCGGCCGGACTCGTGCTGCGTCTTCATGTCGGCCATCGCGCGCTCGGCGATCTGCTTGATCTGCGTGCGCTGTTCGGCCGTGGCGTTGACGCTGTCAAGCATGCGCTCGAGGCCGCGGCCGCCCATCATCATGCCCATGCCGGGTCCGCCTTCGTGCATGCCGGGGCCGCCATGCCTGCCGCCGGGCTGGGCCCAGGCCGAGAGGGTCACGGTGCCCAGCAGCGCCACCAGCAAGGCGGTGCCGGCGAGGCGGGCGCCGCGCGGTGCGAAGAGACTGGAGGCGAGAGTCGATGTCGTCTGGCGGGCCATGTGGGGCTCCTTTGCTTGGGGATGTGCAAAGGATGCGCGTGCCGCGTGACCTGCATGCCAACAGGCCGTAAAGCTGCGTAAAGGGGCCGGCGCAGGCGGCGCGCGCCGCGGTTTCAGCGCGGCGGGCGGGCCGCTGCCGGCTCGATGCGGACCAGCATGCGGCGCAGCGAAAACTCCGGGCTGCCGCTGCGAAGTTCGAGCCGCAGCAGCACACCACTGCGGCGGTCCACCACCATCACACCGTCGAGCCGGCTGCTCACGTCGGCATCGACGACGTCGCCGAACAGCTCGATCACGGCCGCGTCGAAGGGTCGGCCCAGGCCGGTCTGCACGCCCTGCGCGATGACTTGACCGCGCACCCGGCCCCGCACGGCGCCGTCGCCGGCCACCAGATCGCCCGAGACCACCTTGCCCAGCGGCAGGTCGGGCACCAGCAGCCGCCGCCACTGCACCCAGCCGGCCACTTCGGGGGGCTGCGGCAGGTTGCCGAAGCTGTCCTGGCGCCAGCGCGGCGCGGCTTCGCCACCGGGCGGCTCGATGGCGAATTCGAGGCCGTCGCGCCGCAGCGCCAGCAGCCGAAGGCCCAGCTCGCGCGCCGGACCGCCTTTGCCGGCCCGCTCTTCGTAGACCAGGCGTTCGCCCAGCGCCACCGGCAGGCGCGCTGCGCGCTCGGGCGAAAGGTCGGTGGGCGCGGGCGGGCAGGCCCGCTCGGCCTGGGCTGCGCGCAGGGCTTCGTCGCGGCCCTTCAGGCGGGCCAGTTCCTGGGCATCGGGGCCGGTGGGTCGCATGGCCAGCAGCGCCGGCCAGAACACGGTGACGCCCATGCCCAGGGCCACGATGTTGGTGCCGGACCTCTCGTCCAGCGAATAGGCCACCTGGGTGGCGCGCAGACGCGTGCGGTCAGCCTCGTCGTAGAGGGCGTTGCAGTCCATCGACCTGAACGCGGCGACGTCCACCTTCTCGGGCTCGACGTCCTGCGAGCGGGTGGCGCAGCCTGCGGCCAGCGTCATGGCGAGCAGCGCAGGGGCGAGGGCGAAACGGGGGACGGGTGTCACGGCATGGGGCTCGGGCCTGGGGGATTGTGCCGCCACCCGCCGGTCGGCCCGGTGTGCGCCCGAACCACGCAAGCGTAAATGCAGATTGACATATAGAAGCGTAAATGCAAGATTACGTGTGCCGGTGCCGGTCGGTGCCAGCGAAGTACCCGCGTGCGGGTTGCGCACGAAGAAAACCCCCTAAAAGGAGGGTCCATGTCAGACAGCAAGTCGGATCCCAACAAGGTGTGGCCCACCGGACTGACCGCCGCAGAGTCGGAGGAAATCCATCGCCATCTCATCCAGGGCACCCAGATCTTCGGCTTCATCGCCGTGCTGGCGCACCTGTTCGCCTACATCTACTCGCCTTGGCTGAAGTAAGGCTGGAGGACCAACCATGATCTACGGAAAGCTCTGGTGCGTCGTCAAGCCGTCGGTCGGCATCCCTTTGTTCCTGGGAGCCGTCGCGGTGAGTTCGTTCGCCGTCCACCTGACCCTGCTGAGGCACGCGAACTGGCTGCAGAACTACTACAACGGTCCCAAGGCCGCGGTGGTGGCTGCTGCGCCCGCGGACGCCGGAGGTGCCGCACCCGCGGCACCGGCGCCGAAGAAGTAGGCCTGGCAGCAGGCCGCGCGTTGGTGCGCGGGCCGGCAGCATTGCTGTTGCCGACCCGGGGCACGAGCGCGCCACGGCCGACGCTGCACCCCGTTTTCTCGTGTCCCTGACCCGCACCGCTTCGTCATGAGTTCGCTCACGCGCAACCTGATCGGCCGGTGGGCCAGCCTGGGCCCGAAGTTCCTTCCCTTCGCCGACGTCGCCACGCCGGACCTGCCCCTGCCGCGCCTGTTGCGGCTGTCGCTGTTCCAGGTGTCCGTCGGCATGGCGCTGGTGCTGCTCGTGGGCACGCTCAATCGCGTGATGATCGTCGAGCTGCACGTGCCCGCGGCGCTGGTCGCCGTGATGGTGGCGCTGCCCGTGCTGTATGCGCCGCTGCGCGCGCTGGTGGGCTTTCGCTCCGACACGCACCGCTCCGCCCTGGGCTGGCGCCGCGTGCCCTTCATCTGGATGGGCACGCTGATGCAGTTCGGCGGCTTCGCCGTCATGCCCTTCGCGCTGCTGGTGCTGTCCGGCGGCGGCGAGGCCTCGCGATGGCCCGAGTGGGTGGGTCAGGCCGGCGCCGGCCTGTGCTTCCTGATGGTGGGCGCAGGGTTGCACACCACGCAGACGGCCGGCCTCGCGCTGGCCACCGACCTGGCCGCCGAGTCCGCCCGCCCGCGCATGGTGGGCCTGATGTACGTGATGCTGCTGGCCGGCACCATCGTCAGCGCCTTCGTCTTCGGCGCCTTCCTGCGCGACTTTTCGCCGGCTCGTCTTGTTCAGGTGCTTCAGGCCGCGGCGCTGGCCACGATGGTGCTCAATGCCGTGGCGCTGTGGAAGCAGGAGACGCGGCGCCCGGATCGCGGCCGCGCGCCGCAGCCGGCCTCGTCCGGCGACGTGGGATTCCAACAGGCCTGGCGCGAGCATGTGGCGCAGCCCGGCGTGCGCGCACGGCTGGTGGCCATCGCGCTCGGCACGGTCGCCTTCGGCATGCAGGACGTGCTGCTCGAGCCCTATGGTGGGCAGGTGCTTGGCATGGGCGTCGGCGCCACCACGTGGCTCACGGCCACGTTGGCTGCGGGCGGCCTGGCGGGCTTCTGGCTGGCGTCCGTGGTGCTGGCCCGAGGCTCGGACCCGGCGCGCATGGCTGCGGCCGGTGCCTGGATCGGGCTGCCGGCATTTGTCGCCGTGCTGGTCGCCGCGACAACGCTGTCGGTGCCGCTGTTCTCGATGGGCGTGCTGCTCATCGGCTTCGGCGCCGGCCTGTTCAGCCACGGCACTCTCACGCTGACGATGAACGGCGCGCCGCCCGGACAGGCCGGGCTGGCCCTGGGCGCCTGGGGTGCGGTGCAGGCCACCGCAGCCGGTGCCGCCGTCGCAGCCGGCGGCCTGGGCCGCGACCTGGTGCAATGGGCGGCCGGCCGGGGCTGGCTGGGCGAGTCGTTCTCGGGCCCGGCCACCGGCTATGCTGCCGTCTACGCGATCGAGATCCTGCTGCTCGTGGCCACGCTGGTGGCCCTGCGGGCCCTGGCTGCGCCGTCCGACGGCGGGGCCCCTTCCCACCGACAACTCTGGAGCGCGCCTTGAAGGTCTATCAGATCATTTTCATTCTCTGGGCCGTCGTGTTCGCCTACTGGCTGGTGCGCCAGTTC
>Ga0075160_10002834_pt1 | contig 10189 bp, 6 predicted proteins | sample JI91814C2DNA_FD_70969 | JGI IMG/M metagenome (GOLD analysis project Ga0075160, IMG submission 70969) | Wastewater effluent complex algal communities from Wisconsin, to seasonally profile nutrient transformation and Carbon sequestration -... | ecosystem: Engineered > WWTP > Effluent > Algae...
CGGTCGCAGCAGCAGGTCGTAGTAGAGCAACCCGAGCCCGTCGTCGTCGGTGTCGTCCTGGGCCTTGTCCGGGAACAGGTCCTGCGCCACGTCGAGGAACACGAAGTCGCGCGGCTGCTTCTTGCCGTCGACGACCTCGGTGCGCTGCAGCTGGTTGCGCAGCTCGAGGCGCACGAGCTGTTGTTCGCGCAGCCGGTCGAGGTCGTCGAACGTGTAGAACCGGTCCGACGAGTCGTCGACGTGGAAGCGGTTCTTGTAGGTCAGCTTCGGCGACATCAGGTGGCGCACACCGCGCTGTTCGTCGCCGTCGAGCCACGACCAGGAACGCTTCAGCAGCGTGCCGAGCTGCAGGCCGACCTCGGTGGCGATGCGTCCTTCGCTGCTGCCGTCGACCGTCTCGTCGTAGAACGTGCCGCGTCCGCTCGCATAGGGCCGCAGGTTGAGGCCGAACGCGTGGAACGGGGCCGACAGCTCGATCAGCTGGTCGAGTCGCAGCGAGCGGTCGCTCTCCCGCACGGCGGCGAGATCGTCGTAGGCACTGCGGCGCTGCCCGATCTCGGTGGCGAGGTCGACGACGATCGGCGTGTCCCACGGCGTCGTGCCGAGTGGTTGCGCGAGCCACTGGTAGGTGACGACCGGCAGCTCCTCGACGAAGCGCGTCGCCAGGGCACGGTCGTCGCGGTAGGAGAAGTCGTCGAGGTTGAAGCGCGAGCCGACCGTCAGCAGGCGATTGCCGCTGCCGTGGTGCAGGTAGGTGCTGGTCTCCGGGACCTCGGTCGATCGGTAGTAGCCGCTGTAGAACTCCGACCAGACCGCCGGGTCGCTCGCCTGGAAGGCGACCAGGTCGAGGTTGGTGGTCGGGCCCAGGTGCACGCGGTTCTGGGTGCGCAGCAGCGTGCGAGTCGTGTCGTCGATCGGCGAACCGTCGAGCTCGGTGCGGATCTCGCGGATGTTGCGGCCGGTGTCGTCGAGCCAGAAGCCCTCGAGCAGGCCTTCGTAGAGGTCGCCGGCGCGGTACTTCAGCTGGCCCTCGAGCGGCACGCCGCGCTCCTGGATCCAGCCGACGCCGACCTGCCAGTCGCCGCGGAACTCGCTGGCCGGCCGGCCGAGCAACCACTCGTGCAGGGCGCCGCCGGTCTTGTTCCACGGCAGGCCGAGCACGACCTCGCCCTGGTAGCCGAGCTGCTGCGAGTAGCCCCCGCGCACACGCTTGATCGGGAACTCGTCCTGGCTGCCGGTGAACACGCGCGCGTTCGGCAGCGGCAGCAGGTCGATGCCGCCGATCTGCAGCGTCTGGCCGCGCGCGACCACTTCGAACTCGCCTTCGCGCTCGAGGATCTCGACGTCGTCGATCGCCAGCGCCATGTGCGGCTGGCTCGCCGTGCAGGTCGTCACCGTGACCGAGCGGCCGGTCCAGCGACCGTTCTGGCGCTCGAGCCGCGGCCCGCGCACCACCAGCATGTGGCCCGGCCCCTGGTCGATGCTGAAGTAGCGGAGCTCGGCGCCCTCGACGACGATGCGATCGTCGGCGGGCGAGATCCACAGCCGCTCGCAGCGCAGCACCTCGACCCCGTCGCGGATCACGACGATGCCGCCTTCGCAGTAGAGGTAGCGCAGCAGTTCGAGCGAACGATCGACCGCGGCGGGGTCGTCGGCCTCGGTGGGGCGGCCGATCGCCGACAGCAGCGACTGCATGCGCTCGCGGATCGCCGCTTCGGACAGCGTGCGCCGCGGCGGCGGAGACGGGATGCCGCGCGTCGGCAGGCCCTTGCCGTCCTGCCCGGCGTCGACCGCGGCTCGGAACGCCTGGGCGTCGAGCATCAGCAGCGCGTTGTCACCGCGGATCTCCAGACGCTGCTGCGGCAGGGCCAGCACGAAGCCGCCGTTTAGGTGGGCTTCGTAGTAGTCGTCGCCCGCGAACGTCGCGAACATGCCGACGCTCTGCACGAAGCGCGGGATCGGCTGCGTCGGGGCCGGATCCTGCTGCGCGCTCACGGTGTCGAGTGCGGCCAGCAGGCAAGCGGTCGCCAGCAAGGAAGTGCGCCTCACCGGTCGCGTCCTCCGACGCTCGGTGCCGGTGCGTCCTGCACGGCGCGCAGGCGCGGGGCGCGCAACGTCATCGTCGGATAGTGGAAGTCCACCTCCGGCGAGCGGAACGTCGGCCAGCCCGGCACGGTGATCTCGGCACCGTTCGGGTCCCTGGCGAGGCAGCGCTGTCGTTCGAGGTCGATCTCGAGCTCGGCGGTGCGCGCCGCCATGCGCGGCCAGTCGAGCGTCACTCCCTTGGCCAGCACCTTCACCACGTCGCCGGTGCGCAGGTGGCGCACCATGCGCAGTTCGCGGGCGTCGATGCGCAGGCCCTCCGGATCGACACTGCCGTCGGATTCCAGCCCCAGCGCGCGCACCGGGCCGAGGAAGTTCACCCCGTCGTTGCGCACCTCGATGCTGCCGTGGCAGGTCGCCTGCATGTGCGACAGGAGACCCTTCTTGCCCAGCTCGTGCAACGTCACCTTCGGCGGCAGGAACGTGTCGCGGTCGGCGAACGAGCCCATCGCCAGCAGCTGGTCGTCGGTGCCCTGCAGCACGCGCACGCGCGCCCCCTGCATCGTGACGTCGCGTCCGGAGTGCACGCGGCGCACCACCGCCGGGGCCATCGCTTCGGCATTGCCGACGAACAACGCCGCACGACCGCCCTGCGAAACGAGCAGCCGATCGCACGTGCCGTCGAGGTGGCCTTCCTTCGGGTCGTCGAGCTGGAAGTCCGCGACTTGCTCGAGCAGCAGCCACGGATTGCCCAGCGACGCGAAGCCGACGTCGTCGAGCACGCTGCGCTTCCTGCCGGTGTACAGCTGGCGCACCGCCGGTGGCAGCAGGTGCGGCAGCATGCGGATCCGCTGCGCCCGGCAGCTCACCAGCGTCGGCTGGTCCTGGTCGGGTCGCTCGAGGCGTGCGGTGACGGTCGGCAGCAGCGTGCCAAAGCCCTCGGCGTCGAGGATCGCGGTGTGGCCGCCGGCGTGGTGCACGTCGATCCGGGGGCCGCGAACGTCGACTTCGAACTCGTCGCCGTCGCGGGTCGTGCCCGTGCCGTGCAGCTGCGGCAGCCGCGCGTCGTCGGGCAGTCCGCTCCACAACGCTGCGGGGCGATCGGCCGGCACCGGTTCGAGGCGCAGCGACGACGGGCCCAGCTGGCGAACGTACGGGGCGCGGGCGGTGATCCGGTCGCCGCGCCGTTCGGTCACCAGTTCGACGGGCCAGCCGACGACGCGCAGGTCGGCGGCGTTGCGGCCGAGCAGGGCCCCGCGCAGTTCGTGCACCGAGCGCAGCACGAGACCGTCGGCCGGCACGTTCGCGACGATCGACGCGCCCGGGGCTCGCAGCCACAGGTCGGTGCGTTCGCCGCGGCGCTCGACGAGGCAGCCACCGGATCCCTGCAGGTCGGCATCGCCCTGGCGGAGGCGGTACTGGTGGGCCGCGAACGCCGCCGGCGGCACCGTTCCCGGGGCGATGGCGTCGGGACCGATCGGGCCGAGGCGCAGCGTCTCCACGGCCTCCGTGCTGGTCAGCACGAAGCCGTCGTTGCCGGTCAGCTGCAGCGGGTCGCCCTTGCCGCTGCGGGGCCGCGATTCCAGCGCCACGTCGCCGAAGCCGTGCACGACGCCGGCCTGCCGGTCCGCCTGGCGAAGCACGCGGATGCCGCCGCTCGCGTCGGCCTTGCGCGCACCGACCTCGACGTGCGAGCGGCCCTCGGTGACGACGATCTGCGTGTCGGCGATCGGCCGCAGCGTCCACGCCGGGAAGCCCATCGCCCGGTGCATGGCGCCGGACTGTTCCATCGGCCGGATCAGGTGGATGCACCGTTCGGCGTCGGCCACCAGGGTCTCGGCCGGTTCGCCGCGGCGGCCTGGCACCGTCGTGCTCAGGTGCGAGGCGCCGCCGTGCGCCGTGATCTGGAACGTCTCCCCGAACAGGCCGGGCAGCACCGTCAGCTGCTTCGTCTGCAGGCGGCCGTCGGGCATGTCGACCGTCGCCGGCGCGCCGAACAGATCGAGCCGCCGCCACTGCACCCGCTGCCGCACCTGCCCCGTGGCCGTCGTCTCCTTGCCGCGCAGCAGCCGGCCCTCGAAGCGATCACCGCGCACGGTGGTGCGCCCCGGCGTGCCCGGGCTCGCTTCGCCGCGGCCGAGCCCGGACATCTGCAGGTCGGCGCGCTCCATGTCGAGCTGGACCTCGTCGCGCACCGTCATCGTCGCGGTGCCGGCCGCGATGTCCTCGAGGTAGTGCAGGCGGCCGCGTGCGCGCACGGTGGCGCCGTCGGTCTCGAGCACGGGGTCGGTGAGGATCTCGATCTCGCCGCGCGCCGCCGGGTCCTTCGGCGAACGCGGCAGGCGCGCCCGCAGGCCGATGCCGCGCAGCGTCGTCTTGCGTTCGCCTTCGAACACCACCAGCACCGGCTGCGTCTCCTGCGTCACCAGGGTGATCTCGGTGTCGCCGATGGCGACCCGCGCGTCGCCGATCGCGAGCCGCAGGCCGGCCAGCTTGCTGCCGGCGAGGGTGGTCAGCACGACGTCGCGCAGGTCGAGGTCCTTGTTCTCGGTCAGCGACGGCCGGCCGTTCGCGTCGCGGCCGATCTCGACGAACGCGCGCTTTGCCGTGACGTCCGCCACGTGCACACCGTCCTCGAACAGCTTCACCTCGACGCCGTCGAGCTGCTGCAGCGTCTCGCCGACCGGCTTGCTGCCCTCGGCCGTCAGTTCGAACTGCTGCACCTGGTGCTCGCGGCCGTCCGGGTCGCGCACGGTGCGCCAGCCGACGTGCGTGAACTGGCCGAACTGGGCCACGGTCGCCTGCACGTTGCCCTTCCCGACCGGGATGCCGCCCTGGCGATCGGGTTCCTTGCGCTCGCCCTCGCCGTTCGTGGCGCTCGGTTTGCCGTTGGCGCGCGTCGGCTGCTCTTCGCCGACGGCGAGGTGCAGCACCAGCATGCCGGCCGCCGCCAGCAGCAGGAACAGCACGAAGCGCTTCACGGGCCTCCGTAGCGACGCAGCACGTCGTCGAAGGCACCGCGAGCGCGCAGCAGCAACTCGACGACGTCGCGCACCGCCCCGAAGCCGGCCGGGCGTTCGGTGACGTGGTGGGCGACCGCCTTCACCTCGGCGCGGGCCTCCGGCACGGTGACCGCGAAGCCGACCGCGCGCAGCACCGGCAGGTCGACGAGGTCGTCGCCGACGTAGCAGACCCGCTGCGGTTCGATCTGCTGGCGCGCCAGGATCTCGCCGAGCGCCTGCCCCTTGTCGAGCCGATGCAGCACGACTTCGTGCACGCCGAGTTCGTGCGCGCGCCGTTCGACCGTCGGCCCGCCGCGCCCCGACAGCAAGCCACTGCGCAAGCCGGCGCGATGCCAGTAGGCCAGCCCCGCGGCGTCGTGCACGTGGAACGACTTGCACTCGGTGCCGGTGCCGTCGAACCAGATCCGGCCGTCGGTCAGTACACCGTCGACGTCGAGCAGCAGGAACCCGATCGCCGCCAGCACGCTGTCGGCAGGGCGCGGGCGGCCCGGCTGCGACGTGCCGGGTTGCGAGGTGCCGGGTCTCGGGTGGCTCTGGCTCATCCGATCTTCAGGTTGAGCAGGTCCTGCACGTCGAGCAGGCCGATCAGCCGGCCGTCGGCGTCGACCACCGGCAGCTGGTCGATCGCGTGCTGGTGCAGGAACGCCAGCGCTTCGAGCGCGAACATGTCCGGGCCGATCGAGCGCGGGTTCCTGGTCATCGCCTCGTCGATGGCGCGTTCGCGCGGGTTGGCGAGGCCGCGTTCGATCAGCCGGCGCAGGTCGCCGTCGGTGAAGAAGCCGAGCAGCTTGCCGACCTGGTCGACGACGCTGGTGGCGCCCGGGCGGCCCGGCGTGCGGGTCATCACCTCGATCGCCTGCAGCACGGTGGCGCCGCTCTGCACGCGCGGATTGCGCTCGCCGGTGCGCATCAGTTCGCCGACCTTCATCAGGCGCCGGCCGAGATCGCCGCCGGGATGGAAGCGCGCGAAGTCCTCGGGGCCGAAGCGCCGCCCTTCCTGCACGACCAGCGCCAGCGCGTCGCCGAGTGCGAGCATCGCCGTGGTCGACGCACTCGGCGCCAGCCCGTACGGACCGGCTTCGTCGATGCGGCCGAGCTCGAGCACCAGGTCGGCGTGCTTGCCGAGCGTCGAGTGGGCGTCCTGGGTGATCGCGATCACCGGCACACCGACCGCCTTCACGTGCGGCAGCATCACCAGCAGTTCCTGGGTCTCGCCCGACTTCGAGAACGCCAGCAGCACGTCGCCCGGATCGACGCGGCCGAGGTCGCCGTGGATGGCTTCGGCCGGGTGCAGGAAGATCGACGGCGTGCCGGTCGAGGCGAGCGTCGCCGAGACCTTCTGGGCGATGAAACCCGCCTTGCCCATGCCGGCGGTGACCACGCGTCCACGCAGCCCGAGGATCAGCTCGAGCGCCCGCAGGAAGGTCGGGCCGAGCCGTTCCGCCACCTGGCGGACGGCGGCCGCTTCGCACGCGACGATCTCGCGGGCGCGCTCGATCCGGGGGTCCATTCGGTGATCAGAGCGCAGGGTCGCGGTGGGCGCCAGAGCGGGGGCCGGACGTTCTGCCATCGGCTGCGGCGTGACGATCGTGCACCGCCGCCGGCCTCTGGCTCCTGGAGCACGAACGAGCTGGCGCCCTGGGTCGGCACGTCGGCGACCGCGGCCACGGCGTTGGCGGAATGCGTCCACCGCCGCACACTCCGCCGCTTCGCCGCGCGACCACGTGGGGTGGTCTGCCGAGCAGGTCCCGAATGCTGCAACTCCCCGATTGGTTGCTGTCGCCGTGGCGCACGCTGCGTCGGCGACGACTACTGGCTCGGCCGTTCCCGCCGCACTGGTCGCCGTTCCTCGAACAGCTGCCGTTCTACCGGCAGCTCGCGACCACCTGCCAGGAGCGCTTGCGGCGCGATCTGCGCGTCGTGATCGCCGAATGGCGTTGGGAGGGTTGCCAGGGCCTGGTGGTCGACGACGAGATGCGCGTCGTGATCGCGGCGACCGCGTGCCTGCTGCTGCTCGGGCTCGACCACGACCACTACTCGAACGTCTCGACGGTGCTCGTCTATCCGTCCGGTTGGCGCCGACCGGGGCGCGTCGACGAGGCCGGCGTCCGGGACCCCGATCACCACGTGCTCGGCGAGGCCTGGCGCGATGGTCCCGTGGTGCTCGCCTGGGACGCGTCACGACACGGGTCGTTCGACCCGAAGGACGGGCACAACCTGGTGATCCACGAGTTCGCGCACAAGCTGGACCTGATCGACGGTTCTGCCGACGGGCGACCGCCGCTGCGTGCGCGGGCCGATGCGGTGCCTTGGCGCACGACGATGCAGCGCGAGTTCGACGCCTTGCGGAAGGCGGCGGACCGGGGCACCCCGACCCTGCTCGATCACTACGGGGCGGTCGAGCCGGCGGAGTTCTTCGCGGTGGCGACCGAGTGCTTCTTCGAACGCGGCGCTGCGCTCGCGGCGCGTCACCCGTCGCTCTACGCCGAGCTGCAGCGCTTCTACGGCCAGGACCCGGCGCGACGTGGGGGTCGGTGAAGCGACGCCACCCTTGCCGGTGCATTGGGGTGTGGTGGCGACCCGTGGTGTTCGTGGGGCGCGCCCGCCACGTTCCGCCCCGTCAGCCGAGCTTCGGCATCGCCGCGGCGACCAGGGCGCGTTCGAGCCGTTCGCCAGTCGCGGCCGCAAACGGCTCCTCGTCCATGTAGCACCAGCGGCCCCACAGTTCGGCGGCGCCGAGCGCATACGGGAAGTGCTCCGCCGGCGTCTCCAGCGCGCGCGGCAGCACCCAGGCGGTGTCGCCCTGCAGCACGACGTTCCAGGCCGAAACGAGGCGTGCCTCGGCGAGGCGCAGCAGGGCATCGGCGCGCGCCGCCAGGCTCTCGGAGCGCACGCCGAGCAGCGCGAACGGCACCAGCTTCTCGACCAGCGCGACACCGCCCGGCAGGTCGATCAGGTCACCGGCGAACGCGCGTTCGGGCAGCGCGTCGAGGAACGGCAGCCGCTCGGGCACGAGGTGCGCGTGGCAGCGCGCGATCGTCGCCGCGGCCCCGATCGAGTTGACCAGCGCCGAGCCGCCGGTGCGCTCGACCCATTCGCCGCACAGCGCCCAGAACACCGCGTCGGGCTCGCGGCGCCGTTCGGTGGTCCACAACAGCCGCTGGCCGGCTGCGAACGGATGGCGATTGGGCGTCAGCGCATGGCCTTGCCCGCGCCAGAACGCCTCTTCGTCGACGATGCGGGACGCCGGGCTGCGCCGGAACGCCGGGCGTTCGGCGGTGGCGCGGTCCTGGCGCTGCTTGCGACCGGGCACGAACACCAGTTGGACCGGGGCGCCGAACACGACCAGCTGGCGCTGTGCGTTCGGCGCGAACGGCACCAGGGACGCATGGGGCTCGAGGGGGAGCTGCACGGCGGTGGTGTAGCGGACCGTCGACGAACGCGGCAGACCTTTGCCCCGGTCCTGCGGCACCGCTACCGTTCGCTCGCCGGTTTTCGCGCGCCCCGTGCGAACGCCCAGGACCACCGAGCCAGACACCCACGACCTTGCGCATCGTTTTCTTCGGTAGCAGCGATTTCGCGATCCCATCGCTGAAGGCCCTCAAGGACGGTGGTCGCGCCCCGGACCTGGTGGTCACCAAGCCCGACGCCCCCCGCGGGCGGGGCCGCAAGATCTACGACAGCGACGTCAAGCTCGGCGCCCAGGAGCTCGGCCTCACCTGCCTGCAGCCGAGCGATCCGCACGGCGCCGAGTTCCTCGACCAGCTGCGCAAGCTGAAGCCCGACCTCGGCATCGTGGTCAGCTATGGCGTGATCCTGAAGCCCGAGCTGCTGAACCTGCCGAAGCTCGGCATGCTCAACGCGCACGCCTCGCTGCTGCCGCTCTACCGCGGCGCCGCGCCGATCCAGCGGGCGATCCGCGACGGCCGCACCGAGACCGGCGTCACCATCATGCGCATCAAGGAGCAGCTCGACGCCGGCGACGTGCTGCTGACCAAGCCGACCCCGATCGGCCCGAAGGAGAACGCCGGGGCGCTGCGCGATCGGCTCGCGGACCTGTCGGGCGTTGCGCTGCTCGAAGCGCTGCAGCTGCTCGATTCGGGCAAGGCGACGTTCACGCCGCAGGACCACGGCCTCGCCACCTACGCGCCGAAGGTCGAGAAGGAGCACGGCCTGATCGACTGGAAGCTGCCGGCCAAGGAGATCGACCTGCTGGTGCGCGCGATGACGCCGAAGCCGGGTGCCCAGACGCGGCTCGGCAACAAGCGCTTCATCGTGATGGAGGGCAGCGTCGAGCAGGACCTCTACGGCATGGGCATCCCCGGCGGGCTGCAGTCGTCGGGCGAAGAGGGCATCCGCGTCTGCACCGGCAAGGACATCTACCGGATCACGCGCATCAAGCCCGACAACGGCCGCAACATGACTGCCGGCGAGTTCGTGCGCGGGCACCACATCGCCCCCGACGCGCGGTTCGGCTGATGGCCGCCGTTCGCCGGTTCGCGCCGAAGGCCCGATGAGCACCGCCCGCGGTGCGGCGATGCAGGCGCTGGTGGCCCTGGCGCGCGGCCGCGCCGAGAGGCTGCGCGAGGCGCTGCAGACGCGCAACCTGGCGCCGCGCGACCAGGCGTTCGCGTTCGAGCTGGCGCACGGCGTCGTGCGGCGCCAGCGGCTCCTCGACCACGTGCTGCTCGGGTTGGCACACCGCGGCCTGCCGAAGGACCCGCAGCTGCAGGTCGTGCTGCGCCTCGGCGCCTACCAGCTGCTGTTCGTCCCCGGCATGCCGGCCCACGCGGCGGTGCACGAGACGGTCGAACTGGTGCGCGGCAACCGCGGTTTCGCCAACGCCGTGCTGCGCCGCCTCAGCGACGCCGTGCTCGATCGCGCCGCCGATCCGCTGAAGCCGTGCGAAGACCTGTCGCTCGGGCCGACCCGGACCCTGCGGCTGCCGGCCCCGCTGCCCGAAGCCCTCGACGAACGGCTGGCGATCGTGCACTCGCTGCCCGACTTCCTGCTGCAGCGCTGGCGCAGCCGCTTCACCGACGCCGAGCTAGCCGGCATCGCCGCGGCGGCCAGTGCCGTGCCGGGCGTGTTCCTGCGCGCCTCGGCCGGTGTCGAGCCAGCGG
>Ga0075160_10002836_pt1 | contig 10183 bp, 13 predicted proteins | sample JI91814C2DNA_FD_70969 | JGI IMG/M metagenome (GOLD analysis project Ga0075160, IMG submission 70969) | Wastewater effluent complex algal communities from Wisconsin, to seasonally profile nutrient transformation and Carbon sequestration -... | ecosystem: Engineered > WWTP > Effluent > Algae...
GTCCAGCTCCTTGTAGCCCTTGTCGTTGACCGTGGTGCCGAACACCTCCGCCAACAGGTTGACCACACCTGCACGTTCCGGTGTCCCTTCCGCAGCGTCAGGGTTGCCGCACAGGATCAGCTCCGGGTCACCGGAATCCGGGCGGATGACCAGCTTCCCGTCCCGCGCCGTGATCTTATCCTTGAGCTTCGGCAGGATTTGGGTACAAACGTCCCACAAATTGAAGCTGTCCGAGACTACGCTCAGGATGCCCGCAGGGTGCTGATCCAGCAGGCGCTCGAACACCGCCAGTTCACCAGCAGCGGTGTCCCCCTTCCCGTTGACCGCGATTCCACTGCACATGACCGCGTGCTCGGTGGCGGGGACGCTGGCACCGATGAGCCCGTTGTCCCCGTCGTAGTACCGCTGGACGTAGCGGATGGCGGGCAGGGTGTCGGTGCCCTTGAACGACACCAGGTGCCCCGCGCCCGACGCGGCGGCAGCAAGGTCGTTCTCCAGACCACGGTAGGAGAAGTCGTGACCTTGGAAGTCCACAGCGGCGAGGTCGCTGGACTCGATTGCGCGCACGTCCAGTAGGCGACGGTTCGACCACGCGATGGTGGCGCTGGTGATTGGGTGCCACATGTCCGCCGAAAGAGTGGTCTCCAGGTAGTTGGTTAACCAGAAGAACCGTGGGTCGGTGTTCTCGATGGTGAAGTACGGAACGCGCAGCGGGACGATGGAGCCCTCACGGAAGGCACGCACACGCAGCGGGAGGTGTCCCACGCTGTGCAGCTCACGGAACTGCTGCACACCGACCGTGTTCGGTCCCAACAGGTCACCGACGAACGCGGCGTAGCCGTCCAGAACCTCTTCAAGGTCGGAAGTGGAAAGCCCGAAGAACGGTGCCCACTTTTCGTTGAGACGGTGCAGCAGCGCCTGCAGACCGAAGAACACAGTGCCTTCGGTGATGTCAGGGTTTCGAGTACCGCGCGCCGTTAGGTTGGAGAACACTACTTCGGTGCCATCGGCGTACATGTACCGGTGTCCCAACTTGTATGCGTCTGTTTCCAGCAGCACATCGAGCGCGGCGTCCAGGTCGTTGCGGGGGCGGGTGGTCATCTCAGTTTCCTTCTTCCTTGGTGTGCTCGGGGATTTCTACGATGTCGTACCACTCCTGCGGAACGGGCGTGGATGGCGGTCGAGGCTCGACGGGGGTGTTGAGAAGCGCTGGGGACACCCCCGCTTTCTTGGCTGTCTCGATTTTCCGCATGTCGCGCTTGTACTTGGACACCGCTGCGGCGTACGCCTTTTCGCGATCAGTTCGCATCGAGGCAACCTGCTCGTCGTAGGTCGCCAGACCTTTGGATAGCAGGAACGCAGCGGCGGCGTCCTCGGTAGCGAACCATTGGTCGGTGTCAGGCACGGACTCGATGTACTCGCGCCCGGAGTAGTCGTCGGTGCGGTAGTTGTGCTGCACCAGGTAGATGACGATCATGGCAGCCATCACGCCACTCGACTCAAAGGCGCACTAACTGCCACCATTTCCTTGAGGAGAACGGACTTGGAAACAGTCCAGGTGCGCCCCTTCGTGGACGGTAGTCGTTCGTCGTGCACCCACTCCACGATGTGGAAGTCCCCCGCGTTCCAGGTTCCGGTAATGGTGATTTCCAGGGAACGCCAGTTCGGGATGAGCGCGGGAAGGTCCACACCTTCCGCGTACTTCATGTGTATGAGCAGCGCAGGCACCATCAGCTCGGTCACTTTCTGTTGCGCCGCTAGCACCTTCTTGTACTCACCTACGGTGTCGCTGTTGGTGACTCGGGTGCGTGCTGTCTTGAGCAGCTTTTGCAAGCCGCGCGAGGTAATAGGAAGCGCCTGGGGTACCACCATAGGGATGGAGGTGGCGCGTGCGGTGGTTTCAATACGTGCGGTCATGTCAGTTCTCTTTCCTTGGAGTACCAACGTGGGTAGGCGGTGTGTAGCCGATGTTCTCGTCCAAGAACGGATCGTTGACCCACCACGGCGCGGAGGAGGTGTTCACGTTTCGGATGGCAGGTCCGCCGTACAGGCAGTCTTTCTCGTGCGCGGTAGCACGCTGCCAGACCTCGGTGTGCGTGTCAGGTCCGTAGGAGAATCCGCAGGTGTATTCGCACTCTGCGATGAACTTATCCCCATCGGTTGGGTTTCCCATCATGCGTCTCCATCGTCGTATCGGTCGAACTTCTCGGTGGGAATTTCCATGCTCAGCAGCCTGTTCAGCTCGCGTAATGCCCGCGCAGCTAGGTACATCAGCACGGACCCGCCCAGCAAAGCCAATACGGTCAGGATGAGACCGCGCGCAGACATGTCAGTCAGAGTGAGCAACATTCCGAAGCGAAGCAGCACCAGACTCGAAACCGCAGTTACGCTTGACATCCCGAACGAGGAGAGTACCGCTATCACCCACGCCCCGAGACTGGGTGGGGTGTAATCTCCGCCCATTTGACCCTGCGATACCATCATCACCATCATCATGGCAGGCATCATTACCACCAGTGGCGAACTGTAACCGTTGACCACTGCCACAGCTAGCGACACTATTAATACAAGAAGTACAAGGCACGCTAGCGACGTGAAGAACTTGGCGCGCTTAGCCTCTTGTGGTGTGTAGTGCTCAGCCATTACTCCCCCGCCTTCCAGAACCATGTGTCGGAGCGTCCAACTCTCTCAGTGTGGCGCGTCCTCGCGAGCCAATGAACTCCAATAGACCTGCCCAAGGTATGTACCCACCAGACGTAGTGGTGCTCCATAGAACGCGACCGCCGCAGTCCTTGCTATGCGACGTGCGCGCCTTACCAGAGGAGTCTTTCCACGTCACGGACGAAGGGTGCTGGGGTGCTTCGGTAAGCGGAGCGCATGCGGCGCGGCGGAAGAACCTCATACCAAGCCCTTCACAGCGTTGGTGATGTCGCGCATAAGGTCGCGGACGACCACCGCGCCGTACCCCACAGCCGCCTCACCAGCGGACGGGAGCGAGTTGGTCGTGAAGAGTGTCGTATAGCGGTTCACGAGTGCTTGCACGCCTTTGGTGAATCCACCGTGGGACACCCACAGGTGCATTTCCGCGCTCGCAGGCATAGCGTCCGCCAGGAGTATGAACGTGCCACCACCGTCGCAGATGTCGTCCACGACGAGGTAGCTCCCATCTTCCACAACACCATTCGGAGCCACATACCCGCTCAGCTTTCCGGTATCGGGGTCACGATGCTTGGACGCGGTGAACAGGGGGAGCCCGAAAGCAGCAGCGACAGCCCCCGCGCGTTCCCGCGCCCCCGCGTCAGGGGCGATAACACCGTCCAATTCGAGGAGGCGAGGAACGGTGTACGTCACCAGCTTGGGGAGGTCCAGGACGTGGACGTTGATGCGGTGGTCGCTGGCGGCGCGGAAGGTGTCCAGCCAGACGTTGGAGTGCGGGTCCAGCGTGATGAGGTCGGTGATGCCCAGACGCGCTGCTATGACGGCATTGGTTCGAGCGGGAGAGGGCACGTCTTTGTCTCCACGCGCGCTGGGAAGGTACGGGAGTACCAGGATACGGCGGTCGAAGTCACGGAGCAGGTCCGCCCACGCAGCGATGAGAGCCCAGTCAGGCGCGGCGGAGCGAACCACCATGACCTGCGCCCCACCATGAACGGGGCGGTCCTTGACCCGCCGTACTGTGGTGTCGCCCATCGGGTAAGCGAACACCTCGAAGGGCTGCGGAAGGAGGGTGTCACCGCCCTTCGTGTGGGCGAAGAACTGGTAGTCCGATTTCATACTCTGAACATACCATACTTGTTCGCATATTGCGCAAAACAGAAGTAACGTGTAACGTAATAAGCATCGTAACGCACCCCGTAACGATGTCCGTAATCTACGACGTAACATTCTCGTAAGGAGGAATGGTGACCGCGCCCGTGTGGCTTCTCGACTTTGATGGTGTGGTCAACGCCATCTCCAAGCGCGGGGCGAAGTCGGTATGGGACCGCTGGGCATTTGACCGCATCCCCCACCCTGACCCGGATGACGGCATGGATGGTGCGACTCTCCCTATCTTGTGGAGCCCTTACGTCGTGGACACCATCAACTACGCGGTGGACCGTGGCGTTGACGTTCGGTGGCTAACCACGTGGCGCGAGCACACCGCGCTACTCCCCGATGTCATCGGGGGTCTACCCGTTCTTCCGTGGATGGACGAGGACATGCTCACCACTGTGGGCGGAAAGGTTGACGTACTCAACCAGATCGGGCAGCGGTGGAAGCTCGACGTGTTCCTTGGACTCGTTCCTGATGACGTTCCGGTGCTGTGGACAGACGACCACCTCGATGCGATCCTGTACCGCGCGTCGGACAAGCGGCGGGTGACCTCTCGTAAGGGCGGAACGACGCTGGTTGTCCCTCGTGAGACCATCGGTTTGGCTCAGCGCCAGGTGCGTGAAATACGGGAGTGGATTGACGACTACGCCCCGAAACCGTCTAGCGGAGTAGACAGTCTCGGATAGGGTCGCGGCTTTCCATGCCTTTCACGAACTCACCCACATCGGTGAGCAGACTCCGCAACGGACGCATGGTGTTCGTGTCTGTGTGCAACGACATGTACGCGCCCATCAGGCATTCCTGTTCTTCAGGGGAACCGGTGCTCTGAACTACCGCGTACGCTACTGCGTCACTCACGGCGCGGGAGAAGTACACCTCCGACGTGAACTGGTCGCGGTCAACGGCGCGGCGTACCCACGCGCGATCCCACGCCAGCCAGCCATCCGCGCAGAACGCGGGCTGCGGAAACACCGACCCATGGCACATTGGCGGGGAATCCCCGTTTGCGGAGTCCCATTGGCGGAAGCTGATGGCGTCCAGAGACACGTCCCGCGAACCCCAGTACGCCACAAGGTCCGTGACAATATCCTGAGCCGCAACACTTTCCGAGCTAGACGTGGTGTTCTCAATCGGTACGCGCGGGTGTTTCTCCGACTGCGCGGTGCCTGTGGTCATCGAGCTGCACCCTGACAGGAGCGATGAAGCGATGACCGCCGCCGCGACTAGTAATCTCATCAGGGTGTCCCTTTGCGAGATGGTGTGTTGTCACCATATTAGCAGTGGACATCTCGAACAGCGGGGTACACCTATGCGCCGTAACGGGTTACGGATGTGATTCCTCGCACACGGTGGTTAGCCGAGTTTGTTGGAACACGACCTTCCGTACCCGCGAGTGAGAGATGAAGCGTCAGACAGCGGCTTGGAGCACATGAGACATTTACCTGTGGCGTGCCCGTACGCCGCCGCCACGTTGGCGGGAACCTTACGCTCCTCGGGCAGCGCGCGCTCCATGCTGGTCAGGAGGGCTTTACCCGGTCCTCCCGCCACGATCATGGAGCGTCCCCACCTTCCGCGCTCCCAGTCGAAGCTCTGTACCGTGTGCGGCGAGCCGTCCTTGTACCCGACCTTAACCAAGGTTTCGTCCTCCACAGGGGCGCTCGGGTCGGAAGACGGCAGGGCGACTACCTTCTCGGTGACAGGGAACGAGGGACCAGAGAAGCACATGCAGTCTTCCATGGGGTGAGAGCACTTACCGCACGCCCTCCCTTCGTCCTCATCGGATGGCGCGGCGTCCACTCGGGACGACACCGCGAGAATCGGCTCCTCGGGGAAGGCGTCCTCGTGCTGTTCGCGGGCATGGTCCTCGTCTTCGGCTTCCCACTCCCTGACGCCTTCAGGTGACGTGATTTTGAAGGTGCTCAGAGGAGTCACCCCCGTCTTACGGAGGTTGTCGTCGTACGCGTCTGCGGCGCGCGAGGATTCATCTTCGTCAACCGCTAGCACCATCGCCGCAGCGGCATCCGCCTGACTGCGGTACCCCTCCTCGTACGCCTTCATGACCGCGAGGTTGAGCGGGTCACCGGGTTCGCGCCCTTCCAGCAGTTTGGCGACTTCCGCGTCCATGATGGGCGCGGCGGACTGGTTGGAGTGGTAGGCGTTCTTGCCGCGACCTCGGATGCGGTTCAGAGTGTCAGGCAGCTTGGCTTCGTCAGCGGAGATGAACTCCGGTTCCACGTCAGCGGAGGTGGAGAACTGGGTATGGGGCACCCCTTCTCCCACGCGCAGTCGGGCGCTGGAGCCGATCTTCGCCATAGAAGTCGGGGACACCATCGTCAGGACTACAGGACCGCTTCCGTACCCGACAGCTTTACCGTGCAGGTGCGCTTCGGAGTGTTCGTGGGCACGCAGCGTCACGTTGTCGTCCGCGCGGACCTTGGCAAGCCCGAAAGCGTCCACCTTGGCGTCGTCAAAGGCGTACACCTCGGCGTTGCCGTCAGCCATGAGGCGCGCCTTGTTGTGCACGTTGACGACACCTGAACCGATGTGCGCCTGCGCGTCGTTGTCGATGTGCGCGCTGGTCTTGGCGTCGATCAGTCCGCCGCGCTCACGGAACGTACCGCCCAATGCGGTCACCTTGGACCCGCGTCCCGCCGTGGCGGAGCCTTCGCGAACGAACACGTGGTGGGGCTTGCTGTTGCCGTCGAAGATGCCGCCTTCCACGTCAACATTCAGGTCGGGAACGTGAGCGACGAGCTTGGCACCCTTGTGTACCTTCACGATGACGGACGTTGGCGCGGCGATGTGGTATTCCTGCACGAGCCCGCGCGCGTCTGGACCGACCACAACGCTGATGGTGCTGTCCGCATTGGCGAGAACTCGGTCCAGTTCGTCCTGATTTGTGACGGTGATCGTAGGCATTGCTGTAGTCTACGTCAGGTGTCGCACGCGAAATAGGGGAAACAATGTGTGGCGCGTAAAGTACCCCTGTACAGGCAGTTTATTACAGAGCATGTGGTGTATAGTGGTAGGGGACACCACTTATTAGGAGCCATAATGTGCCGCAACAATCGCCGCTGCCCGTCATCTCACGGACGCAACGCGGGCGGTCTACGCCCAGCCCGCGACGCGTACACGAACAAGGTGTCCGAGCTGTCCGCAGACCCAGCGGTAATCGCCACGGTGGTCCGCTCCTCCTTCACCAACAAGTCGCTGGACTTCATTCGTGAAGCGCTTCCGGGTAAGCCGGGATTCACCGCGATGGCGAAGGCGCGATGAGCTGGCGGCAGAGGCGTTGAAGATGACGGCGCGCGACCCGCTCTACGTCTCAGGAGGCGAGCCGCTGGTGGGCGCGGACGGTGTGTACGAGAACTGGCGGGCAAGCGGGCACCGCGACGCTCCCCCGTACCACCGTCTGGACAGCGCCACAGTAGGGGACGTGACGCGGGTATGCGAAGCGGCGGTTCGGGAGGCGCAGCGGGTGACAACCGACAAGGAGCGCGACAAGGCAGTGCGGATGCTCAACCGCGACCTGGACACCATGTCGTTGCACTCCCTGACCGCTTTCAGCGGGACGACCGGAAGCAGCTCGGTTCTCGAAGACGCGGTGGACGAGATGAAGTACGGCGCGGGGCATCTCCCCACGCCCCTGTTCGCCGACGCCGTTGCGGCATCCAACATGTCGGTGCACGGAGGGGATGTCCGCGCCGCTGAGCACTGGCTTCGCCAGAAGGGTATCGACCCCGCACAGGTCGAGGTGGTGATGTCCCCGCTACGAGAGCTGAAGCCGAATACAGGAGACCCCGCCAAGGACGCGGCGCTGGAAGCTCTGATTGCTCGGGAGTGGAACGGGGAGGGTGCCCCGAACGCCCGCGAACTCAATCTGAACCTCAAAGCCATCTCCGACCGCAACGCTGATCGCGGCGTTGGAATCGAGTTCGAGCGTGCCGACCGCAACGACCCGGAGTGGACGGACGTTCGTGCTGGAGTCGTGAAGAACGCGCTGTCCAACGCCTTGGAAGACGAAGGCGATATGTTCAAGCGCACCGCGCTAGTGGCGGGTGGGGACAAGGAATTGGCACGTAAACTCCTATCAGGAGACGACGCCACGGTTAATGACCTCGGTGACGAGATGCTTCGGTTGGCGGAGCTGCCTGCCGGACTTCGCGGCGGTTGTGGAGAACGCGCGGTAGAGGAGCGCGCCATTCGCCGCCTACTTATCGACGCGGGCGTACATCCGAAGCACGCGCAGTCCAAGTGGCTCCCTCCTGCTGCGGCACAACGAGTCAAGGACACCATTCGCGCGCAGGTACTCGCTGCGGGTGAAGCTATGTACAGCGACGACGATTACGGTCCGGGGTGGCGAACACGTTCGCTGGAAGAGCGCGCCGACCTGACGGTGGCGGAGCTGTTCACCGAAGAGCCCGACTACAGCCAGAACTGGCGCACTGTCCACTCCGAGGTCGGTTATCTTCTTACAGAGGCGGCGACAGCAGCAGCACGAGCACGCCGCGACGCGGGAGAAGTGATAGAGGACGAAACTATCCCGCTGTTCTGAGCACTAGCGAAAGCGGCTGTAAATCATCATGTCGCGGGGTTCTCCCGCGATCTTCTCCCACCGTTTCAGCGTGGCTTCATAGGTGTACCCTACTGCCTCCGCAACGGCAGCGGATGAGGCGTTCCATGTCTCGATATGCAACGTGGCACGGAACACCCCCTCTTGCGACAGAAGCCAATCAGTAGCGGTGCGGAGGGCGTCGGATGCATAGCCGAGTCCTCGGTAAGCGGGTAGAACCCAATACCCCAGTGTCGCTTTACCGTGTCCGATGTCGCGTAGCGTGAACCCTGCGTGACCCACCACGTTTCCATCATGGGCGTAGATCATGAAGGGTAGAGTTATCCCCGCTTCTCGCATGCGAATCATCATCGTGACGTACGCGGACCCTGCTTCTGGCGTGGCGGAGGACGGAAGTCCGAAGCCTCGGGCAATGTCGGGGACGGAACACGCTTCGGTGATAACCGCCGCATGCTCGGCGGTGACGGGGCGAAGTGTAACGAGCTTCCCTTGAAGTGTGGGGGTCTTCAAAGGGCGCTCTAGCGCCCAAGACGGGTAGGTCATAGCGGTCCTCACGTTGCGGTGCATGTTAATGCTATGTTATCATCAACGCATGACTGAGCCCCACACCACACCCGTGTTTGACTACCCATCGGACAAACCATCGCGTAGAGGTCGCGTAGCCGCCATCGTGGCGATTGCGCTCACAGCTCTGCTTGTTGCGAGCGTTGCCATCGTCATGATGGCGGGGAAGGATGCCCCGTCCGATCCGGCAGCGCTGAACTACTGCGCCGCGTCCGAAGAAGGGATGATGCTGCGCGCCAAGCTGGTGTATACCGACACCCGATTCCTGACCACCGAGCCTGAACAGGTCAACGACGACGAAAACGGGCGCTGGTGCGTGTTCGGTCCCAATTACGACACGGCATTGTGGTGGGCGGCGGTCTACGTCGGAGAGGACAACGGACTCTACCGCACCATGCTGGCGGAGAACGGTGACGATGACAACGCCACTCGCGCTGTCATCACTTTCCAGGGCATCCCCGCAGTGAAGTTCGCGCGAGAGGGCTGGGTGGGGTTCGTTGCGCAGGATGAGGACGGCGAGCAATGGACCGCCTTCCGTACTGGTGCGGGAGCCATGCTGCTGAGTGACATCGCTGAGGCGGCGGACGGGCACCCCCGAGGTGAAAAGTGAGCAGCATCGACGCTGGAGGGTCGGCTACTCAGATCGCACGGGACATTGCCGTCAAGCATGCAGGCGCGGAGGTAGCTGCGCTCATCGAGAAGGACACGCTGAAGTACAGCATAGTTCGCGTGCTCGCCCGAATCGGTAGCCTCAACGGCGAGGGGAATCTCCAGTGGGACAAGCGCACTCCTGATGAGCCCGATGTTTCCGTGGTCGATTCCGCCGTGTGCATGGATTTCGGTGACGCTCAGGTACGCCTCACGGTGGAAGCAGCGGAGTCGTTGGTCAGTTCACTGGTTTCCGCGATTGAAGTGTCACGAGCGCAAGCTGCGCTGTCAAGCGGTCCCGTGGCTGACCTCCTCAACGACTTCATGGAGAAATTCGGGAAACCCAAGTAGTTGGGTTGCGAGGAAAGTGTTGTGTTGTTAATATGGGAACAACACCACCACAGGAGACCTCATGGCTACCCGCGAAATGCTCATCTACGTTGACACCAACGGGAACAACAACAAGTTCTACGAGCTTACCGAACTCCCTGATGGCGTATCCGTGCGCTACGGTCGAGTGGGCTCCGAGGGAACTACGCGCGTGTACAGGGGCTACAGCGCCTACGAAACCAAGAAGCGCGAGAA
>Ga0075160_10002837_pt1 | contig 10180 bp, 6 predicted proteins | sample JI91814C2DNA_FD_70969 | JGI IMG/M metagenome (GOLD analysis project Ga0075160, IMG submission 70969) | Wastewater effluent complex algal communities from Wisconsin, to seasonally profile nutrient transformation and Carbon sequestration -... | ecosystem: Engineered > WWTP > Effluent > Algae...
CTGGTTTTGGCTTCTCCTCCACATAAATTTGTGCAGGTTTAGCCAGGTACCCTCCAGACGAAGGAGGGGTGCTAGCATCTTTATTAATTACATTAATTGGGTTTTGAACTTTTGCTGGTTTATCAACAGGAGGAGGACTTTGTGGAATATCAAATTCAATTACGGGAACCTGATCTGTGGCCGAAGATATTTCAAAAAACACAGGCGCTTCGTCTAATTTATCCCCAGTAGTTTTACTTGGTAGTTTCACCACCGGTATTTCTTCTGTTGCCTCTTTCATTACCGGCATCAGCAAATCTTCGGCTGCCTGTAATGCAGGCTGTTCAGTGATTTCAGCAATGGCTGCTTCTTCATCTTTTTCTTCAAACTGCAATACCGGTTGTTGCATTATCTTTTTTTCTTCTTTAACCGGCATCTCCAAAGTCATTACAATTTTCTCATCTTTCGGCTCAGTAGTTTTTACTTCTGCTTTTTTCTCAAAAGGATCTTTATGATCAAAACCTGTTGCAATTAAAGTGATGCCGATCTTTCCACCTAAACTGTTATCGTAACCCAAACCAAGGATGACATCCGTTCCCTCGCCCGCCTGGCTCAATAAATAGTTTTGAATGATCTCCACTTCATCCATGGTAAACTCATGTTCTCCTTCAGATGAATTGATATTGATCAGTATCCATTTAGCACCTTTAATATCATTGTCATTCAGCAATGGCGAGTTGATGGCATTTTCAATGGCCAGTTGTGCCCTGTTTTCTCCTTCTTCAGCAGCGCTTCCCAAAATGGCAACTCCACCGTTTATCATTACGGTGCATACATCGGCAAAATCCACGTTTATCTGGCCGGTGCTGTTAATCACATCAGTAATACACTTTGCAGCAGTTGCCAATACATTATCAGCTTTTGCAAATGCTTCCTTCATTTTTAAATTGCCAAACTGGTGACGCAGTTTATCATTGCTGATCACCAGTAAAGTGTCAACATGGTTCTTGAGCAGCATCACACCTTCTTCGGCTTGTGCAATTCTTTTTTTGCCTTCATAAGCAAACGGCGTGGTTACAATACCTACAGTAAGTATACCCAGGTCTTTGCAAATTTTTGCAAGTATCGGTGCACCACCTGTTCCGGTACCACCGCCCATACCAGCAGTAATGAATGCCATTTTGGTATTCACTTCCAGTATGCGTTTTATTTCCTCCAGGCTTTCTTCTGTTGCCTGGCGGCCAATCTCCGGATTGGCCCCGGCACCAAGGCCCTGCGTTAAATGTGGCCCAAGCTGTATTTTATTAGGCACTTTACTTTGTGCAATGGCCTGTGCATCTGTATTGCAGATGATAAAATTCACACCTTCGATATTTTGCGAAAACATGTGGTTTACCGCGTTGCTTCCGCCGCCACCCACACCAATTACCTTGATGATGGAGGATTGATCTTTAGGCAAATCAAAATGTATCATAGTTTTTTTTTAGTAACGCCGGCATTTTACAACGCTGCGTTCATTAATTAATGGGTTAGTACTTATTTTTTTTATTATGAAGATGAGTTTGGAATTATAAATTGTTTATTAGACCACACTCATAATTCATCATTCAAAATTCATCATTACAACTTCGCATCTTCCTCTTCCTTAAACAGATCGATCAAACCATTCTTAAATCCATCCATAAAGTTCTTCAGTGATTTACGCTGCTTTACTTTTACCGGGCCGTTTGTTTCATCAACTACATCCAGGGTTTCTTCAACCGGCTGCTGCTGCAATGAGCCTGGTACTTCCACTCGCTTAAACTGCTCTTCAAATTGCTTGTTCTTATTCTCGTAATCATTGTATCCTTTCAATATTAAACCAATACAGGTACTGTACATAGGTTTGGCCAGTTCTTCAATATGTCCGCCAGCAAGGTGTTCATTAGGATAACCAATCCTTGCATTCAATCCAGTAACATATTCTGTTAACTGAATTAAATGTTTCAGCTGAGATCCGCCACCTGTCAATATTATACCGCCATTCAATAAACGGGTATCCAAACCAACCTGCTTTAAATGATAGGTTACAAAATCCATGATCTCACTCATACGTGCCTGGATGATACTGGCAAGATTCTTAACAGAGATCTCTTTTGGTGCCATACCACGTAATCCTGGTATTGTAATAAAGGCATTTGCTTTTGCTTCATCGCTTAGTGCACTGCCAAACTGAATTTTCATTTGCTCGGCCTGTGTTTTTAAAACACCCAGTCCGTTTTTAATATCGTTGGTAATATTTTCACCACCGAAAGGAATTACGGCTGTGTGTTTTAAAATGCCTTCGTAAAAAACAGCAAGATCCGTTGTACCACCGCCAATATCTACAATGGCAACACCGGCTTCCAGGTCCTGGTCGCACATTACTGCGGCTGCAGATGCAAGCGGTTGCAGCACCAGGTCTTTGGTTATCAATCCTGCTTTATCAACACTGCGGTTAATATTGCGTATCGCATTTTTATCACCTGTGATGATATGAAAATTAGCGCCCACTTTTACACCGCTATAACCAATCGGGTTTGGAATATTCTGAAAATTATCTACGGTGAATTCCTGTGGTATCACATCAATGATCTGGTCGCCTGCAGGAATGTAGGTACGATACTGATCAGCAATAAGCCTGTCAATCTCCTCCTGCCTGATCTCCTCCTCGATACTCTGGCGCACAATATCGCCACGGGTTTGTAAACTTTTTATATGATGCCCTGCAATACCAACATACACTTCGCCAATTTCAAGATTGGGATTGCTGTCGTAACAGTTTTTTAAAGCCATTTCAATAGCCTTTATGGTCTGATCGATGTTTAACACCATACCGTGTTGTACACCATTACTGTTAGCACGGCCAAAGCCAAGTATTTCCAGCTTGCCGTACTCGTTTTTTCGTCCGGCTATGGCAGCAATTTTTGTTGTGCCTATATCGAGACCTACGATGATGGGTTGTTCCTGATTCATATTTTTTGTTTTGTGTTTGTGTTTATTTAATGAGTATGTTTAGTAATCGTTTTTCTTTGGCATTACCTGTTTTGGTTTTTGCACCGGCTTCTTTATCACTGCCGGTTTTTGCACCGGTTTAGAAGCTGCCTTTACAACCGGTTTTGCTTCTGGTTTCACGGGTGCCGGTTTGGGCGCATTTGTTGCAGGTGTTGCTGCAGGTGCCATAACCGCATTCGCTGTTTCAACAACGCCATTGCCGCTGCCCGTTTCAACATTTTCATCACGTTGAATAGATTGCTGTATCATCGTACTGTCAACCGTATTGCGGCTATTATCCGGCTGAATGATCTGCAAAGAATCATTTGCCAGCTGCTGCGTTCTTGCTGCAAGTAATTGCATGATCTGCAGTGTACGTAGAGAATCAGCTGAAATATCTTCTGCGCCTTTTCTTTTTGCCACCACCTGGTTTTTGTACTGCACATTGATCACACTGTAATTATTCCAGCCAGCTTTCATCATAATCTCCTTATAAAACAGTTTTAGTTTTTGTAATTTGGCATCAACATCGGTTGCATCGCCAAATACGATCAGCTGGTTACCTATTTTTGGTATCATCTCAAACATGCGCTGTGCAGTTATGTCAACCTGCTCAACCATTGCCATGCTGAATGAATCTTTTTGTAGTGCCAGGCTGATCGTTCTTACATCACCCAACAAACTACTATCAGCTTTTGATAAAACTTTTTTATCAGAAGGAAAACCAGTGAAGACAGGTAACCTTGCGGAGAATTTATCGCTCAGCGGAAGCATGGACAGATCATTATCAATATAAAATGTGTTGCCAGTTACACAGAAAACCCTTGCAATGGGTTCACGTTCCTGCACCACTACTTTCAATACTTCATTATTATCAAAGAACAATTCAGCCGATTGTATCCATATATTTTTTTCCAGTTCGGCTTCCAGTTTTTTTAAATTGAAAGATCCTGTTGCCTTACCAACCGGGTTGGCTGCTTCACTTATAGTTATAGCACTGATTATATCTTTCTTATCAACAAAAAAATTATTACTTACCCCATGAATGGTAATATCAACCGCCTTGCATCGGTGTTCGCCTTTATTTTTAATACCAGAAGCCAATAAAAAAACCGTAGCTCCGCCCAAAGCAATCCAAAGGGTTGCCAGCATAATACTTTTAAAGCTATATCGTCTTTTAGTTTGCAAACTTATTATTCAGTATCTTTTTTATTGGTTCAACCAGTGTGTCTATATCACCGGCACCAGCTGTAATTAATAATTCTGTTTTATTGTTTGTTATCCATTCCAGCACGGCTGCTTTATCCAGCACCTGTTTGTTATTATTTTTCATTTTATTTAAAACCATTTCACTGGTTACTCCTTCCATCGGCAACTCTCTTGCAGGATAGATGGGTAACAATATCACTTCGTCAGCCAGGTCAAGTGTTTCTGCAAATCCATCCGCAAAATCCCTTGTGCGGCTGTACAGGTGCGGTTGAAATATCACCGTACATTTCACCCCCGGAAACAGATCTTTTGCACCTGATAACAATGCCCTCAACTCTTCCGGGTGATGTGCGTAATCATCTACCATCACCTGTTCATCATTTTTAATGATGTATTCAAACCTTCTCTTTACCCCCTTGAAAGCTGCAACCGCTTCCCGTATTTTATCATTATCAATTTCAAGGTAATGCGCTACTGAAATTGCTGCAATCATGTTTTCAATATTGTGCAATCCACCCATATTCAGCACCACATCCCTTAATTCCCAATATTGCATCAGCACATCAAACTGGTAACTGCCTCTTTTCATTTTTATGTTAGCTGCATATACACTTGCATTTTCGTTGTGCAAATGAAAAGTAAGATGCTCATGCGCTTTCAGATCATCTGTTCTTTTTAGTCCGTATTTACTCAGCAACAAACCTCCGGGTTTTATCCTTGCCGAAAAATCGATAAAAGCCTGTTCCATATTTTCAGCTGTGCCGTAGATATCCAGGTGATCCGGATCCATAGAACTGATGATTGCCACATCAGGACTTAATTTCAAAAAACTCCTGTCATACTCATCCGCTTCAACTACACTCACATTTTTTTTATTACTCCAGAAATTACTGTTGTAGTTAACAGCGATTCCTCCCAAAAAGGCATTGCACCCATACCCGCTGTGCCGAAGTATATGTGCAACCATGGTACTGGTTGTTGTTTTACCATGTGTTCCTGCAATACAAATACTGTAAGAACTGTTGGTAATTGCGCCCAATACTTCACTCCGCTTTACCAGTTGATAATTATGCTGCAAAAAATAATTCAGCTCTTTGTGGTCTTTTGGAACTGCCGGTGTATAAACCACCAACTCAGCTGCTTTGTCAATGAACTCTATGTTATCTTCATAGTGAATTGCTATCCCTTCCGAAACCAGTTTTTTTGTAAGAACTGTTTCTGTTTTATCATACCCACTTACAACAATCCCCTTTTCGTTAAAATACCTGGCCAATGCGCTCATACCAATACCTCCAACGCCCAAAAAATAAATTCTTTTTATATCCTTGATCTCCATTATTAAATCAGTTTCAATATTTCTGTTGCAATAATTTCATCAGCATTGCTTACCGCCAGTTTACCAATATTGCTTTTTAATTCGTTCTTTTTATTTTCATCTTTTGACAATGTAATGATCGACGGAACCAACAAGGTTAACGCTTCGCCGTCCTTAATCATTATACCTGCGTTTTTATTAACTAAATTTTGTGCATTTACCGTCTGGTGGTCTTCGGCTGCAAAAGGAAAAGGCACAAAAATTACGGCTTTGTTCATCACACATAATTCAGCAATTGCCATAGCCCCACTCCTGCTTATCACCAGGTCGGCAGCAGCATAAGCAAATTCCATCTGTGTAATAAAATCATTTGCCCAGATACCTGTTTTTCCTTTAACCGCATGCTTTGCTTTTTCAACATAGGGTTTGCCGGTTTGCCATATCAGTTGCAGGTTATTCTGTTCAAACATATCCAGGTCTTTATCCAGTGCCTCATTAATACTTTTGGCACCCAGGCTTCCTCCAACCGACAGCACTGTTTTTTTTGCAGGATCAAGGCCAAAGAATGTTATTCCTTCTTCCCTGCTTACCGTACTTTTTGAAATGCTTGCCCTTACCGGGTTTCCGGTAACCATAATTTTATTACCAGGAAAGAATTTTTCCATACCATCGCTGGCAACAAATATCTTCTTCGCCTTTCTTCCAAGCATAATATTGGCTTTGCCTGCAAAAGAATTACTCTCATGAATGAAAGTGGGAACCCCGTTTGCCTGCGCCGTTCTCAGCACCGGGAAGCTGGAGTAGCCACCTACACCAATTACGGCTGTTGGTTTAAAAGACTTCAGTATCCTTCTTACCTGGAAAAAACTTTTCAACAGTTTCACCGGTAATCCAACATTTTTTATCAAAGAACTTCTGTTAAAACCAGCTATATCCAGGCCTTCAATTTTAAACCCTGCCTGCGGTATTTTTTCCATTTCCATTTTTCCCTTTGCACCCACAAACAAAATTTCCGTTTGTGGCTGCTGTTTTAAAACAGCATTTGCTATGGCAATTGCCGGAAAAATATGTCCGCCCGTCCCTCCACCTGCAATTATTATTCTGTGTTTTGCTTCCATGCTTTAATTATACATTTATGCCTGCTTCAAAATCTTACCTTCAACTGCCGACTCTTTAGCAGGCGTCGCTGCGCCTTCCAGCTGCTCCACATTTCGTGCAACACTTAAAATAATGCCGATAGATAAACACGTAAATAAAAAACTGCTTCCTCCCATACTCACCAGCGGTAATGTTACCCCGGTGTTTGGAAAAATATTTACGTTAACACCCATGTTTGCAATAGCTTGTATCACCAGCATAAAACTTAATGCCAGGGCCAAAAAAGCACCGAATGCATACGGGCATTTTCGGTACAACCTGATACATCTATACAGAAACAATAAATAGATGAACACCATAAATACGCCACCAAACAAACCATACTCTTCCAGTATGATCGCAAAAATGAAATCGCTGTAAGAATGCGGTAAAAAATTACGTGCCTGGCTGTTGCCCGGCCCCAGGCCAAACCAGCTTCCTTTTGCTATGGCAATTTTTGCCTGGTTTATCTGAAATAATTTTTCATTGGCATCTTCCTTATTGCTGTACATGAAAGTTTGTATACGGCCTATCCAGGTTGGCACACGACCCACAGAAAAAATTGCAGGTATATCTTTTGCACGATGTTCGGTTTTATCATAAGTGCTCACAGCCACAGAAAATAAAATAATAACCGGTATTGATATAATTCCGATCGTTAGTAAAATATGTTTTGTACTTACCCTACCGATAAACATGATCAGAATACTGGTTCCTCCAATGAGCAATGCTGTTGAAAGATTTGCAGGCATAATCAGCACACAAACAATAGCAACGGGTGCAATGATCGGCAAAAAACCTTTTTTAAAATCCTTGATAACGGCCTGCTTACGGCTTAGCTGCCTGCTTAAATACATGAACAAAGCCAGTTTCGCCAGGTCCGATGTCTGGAATGTCATATTGATGACCGGCAATTTTATCCAGCGTGTACCAGCATTTAATGTTTGACCAAAGAATAGTGTATAGATCAATAATATAACAGAAAGGACAAATAATGGTAATGCGATCCTTGAATAAATGGTATAGTTAACCCGGTGTGCAAAATAGATGATAAGCACGCCCAGGATTATAAATCCGAATTGCTTGAAGAGATAGCTTTCGGTACTGCGGCTATACTTATACGCCAGTGAACCGGTGCTACTATATACTACCAGTAAACTTACCAGTGTAAGAATAATTACGATACCCCAAATAACACGATCGCCCCTGGTTTTACTTACCAGGTTGCCACCCATGTTGCTGAAGTTGGGTGTAAAGAATGACCGTATGTTTACCTCTTCTGCCATATTCATCCCTGCAACGGGATAGTAATTTTATAACTCTTTTACTGCCTGTTTAAACTGGTTGCCCCTGTCTTCATAATTTTTAAACAGGTCAAAACTTGCGCAGGCAGGGCTTAATAATACAACATCACCTTTGCTTGCAAAATGAAACGCAGACTGAACTGCATCTTTTGCATTTTCTGTATTCACCATCAACGGAACGATTTCACCGAATGCTTCATGTATTTTCCTGTTCTCGGTTCCCATACAAACAATGGCTTTAACTTTCTCCTTCACCAGGTCTGTCAATAAAGAATAATCATTCCCTTTATCTACACCACCTAAAATCAGGATCACCGGTTTTTCCATACTCTCCAATGCAAACCAGGTGCTGTTAACATTGGTGGCTTTGCTATCGTTGATAAATTCTACGTTTTTGATCACTCCTACTGTTTCCATCCTGTGTTCCAGGCTTTCAAAAGTCTGCAATGCTTCCCGTATCTTTTCCTTACGGATATCAACTGCTGTAGCAGCCAGGCTTGCAGCCATACTGTTGTATTGATTGTGTTTGCCCTTTATAGCAAAGTCTTCAATACTCATCTGCATCTCTTCGTTTTTCCATTTTAGGTGCATTTTTGCATTCAGCAAATAGGCACCTTGCGGCAGTTGTTTACTCATGGTAATGGGGGCTAATGTTGATTTAATGGGATAATTATCTATTGTTCTCACAGTTACTTCATCATCCAGGTTATAAATAAAAATATCTTCCGGTTGCTGGTTCATAGCTACCCTGAATTTGCTACTGATATAATTCTCAAATTTGTAATCGTACCTGTCTAAGTGATCTTCTGTTATGTTTGTAAGCACCGCTACATCGGGCCTGAAAGTTTGTATATCATCCAGCTGAAAAGAACTTATTTCAGCCACATATAATTCCTTTGGCTCTACCGCAACCTGTTTTGCAAATGAAAAGCCGATATTACCAACCATAGCACAATCAGCACCGCCTGCCTTGCATATATGATAGGTTAACGCCGTAGTGGTAGTTTTACCATTACTGCCTGTAATAGCAATGATCTTACTGTTGCCTTTGTAGCGATATGCAAACTCAATTTCACTGATCACGTTAATCCCTTTTGCACGGATCTGCTTAACCAGTTCATTTTTTTCCGGAATGCCCGGACTTTTCATCACTTCATCTGCCTGTAATATTCTTTCCGTTGAATGTTGATTTTCTTCAAAATCGATCTTATTCAACTGCAGTTCCATTTTGTAATTTTCCTTGATGGGAGATCCATCACTTACAAATACATCATACCCCTTTTGCTTTGCCAGCAAAGCAGTGCCCACTCCACTTTCTCCGGCACCCAGTATGACTAATTTTTTGTTCATTTCAATTCAGTTTCTTACTTCTTTAGTGAAGTAAAAAGGGTTTTTCAACAGCATAGAATTTAACAGGTCACATTATCACTTAATAAAGACAACGCTTTACAAAAAAAAGGTTCTTCAACAGCATAGAATTTAACAGGTCAAGTCTTCAAACAGTCTGATCTGGTTGTTTTTACGGAGGATATTGGTTAGCATGAAAAACGTAGCCTTTACAATTTGTAAATTGCCAGTTTGGTTTTCCAAAACTTTTTTATCGCAGCTTCAGCGTTACAATTGCCAAAACCACACTTAATATTGTTATGATCCAGAAGCGGACCGCAATTTTACTTTCGTGATAACCCAGCTTTTGGTAATGGTGATGCAGCGGGCTCATTAAAAAAACACGCCGCCCCTCACCATATTTTCGCTTGGTATATTTGAAATAACTCACTTGTATCATCACACTTAAATTCTCAACCAAAAACACAAAACAAAAAATAGGTATCAGCAATTCTTTACGAACAATAATTGCCAGTGCTGCAATGATGCCTCCCAATGCCAGGCTGCCCGTATCTCCCATAAAAACCTGCGCAGGATATGCATTGTACCACAGAAAGCCGATGCAGGCACCTACAAATGCCGCTATAAAAATGGACAGTTCGCCCAGGTTTGGTATGTACATGATGTTGAGGTACTCGGCAAATTTTATATTGCCACTCACGTACGCAAATATGCCCAGGCAAATGCCAATAATGGCACTCACACCCGTTGCCAGGCCATCTAGTCCATCGGTTATATTAGCCCCATTGCTTACTGCAGTAACAATTAATATTACAATGATGATATAAAGTATGTATGCATATCCTTCCCAGCTTTTGGGCAAAAGTTTTGCGTAATT
>Ga0075160_10002840_pt1 | contig 10168 bp, 12 predicted proteins | sample JI91814C2DNA_FD_70969 | JGI IMG/M metagenome (GOLD analysis project Ga0075160, IMG submission 70969) | Wastewater effluent complex algal communities from Wisconsin, to seasonally profile nutrient transformation and Carbon sequestration -... | ecosystem: Engineered > WWTP > Effluent > Algae...
TGATTTAGCTGGCAATCCTGGTGTAACTCCTCCACCACCGTGAGTTTCAACATATAATTTATTTGTTCCGTCTTGGTCATAAATTGGTTCATCTTTTATAATAATTCTAGATGTTTTAGACACTATACTTTGACTTGCTGAATACATAGCAGTTCCATAAACTAGGGGAGGTATTGCTGTTGGATTATTCATTTTATAATATACATGATAATTTTGGAACTCCTTTGATTTTTTTATAACAATCTTCACAATAATTATTGTTATCGTATGAAATTATTGATAAATTTTTGCAAAATTTTTTAAGTTTTACCTTAAGTTTATTGATTTCTTTTGGAATATTATAATGACATCTTTTTTCATCTGATAATAATAATATATAATCTTCATTTGAAATATCAGCTTCTTCTATAATTTTTCCATTTATAACATCTACATTTGTAGTATCATATTCAAGCTCATTTAATTGTGTCATCAAATATTTATAACTTCGTGGACATATATATATATCATCTGCAGTATCACAATATGTGTCCTTATCTGATCTTTTAAAATCTTTTGCCATGTTAAAATGCATCTGACAAAATTTTGATCGTTTATTGTCTGTATATGCTTCATGTAATATATTTCTTCTACATTGACTTCTTGAGTATGTTGACCAATTACATATAATATTTTCCATTTTTTAATATTAATATTATTAATTCGGGTGATTTTTATTCTGAAGTGGCTATATTTTTATAAGCATTAAAAAAAAAATATTTTTAGATTTTTATTTTTATCTTAAAAATATGTTTAATAACATTCCAGATATTGAAGAAGAATTTGATTTTACAGATAAAGCATTTGAAAAATGGGAATTAGAAACAAGACCTAATCATGCTACCATTCAGACTATTATGGATATACCATTAGGAGAATCACGTGTATTTCTTTGTCTTGATCGCAATGTTTCAGAATTTATATCAGAGACAATTGGAGAAAATAAACCTGGTGATATTCTAGTTCCAAGTCAATTCTTTAAAACACAAACTCACATTAAATTTACAAAAACAGGTGATGGAATTGAAGGTACTTATATTATTGCAGATGATCTTGAAACCATTGATTATCCTTATGATGATGCCGTTAATGACTTTGACATTGAATATAAGCCTAATAATTGGTATCCATTATGTGATGGTGTTTTTGAAGGACCTGATGGTAAAGCAGTTATCTATAAAGGTTCCTATAAGATTGATAAACCAAAAAAACATTGGACAAGTTTTGATAAAAATACACGTATAGGTTGGAGAGGACCTATGATTCCAATTGATAAAATTGATGATAAACTTTTTAAATTATAAAAAAAATATTCTAGTAATTTATTAACTTTAATAATAAAAAATGGCTGTATACTTTGCATCGAAAGATAATGGATATGGAAATGAAAGATTTGTTGGAATTTTTACAAGTCTTGAAAAAGCAAATGAAATGTGTAAATTACTTCCATTTTCTAATGATATACGTATATATAAAGTTGATACTGATAAATTATATTTAACCGATATGAACCCCATGTGTCCTGATATTAAATCATATGTTGAATTAGGAGAATTTGTTGATAAAGTAAATGGACCTGATGATTATAATATCGATGAAATTAATAAATTATCTGAATATTTACATAAAAATGGAGATTTAGAAGGATATTTAAAAGATAATGAATTTGTAGATGATAATGATGATTTATATGATGAAAATGTAGAAAATAAAAAATTTAGCCCGATTTTGTTAAAATTTATTGGTGCTGAAAATAACAAAACAATTTCAAGAGTAGATATTGTAAATTCTATTGTTAAGTATATTAAAGATCATAAATTATTAGATGAATGTGGTGATATTAATTTCAATAATCCAGGTGGAAAAGAACTTGCTGATCTGTTAGGTGTAAATACCAAAATATGTTATAAAGATATTATGGGATATATAGTAAAATATTTTCCAAGATAAGTTATATTCTAATCGAATAGTAATCTAATATATTTTGATATATCACTAAAGGAAAATCATTTGTTGGTTGAATAATATTGTCGATGTATTGAATGTGATTTTCTTTTAGAAACTTCATGTATAAGCTCATTTCTTTATATCTTTTATGTTGTTCTTGATCTTCTTCAAAATGTTTTACAATTCCTGATAAAGTAATCACTTTGATACCATTATACAAATAAAGTTGATTTTTTACAAATTCTGGATAAAAATCATTAATTTTTCCAATAAGTGCATGAGCAATGTCAAAATCACCAGAACCATAAATATTCAAATCAAATAATTTACCTAAATAATCATATGTTTTTCGATTCGTAATCCAAACATATCCTGTATGATATATATCATTTGAATTTGTTACAACTTTATTTGAAAAACTTTGAACAATATACATGATTTTATTTTGATTATAATTAATACAATGTGTAAATGGTTGACAAAATACATATTCGTTATCAATACTTTCAATTGCTTCAGATGCCCAATTTTTATTTTCAAAATATATATCAGCATCTAACCATGCTACATATTTCCAATCTTTTGGTAACTTACTAATAGCTATATTAATTAAATTTTCTTTGTGCCAAAGAGGTTTTGATGTTCTTATTTTAAAATCAGCGTTTGTCATGAATGGTTGAGAACCATATGCAAGTTCAATTATCTTTAATTGTGTATTTGGATAATCAAATGTGTTTATAAATTTATTTAAAGAATCATAACGAATACTATTGATTTTTGTACTAAAAATGGTAACGATACAATAGATCATTTAACTATTTATATTTTTATTCCTTCATTTTTGAACGATTGTCAGTAGCAGATACTTCAAATAATAATAAATGTTCTCTTCCTTCCATGTCATATAAATGAGGAGCTGCATTTTGTTTGAAGCCATATTTCGTAAACATAATTGTTAAACTTGTTAATTTACTAATTGGTGGTTTAAATGTTATTTTTTTGATGTCATAATCAGATCCTTTTGATGGTTTTGTAGAAACTGTAGGTCTCCAAAATGTTCCTTTTGTAACAGGTCCCTGCAAATAATCAATTCCTCCTGAATTTACAATTGTACCAGATAAATCATGAAGTGTTTCTGGTGTATTATTATCAAATAACAATACACAAAATCTATTATCTATACCATCATCTAAACTTTTAATACGGTCAATATTATTATCACCGGCAATAATAGTCAAAACAACATAATCAGGATCATTATTTAAATTATAATCAAACGTACCTCGAATTGCTGTTCCTGCTGGAATTATATTTCCATCAATCGTGTTAATAGCAGGTACAGGCACACCAACATTTGAATCAACTGTATTAAAACCAAAAACACTCGCAGCACTTTCGGCTTCTGAAGGACCAGAACACCATAAAAATTGCCAAATATCTGAATTTACGTTTATGACTTGAATTCTATTAAATTTACAAGCATTAGTTTCAAAAGCTTCAGGCGTACCGGGTGTTGCTGTTAATGTTGGATATTGACTAACAACTCTGCAAGCAAAAGGAGAATTACTTGCAGGATTATAAACACCCGTGACGGCATAATTCATAGCATTTTGAATTTCTAATAATAATTTCGATGGAAGAGATGATGTTGGTGGATTTGGATTTCCACCAAGTTCATATTCACCTGGACGTAAAACTGCTGTATATATATTTCCAACAATTGCTTTTACTTTAGGAAATGAACTTTGATTTCTGTTTGTAGGAGCAGAAATATTTATATATGGAGGAGCAGATGGAATATAACCAGAACCAGGATTATCAATAACAATACTTAAAATTGTTCCATCTGGAGTTAATATAGCATGAGCAAGTGCTGTTACACCACCATTTGGAGGAGGATATATAGTTACTGTTGGTGGTGAAGTATAGCCTGAACCTCTTGCAAGAATTTTGAATCCAGTAATAGTATCACCAATTCCAAAATCAATTTTATTATTGCTTGAGTGAATATTGTAGCTTGATTTGGGAATAATAGCTCCCTTTAGTTCAATAGAGTTAATATTTTTGAATACATCTCCAAGTTGAATTTTATATAAAGAAGGAGTTTTATAAGCTGCACAATTTCTTTGACGTGAATCAATAACTACAGTTTTACTGACAGAATATACTTCTTGCCAAGGCGGAGTAACACTTTGGGTTTCTTTATAAATGGAATTCTTCATTTATTAATAATTTATTATTATTTTAAGGTCATTTATTTAAAATGTCAGAAACTAATTGTTCACAAACATCTAATTTTTTAATAGTTTTGATATTCTTTTTAACTGGTTTCTTTACAGAAACCGTCATTAATTGATCACATGTATTTGATAATTTTTCAGTATCATTAAAAAAATGAGTTTGTTTTGGTTTTTGTGATTTCACAACCTTTGGACTATCAAGTAAACATTTACATGTATCTTCTAATTTCTGAGTTTCAGAAGCTACAAATAATATATTCATAGTATGTGGACTAAATGGTATATAATCTGAAGAAAAATCTTTACAAAGACCATGTTTTCTTCCATCAAGTTTGTCACATGGACAAAGACATTTTTGACACATACCTTTTTTGCTTGCGAATAAAAATACTCCACATGAATTATGTGATCTTCCAATATTTAAACAATATTTAGAATTTGTTATAATTAGATAGTTTCCATCTGTATATGTTCCTATTTTTTTAATTGTACCATTGTACATTGGAAAATTTGTTGAAATAAATTCCATTAAAATATTACTTCTTGGATCATCGGCTATAAAATTTACAGAAGTTGAACCACCTGGTCTATTACATAATGTACCTTTTATAGATAATTGTTCAGAACCTTCAATTATATATCGAATACTTGTTTCAAGAACAAGTGATTTTGTGCTTTTTTTTAATCTATTATAATAATTCTCACTAATTTCTCCTTCTGGATTTAAAACAAAAGATAAATTTAGAGGTCTATTTTCTGGATTTTTATTTTTATCAAGTTTATCAGAACCAACCATTCTAAAACCATTTCGAGTATAAATTAGTGGATCAATAATTTGGTCCCATTTATAACCTTCTGTTCCAAGTTTTTCAATTATAATAGATCTTAAATTTAAAGCTGTATTACTATCGACAAAAAAATTTGGCCATATTAAATGAACTCCTGTATGAATTGATTTATTTTTTATTTTTTGTCCAGATACACAACAAATAACATATGATTTTACATTAAAATTATCATTTACTATTTTTGTAATATCACTCGATAATTTAATAATTTCTTCTTGTGATAAATAATGATCATCTTTTATGTCTAAATCCATCATATATTTAAATATTTGTGGTCGTACTTCTACGTAGTATAATTTTTTGTTTTGATCAAGTTCAGCTGCATAAAGTGTTAAAAATTTAAATTCATCTTTTTGTGGAATATATAAAATTCCTCCATTGAATAATAGATGAGAAGGTTTATTATTATTTTTTACATAAAAATTATTGTCAGATAACCATTTTTCTAACATTTATAACAATTAGGTATTATTTTCTAGGTCAGAAATTATTTTTTGAAGAATTGTAAACATTCTTGATATTTTAAGTTCAGAATGTTCTGAATTTTTCATGTCATCCTTTTCAGAAATTAAACAATTTATTTGATTTTCCAAACGTCTAGTAATATCTTTTAATTGCTCAACATATGTATTTTCTGATTTTTTAGTAAAAAACATATTTTTAATAGTTTCAAATGTTCCAACTGAACTAAATAATTTAACTTTCTTGTCAATATCAATATTTGAAGTAATCACCCAACAATCATTACAATTTTCTCTGTTAAAAAATTTATAAGGCATCCAGAAATATCCATTATCTCCCCATGAACTTCCCCAACTATTTCTTACCTTGATACATTGTTTTGAATCATCATAACCACAAGCAACAACAGCATGACCACCTAAAACCTTTTCATGTCTTGCAGGAATTGGCATGATACCTGAACTATCTATAGTTTCAAATGATTCACTAACTGTAAAACCAAAAGTTACGGGAAGTTCTAAAGTAAGAACAGTTTTTAAATCATTCAAATTTGGATTTACTCTTCTATATGAAATAATTTTATGTTTTTTAGCATCTTCATATGCTTTTTCGCTTGGTTTTTGATAAATTTTTTGAATATCATATGGCCAATCACTTTCGGGACAGATACCATATTGATTTAAAACTTTAATACCGTCAGAAATTGCTGCACCATTGTCAATACTTGTAGTTCCTTCCAGTAAACGTTCTTGATAGTATAAAAATAATCTACTTGGCTTGAAATCATCGAGGCCTTGTTTGATTTGTTCATATTCGAAAGCTGCACCTAATGCATTTGCAGTACAAGAACCAATAGATTCTTGATCATCGATGGGTGGAAGTCCATTTAAAATTACTCTTTCAGGAAGATCAGTTTGTTCAACAATTTGTAAGGTAATAAAATTTTCATCAATTCTATCACGTTTCCAGCCATATTTTCTATTCATTTTTATTGAAATTCTAAAGAATTCTTAAGGATAATTAATTTTGGGCGTTTTTTGCATAAAAAATAAACGTTGAGACATGTTAAATGTCTCAAAAAAGTAATGAAATTGTTGAATCTAAATTACCAATTGATAAGAGCATGTTTATAGTTATTGGAATTACCGTAATAGCATTTTGTTTGTTGTACTATATGCTCAAAGAACTAAATGGAGCAAAAGATGAAATTACTAAGCTTAAATTAATTAACTCAACAAATATTCTTGAACAAGTTCAACAAAATAATGATGCTGTAAGGTCTATTGAAAAGAAATATGATGAATTAGTTAGAATGTTATATAATTCTCAACAAAAACAAGAAGTAGCTGTACAACAACCACAACAACCACAATTGTCTAAAAGAGAACAATATGAACAAGAGTTTGTTGAAGATGGAGTAATTCATATCTAAAATACTTTGTGAAGTTTAAGAAAATCATACAAGTCTTTTGAATTTGATGTTTGAATTGAATAAATTGGGTCACTTGATTTATCATCATTAATTAGAGTATGATTTCCTGAAGAATCAGTATGATTAATTAATGTTCCAATTCTATTTTTGGGAACAATTTCAAAATGTGGAATATATTTAATATGTTCTGGTTTTTTTGTAATATCATCCATAGAAATTTGAGTAAATTCACTCATACAAATTTCAACAAATGGTTTAATTTTTTTACAAGGATTACACCAAGTTGCTGTGTATGCTACAAAATATCTTTCATCGTTAATTAGCCATTTTGTAACATTAATAATCTTTTCCATTTTATATAAAAATTAAATAAATTCTAAATTATTTAATTTTTATATTTTAAATGTGTGAAAAAATTAACATTAATGGATATAATATTTTATACATTAAAAATAATAAAAATATTACAGAAATTCAAACATTTGTGAATGTTGGTAGCATCCATGAAGAAACTGAAGAAAGTGGAGTCGCACATCTTCTTGAACATATTCTTCTTGATAGTTGGGGAGCATGTAAAAATAATTGCACAGAATATTGGTCATATAAAGGAATTAATAGCAATGGTCATACCATGTCATGTGTAACAACATATTTTATATTTGGTTCGAGTGAAAACAATGAAGATTTGTATGAATATATGGCTTCTATAATGACAAATCCATCATTTACAGAAAAAACATTTGAAGCAAGTAAGGCTGCTGTACTTGATGAATTATTGATTCAATTAAATGATCCTTTAACTGAAACAAAAAATGTATTATTTAGGTCATTTAATGACAATGTATTAAATAATTTTAAATATATACTTGATTATAAATTAAAAATTGATGTTCTAAAAAAGATAACTTTAGAACAGGTTATAAAATTTTATAATAAATGGTATACTTCAAATAGAATTAATTATACGATTGTAACAAATGATAATAAATCAAAAGTTACTAAAATTATGACAAAATTTCTTGTAAAAAGAGAAATTGATAATCATGACAATATTATTCATTTATCTATAGGTATTCCTAAATCTCTTGTAAATAGAAAAACTGCTTCAAAAACTACTTTTATGATATCTTATATATACAATGATCCACATCCGTATGATTATTTGTATGCTGGTCTTATATATGATATGCTTGTTGGTGATGTGTCATCTATAATGTATAAGGAATTACGAGATAAATTACATCTTGTATATGGTGTTAAATTATATTTTGAATTTATGAAAACATGCATTATGTCAGTATTTGAAGCTAGTTGTCAAATTCAAAATTCATCAAAGTTACACCATCATTTCTTTGAAACAATGAAAATGTTTTTAACTTCTAAATTTTCTGACAACATATTCAAAAGATCGAAAGAGAGAATTTTATTGTTTTATGAAAATGAAAATAAAGAAAATACTTCTTATTTGGGAAATTTTTATACAACACAATATCTAAATACTGAAAACATTAATTTAAGTCCATTAGACACTATCAAAAAAATAAATAAAATATCAAAAAAGGATCTAATTGCAATTGCAAATAAAATGTTCAAAGAATATGTTATTGTTTGTGAAACCCGTTAATTTTTTGAATACTTAAAAACATACCAATCACCATATTTTCCTACATTATAATCATGTTTATTTAATAACTCATTTAAACTTTTTAAAAGTAAATCATTTAGCATAAAATTACCATTACATGACACAAAATGTTCTGGTACACTATTTAGATGAAAATAATGTACATCATTATTAATTCTTAGATTAAAATCTTCGATCATTTTAGGAATCAATAGTTCAACTCTTTTTTTGACATTTTCGTCAATATTCAGTTCTTCTCTCGTCACAATTTTCATTTTTAGAACTATTGTTAATTTTCTAATGTTTTTTTTAAAATAAATATTTATTAATTAATCTGTCGATGTCGGGAACATGTTTGTTATAAAATTTTAAAAGATGATATTCAGGATGTTGTTCTTTAATATACGTCCTAAAAGCTAAGTTACTAACTTGCTTAGTTAAACGTATATTTAATATAATATGTTCTAAGTTTTTAGAATTTAAAATATGATAATTTGTTGCACCATGTAATATCAATAATTTAGATACTTCTATATTACATTTTGAATGTTCAAGTGCATCATTGTAATCATTCGCACCTAAAGATATCAATAGATTAACAATTTCGACATGACCTCCTTGACATGCACCTCTAAGTCCATAATTCAAATCATCAATATTATCATTAATAAACATGTTAACTACTTCAATATGACCTCCATAACATGCACCATAAAGTCCTTCATAATAATTATTTGCACCTAAATTTAGCATCATTTGAATGACTTCGTTATTTCCACCAATACATGCACCTTCAAGTCCCAATTTATAATTATTAGCACCAAGTTCGAGCATCATATTTATGATTTCAAGATGGCCTCCTTCACATGCACCATATAGTCCCCAATTATAATCATGTGCATATTCATTAATTAAGATTTTAATGATTTCGTGTTGTCCTCCCTTGCATGCATAATAAAGTCCACTATTATATTGTGTTTTGCCTAAAGATATCATCATTTTAATGACTTCTTTATGGCCTTCATAACAAGAATAATTAAATATTTCTTGTTTATCTGCACCAAGAGCTATTAACAATTTGATGATATCTATATTTCCTTCTTTACATGCATTAGGTATATTATAGTTATTATCAAAATTGTCTATCATTAATTCAATTATATCTTTTTGATTTTTATACATTTTAGAACTATTGTTAATAATTTTCTAATAAATTTTAAAATAAATATTTATTGATGAGTCTGTCAATATCAGGTATATGTTTATTATAAACATTCAACAGATGATATTCAGGATGCTGTTTTTTAATAGGTAAATCTATAATTTTCCTAGTTAAACGTGAATATAATATCTTTAATGCTAAATTTTTAGAATTTAACATATCATGTTTTGCTGCACCATATGATATAAATAATTTACATAATTCTACATTATCTTTATTACATGCATATATAAGTCCTTCATTATAATGTTTTTGATTATTATAACGTGGAATATTATCTATAATCAGTTTAACTATTTCAATGTTACCTCCTTTACATGCATATTCAAATACATAATAATTATACACTCTACA
>Ga0075160_10002841_pt1 | contig 10166 bp, 7 predicted proteins | sample JI91814C2DNA_FD_70969 | JGI IMG/M metagenome (GOLD analysis project Ga0075160, IMG submission 70969) | Wastewater effluent complex algal communities from Wisconsin, to seasonally profile nutrient transformation and Carbon sequestration -... | ecosystem: Engineered > WWTP > Effluent > Algae...
GTTGCCGGCGGGGGGCGCGTCACCTTCGCGGCGCCCGGCTGCTCGTCTGGGCCCGCACGCCCCAGGTGACCCCGACGATGGTCAGGGCGGCGCCGATGAAGCCCAGGGTCGCCGGGCGCTCGTGCAGGAGGCCGACGCCGATCGTAAAGGTCGCGATCGGCGTCAGCTGCAGGATCAGACCGGCGTGCAGCGCCGGCACGTCGCGCAGCGCGTGGGTCATCAGGATCTGCGCCGCCACCGAGGAGACCCCCACCGCGAGCAGCCAGGCCAGGGCGGGCCCGCTCGGCATCACCCAGTGGGCGGCGGTGGGCACCGCGGTGATCAGCGCTCCGATCAGGCAAAAGGCCAGGAAGATCTCCCACGAGCCCTCGCTCTGGCGCATCGAGCGCACCGTGGTCACCGCCCCCGCCGACAGCACCGCCGAGCCGAGCCCGACCAGGGCCCAGACGAGGCTGCTGCTACCGCTGTGCGCCGAGGCGTCGGCCGGGGTATTGCCGAGCACCACCATGGTCACGCCGGCCGAGCTGACGCACAGCGCCAGCACCGAGCTCCAGCTTAGCGGCTCGCGCAGGAACACCGCCGAGAAGAACGCGACGAACACCGGCGAGCTGGAGTTTAACAGGGTGGCGACCCCGACCGGCAGGTGGGCGATCGCGGCGAAGTAGGCGAGCACGGCGGTGCCGCCGAGGAAGCCGCGCAGAAACAGCGCCGCATAGTTCTGCGGCCGCAGGCGCACCCGCATCCCCAGCGGCACCACGATCGAGAGCAGGCCGAAGCAGAAGCGCAGGCACGCCACCTCCGGCCCGGAGAGCCGCTGCCGCGTCGCATACTTGGCGCACACCGCCATGACCGAGAAGAGCACCGCGGCAAGGGCGAGGATCCACGCGCCGCGCCGCGCCGCGCTGGCCGGAGGCGCCGCCGCCGAGCGAGCCGCGCCGCCGTGGACCGCGGCGGCCGGACCGGGAGCCTGAGCACTCAAGGACTTCGGGGCGATCGAGGGCTGTTTGAGGTCTGTCTGCGCACCGCAACTGCACTTTACTAAGCAGGACCTGGGCGGGGCAAGCAATACCGCTCGCGCCACGTGGACCGCGGGCCTTGCGGTCGCGGGCGCCCGAGTCTTTGGGGTCCTTGATGCTCGGGATACTTGCTATGGGGTACTTGGTACGGGGTACTTGGTATGGGGAGTCATTCAGGGGTCTGCCGAGCCCCTCCTTTTCACTTTTTATGTGATGATTGTCACATCCTCTGGCACCTCTTATGGCACCGCTTAATAGCGCCTAATCACCGACGGTGCTCAGGATTCCGATCGGTGACTCCGGAGTTTGCATGCAGCGCCATTCCCAATGACGAACGGGTTCCGAGTATACTGAAGCCCTGCTTGTAAAAATGGGGGGGGCTTTTATGGAACGATACTTCGCGAACAGAGGAAATATTCGGATGCTGCGCGGCACCCTGACTGCCGCGGTCCTGGCGACGCTGCTGGCGAGCGGAGCGGCGCCCGCGGCAGGTACACGCACCGATGTCTGCTACCAGGGAGGAGCGCTGCTGCCAAACTTTCAGCTCAACGGCTCGGCGCTGCTGAACGGGACGGATCTGCTGGTCACCAACAACATGGAAAACCAGAACGCCTCCATCATGTACCAGCCGCAGTTTGCCTCGACCGCCGATCTGCACGTCCAGCTGCAGCTGCGGATCTCGCAGCCGAACTCTGGCGGCGCCGACGGCATGGCCTTCGTGATGCACGCCGACCCGCGCGGCTCGGGCGCGCTCGCCACCGCCGGCGGCGGCATCGGCTACGGCGGCGGCAGCAACATCACCCCCAGCGTCATCGTCGAGCTTGACACCTACCAGAACGGCTACGATCCGGATAATAACCACATCGGCATCATGCTCGATGGCGATGAGACCCAGCACCGGGCGGTCTACACGCCGCCCTTTGATATGCGCGCGGTGAGCTCGTTCTATGTCTGGGTCGACTACACCGCGGCGATGAGCCAGCTGGACGTCTTTGTCTCGCAGAACGCGACCAAGCCCGGCGCGGCGCAGCTCTCTTATGGCGTCAATGTCGCGCAGCGCTTCAGCAACCAGCCGTTCTACATGGGGTTTACCGGCTCGACCGGAGGCGCGCAGGAGCAGCACGAGATCGTGAGCTTCATCGCCTCGGACAGCGCGCTCACCTCCCAGGTCTGCTGCACCCAGGACGCCGACTGCAACGGCAGCCCGCTCGGCAAGCGCTGCGATCAGGTAAAGCATGTGTGCGGCCAGTGCAGCCTCGCCGATACCACCAGCTGCGCGGTGGCCAATCAGGGCTGTAATCTCGGTACGCCCAGCAACACCTGCATCAGCCGGTGCACGGGCGACTACGGCAGCGGTGGCGCCGCTGCATGTCCGACGGCGAGCGCCGCGGTGTGTGTGCTGTCCGGGCCGAGCCAGGGCTCGTGCACGACGTGCAACGGCGACTATGGCGGAGCCGCCACGCACGCCTGTCCCGCCGTCGCCCCGACCTGCTCGCTGGCCAGCGGCCTGTGCGGCTTCCCGTGCACCAGCGACTCCCAGTGCGGCGGCACGGCTCCGGTATGTGACACCGCCAGCGGGGCGTGCGTGCAGTGCTCGGCCGCCAACCTGAGCCAGTGCAAAGGCCGGACGCCCGCCTGCGACGCCGGCACCAGCACCTGCACCGGCTGTACCAGCGACAGCCAGTGCGGCGGCGCGACGCCCGCCTGCGACAGCGCCAGCGGGGCGTGCGTGCAGTGCTCGGCCACCAACGGCGCCGCCTGCACCGGCAGTACGCCGACCTGCGACGTCAACAAGAACACCTGCACCGGCTGCACCAGCGACAGCGACTGCGGCGGCCCGACCGGGGCCTGTAATACGGCGACGTACCTGTGCGTGCAGTGCACGGCCAGCAACCAGAACGCCTGCGCCGGCACGACGGCGATCTGCAACCTGGCGGCCAACACCTGCACCGGCTGCACCAGCGACAGCCAGTGCGGCGGCTCGACCCCCTTCTGCGACACCATGTCGGGCACCTGCGGCGCGTGCACGGACACCGACACCAGCCAGTGCCCCTCCGGGATGACCGAGTGCAAGCAGGTCAACTTCTACCGGGTCTGCGAGGCCCCGGCGACCCAGTCCGGCTGCGCCTGCAACGTCGCCAGCCCGGGCCCGCCGGCCGACCTCGCCGCCGTCGCGGTCGCGCTCTTCTTGTCGGTGCGGCGGCGCCGCCGCTCGCCCGTCTAGGCCTGGCCTGGCCGGCCCGAGCGGCGTGGCGGCGGTGACCGCTCGACCTGGTGCGGATGCGATCCCACGGCCCCGAGACGACCCCGAGACAAGCTCTTCCTCGGTGCGGTGGGAGTGATAGCCGAACGACTCCTTGCCCGGCGGGATGCGCACCAGCGGCTCTGCCGAAGGGCTCCCCCGGACTGGCACAGCCTCATCGGGGGGAACTGTTCTAGGGAGAGCTGCTCTGGCTCATGCAATTTCCGGGACTTCACCCGATTCCCTCCCCAGGGGAATCGGACTTACCGACAGTGGGCGTTGCAAGATTCGAACCTGCGACCTTTGGCTTCGGAGGCCAACGCTCTATCCAGCTGAGCTAAACGCCCTAAGACCTGATATTGCTTCGTGAAAGAACCGAGTCGACAGTGATTGGTACACCGCGACCGGCCCTGTGGGCAAGCAAAACTTTCAGCGGAACGCCTTCGCTTTTGCTTCGTCGCTTTTGCTTCGTCGATCGCCCAACTTTTTGCGATATAGTAAAGGGCGTGTTAGGGGTGCAGCAGACGGTGCCGGGCCCTTACAACACATGGGTTTGAGCTTGGCCAAGTCACTTTTTACTAGGTAAGGAGGATCCGATGAGTCTGCGATCGTTTCTCTGCTCGTTGGTTCTGCTGTCGTCACTTCTCGGCGATGGCGTGCTGCTTGAGACCAAGACCGCGCACGCCCAGTTCATCGGCGATCGGCCAAACCGCGGCGGACGGCGCAACATCGAGATCAACATCCACGGCCAGGCCTATTACGGCTTTGGCTGGTACGACCGCTTCGACAACTACGCCCCCTACTACAACACCTACGCCGTCGGGCCCGGCTTCTCGATGCTGTTTCCGGTGGTCCAGAACGGCTTTATCCCGAGCATCAACAATGCCTTCTACGTCGGCTTCTTCACCGACTTCAACTTCCACCCCGGCTACAACTACTTCCCCTACGACTATCCGGGGTTCTTCTCGCTGGCGGTCGGACCGTATGTTCAGTGGCGGTTCTTTCTCTTTGAGATCCTCTCGGTCTACGCAAACCTCGGCTTTGGCCTGTGGCCGTGGTTCATCGGCAACCAGCCGGATTTCGTCCGCGGCAATGGGGACGTCGCCTTCCGCTTCTTCCCGATGTTCGAGCTCGGCGCCAACCTGCACTTCACCAAGCACATCGGCATGAACTTCGAGTTCGGCTATCCCTGGGTGAAGGTCGGCCTCAACATCGGCTTCTAGGCACTGCCGCCGCGCTCGTTGCGGTCGCAGAGGTCCGCTGACTCAGCTTCCCGCCCAATTTCAGCCTGGTTTTCGTCGGTGGCACGCGCTGTCCGCCGGGTCGGGAATTTGCCTCGGCTCGGCGACGCGCAATAGAATCACCGCGGCATGCTGCCAGCAAAGGAACAGTTCAGCGGCTGTTTGATCGGCCAGAGCCTGGGGGACGCGCTGGGCGCGCCCGTCGAGGGGCAGGATCCAACAAGCTGCGCCCGCTACGTCAACAGCGTGCTGCGCGGTGCCGAGCCAGCGGCGGCTGCCCGCGGGCTCTCGGCCCTGCAGCCGGCGCGCGAGCTGCCGCTCGGGCAGTACACCGACGACTCCCAGCTCGCCCGGGAGCTCATGCTCAGCTACGTCGCGCGCGGCGCCTTCGAGGCCCGGGACTATGCGCAGCGGCTGGGCGACCTGTTCCGCGCCGACCGCGTCGTCGGGGCCGGCCGGGCGACCCAGGAGGTCGGGCGGCGCATCGCCTCGGGCGTGGCGTACGAGCAGGCGGCCATCCGCGCCCCCTCGGCGGGCAACTCGAGCGCCATGCGGGCGGCGCCGATCGGCCTCTTTTACTACGACGACCCGGCGTCCCTCATCGCCGCGGCGCGCGACCAGTCGCGGGTGACCCACCACGATCCGCGCTGCGCCGCCGGGGCCGTGGCCATCGCCGGCGCCGTCGCCCTGGCCCTCCGGCAGCGCCCGATCGTCGCCGAGAGCTTCCTCGCCCAGCTCGCCGAGTGGGTGCGCCCGATCGATCAGAGCGTCGCCTTCGATGTCTACCAGCTGTCGGCCTGGGGCTCGCTGTCGCCCGAGGCCGCGGCCACCTTCATGGTGCGGGCCGGCCTGTGCCCGGGCAGCAGCAGTGAGTGGCGCGGCGTCTCTTCCTACGTAGTGACCAGCGTGCTGTGGAGCCTGTACTGCTTCCTGCGCACCCCCGAGGACTACCTGGAGACCATCTACACCGCCATCTCGGCCGGCGGCGACGCCGACACCACGGCGGCGATGGCGGGAGCGATCAGCGGCGCCCACCTGGGGCTGGCGCTGCTCCCGGCCCGCTGGACCCCGCGGCTGACCGACCGCGGCCAGTGGGGCCACACCGAGCTCATCGAGATCGCCGAGCGCTGCTACACGCGCAAGCACCCGCCGGCGTAGCGGCCCCGCTTCAGGCGGGACCGTCGCCGTCCGAGTCTGCCGGGTCGGGGAGGAGCTCGTCGTTATTGTAGTCGCGCGACAGGTGGCTGTAGTCGCTCGATACGACGGCCATGACGATGCGGTCGGGAACTTCGCCGAGCTGGATGTGCTGGCGCTTGAAGTCGAGGTTGTACCAGTAACGGATCGCGCCCTGCTCGACCCAGCCCTCGATGCGCATGAAGACCCGCCGCTTGTTCACGTCGCGGCCGAACTCGCCGTAGCCCTCGATGAGGGGGACGTCCGGCTTCTTGTTGCGGTTGACAAAGCGCAGCACCAGCTCAAAGTGGCTGGTCACGCGGGTCAGCCGCACCCGCATCCCGTCGCCCAGATAGGGCTCGCGGAGGGTGACGTTGGGCGACTCGTACCACTGGCAGTGCGGGATGGGGTTCTCGGGGATCTGGCGGAGGGCGTCGTTGTAGCTGCGCACGGCGGCGCGCAGCGCGCCCACAATCTCCAGGTACTTCTCGGGGACCGCCTTGTGCAGGATCTCGGCCCGCTGGGCGAAGTCGTTGCGGGTCTGCGCCACCCGCGCCGCGTTGTCGCTGTCGGCGCGCGCCAGATCGAGCAGCCGCGCCCGGGTGCGCTGCGCCTCCAGCTCGGCGTCGCTGCCCGCCGAGCTCGCGCCCGCGGCGGCGGCCGGCTCTGCCGGGGGAGCGGCCTGGGCGCCAGCCGGCGCTGCCGGAGGGGGGCCTGCGGCGGGGGCCCCGGAGCGGTCAGCCTCAAGGTTTTGATCGGCCATTTGAACATTATAGATGAATCCGCCAGCGCCTCGCAGCGCCTGTGCAAGGCCGCCGCGAGTCCCGAGGCCCGAGAGCCACAACTACATCGGAGTCTGGACCAGGCGGCCGGAGGGCCTGGCGGGGGTCACCTGCAGCGGGTTCCGGGCGGGCCGCTACTTCAGGATCTTGGCGTTGTCAGTCCACGACACGGTGACGGTGAGGGGGGTGCCGGCCATGGTGATCGAGCTCGGCATCACGGTGATCGCGTTTAGCACCGCCGGCAGCTGCATCGCCATGTCGGGCGCAGCGCCGAGGTCGACGCTGGGCACCGCGGCGTCGGGCGGGGTCACGAAGCTCGGCACCACGAACGTGCCGGCGGCGATCGGCTGCGGCGTGATGCCCGCCCCCGTCAGCATGAACTTGCCGCCGGAGAAGCTCGCCTGGGCGGCGTTGCCCGAGCCGTCGACGACGACATCGGGCCACGCGTACCAGACGCCGGCCGGCGCATCCAGGGGGATCTGCAGGCTCCCGTACAGGTACTCGCTGCCGGTGACCATGGTGCTGGTCAGCTTGGGATTGTCCAGCGTCCCGAGCCAGACCTTGACCTTCTGGCCCGCCGGCAAGCCCTTGTCATCACTTAGGTGAAGGGTGAGGTTGGCGGTGCCGCAGCGCACCGGCATCGCCGGCGAGGCGTCCATGCTCACCGCCTGCGGCGCGACCTTGTCGGCGTCCGGGTTGGGGGTCACGGTGACCATCGCCGTGGTCACCGAGGTGGGCGTATAGACGCCGGTGCTGACGTCGAGCAGCGAGTACACGGCGTCGGTGGCGATCTTGCGCCGGACCCCGTACACGCGGCCGCCGGACTTGAGGGTGATCTGGCCTTCGATGAAATAGGTGGTCGGGTCGGCGGTCGGCGGGATGCGCAGGTTCACGCTGCCCGAGCCGCCCGGGATCGCCTGGGTCGGCGTGATCATCGTCCCCACCGAGGCCGAGGCGAGCCACCACGAGCTCTCGCGGATGCCGCACTGATCGCCCATCACCGCGACCTGGACGCTGAGCGGGTCGCCCTGGCGCACCGTCGCCGCCGAAGCGGTGACGCTCTGCACGGTCGCCGCGGCGCCGGTCGCCGGGGCCGAGTAGCTGGTCGAGATGTTGCCGAAGCTCGAGCCGGTGACGGTGCTGACCTGGCCGTTCTGGTAGGTGACGTTGTAGTTGCTGCCGAGGCGGCTGGCGCTGGCGACCGGATCGCCGTTGATGTCGACCAGGACCACCTTCTCGACCGTATAGGTGCCCTGCTCGTCGCACGCCCCGAGCGTGCGCGAGCCCGAGTAGGTGCCGCCGCTGCCGGTGTCCAGGGTGATCGGCAGGCGGGCCCCGGCGGAGGTGCGCATCTCGACATAGAGGGTGCGGCTGGGCGGCGCCGTGTCATCGCCAGGCACCGGATCGGACAGCTTGACGCAGCCGTTGAGGTCGGGGGCGCCGCCCTTGCTGCAGCCAGACAGGCCGAGGACCGCGGACATCCCCAGCAGCGCACCGGCGCCCAGGACGGGGGTTTGCCAGCGCCGGGCGCGCCGCGCGTCGCGGTGGTTGCGGTCAGCCGAGTCGATCGTCATGCCGGGCCTCCAGTTGCTTGGTCTGCGGTTCGAGCGGATTCGCGGCGCAGCATAACAAAAGCAGGGCGCCGCGCGGAAAATTGGCGGGCGCGGAACAAGCAGGCAAGGCTTGGGCGCAAGGTCCGCGTAAGCTCCCGGAAAGCGCGCGGAACGATCCGGGACCCCCACGGAGACCTCAGCAGTGCCGCAGCTCGACGGGAGATGGGGCCGCGTTGCGATTGTTGCCTTAGAAAGGTTAGGCTTACCGCGATGGATTCCACTCACCTCGACGAACCGGCGCGCGTTCTGGTGGTCGATGACGAAAAGGTAGTTCGCGAAGTGCTGGCGAACTTCCTGGCCATGGAGGGCTTCTCGGTCCGCACCGCCGAGGACGGCGCCGCCGCGTGGCAGGAGCTGCAGCGGCGCAGCTACAGCCTGGTGCTGTCCGATCTGAAGATGCCGCACATGGGCGGGCTGGAGCTGCTCCAGCACATCGCCGATGCCCGCATGAACCTGGTCACGATCATCATGACCGGCTACGGCACCGTCGAGACCGCGATCGAGGCGATGAAGAAGGGCGCCTACGATTACATCCTCAAGCCGTTCAAGCCCGAAGAGGTGGTGCGCCTCATCCACCGGGCGCTCGATCGCCACCGGCTGCAGCAGGAGAACTTCCGCCTGAAAGAGGCGGTGACCCTTTACCAGCTGTCCGAGGCGATGGCGCAGTCGCTGTCGCTCGACACCATCCTGGACCTCGTGCTCGAGGCCTCGCTCGTCGAGGCCGAGGCCGACGTGGCGACGCTGACCCTGCGCAACCACAAGACCACCCAGTTCGTCGAGCGCACCCGCAAGTACAGCAAGAACGCCCAGGTCGACCTCAACTGGTACGGCAGCGCCAGCGGCGTCGGGGAGCTCAACACGAGCGCGATCCTGGAGCACTACCGCCAGGACCGGCCGCTGCTCGCCCACGGCATCCGCGCCCTGCGCTACTTCGCCGAGCCGCCCAAGGACAAGCGCCTGGTCTCGTTCTGCTCGATCCCGCTCAAGGTGCAGGATCAGGTCATCGGCATGCTCAATGCCTACTCGTACACCCGCGGCTACAAGTTCAGCGAGGGGCAGCGGCGACTCCTGTCGGTGCTGGCGTCGCGCGCCGCAGTCTCGATCGAGAACGCGCGCCTTTACGAGGAGCTGGTGGCCAGCAACTCCGACCTGCGCAAGGCCAACGAGACCCTGCAGGAGAGCTACCGCGCCACCGTCGTCGGCTTCGCCCGGGCCCTGGAAGAGAGCGACCGCTACACCCGCGGCCACTCCGAGCGCGTCAGCCAGTACGCCGGGGTGCTCGGGCGCCAGCTCACGCTGTCAGAGAAGGACAGCCAGATGCTCATCTGGGCGGCGCTCATGCACGACATCGGCAAGATCGGCATCCGCAACGAGAAGCTCAACAAGCCGGGCAAGCTCACCGCCGAAGAGCTGGCGATGTTCCGCACCCACCCGGCCAAGGGCAAGCGCATCCTGGAGCCGATCCCGTTCATGGTCGACCTCATCCCCGGGGCGCTGTGCCACCACGAGTCATGGGACGGCAGCGGCTACCCGCAGGGGCTGATGGGCGAGAACATCCCGCTCATCGGCCGCATCGTCGCGATCGCCGACAGCTACGACGCCATGACCAGCGATCGCAGCTACCGCAAGGCGATGCCGCACGAGGTCGCCCTGGCCGAGATAGAGCGCTGCTCGGGCAACCAGTTCGACGAGCGCCTGGTCGGCGAGTTCATGATCGCAATCGAAGATCACCGAAAGACCGAGCGCGAAGCCGGTAACGAAGTCGCCCGCTAGCGAGCCGCCCGCGCGGACCCGGGGCGGGTGCGGCTGGCCTCCGTCGAGGGGTCGGCTTGACAGCGGGGCCGCGGTCTCGCATGCTCCGGGCCGTGGCGAAAGCTTCTCAATCCAAGATCAAGATCGTAGCGGATAAAGCCGCGGCGACGCGCACCCCCGCGCAGCCGCCGACGGTCTACTTTGTCTCCCTCGGCTGTCCCAAGAATCGGGTCGACACCGAGGTCATGCTCGGCATGTCCGACCAGGCGGGCTACGCGCTCACCGACGCGCCCGAGCGCGCCGACGTGATCGTCGTCAACACCTGCGGCTTCATCGGCGCCGCCAAG